>Ga0075272_1000055_pt1 | contig 32891 bp, 24 predicted proteins | sample SF_Rice_5C_0N_40_FD_69776 | JGI IMG/M metagenome (GOLD analysis project Ga0075272, IMG submission 69776) | Rice paddy soil microbial communities from Twitchell Island, California, USA - SF_Rice_5C_0N_404 | ecosystem: Environmental > Terrestrial > Soil > Paddy field/soil | place: USA: Twitchell... | reverse complement strand
AGCCGTGGCACGGCTTCGACGCGCGCCAAAGAATCGTGAAGTTCATCGACGCCGCCTTCGCCAAATGACTCGCGACAAGCGGGCGGGAGCCTTCTGGGTTCGAGCAGGTCCAGTCCTGATGGAGGCAGTTTCCGTGCAAACGACCGCCACAGGAGTTTGCCGAGAATCAGTGGTGAGCCGCCCAGGACTTGAACCTGGAACCCGCTGATTAAGAGTCAGCTGCTCTGCCAATTGAGCTAGCGGCCCACTGTGCGCAGGAAAAATCTGAAAAAATTATAGCACGGGGCGCGTCGCGCCCGGACCGGACGCCATCACGCGCCGCAGCGTGGCCGCAATGTCCTTGGCCACCTGGCGCGCCTTGACCAGGTCGCCCGGACCAAACGAGATGGCCGCCACGCGCGCGTGCCCTCCCCCGCCGTGCTGCTCGCACAGAGAGGCCAGGTTCACCTCTTCCGGGGCGTCCTTCCACGGATTCGTTCCCACCGAGATCTTGGCTCGCGTGGGAGAAGCGCTCACGCCCACCGAGTACATCGCCTCGGGGTAGAGGAAGTACGGCACGAATTTGTTGTAGCCTTCCAGGTCGAGGTCGCTCACATCGAAGTAGATCACGCCGCAGCGGGAGTCGGCGCGCTCGCGCATGATCTCAACGGACCGGCGGTGGCGCTCGAGCAACGGTCCCAGATATTTCTTCACGTCCGGCAATTCCACCATCTCGGCGAGGGAGCGGCTGGTCAGTTCAGGAATCAGTTTCGGCACCAGGTTGGTTTCCGGGGCCGCTTCGATGACCAGCGCCAGCTGCATGGCGGGCTCCGCAAGCCCGACGGCTTCTTCCGGCGAGGAAAACTGCGCTCCATCGATGATATCCGCCCAGCGGATCAGTTCCGCGAGCGGATGGGCGTCGAAGCCGAACTTCTGCGACGCCACCGTGGCCAGCAGCTTGGTGCAGGACTTGTAAGCCGGATCGTAAAATTTCCTGCCCGAGTTGTCGCGCCGGAAATGCTCCGCGTCTTCCGGCTTCAGGAAGGCGCTCTGGTGGTGGTCGAACCACCAGGTCAGCTGCGGCGAACTCGAATACTTGAAATCGACGATCGCGTTCTCGTCGCCGTCGAACAGGCCATCCTCAAAGGGCTGCGAGGCCTTGTGGGTCATTCCCGTGTAGAGGAACTCCGCGCCGGCGTCGATCCGCTCGTGATAGAACCGGGTAAACACGGCCGCGGAGCAGGCTCCGTCGAAACAGCGATCGTGAAAGCAAACGCGTACGCGCAACGTTTTCTCTCTCAGCGGTTCCGGCGGCCGACCAGCCGGTCCCTGTTTGAATGTCCCTAGTGTCCCTTCCTGCAGCGAAAAAGCATGGCAAGGGAAAGCCAATAAAGATGGCCGGTCCTGCTGCAGTTGTCAAGTGGCCGCTGCTGGTTTTCGCGAGGACAGCCCGGGTGGCCGCGCCGGGCGCAACCGAGCAAAATCTGCGCCTTAGTGCCTGCCGGGCGCATCCTTAATCGAGTGGGTTGGTGGCCTGGGTGCACCGTTGGCGCGGATGGGCCGCGCGGCGCCATCCAATAGGCGGCGCGCAGCTTCGGAGAGGATCATGAGCTCATCTACAGCTCGTTCGACGACCAATGCAGTTCAAGGCGCGCAACCAGGCGCCAGGAGCGCGGTCGAGTCATCGGAAGCTGATGCCTACTACTGCGAGATTCCGTCCGCTCCGTGCGCCATCGTGATTTTTGGCGCGTCGGGGGACCTGGCTCGCCGAAAACTGTTTCCCGCACTGTTTGATCTGGCGCGCCACGCATGCCTTGCGCCGCGCTTCCGCCTGCTCGGTTTCGCGCGCACGCCCATGAATGACGACGCCTTCCGCGAACACGCGGGCGAGTTTTTGCCCAAGGATGGCGCCGCCTCCGTTAACGGATACACGCGCGCGGACTTTGAGAAGCAGTTGCGCTATTTCAGGGGCGATTATGACGACCCGCAAGCCTATCAGCGGCTCGCGCAGCGCCTTGACGAACTCGACCGCGAAGGCGAACTTGCTGGCAACCGGCTCTTTTATCTCGCTACGCCTCCCGAAGTGTATCTCCGCATTATCGAGCAGCTTGGGAAAGCGGGCTTGGCCAAGCCTTCATCGGAAAAGTCCTGGACGCGCGTGGTGATCGAGAAGCCGTTTGGCCACGACCTGGAATCCTGCCGGGACTTGAACGCGCAGGTGCTGCGCGTGTTTGACGAGTCGCAGGTCTACCGTATCGATCATTACCTGGGAAAAGAAACCGTCCAGAACCTGTTGGTCTTCCGCTTCGGAAACGGGATTTTCGAGCCGCTGTGGAACCGCAATTACATCGACCACGTGCAGATTACGGCCGCAGAGGCGCTGGGCGTCGAGAGCCGCGCGGCCTTCTACGAATCGGCCGGCGCGCTGCGCGACATGGTGCAGAGCCACATGCTTCAGCTCACGTCGCTGGTGGCCATGGAGGCGCCTGCCACCTTCGACGCCACCCCCGTGCGCAACGAAAAGCTGAAGGTGCTCGAATCCGTCCGGCCATTCACGAAGGAGAGCGTCTCCCGCGACGTGATTCGGGGACAGTACGGGCCCGGCACCGGGAATGGCAAGCCCGTTCCGGGATACCGCCAGGAACCCGGCGTCAAGCCGGATTCGCTCACGGAGACGTTCATCGCGCTGAAACTGTACATCGATAACTGGCGCTGGAGCGGCGTTCCGTTCTATTTGCGCACCGGAAAGCGGCTGAAGGAAGGCCACACGGAGATCGCCATCCAGTTCAAACAGGCGCCGCACAAAATCTTTCGGGAGCATCCTGCGGAGCCTAACTGGCTCGCGCTCAATATCCAGCCCGACGAAGGCATTTCGCTGTCATTCGGGGCGAAATCGCCGGGCTCGGAATTGCAGATCCGTCCGGTTACCATGGATTTCGGTTACCGCCAGACGTTTGGCGGAGCGACACGCGATGCGTATGCGACTCTGTTGAACGACTGCATCCGGGGCGACGCAACGCTGTTCGATCGGGCTGACAGCGTCGAAGCGGCCTGGCAAATCATCGATCCGATTCGCGAAGCCTGGCGCGACCTGCCTGCGCCCCGCTTCCCAAACTATGCCGCGGGCGGCGACGGCCCGGACTCCGCCGCGGAACTGATGAAGGTTGACCACCGCCAGTGGAGACCGGTATAAAGCTGCCGAAGGCACGGCGGGGGCGAGTCCGGCGTTTGGGTGCGAAGAGGAAAACCATGATTCTTGCGGGCGACGTAGGAGGGACGAAGTCCAATCTGGGCCTGTTTGACGTTCGCCAGGGCAAGCTGGTGCGCGTGGCTTATAAGCACTACCCGAGCCACGAGTACGCGGGTCTGCACGAGGTGGCTCAGGATTTCCTGCGCGAGACCAACGCCACGATCACGGCCGCCAGCTTCGGGATTGCCGGGCCAATCGTCAACAATGCCGTGCACGCCACCAACCTGCCGTGGATTGTAGACGGCGCCGAAATGGCCAAATTCCTTGGGCTCCCCCACGTCCCCCTGCTTAACGACCTGGAAGCTGCCGCCTACGGCATCCGCGTCATGGAACCGTCGGACCTGGAGGTGATTTATCCGGGCACGCCCTTTCCCCAAGCCACGCAGGTAGTGATTGCCGCGGGGACCGGGTTGGGCGAGGGCATCCTCTTCTGGAATGGCAAGGATCACATTCCTGTGGCTACCGAAGGCGGGCACGCCAATTTCTCGCCCGCCACCGACCAGCAGGCCGACCTCTGGAAATTTCTGAAGACGCGAAACGAGTTCGTCAGCGCGGAGATCCTGCTGTCCGGCAGGGGCTTCCAGAACATCCACGAGTTTCTGAGCCCCTACGACAAGCATCCGGGATTCGATCCGACCACCGATCCCGCGCCAGAGATTACGCGGCGGGCGCTGGCGGGGGAATGTCCCGTGTGCGTCGCCACGCTGAATTTGTGGCTTGAGATTTACGGGTCGGAAGCGGGGAACTTCGCCCTGCGCGCCCTCGCTCGCGGGGGCATCTACGTGGCGGGCGGGATCGCGGTCAAGGTACTTCCAAAGCTGAGGGACGGGCGGTTCGCCGCCGCCGTGCGGTACAAGGAAAAGTTGGGCGATTTTCTGTCGCTCATCCCGATCACGGTGGTATTGAATCAGGACTGCCCGTTAATGGGCGCTGCTTACGTCGCATCACAGATGCCACAGACCGCGGCCAAATGAAGCTAACTGCTTGCATGTCAATACATTGCGAATGATTTACGCCGTTGGTGGCCGGTTGTTCCGGCAGGTCACGAAGAGGTTGATCACACGTACTAGAACCATCCACCGGCGTCCACAGCCTGCTCAGGATTTTCCCTAGACGCCCCCTCCACACCTATGTAGTATCGAGTTTCCTTAGCCCCCATCATCCAACCATGAATGAGGTTCCACAATGATTGCTACGCCAGATACGGCCGTACAGCACTATCGAGGTGTCTTGTGCGGTCATTGCCGGCAGCCCATCCCCATTCCAGGAATCGTGGAAAGACTTGCTGCGGCCGAGAGCGAATCCGGCCGCGAGCGGAGCCTTCGCGCGTTCCATCTGCGGTGTCGCGTGTGCGAACGGGAAAAGACGTACGACATGAGCGAGATCGCGGAGTTTGAAGGCACGCCGAGGACTCGCGCACGGGCGCACACTTCGCTGTTCGGGCAGGCCGGCAGGGTAGCCCGCGCGGCGCACGGATAGGATTCGTCGCGCCAGCGGTTTTGCGTCACAGGTAGCGCATTTTCCGAATTCCCCAGTTCGTGTACCCCTTCCGACCACCCGATATCGACTCACCCCATAGCTCATGAGTCAAAGCGCCCGCAAACCGGGCGAACAGCCCGCCCGTGCTATAGTGCGTCGAGCAAGCCCTGATCTGCTTTATTGCGGAGTGACGCGCGTTGGCAAGCCGGCCGGATTCTGATGTTGCAGAGGCGACCCGCGAGTTGTCTCCTGTCATGCCGGCGACTTCCACAGGTGCTGTCGCGCCAGCCAAGCGCTTCATACGGCGTCACTGGCTCCGCGCGGCATTCGTTTCGGTTCTAGTTCTTGTGCCTTGTTTCTGGCACCGCGAAATCGAAGCGGCTGACCTGGGCAGCCATCTCTACAACGCCTGGCTCGTCGAACTGATCCATCACGGCCAGGTGCATGGGCTGTGGATCGACCACCGCTGGAACAATGTTCTTTTCGACTACCTGCTGAGTGGGTTTGGCTGGCTGTTCGGGCTGCATGCAGCGGAAAAGATTGCCGTTGCGCTGGCAGTCCTGATCTTTTTCTGGGGCGTATTCGCGCTGATCTGTGCGGCCCGTCGTCGCGCACCGTGGCATCTCGTGCCATTGATCGCGATGGCTGCTTACGGCTGGACGTTCCATATCGGCCTGTTCAACTACTACCTGGCGCTTGGCCTGTCATTCTTCGCTTTGGCGGTTCTCTGGCGCGGCAGGGGAGCGGAGCACCTGATCGCTTTGGCGCTTGCGCCTCTGATTGTTTCGGCGCATCCGCTGGCGCTGCTCTGGCTGGTTGGGGCTGGGGTGTACGTGCTTCTGACAGAGCGGATTCCGCCTCATTATCATCCGCTGCTGCTGCTCGCAGGCATCGCCGTTCTGTTCGGGGTTCACGATTATCTATGGACGCACTACGTCGTCGAGGCCCGGCCGCATAACTTCTGGTTCTTCAACGGCGCTGACCAGTTCGTGCTGTTCGGCAAGCGTTACGAGATTGTCGAACTGGGATTCCTGGCATTCGTTGGCCTAGCGCTCGCATGGGACATTTTTCGGCGCTGGAGGCAGCGCCAAGCGAGGTTCTGGGCTGCTTACGCCCTCCCTTTTGAGCTTTACATCCTCGTTTGCGGCGCTGTGTTGCTGCTCCCGCACGGCGCTCACGTTCCCGGGCACATCGGTGCGGTCGCACTGCTCACCGACCGGCTGACGTCCGTGTCATTGGCTCTGATTCTGTGTGTGTTGGGCGCGATGGAGCTCCGAAAATGGCATCTCGTCGCCGCATGCGCGCTGGCGGTCGCGTTCTTCGCGTTTGTTTACGAAGATACAGGGCGCATCAACCGGATGGAGGAGCAAGTCGTGAAACTGGTGCATACTTTGCCTCCGAATCAGCGAGTGATGGGGACGATTCTGCCGCCGGCAGGGTCACGCGTCACCATCCAGCACATTCTTGATCGTGCCTGCATTGGCTACTGCTACAGCTATGGCAATTACGAGCCCGGCTCGAAGATGTTCCGGGTGCGCGCGGCACCGGGGAATCCCTACGTATTGGCCGACTACGATCTGGCCATCGAAATGGAACGTGGAGACTACATCGTCAAGCCGGCCGACCTGCCCGTTTGGCAGGTTTATCAGTGTGGCGGCACCGGGGAGAGCTTGTGCATCCATCCGCTCGAAGCGGGCGAGGAGAATGATGCGTCAGGCGCTCACCCGGCCAGCCGTAGCCGCTGAAGCGCGCTCTGCCCGAAGCACCCAAAACTCCCGCGCTAGCCCCTCAGTTTGGGGCGATACCTCAAAAGACACACCCCTCCGTCGGGACAGTTTACCCCCTGCCTGGAGACCCCTAGAATGAAGGTGCGCCAGAAGTTTGCCTGTGCGTGCAGCAAACTGTAACACCAGTTCTGCCTAGCACATGCGGGCTTATCAGCCGAACCAGCGAGACCACCCAATGGGGCAGAATTGCCCCGGGGTAGTTCGCATGTGGCTGGCTTTCAGGAGGTTCCGGCGCTGTTGTTGGCCGGAACGCAAGCTCTCTCGAGAGTGCTCGTTCGTATCAGGAAGTACGGGCTCGGGGCTGCAGTTTTGGCACTGAGCTCGGACGTTCTGCCTTCCCCTAGGCCATGAGCAAGGTCTCGATCAACGGATCAAGCGGCCCAAGAGACGGAATACTGCAGAGGCGGTATCGTCTGCGGAACTCAGCGTCATCTTGGCGCATCCCTAGACCGGCAAATGTTGTAATCTTGCTCGCGATGTTGGCTGTACTAGCCATACCGGCACGCGCCCAAATTGCATCGTATGTAGATGAGCATGGAAATCTCGTCTACATCAACAAGGGTCGAGCGCCCCATCGCGGCGGCAGTTCTGTCGCACATGCGGCGTCGCCAAGTGATTCGCGCACCGCTCCTCCGGCCCGGCTCGAGCGCATCGTGGACGAGGTGGCGGAGCGGCACAAGGTGGATCCCGCGCTGGTCAATGCAGTGATCAGCACGGAGTCCAGCTGGAATCCTCAAGCAATTTCGGACAAGGGAGCCATGGGATTGATGCAACTGATTCCTGGCACGGCAGAACGTTTTGGCGTCGGCAATCCTTTCGATGCCGCGCAGAACATCGAGGGCGGAACGGCGTACCTGAAAACGTTGCTCAATCGGTACAACGGCGATTTGACGCTGTCACTTGCGGCATATAATGCAGGTGAGCAGGCCGTGGACCGCAGCGGCGGCGTTCCTCCGTTCCGGGAAACGCGGCAGTACGTGCGAAAGGTGAAGGACGCTTACTTCCGGCCTGGCTCAGGCCGTAATCCGGCTTCGGGGTGGACTCCTCCCAGGATTCCCATCCACAAGACGGTGGACGCCCAGGGCCAGGTTGTGTACACGAACGAATGACACAAGGGGACTGGACCTCTCTTCGCTACACGACTTTTTCGAACGGGACTTCAGGGCGCGCCGCTGTACGCTTCGTTCTGGTCCTGGGTGCACTGCTGCTCTGCCTGCCTTCTCCCGCCCGCGCCGATCGCGAAAGTGCTGCGCGCGACCAATTCGCGCACGCCGTGCGCATGCGCACGATGCTCGAGGGGTTGCTGCCGAAAGACCGCTCCGTAACGGACTACAAGGAAACGATAGCGGCCTACCAGAAGGTGTACCTCATCTCTGCGCAGTCGGCGGAAGTGACCGCGTCGCTGGTCGCCGAGGCCGAGCTGTACCGCGAAATGGGCTACTTCTTCGATCGCAAATATTTTCAGGCTTCGATCGACATGTACAAGTTCCTGATGGCGCAGTATCCGGGCACGCGCTATCGGGGCGAAGCTCTCTTCGCCATCGCGCAGATTCAGAAGGACGACCAGAAAAATCTCCAGGCCGCCGAAACGACGTACCAGGAATTTCTAAAGCGCTTCCCGTTGAGCAATCATGCTGCGGACGCGCGCGCGGCGCTGGCGGAGATTGCGCAGGCGCGCGGAGCAACTTCACCGGCCACCTTGCCGGCAAGGACGGGAGTGGGCGGAGCAGCCGGAGCGACTCGTGGGTTGAGCGCGCGGCAGGGGACCGTCGCGGCGCCTGGATCCAATTCAGCTGCGGGGCAGCCGCAGGGGCCTGCGATGGAGGAAGTCGCGGGACGGCCGGGGACCGATTTCGCAGGACTCGGGCCCATCGTTCAGCCGCAAGAGCCGCGCAAGAGCTGGGCCGCGGTGGAATCAGTTGAGGCGTTCAATTCGAAGGACCGCACGCGCATCATCGTCCGGCTCAACGATACGGTGACTTTCGATTCCGCTCACTTGCTGGCGCCGGACCGCATTTATTTCGATCTGCACCAGGCGCGCGTCAGCCGGCACATGCGCGGCCAGTCCTTCGACTTTCAGAGCGGGCTGCTGAAATCGTTGCGTGTGGGCCAGAACCGGCCCGACGTCGTGCGCATCGTGCTGAACGCGGATGCCGCTCGAGATTATTCCGCCGTTCTGGTGGGCAAGCCCTACCGTTTGGTGATTGATCTGCGCGGCGCCAAGGCAGTCGCGCCGAGTTCGCCTGCGGCAACCACGGCAGCGGCGGTCACAGTGAGCAAGCCATCGGCAGTGGCGCCGGCCGTCGCGGTCCCCGCAGTGGCCTCCACGGGCGAATCGAGCGCGCCGGGCACTTCCAACACGGCAGAGCAAGTGCCCACGGAGACCGTTAACGTCGATTCCGCAAAGCTCTCATCCAGCGTTGCCCGGCGTCTGGCCGGAACGGCGCCGCCACGCACCACCGCGTCATTGAAGCCTCCTCCGGAGCCAAGGCCGATGCGCAATGGAGGGCGTTCGCTGAGCCGCGAGCTGGGCCTGAAAATCAGCCGCATCGTGATCGATCCGGGACACGGCGGGCGCGATACCGGCACGATTGGCCCGCATGGCCTGATGGAAAAGGACGTGTGTCTCGACGTAGCGCTGCGCCTGGGACACATCATCCAGAAAGACCTTCCGGGCGCGCAGGTAATTTACACGCGCAAAACCGACATCTTCGTTCCCTTGGAAGAGCGCACCGCCATCGCCAACAAAGAGAAAGCCGACCTGTTCATCTCCATCCACGCCAATTCGAGCCACGACCGTTATGCGCGCGGCATCGAGACGTATTATCTGAACTTCGCCACCTCGCCCGAAGCGATGGAAGTGGCGACTCGCGAAAACGCCTACTCCACCGAGTCGATTCACGACCTGCAGAATTTGATCCAGAAGATCGCGCGCAACGACAAGATCGAGGAATCGAAGGAGCTGGCAACGGACATTCAGGGCGCGCTGTCGCATCGCTTGGAACTGGTCAGCGCGAGCGAACACAACCGCGGCGTGAAGCGCGCGCCGTTCGTCGTTCTGATCGGCGCCAACATGCCGTCCGTGCTCTGCGAGATTTCGTTCCTGAGCAATCCCACGGACGAGCGCCTGCTGCGGCGCCCCATTCAGCGCGAACGCATCGCCATGGGCATCTACCGCGGGATCGCGACCTATCTCGCCAGCATCAATAGCCTGTCCTACAACAAGCAGAAGTTCGCGTCCGACGATCACGGCGCGGCGACCGCTGTAGCCTCATCCTCGACCGCCGGATCAGGTTCCCGCGACTGATGGATGTTCCGCCCGGAAAACAGCCGGGACAAATCTCGTCGCACCTTCTGAAACGGCAGCAGCCCAGCTTGTCAAGCCGCCGGTGGAATTTCCACCCCGCTTGCAGTATGTTGGACATGGCTCTACGAATCGAGGAGGCATTCATGGCCGACGAGAAGTGCGGCGATACTCAACCATCAGTTCCTGTTCCACCGCCCGCCGGCAAGCACGCGCGCATGGTCAAGTGCGTCAAGTTCGGCAAGGAAATGCCGGGGCTCGAGCGCATTCCGTGGAAGGGCGAAATCGGCAAGCGCATCTACGAGAACGTCTCGCAAGAGGCCTGGAAGATGTGGATCGAGCATTCCAAGATGCTGATGAACGAGTACCGGCTCAATCCCCTCGACCCCAATTCGCAGAAAATCATGGAACAGCAGATGGAGCAGTTCTTCTTCGGCGAGGGCGCGCAACTGCCCGAAGGCTACGTCCCGCCGCGAACCAAGGGCTAGATCTTTGGCGCCTGACATCCCCCCGGCGTTTGTCGTTCGGCCGCTACTCGCCTGGAGCGCCATACCGAAAATCAGGAGCTGAACTTGGCAACCATCGAAACGCAGCTATCGCACAGGGCCCCGGGTCCTGCAGCGTACGACCGCCATATCGAAGATATCGGGTACATGACTTGCATGACCCTCGTGCTGCTCGGCAATTACGCGCAGACAGGCCATTTTGGCGGGCCTTTGGCCTACACACCCTATAACGTCGCCGTGCACCTCGCCGGACCGGAACTGGGCGGCCTACGCTACGACTATCGCCGTCCCAAACATCCTTACGCTGATAAATTCATGCTGGCCGGGGGCCATTGCGTTCCGACCTGCTATGCCTTGTGGATGATCATGGGGCAGGCGTTGGCGCGAAAATTCGAACTGACCGGCGATCGACGGTACCAAGTGGATCCCCATGTCGCCATGCTGCCGGTGGACGCGCTCGGGTTCCGCAGGGGCGCGGGCGCGCTGAAAACGCTGTTGCCAACCCTGGGACTGGAAGATCACCCGCTGTTTGCCCAGGCCAAAGGGCGCGGTATTCGCGCCTTGGCAGGCCACTCCGAATCGACAGATCTTACCAATGATGTGAATGGAGGCCCCTCCGGCATTGGCGTCGCCACATCCGCGGGGAAAGCCGCGTTCTGGGATTTCATTGGCGCCCCAAGTTCCCCCAAGGTGATCGCCTTCGAAGGCGAGTTCGCCATGACCGAGGGCCATGCGCAGGAACTCAAGACGCAGGCGCTCGCGCTGCAAGTGGGCAAGCGCTTGCGGATTCTCTTCTCCAACAACAACAGCGGCATCGACGATTCGTTGCTGGGCGGCGTGATCGCCGCAAAATATGACGGCTACAAGATCATCGATCAGTGGACTTCCTATGGTTGGAACGTGTTCACCATGGACGATGGCCACGATTACGGCCAGATCGTCGCCGTGCTGAAAGCTATGGACGAATGGGATCCGGCGGACCGGCGGCCCATGATCGCGATCGGCAAGACCCTGAAGGGCTACTGGCCCGGCGCCGTTCACGGTGAGGTTCCCAATTATGGCCAGCAGTTGCTTGGCTACGCCAGCCATCCCTATGCGCTCAAGATGAACTCGGAGTATTTCGTCGCCCTGGCAGAGACCTTCGAGCGCCACTATGGCGTCGAATTCAAGGGCATCCGTCAGGGGCCGGTGAGCGACCCCCGGGAGTGCCTCATCCAGTTCAAGACCAACATGGACGTCGTCATGTCGGTTCTGGATCGCAATGGCTTGGGCGACTGGCTGGCGGACCGCCTGGTAGAGATTGGCGATACGGTGAAGGACGAGATTCCTCTTCGCATCGACGTCCGCCGCGATCCCTTTCTGGATGACCGCTTGCGCGTCGCCAATTTGCCGCGCGAGCCGCAGAAGCTTTCCATAACGAACCCAATTTCGGGCAAACAGAAAGAAGTAGGGATCACGCTCTTTCGCAAACCCGGAGAACCGGCGGGAGCGCGCCGGGCCATCTCCGAAATCATCAAGTGGATGAACTATGTGACCGAGAACCGCTTCTTCACCTTAGCCGCCGATCTGTCCGAGTCCATCAACGTCGAGCACGGCAGCTTGTGGGGTCACTACGATCCGGAGAAAAACCCGCTCGGCACGCGCTTCAAAGCCGCGATTCAGGAGGCGGGCAATGTCTCGACCGCGATCGGCCTGGTGAGCCAGAGCGCGTCCGTCGACCCCGCAAAATTTGCAGGAGTATGGGCCCTCAGCGGCACCTACGGCGCCTTCACGCCCTTGATGTACACGCCCGCCCGCGTCTGGAGCCAGCAGAATCAGGACAGCAAGTTTCGCGTGGGCGTGCTTCACATTTTGGCCGCGCATTCCGGACCGGAAACGGCTGCAGATGCGCGCACCCACTTCGGCATTTTCGCGCCGCAGGTCTGGAAGCTGTTTCCGCGCGGGCAGACCATCCACCTGAGTTTCTGGGATTACAACGATGTGGCGCCGGGGTACTTTGCCGCGGCGGAGATCGCCGCGCGCGATCCCAAGGTGGGCATCATCATCATCGAAGTGGCGCGGCCCGATTTTCCCGTGGCCGATCGCAGCCGTTTTGCCGACCCCGACGTCAATGCCGCCGCCAAGGGGCTTTACGTCATTCGCGATTTTGCGCCGGACCGGCCGCGTCAGGGCTATGTGCTCGTCCAGGGCGCCAGCGCGACCGCGAATATTGTAAAACAGCTGCCGCACTTGGACGAGCGCGGCATCAACGTGAAGATCGTTGCGGCCGTGAGCGAAGAATTGTTCGACCGGCAGCCCGACAGCTATCGCCGCGCGGTGCTGCCTCCTGAAGCCCTCTACGACCTGATGGTGATCAGCACCGGCACGCGGCGCGTTTGGCCCATACGCAACGCCGGCCCGCTCACCGACGAATATTCGCTTACCTCCGACTGGGACAATCAATGGCTGAGCGGGGGCCTCGAAGCAGACGTGATTGCGGAGGCCCATCTGGACCAGGCGTCGATTCTCGCTGGCATCGAACGCTTCGTACAACACCACGCCCAACGCGTGGCCTCTCAGCGCGACTTACTGTAGGCTTCGCATTCGCGTTCGGAGTGATCGGCCCCGTGCGCGACGTTGACAGGCTCCGCCTGGTCACCCTTCAGTTGGGCTCTCCACCGCCGAAGGAAGGGTCATCCGGCTTGGGCAGCAAACGGTCGCGATCGTAGGGCGGGTCTTCGTGTCTGGGCAAGAGATCGCTTGGAAATGACTCCTGCCAGCGCTGGCGCCAGTCATCGTCGGCGTAGTACTTAAGGTAAAGCCGGTTATCTTCCTCGCTGCCGCTGCCGAGCATTTGGATGTGGCACGCGGAACCCGCAAGCAGCGGGAATGCCTTTGTTTCTTCCCGCAAGCAATCGGTCCAGAGACGGGTGTAGAGCTCGCGATCGCTCAGATGGTCTGTCTCCTCGATAAAAACGCCGAACGAGGCGAGCTTTTGGATCACCTCCCAAAGTTTTGCGGTCAGTTCCCCGTCCTTCAGAGAATCGGGGGGAGGGAGTGACACGCCTTCTTCCTCAAGTTGCTGCAAGTGGGTTGTCCACGGAGCTTCCTCGAAGTCGGCCACGTACTTCCAGAATGCCTCTTCTGTTTCAGCCGAGCAGTCGTCCAGCTTAGCGGCCGTCATCTGGCCACCACAAAGCTGCTCCACGCGGCGTTTCAAATCTTCGATTCTCTTTTTTCGGTCTTCGCCGGATTTAGACTTTCCCACAGTTAACCTCCAGCGGACGGCGTGCCACCCGTACTGAGCGCAGCGAAGGACCTGCATCGCTGCCGCCACAATCAACTGGCGGAGAGGGTGGGATTCGAACCCACGGTTGAGTTTCCCCAACACACGCTTTCCAAGCGTGCTCCTTAAACCGCTCGGACACCTCTCCGCAGCATGGAAGACGTCCTAGAAGCCTAGCAAATCCACGCCCGCAAGCAAACACCCGCACTCATATACCCTCGACCTATATTCGCTGGCGTGCCTTCCGTTTTCTCTTTACAACAGTGCGATAATGCCTTCCGGCTGTTTCGCGCATCCCGAAATTGCTGTAGCAAATCGATATTCGACAGCCCCGGCCACAATAGAACGTATGGTGATGGTCAATGGCGAAGCGAGTTCTCGGAATTGATGTGGGTACCGGCGGCACGCGCGCTGTGCTGCTCGATGAAACCGGAAAAGTAGTGGCCTCCGCGACCAGCGAGCACGCGCCCATCTCCGCCCCGCAGATCGGCTGGGCCGAACAGGACCCGCGCGACTGGTGGCGCGCCACCTGCGCCGCCATCCAGGAGTGCCTGCAGCTCGCGCACGCATCGCCGGAAGAAATCGCCGGCGTTGGCCTGACCGGCCAGATGCACGGCATGGTCCTGCTCGATGCGGCGGGCGAAGTTCTTCGCCCCGCGATCATCTGGTGCGACCAGCGCACCGACCCGCAATGCCGCGCCATCACCGAAAAAGTCGGCGCGCACCGGTTGATCGAATTGACCGCCAATCCCGCCCTCACCAACTTCACGCTGACGAAAATCTGGTGGGTCCAGCAGCACGAACCGCACGTCTGGTCCCGCGTACGTACCGTGCTCCTGCCGAAAGACTACGCGCGATTCCGCATGACCGGCGCGCGCGCCTGCGACGTAGCGGACGCCTCCGGCACGCTTCTCTTCGATGTTGCTCATCGCCGCTGGTCCGCGCCCATGGCCGAAATCTCGGGCATTCAGCCCGAAATTCTGCCGCAAATTTTCGAGTCGCCTGAAATCAGCGGCCGGATCTCCGAGGAAGGGGCGCGGGCCACCGGCTTGCGCGCCGGCACGCCCGTGGTTGCTGGCGCGGGCGACCAAGCCGCCGGCGCTGTGGGAATGGGCATCGTGCGCCCAGGCGCGGTCAGCGCGACGATCGGCACCTCCGGCGTCGTTTTCGCTGCGACCGCTGCGCCCACGATGGATCCGCAAGGCCGCATTCACACGTTTTGCCACGCCGTCCCTGGACGCTGGCACGTCATGGGCGTGACGCAGTCCGCCGGTTTTTCGTTGAGCTGGTTCCGCGATTCGTTCTGCGCCGCCAACGACGGCAATCGCGTCTCGTACGATCAGTTGACTGCTGAGGCCGCCAAGACAAAGCCCGGCGCGGACGGCCTGCTCTGGCTTCCCTACCTGATGGGCGAACGCACGCCGCATCTCGATCCCGACGCGCGCGGCGCGCTGGTCGGCCTGACGGCGCAGCACACGCGCGGTCACGTCGTGCGCGCGATCCTGGAGGGCGTGGCGTTCAGCCTGCGCGACACCTTCACCATTTTCCGCGAACTGAAGCTCCCCATCGAATCCATTCGCCTCGGAGGCGGCGGCGCGCGCGGCCCGCTCTGGCGACAGATTCAGGCGGACGTCTACGGCATGCCGGTGGAAATTCTCGGAGCCGAAGAAGGTGCAGCCTATGGCGCGGGTCTGCTCGCCGGGGTCGGCGTCGGCGTGTGGTCTTCAATCGAGAAGGCATGCGACGTCGCGGTGAAAGTCGCGCAGGTCGTCCAGCCCGATTCCGCCCGCGTCGAAATCATGAACCGCCGCTACGACGAATACCGCGCCCTCTACCCCGCTCTGAAGGAGAGCTTCGCGCACGCCAAGTCCGCGTGACCCAACGCGTGCTGCGCCACAAAGCGCGTGCCCTCTTCGGGAATTTCTCTGTGGCCCCCGCCGCTCTGTATCCTCTGTACGAATCGTCGATCTCCTTGAGAGGCGAGACGAATTTCTCCGCGGACGCCGCCGCGGTGTCATCCAGAACCCAGTCGCGCGTTTTCTGCGCGAATGGTGGTGAGGGATCTGCTGTCGCCTTGTGTTTGGGTTGGGGTTCTGCCGCCCGATGCTTGGCTGCCGGCAGTTCAGTGGTTCCCTCTGCGCACTAGGGGCCTCTGCTGCAAGTGTTGTGCGCTGCTGCCTAACTCTTCGGGTTCAATCGCAGCGTGAGCTTCCCTGTTCCATCCACCGGCGCCGCAAGCACAGAGATCGCCGCGCAGTTCCCCACGATCCAGTCCGCGCCCTTCTCGCGCAATTCGGTCTCGCCAAACACCGCCGCAATCCCAATCACGCGCGACCCCGCCGCTTTGCCCGACACGACGCCCGCCGGCGCATCCTCCACCACAATGCAATCTGCGGGCGCAAAGCCCAGCTTCTCCGCCGCCGCGCGATAGGGATCGGGCGCAGGTTTTCCGTGTTCCACATCGCTCGAGGTGATGAACAGCCCCGGCCGCGGCAATCCCGCCGCCCGCAACCGCACTTCCGCCAGCGGACGCGTGCACGACGTGACGATCGCCCAACGCTCCCGCGGCAACGCGGCCAGCAACTCCATCGCACCGGGAAGCGGAACAATTCCCTCCGTGTCCTCCAGTTCGCGCCGCTCGACTTCCCTGTTCTCCGCCAGATGATCCGAATGCGGAAGATAATCGCGTATCGTCAGCAGACTCGGCCGCCCGTGCGCCGCCCGCACTACTTCTTCCGGATTAAAGCCGTGCTCGACAGCCCAGCCTGCCCACACCCGCGCTACCGCGGGCATGGAATCGGTCAGGACACCGTCCATATCAAACAGCAGAGCACTGCACGTGATTACAGGCATACGAAAATTCTAGCGTGGCCTTCCCGGCGGGACCAAATTCGATTGTGGATCGGAGCGATTTGATTCTCGATCGAGACGGCGTGCGGTTCCGTTATCTCCTCAACTTCCCACTTCCGCCTTCTCCGCCTGCGTCTGTTCCTTCGCAATCTTCATCAGCGCGGGCAGCACGTCGCCAAACGCGGAACCCTGCGCCGGGCGCCCGAAATCAAAGTACAGCCGCTTGTACAGCGGGTACAACCGGTCGTACACGCGCTGCGCTTCGGGCTCCGGCTTGTACACGGTATGCGAAGGGCAAACGTGTCGCTGCGCCTCTTCAATGGTCGAAAAAGTTCCCGCCGCCAAAAACGCAAAAATCGCGGAGCCCAGCCCCGTGACGTTGCTGCTCGGCACCAGCACAGGCCGTCCCAGCACGTTGGCATAGACCTGGTTCAGCACCGCATTCTTCTGCGGGATTCCGCCTGCGTTGATGACGCGCTCGATGGTCGTGCCGTGTTCGGCCATGCGATCCAGAATCACGCGCGTGTGGAACGCCGTGCCCTCGATGGCCGCGAACAGTTCATCCTTCGCCGTGTGCTGCAAATTCCAGCCCAGCGTGATACCGCGCAGATTCGCGTTGACCAACACCGTGCGGTCGCCGTTGTCCCAGGTCATGCGCAGCAGGCCCGTCTGCCCCGCGCGATACTCTTCCAACCCGCGGCTCAATTCCGCCACCGTCGTTCCCGCGCGCGTCGCTATGGCGTTGAAGATGTCGCCGGTGGCCGAGAGCCCTGCTTCGATTCCCGTGAACTTCGGGTGGACGCTTCCCTTCACTACTCCGCAAACGCCCGGCACCAGCTTCGCCTGGCTCGAAATCCCGATGATGCACGTCGACGTGCCAATTACATTCGACACATCGCGCTCTTGCGTGCCCGCCCCGATCGCGTCCCAGTGCGCGTCGAATGCGCCCACCGGAATCGGAATTCCGGCGCGCAAGCCCAGCTTTTCCGCCCAGAACGCCGTCAGCTTCCCCGCAATCTTGTCCGAAGTCTCATAGCTTCCCTGCATTTTTGCCCGCACGCCCGCCAGCAGCGGATCCACCTTGACCAGGAATTCCTCAGGCGGCAGCCCGCCCAGATCGGCGTGCCACATCCATTTGTGCCCCATGGCGCACACGCTGCGCTTCACCTTCGCCGGATCGGTGATTCCGCACAGCGTCGCCGCCACCATGTCGCAGTGCTCGAATGCGCTGGCCAGCTGACCCCGCTTCGCCGGATTGTGCCGCAGCCAGTGCAGCAGCTTCGCCCAGCCCCATTCGGACGAATACACGCCGCCGCACCACTCGATCGCTTCCAGCTTTTCGCGGTGCGCCAGTTCGGTGATTTCCGCCGCTTCCGATTTCGCGCGGTGATCGCACCACAGGTAGTACTCGTCGAGAGGAACCATCCCCGCCGCGACGGGGATCACCGATGAGCCGGTCGTGTCCAGCGCGATCGATTCGACCGCATCGCCCGAAACGCCCGCCTGCTTCAACGCCTCGCGGGTCGCGGCGGCCAGTGCGCGCATGTGATCGTCATGCGACTGCGTGGCGTATTCGGGGTCTTCGCGCTTGCGGTGCAAAGGATAATCAGAGGTCGCAAACCCCAGCATGCCGCGCGCGCTGTCCACAATCGACACGCGCACGTTCAACGTCCCAAAATCAACTCCCGCTACAATCGCCATGGAGAGAAACTCCGCATATCATCCCGCTCGCCTAAGGCACGAAGGGAGCCCAGTCCCGCTGCGCTTGAGGCAGTGGGGCGAGGGATCTGCTTCTTCTGTAGGAAAAGCTGCCGCAGGAACGGAACCGGTTCCCAATCAGCATCCCGGCTGCTGATCGTGCCAGTACGTCTCCCATCCGAGGTACCGCGCGGCCGCCTCGCGCACCGCTCCCGCTACGGTCGAAAAATTCGCCGCCACGTGATGCTCGAAACCGTTCTCGCAAATGTAGTGCAGCAGGTGCTGCATCCGCGGTATCTCCACCACGCCCGCGCCGCCAAAGGTTTCCAGCGGATCCTCGGTAAATCTCCCGCTGCCCACGTACCCGCGCATCTTCCCCGCCGTGTCGTCGGTCGAAAAACGCGCGAACGTCATCGCGCCCGGCTTCACCTGCCCGACGCACGTCCCGAATGTGTTGTCTTTGCCCACCGTGCCCGCAATGATCTCCTGATAGTCCATCTTTACGTTTTTGAAAAAGTGCTTGGGCAGATTGCTGCAGTGGAAGCAGACCGCCTTGTCCGGATTGTCGCCGTAATTGTTGTTCCAATCCAGAATCGCGCTGGGCGTGTTCGACGCCAGCCGCAGCATGTGCATCGACAGCACTCCGCAGATGTCCACTTCGCACGCGCTCGACATCAGGCTGTCGCTCATCATGCTCATCACCGTGCAGGGCACCACGCCCAGGTTTTCCTCGAGCGAAGTCCAGCACTGCACCGCGCTGATGGCCACCTCGGTTTGCTTCATCCACTGGTCGATCACCGCGCCCAGTTTCGCCATCTTCATCAGCGCCGGCTTGGGCACGCCGCTGGTCGAAACGTACTTCTCGATGGCCGCCAGTTTCGACTGCGCCGCGTCGTCGCTGTCCTTCATCCTCTCGATTCGCCCCAGGACTTCTGAAAGGTCCAGCGTCTCCACGGAAATTCCCTGCGACTCCAGCATCTTCTCACTGTAGCGCACTGTGTTGAACGCCGTCGGCCGCGCGCCCACGCTTCCGATGCGTAGGTTCCGCAGCCCATTCACTACGCGGCAGGTCGCCGCAAACGATTGCAAATCCTTCTTGAACTCCGACGACGACGGGCTCACCGTGTGCAGCGTCGTCAGCGAATACGGTATCCCGTATTGCCGCAGGTTGTTGCACGCGGACATCTTCCCGCAAAAACTGTCGCGCCGGTGCGCGATGGTCATTTTCGACGGCGTGTCCGGCGTGGCCTGCACCAGCACCGGCACCCGCAACCCCGCCAGGCGGATGGTATCGGCGATCGCTCGCTCGTCTCCGAAATTCGGCAGCGTCACGACGATCCCGTCGATCTTCCCGGCGTTCTTGCGGAACAACGCCGCGCAGCGCTTCGCTTCTTCGTGCGTTTCCACCGCGCCGTACTTGCTCTCCGAAGGGCCCAGCGCGACTACATCGATGCCGCCGCCCTGCAGCGCCGCGATCATTTCTTCCCGGCCGCTCTGCGCCAGATGGTCGGGAAAGAAGCCGCGGTTCCCGACGATCAGGCCCATCGTCATTTTCTGGTTGTCGTTCTCCATGTTTGGACCTCTGAACTCCTCTCCGCTTCCGCCACTTTATCGGTTCTTCTTCAGCTCGCAGGCCCTCTGCTGGCGCTCCAGCGCCGGCGGCCACCAGGGTATTACTTCTTCCCGCCCGCTTGCCCGTAATACGCTTTGCTGCCGTGCTTGCGCAAGAAATGCTTGTCGTGCAGGGCGCGCGGAAGCGCGCTGGCATTGGCCGCCAGCCCGACGGTGTAATAAGCCATGCGCGCCACGGCTTCCAGGATCACCGCGTTGTGCGCCGCCGTCGCCACGTCCGGCCCCCAGCAGAACGGCGCGTGCCCGCGCACCAGCACCGCCGGGACGCTCACCGGGTCGATCTCGCGGAACGTCCGGCAGATCGCCACGCCCGTGTTCTTTTCGTATTCCGAACCGATTTCCGCGTCGCTCAGCGCATCGGTAACCGGCACAGGTCCATGAAAATAGTCCGCGTGCGTGGTTCCAAAACACGGAATGGGCCGCCCTGCTTGCGCCCACGACGTCGCGAATTCCGAATGCGTGTGCGCCACCCCGCCAATCGCGGGAAAGGTCTTATAGAGGCAAACATGCGTGGGCAGATCGGACGATGGCCGCAAATCCCCGTCCACCACCTTCCCGTCCAGATCGGTGATGACGATGTCGGCGGGCTTCAGTTTCTCGTAAGGCACCCCGCTCGGCTTTATGGCCACCAGCCCTTGCTCCCGGGCGATTCCGCTGGCGTTGCCGAACGTATAGAGAACCAAGCCTTTGCGCACCAGTTCCAGGTTCGCTTCGAGCACTTGCTCTCGTAATTGACTCAGCAGCATGACCCTTTTGCGGGTGCCAGCCAGGATTTGTGGAAACGTTTTCCGAAACGCCCACCCTACTCACTTTGCCGTCTTCTGTCAATTCCCATTCGGCCGTCTTCAATCCGGGGCTGTGCGTGTTTCGCCTTCCGGCTCGCCCGCTTTTTCCCGCGCGTTTTCCTGCGGAGCCATTCCTGTGGATTGCCGGAGCACCAGCGTGGTCGTGAGCGTGTATTCCGTGCCGGTCGGCAGCGGCGCCTTGCGCTGTACTTCGGTCAGCAATGCTTTGAACGCGAGCCGGGCGATTTCTGTCTGCGACATCCGTACCGTCGTGAGCGGCGGCGTCACGAATTGCGCGAAACGGATATCGTCGAATCCCACGATGGATACGTCGTCGGGAATGACGATGCCTTCATCGTAGCTCTCGCGCATGGCTCCGATCGCGGTCATGTCGTTCGAGCAAACTACCGCCGTGGGACGCTCCGGCAGCGCCAGCAGCTGTTTCATCGCCGCGATCCCGCTTTCCATCGTGTGATTGCCCTCGATCAGGTACTCCGGCCGAATGGTCATCCCGATCTCGTCCATGGATTGCAGGAAGGCCCGCTGCCGCGCGCTCGCCGATTTCAGCGTGAGCGGCCCGGAAATGAAGGCGATCCTGTGGTGCCGCAGCGCGGCCAGGTGCTGAACCGCCTGGCGGATTCCGTGTAGGTAATCGATGCGAATGTTGCTGATGCGCGAAAGCGACGGCCCCACGTCGATGAAAACCAGCGGCACGTTGCGCGATTTCAGGTTCTCCAGCAGCGCCTCTTCCATGCCGAACGTCACGATAGCCACGCCCTCCACGCGCCGCTCGATCATGCGCCGCACCGCGTGGGCCATGCGCTTGGAATCGTGCGCCGTCGAGGTCAGCAGCACTTCGTAATTATGCTGCACGGCCATGTCCTCGAAGCCTTGTGCGATCTCCGGAAAGAACGGGTTGGTGATCTCCGAAACGATCAGGCCGAAGATCCGGCTGCGCCCGGAAACCAGCGCGCGTGCCTGCGTATTCGGGTAATAACCCAGCTCCTCGATCACCTTCCACACGCGACGCGAGAGCTGCGGCGCCACGGTGGGCACTCCATTGATCGTCCGGGAGACGGTCGCAATGGATACCTTCGCGCGCTTCGCTACTTCATGAATGCTCAAGAGTTGCGCCCCTGGTTTCGGGAGTCCCGGCACCGGGCTTGCTTCGGCTCGCCGACACCCCAACTACCGCGTGAGAAGCCTCTGGCCCGATTGTGCTGACACGGATTGTGAACACGGGCTCCTGCATTGTCAACCGCAGCGCCCGCACCGCGGCCTAGGTCAAGCCGATGCCTTCGCTTTCAATGCTGCCGAGCCGCCGGCAGCATCGGTTTCTTGCGGCGCCCGCTGCGCAGCATTCGCTTGCCGCGTTGCGCGCTCAAAGTGTGCGGCGGCACTGAGGCACGACCCTCTCCGACTCAGCACATAGCGGCTGCCGCGCCATGCCGGTCTGGACCTCACTCCTCCGCAGAAAACGTTTTCCAGAACTTTACGGTACGCGCCCCGCGCCGCCCCTGTCAAATCTGAGCCTGCATCCTACTCCTCCGAGCCTCCCTGCGGTGTCCCGGCTCCCGAACCCTGGCCCCCTCGCCCGCGCCCAGGCCAATAGTGGACGACATAGAATGCGCCCAGAACCACGAGCAGTGCTCCCCACCACACCGGCGCATGCAGATTCGACAGCACGGTGTTCGGCGGATGCGGCCACTCTACGATCCCGCTGCACACAATCAACAGTCCGTAAAACACAAACATGATTCCCACGAAAAACCAGACCTGGATAATGTGATGGTTTTCAGTCACGAAAGATCACCTGAATATGATTTGCAGTACGACCAGAGCAACCATTGCGACTGCGCCCCAGAACACGGGCTTGTGCAAAAAGCTTGCATGTTCTTCGCGCGGCACGTCCGTGAGGGCGTAGACGAGGCCGCGCAGTTCCTCGTCCGGCTTCGGCTTGCTCACCAGGGTTACTAGAACCGTCACAATGACGCACGCCACGCATCCCCAAAGCGCCTGATACATATCCTGCGCCAGGCCGGAGGCTTGCGCCGAGCGCGCGATCACCGGCAGCACCCAGGGCGCGTGGTCGAATTTCATCAGCATGAACGCCGCACACGACGTCCCCACCCCCGCCAGCAGGCCCCAGAATCCCGCGGCGCGGCTCACGCGCTTCCACAGCATTCCCAGCAGCACCGTGCCAAACAGCGGCGCCACGAACATACTGAAGAGCGCCTGCACGTAATCCATAATGCTCGCGAAGTGCATGACAATGTATGCCGTTCCGATGCTGATGATCAGCCCGATGATCGTGCACCACCGTCCCATCGCGACGTAATGCTTGTCCGTCGCGTTCTTGCGCATGAACGGACGATAAATATCGTACGTCCAGACTGTCGCGAAGGCGCTCACGTTCCCCGCCATTCCCGCCATGAAACCCGCAATCAGTGCGATCACACCTAATCCCAGCAATCCCGGCCCGCAATAGCGAACCAGCATCAATGGCAGCACTTCGTTGTAACTGTGCTGTCCCGCGGCCAGATTGCTCGCTGGATACAAGTGAATCGGATGAGATCCGGTCCCAAGTACGGCCAGACCCAGCAGCCCCGGCAAAATCACGATCAGCGGCACCGCCATCTTGAAGAACGAAGCGATGATGGGCGCCAGCTTCGCCGAGCGGATGTCCTTGGCCGAAAGCACGCGCTGCACAACCAGGAAATCTGTAGTCCAATAGGCCATGGATTGCACAGCGCCCAAGCCGAAGACGATCCCCACCCAGCTAATGTGCATGGGATTCGCTCCGGCAGAATGCATCGGCGTCCACATGTGCGTGAAGTCCTGCCCGGGGAAATTCCGATGGATCCGCGCAACCATGCCGCTCCACCCGCCCGTCTCGACCATGCCCAGGATCGGGATCAGCAGAGCGCCAAACCAGATCAGGAAGAATTGCAGCACCTCGTTGAAAATCGCAGAGAACAATCCACCCGCCGCTACATACACGCCCACCGTCAACGACGACACCCAGATACTGAAATCGATGTTCCATCCCAGCACCACTTTCATCACCACGGCCATGGCATACATGTTCACGCCGGACATCAGGATGGTCATGAAGGCGAAGGTGATCGCGCTTAATCCGCTGGCTTCGGGACCGTAGCGCAATTGCAGATAGCCGGGGACGGAGTGTGTCTTGGAGATGTAGTAGAACGGCATCATCACCAGACCCATCAGCACCATGGCCGGTATCGCGCCGATCCAGTACCAGTGCGCCGCCATAATTCCGTATTGATACGCGCTCCCCGCCCAGCCCAGCAGCTCGATCGAGCCAAGATTCGCCGACAAGAATGCCAGCCCCGCGACCCACGCTGTCATCTCGCGGCCCGCCAGGAAGAAATCTTCTCCGGTTTTCGCTTTGGTCTTGAGGTAAAACCCGATACCTAGCACAAAGGCGAAATAGAAAACGATAATTGCTATATCAACGGGAGCTAATCGAACGAGGCGTGACTCTGCGAGCAGCGCAAGAATGATTGGCATCTGTGCTCTTCTGCCGCTCGCCGCAGGTACAACTCGGCTTGCGCGGCATCCTTTTCACCGCTTGCAGCGGTTGATTCAATCGGTCGAGTGTGGCAGCCGACCCGCTTCTGCCGCGCCTTCGAAAAACCCCGGCGTCGAGGAAGCGTACGTCCTGCGAAGCGACGGCGATTCTACCAGCAAACGTTTTCATTGCCTTGCACTTTTTAGCGGAATTTCCTCACCGGAACGCGTGCAATATCGTTTTGGCAAGCTCCGTCTTTCCCCCTTCACCGCTCCGGCCTTTTCTCATCGCAGAAGAAGGGCCGCGCCGTGACCTCGTGAGGCGGCGCCTGTCCGCAGCACGGTTGGTTCATTTTGTTCGGCCGGAGTGAAGGAAATCGCTTGCGTGGAGGGTGCGTGCATATATTATACGAGCGCCGCGCGCCGGGTGCCGCTTCCGATCCCTTCCCGGGTCGCTGCTACATTCTCTCGCGTGACTTACATGGTTGCTTTGGTGCGCCGCGCGCGCGCCTGACTCATGAACCCGCAAACACAGAACTCACAACCCGCTCAGCAAAATTCAACAGCTCACGGCGCTCGCACCTTCGCACGCGGCCTCGGCCTGTTCGACTCGACCATGGTCGTCATGGGCGTCATGATCGGCTCGGGCATCTTCATCGTCTCCGCCGAAATGTCGCGCCAGATCGGCAGCGCAGGCTGGCTGCTGGTCGCTTGGGGCTTCGCCGGGTTCCTCACTATTGCGGCGGCTCTTTCCTACGGCGAACTCGCAGCCATGATGCCGCATGCGGGCGGCATGTACATCTTCTTGCGCGAGGCCTTTTCACCCTTGTGGGGTTTCCTGTACGGCTGGACCCTCGTCACGGTCATCCAAACGGGCACCATCGCCGCCGTCGCCATCGCCTTCGCGCGATTCAGCGGCGTGCTCTTCCCCTGGGTCTCCGAAAAGAACTATCTGATCGCGCCGTTCCACGTTTCAGCCGATTATGCCTTCTCTCTTTCTACCGCGCAGGCCTTCGCCATCATCTTGATCGCTCTGCTCACCTGGACCAATAGTCGCGGCCTCGAGTACGGCAAAATCGTCCAGAACGTTTTCACCGTGGCCAAAACAGCTGCCCTGCTCGGATTGATCGTTCTCGGGCTGTCGCTCGGTTGGAACTGGGCCGCCGTTCACGCGAATTTCGCGCATGCCTGGACCGCTCAGGGCGGCCTCGAAACTCTCGCTCCCGGCCTGACCGCCGCGACCGTGTTCGGCCTGTTCGCCGCCGTTTGCCTGGCGCAGACCGGCTCGCTTTTCTCCGCCGACGCCTGGCACGACATCACCTTCACCGCCAGCGAAGTGAAGGATCCGCGCCGCACTCTGCCGCTGTCCTTGTTCATCGGCACCACCCTGGTCATCGTGCTCTACCTGCTGGCCAACGTCGCGTATCTCGTGACTCTCCCGCTGTCGGCCATCCAGCACGCGCCCTCCGACCGCGTGGCCACCACCATGCTGAGCGCCATTTTCCCGCACCTCGGTGCCGCATTGATGGCCATCGCCATCGTCATCTCGACGGTCGGATGCGTGAACGCCTTGACCCTCGCCGGCGCGCGCACCTATTACGCCATGGCCCGCGACGGCCTCTTCTTCCGCGTCGCTGGACGCCTGAACAAAGCGCGCGTCCCCGGGCCTTCTCTCCTGATCCAGGGATTGTGGGCCGCGTTCCTTGTCCTTCCGCGCACTTACGATCCCGCGTCCCACGCCTACGGCAATCTCTACAGCAACCTGCTCAACTACATCATCTCGGTTGAGCTGATCTTCTACATCCTGACCATCGCTGCCGTCTTTCGCCTGCGCGTCAAGAAGCCCAACGCCGAGCGTCCCTACCGCGCCTTTGGCTATCCCTGGCTGCCCGCTCTCTACATCATCGGCGCGGCCGTCATCATGGTGGTGCTCTTCATGTACGATCGCGAGACCACCTGGCCGGGCCTGGTCATCGTCTGCATCGGCGTCCCCATCTATTTCCTGCTCGCGCGGCGCCCCGAATTCAATCGCGCCCCCGAACGCGACTTCTCCGAAGAAGAAACCCCCAGCTAGGTTGTTGGTAGCGCCGCTGCTCGTCGTCCGCGCCTTGAATTCCTGTGTACATTTGTGCATACTGTATGCGTGGACTGCGAATGGGACCCTGCCAAGGCGCGGACCAATCTCGAAAAGCACGGGATTCACTTCGCCGACGCGGTCACCGCGCTAGAGGATGAATCGGCTCTGACCATCCGCGACCCCTTCTCGGAGGATGAGGAACGATGGATCACGATCGGAATGGACGCACAGGCCAGAGTCCTCGCGGTGGTCTACACCTGGCGCGGCGAAACAGTGCGCCTCATCTCAGCACGTCTGGCCACTGCACAAGAGAGGCATCCATATGAGCAAAGCGACGAAACGTGAATACGATTTCAGCAGAGGCAAGCGCGGCGCGGTCCTGTCTGTCCCCAAGGGAAAGACCAGGATCACGATTCGCCTCGACAGCGACATCCTCGATTGGTTTCGCCGGCAAGTGGATGAAGCGGGCGGAGGCAATTATCAAACCCTGATCAACGACGCCCTCAAGCAGCACATCCGCCGCGCCCACGAACCCCTGGAAACCACTCTCCGGCGCGTCATCCGCGAAGAACTCAGCCACCCCGGCTAGTGTTGAGAATCCGCAATCTGCCGCCGCCTTCCGAATTGTGACGAAGTTTATCGATAGCGGGCTCCTTTCGGTGTGATGCCCGGAGAGGTCCCTCGCTCGCGGTGGTCCGCTGGGGACGAACATCCTCGTCGGATGTTCGAAAACGTGCCGAGAGATTTTGGCAGTTTTGATGATGGGATTGGAGTTACGCGAAAAATCTCTCGGCATAGGGGCCGAGAGATTCCAGGAGGCAAAGGAGGCAGAGGAGGCAGAGGAAGCAGAGGAGGTAAAGGAAACAAGACGCGGCACGCCGCAGGTCGTCGCAGGTAACACGATGCTACATGGCCTAAAACCGCTGCAATCTGTGCCCATCAATTCTTGGAGTTTTGTTGAGGGGATTGGAGTTGCGGCGAAAATTGATGGGCGGGCGTGCCCATCGCCCAAGGTGACGACTTCAGTGACGAGTGACCCTTCCTGCGTCAGGGCAAGCGAGTGGCGAGTGGCTAATGGAGTTCCGGAATCGGGACGTAACAGCATGTTACATGGGCGGCGGGCAGTTTCGGAATCCGTCCAGGGTGCTGTGTGCCCTTCGGTTGCCGTTGGCCCCCTCAGGGTAAACCCTTCGACCGCTTTGCGCTGCCTCAGGGTAAACCGGCGGTGGATTGGTCTTCGCATAAAGAGCGACTGACGATAGCACAGGATTGGGGATTTGTACAGTACCAATTATTCAATGGTACTACCAATACCGTGGGGGAGGGTCTGGCTGCGTTCCAAAACGGGAATTTCCCAAAATGGGAAACCGGGACGCTGGAAGGCCTTTTTTCAAACCTGGAGACTGTTGCTGGTAACGGTTTGCTCGATTCGGGCCTCTGACGATTTCGCGGAGGCTAGGGGACTATCGAAACCATTTACCGCCCGAGCTGATCTTGACGTAATGGGTTGACTTGGCCAAGGGACGGCCGTCTTTTTCGATTTGACAGGTCATTCTCTGATTTCCGCGGTATCTCGTGCTCGTCCAGCACGTGTCTCCGGTTCTTTGCCAGGTTTCCTGGCCGGCTTCCTTGGCCTCGTCGCCCTCGTTGTTTGCCGTCCAGCGGATGGTGTAGGGTTTAGGAACGTTCGTAGATGCGACTGTGAATTTCAGGGCGATGCCCTTGGGGAGGACGTACGATGCGCTCCGATAATTCCTATAGGTGGGTCCTTCGTGCCGTTTCGCGAGATCGCAGCGGATGTTGACCGCATACGGTGATGAGGCAGTTGATGCTGCGGTCTTCCGTAGGTTGTCTTTCGTCCAGAAGGCGTGGTTGAAGACCCAATCCCAAGCTGAACGGGCCTGCTCGTATGTGCAGTCGGCTTTCGACAGCACAGCCATTTTTTCAAGAACGGTTCCGAGTTTATCCCGGAGGCGAATGACTTCATTATGGTTCTCGTCTTTCGCAGTCAGTTCCTCCCCCGAGACCACGGGACTATAAACTCGCGTAGACAATCCGAGGCGACTACGGAGTGCGATCATGGTTGAATAGAGTGCCACATCGTCGCGGTCTGAGTCGGGTCTGTATACCTCTGCTGCGAGGGTCGAGATAATCATGCCTCCGGGCAGCGACCACGACGTTCTGGACCGGCAGAACCATTTCAGGAGTCTCACGACGCGTCTTAGTTGGGCGTCCGCGACTTTCGGCTTGGTGCCGAAGATGTAGTTCGGTTTCGGGCTCTGCATTTCTACCTGCTTCGCAAACCAGTCCGTTACATCACTCGGATTGCGGGGTTTCCACTCGGTACTTGCATGCTCGATTTGGATTCGGCTAAGAAAATCAGTGGAGCGGCGGTAGATTGCGAAATCAATGTGATAGCCTTCGGCGTACCACACGGTAACGGCGTTGGTGCGGACCTCTGGTTCTTTGCTGAAGAGGTCGGAGCTCTTGAGCAGCGCGTCGCAAATGAGCTGGCGTGCTCGTAGAGGGTCGCTGGGGAGATCTGCCTTATCAAAGACGAGCCCAACGTCGATGTCGTATTCATTGTCGGTGGCTTGGTTGAGGGTGTGCATCGCGTAGCCGCCTTGGTTCACGATCTCGCGCGGGTACCGGTATTCGTTGCCGGTGTCCTCTGAGAGGTCATCCAGGCCGTCCTTTATTCGTTGGACGTTCGTGTCGCGGTAGCCCGCGAGCATTTTTCGACGGTCACTGCCCAGCCGCACGAATTCGTCGTAGAAGACCTGTAGGTCAGCCGTGATGTCATACATGTTGTTGTACTCGTCCTTTCCCTGGGCGAACTACCATCCTCGCCGGTTCCTGTGCGCCGTTCACAACAAGACCCCACGGATATCCGGCGTTCGCTTCGTAGTTGTAAACAACCACACGTGGGTGTGTAGTCTTGCTGATTTGGCGTCCCAGACTGAAGGCCAGCGAGGCTGGGCCAGCATAGAAAATGTTCACGACGTGATCGCGGTCGTATCTCTTCGCCGTGTCGTCGAGCGCGCTTCGGAAGACCCGACAGAATTCCTCGATTTGCCTGTACGAAGTCACGGAGTCGAGACGGGGCTCTGGAATGCCGACGCGTATATCTTCAGAGGAGGCGTCAATGGTCGGCGCCACGTCGTGGGGCGTAACTTCATAGCTGACGCAGACCCGGATCGCTGTGGATCGCGCAGTGGTGGGTTGATGCAAAATCCGTGAGCTGGCATTCAAGCCGTTTCGGCCAGAGCGACTTAGCTCACGCCAGGTATTGGTGTATCGGTTGAGCTCGAATAGGGCGACCTTTGATCCTGTAGACAAATCTGCGCCGGCCAGAAATAGAAGTGGCACGTGCGCTATCCCGTAGTAAGCGATTGCGAGGTCGGGAACTACTTGGCTGAGCGCCGTGAGGCTTTGAAACCGGCTTTGCTGGATTCGGACGGCGGCGTCCAACGCTTGCGGCGGTGCCATGAAAGGTGTTTGGTCGCACTCAATCTTTGTGAGTTGATGGCGGCGAAGTCTCCAGGGCAGTTCCTTCTCGGCCATCGCTGGCCGCACGCCTGGTAGCGAGTGGTGGTGTATAAGTACGAGGGGTTTCTTTGATGCCGCCCGGCTCTCCCCAAAAACGAAAATGCCGACTCCGACGACGACGAGACCAATACCGACCCACCACGGCGGTGCCGGGAGTGCGAGATCGAAACGTCGATTGAAAAACGCGACAGCCGCTTCGAGTGGACCTGGTGCGAGGATTGCGAGTCCGGTCGGGATTAGCAGAAGCGCGATTGCGATGTGCGGTTTGCGAAGACTACCCCGAGAGTGTCGCATTTATGAATCTGTCCCCGAGGTGACAAGGAACGGGGGAGTAGTAGAGGGCGGCTCAGACGGCAACGCGGCGATCCATCCCACGCTAGACCTCCAGGTTGGGAATTGCAACCTGCGGGCTAGCGGGCCTAGTGCGACACTACGCGGCGGCAGCTTAAAGCAGGACTTGCACCCCAAGATTGGGGAGAACTTCTCCCCATGCTAGTATATTCACGGTACGCGCCATTTTTGTCAAGCCGAAAAGCGCAAGATCACGTGGCATCAGGAGGGACATCTTCAATTACTAGGGTCGTGATTGCTGGATACCCCTTCGCCGTACTTTCGCCTGTTCCGATAGCGTCTGCGCGTCTTGTCACCGTTGACGGCGTTTTTGCCTTTGTGTGGCTCACGTCTTCTGGCGGTGAAATACGCGAAGACGATAACGGCGGTGGATGCGCACGCGCGCGGGGAGCCGGGGCGGGTGATTATTGTGGGCGTGGCGGACGTGCCGGGGAAAACGATGTTCGGCCCCGGCGCTACATTTTAAATCTCGGTCAAAGGCGCGGGCACGGCATGCCGTGCCCCTACCGGGCAGACGCAGGGAACGCGGGCAGCGGTGGATGGTATGATCCCGGCGCAAATCTGGTGTCCCGAGTTGCAGGGTTCGTGCGTACGTAAGAGAGGCTTCAGGGGCTGAAGCCCACGAATATGGGGGCGTTAATGTCGGAGCTAAAGCTCCGACCCCCTAAAAAACGTGCAATGAATCTCTGGGTCGGCGACCCCCTAAGAGTCCGCGGTTTTCCTGTTCGAATCGGTCACGGGAACTGATCAATTCACAGCCGCATCATTCGCTCCGACCCCCTAGGCGTCCGCGGTTTCCTATTCGAATCGATCGCGGGAACTGGTCAATTCGCATCCGCATCCAAAGGAGGCAAAGGAAGTACAGGAGAAAAGCCCGGCGCGAATGATCCTCTGCCTCCTGGGTCACTCATACCTGAGCGCCTCGACCGGATCGAGGCGGGCGGCCTTCATGGCGGGGTAGATCCCGAAAAACAGGCCCACGCTCATCGACACGCCCACGGCCAGCGCAATCGACCAGACCGGCACCGACGACGGCAATTTCGGCAGCAGAGCGTTAATCAGCAGGCTGATGGTCAACCCCAGCAGCACGCCAATGATTCCGCCGCTCCCGGTCAACACGATCGCTTCCGTCAGAAATTGCCAGATGATGTCGCGCCGCCGCGCCCCCATAGCCTTGCGCACGCCAATCTCGCGGGTCCTCTGCGTCACCGACATGAGCATGATGTTCATCACGCCCACGCCGCCCACCAGCAGCCCGATCGAACTGACCACCGCAATCAGCAGCGCCACCGACGAGGTGATCTGCTTGAACTGGTCGGCGATGGCCTGCGCGCTGGAGATCCCAAAATTGTCCGGCTTGTTGTATGCCACGTGCCGCCGGCGGCGCAGCAACGCGCGAATCTCGTCCTCCGCTTCCGCCATCCTGCCGTGCACCGCGATCGCGCCGATGAAGTTGTCCTGCACACCGGCGTAGTGCTTCTGGTAGGTGCGGTACGGAATCAGAACCTCCTTGTCCGCGGACTGGCTCTTCAGCAGTTGCCCTTTGCGCTTGGCGAGCACGCCGATCACCTGGTACGACGCGCCTCCCACGGTTATGAACTTGCCCAGCGGACTTCCCTCCGGGAATAGCGCCGTCGCCACATCGGCGCCGATCAGGACCACGTCCGAGCGGTGCAGGTTCTCCGCTTCGGTAAAAAAACGCCCCTGCGCCGGATTTTCGTTGAACACCTCCTCGGTGGCCGGCAGCGTGCCGGAAAAATCCACGCCGTCCACTTCCTTGTCGCGATACCGCGCGATGACAGGGCCCGTCTGCGCCGGAGCGGTGGGATCGTAGCGCGGGAACACGCTCGCGGAAACCAGCCTCACGTGCGGGCAGAGTTCCCCGATTGCTTCGGCGTCTTCCAGCACCAGCGATTTGCGCGCCAACTCCTCCGGAGTCAGCCGCCCGTGAATGCCCGGATCGAAGCGGAAGATGAACAGGGTGTCCGGCCCGTAGTCGCTCATCACCGTGTTCACATCGCTGTACACGCCGACGAGTATCGAGACCACCGACAGCAGCGCCGTGATCCCAATCACTACGCCCAGCACGGTCAGAAACGACCGCATTTTGTTTTCGCGCAGCGTGGTCAGCGCCATGCGCACGTTTTCGCCGAATTGAATCTTCATCTCGCCCTGCCTGCGCGCGCTTACCTCACCTCACGTCTCGCCTTCGCTAGATCTCGAACCGCAGCGCCTCGATCGGCTCCAAACGCGCCGCCTTCTGAGCCGGATACACGCCGAAGAACATTCCCACCGCCGCCGAAATCAATTCCGCCGCAACCACCGCCACAATCGGCACGTGCATGGGTACCGAGGTTGCCGCCACCACGATTCCCGCAATTCCGTAGGCGATCAGCACCCCTACAGCCCCGCCCACCGCCGCGGTCACCGCCGACTCCATCAGGAACTGCAGCAGGATGTCCTGCTTGCGCGCGCCCACCGCTTTGCGGATTCCGATTTCGCGCGTTCGTTCCGTCACCGCGGCCAGCATCACATTCATAATCACCACGCCGCCAATCACCAGAAACACGGAGACCACGCCCACCATCGCCGACGCAATCACCCCCGTCAGCTGCTTCCAAAGATCCATCAGCGTGGCCGAATCGAGAATCCCGAAGCTGTCTTTTTCGCTCGGCGCGACGTGCCTCCGCGCGCGCATCAAGGCTCTGGCCTCGTCCTGCGTGCGTTCCATCCACTCCGGCCCGCGCGTCTGGATATCGATGTGGATGCCCTGCTTTGCCGCGTAGATGGCGAGGTAGGTCTGAATGGGGATGTACACGAAATTGTCCTGCGACTGGCCAAACGC
>Ga0075272_1000054_pt1 | contig 33114 bp, 27 predicted proteins | sample SF_Rice_5C_0N_40_FD_69776 | JGI IMG/M metagenome (GOLD analysis project Ga0075272, IMG submission 69776) | Rice paddy soil microbial communities from Twitchell Island, California, USA - SF_Rice_5C_0N_404 | ecosystem: Environmental > Terrestrial > Soil > Paddy field/soil | place: USA: Twitchell... | reverse complement strand
GCTATTGTCTTGGTTTCGGTAGGCTGAGGATTCTAAATTCGGAAGACTGGAAGCCGCTCGCCGGGTCGTTCTCCGTTACGACGGCAGTGTATGCGCTTTCACCGCAAACGAAGGTCGGGCCGTACTGGCGCAATCCCTGACAGCCCGGCTCGTAGTATGTGAAGGTAACGGTTTCGCTGTCAGCGTGTTTCGCCAGCATCGCCGAATGACCCGTCTCAATTCGGCGTTGTACTCTGGCCTTCGGAATGCAGAACCCAAGTACCTTCGTGCCAACAATTGGATTCGTGACGGATGTATTCACGATCTCATCCACCAGCAGACTTAGGGCGGCCCTCGGTCCAATTTCCCGCCTCACGAGGCGCTGTAACTTGTTCAGGAATTGTCGCTCTCGATCCTGTCGAATTGGTTGGCCAATTATCCAGTAGAAGAGATGCTCCACGACCAAGACTTTCATCAGGCTGGCAAATGAGGACCCCGGATGGGGAAGAGGCGCTCCGGCATCATCCCGAATGTTCGTGACGAGTCGCATAAACGGATGAAGCCCGGCAAGCTCCTGAAACAGGCCCCATCCAGCCATCAGAAATTCTTGGGGTATCCTTGACAGCCGAGGCTCCGAGAACACGCGGGTGGCATGTTCCTTTAGTGCTTGGCTGGCCCGAGACGCGTCGCGACAGTTCTCCGATGCGAGTGTCTTCGCAATCCATTCATGAGTGGGGCATCGTTCGATTTCCGCAAGCCCTGTGTAGCCAATGCCGCAGGTGTTGCAAAGGTTGATCAATTTGCAGGTGTCCTCATCGACTGACTCTCCGAATCGCGGCCCCTCGCCGATCGTGAGCCGTCGATCCGACGCGAGGAGTGCATAATCGTTTGTGAGAACACCGATTATCTGGGTCATGGACTCGTGTTTCCGTCAGCGCCGGAGACTCGGTGAGAAGATTCTTCTCGGCGAAGGGACCTTGTTCTTTCACGATGATGCGGTCGATCTTATCCCCGGCGACGACCACGAGACTCTCTGGCTCGCCATCCGCGCACTTTACCAGTTGCACAGCCAACAATGACTCTGTTTCTCCAACCCCTGTTGCCTTCCTGAAAGGGAACAACCCGCCGGTCGCTTCCGATCCGGTGGGGCTTTCTGTTGGGCTTGATCCACGGATGGTTCCACCGCAAGACGGATCACCAATGGACCAGACTCGTGAGGTGGCTGAAATCAAGGATTAACGTCTCGGGTGCCGTCTAGCTATGCTGATCCATGCAGTAACGGAGCACTTCTTGTGCCACGACCCTGAGCTTTTCGAACCCGCGCATTAGCACTTCTTTAGGCGTGCCGTTGTCGTGCGGCACCGAACCCTCATGAACCAGCTTACTTCGGATGTTGTAGAGCTGACGTATGTCCTTGTCTGACTCAATTCGCGACGTCGCTTGCCTACTGTTTGCTGGTCGTGCAGTGTAGGCGAGTTCGCATATTCCCGCGGCAATACTCCGCTGGCGCAATTGACCAAGGTCGTTTCTGAGCTGTCGAATTTCGCGCTTTTCATCGTTCCCGGCAGATGAGCAAGTTCCTAGGTATTTCAGTAGGTCGTCGATGATTTGCTGAGAACGTTGCGGTCGTTTCCTGTCTCGCCTGAGAATCTCCAACACTGTTGTGAGAAATATGAACTTTGCCTCGCGGTCCCACGTGTTGTGGGCAGACGCGAAGGTGTGGATGGCTAACGTTAGTTTTTCATCGTTCAATATGGCCGCCGGATCACGAATGCTTTGAGCGGTGGCAATTGCACCGCGCAGCAGGTCAAGGTCGACTTGCCTCACTTCTCTTCCGAAAAACATGGGGAACTCCCACACGCGTTGGTGGGCGGGAACGATGGCGGTGAAATGTGGAAAAAGCCCAGCATCCGTGAAGGTGCCATCCGGCTGTTGCCAAGAAGCCATGTGCTGTCGAGCAAAAGATTCGCGAAACGGCGTGTTGTGAGGTGAAATGTCCAAGTCTACTGGTGCCGACGAAAACTCAATCGCCATTTCCCGCTCGATCGACAATCGCAGGAGTCCGACGCTAGCGTGTTCAAGGTATCGTTCTGCTTCAGACCTTTGTCCGAAATCGGGAACATGGAGGACGTAAAGTGAAGGATAACGCTCGATCAGAGCCCGCCGAGAACCGATCTGTAGCGGGCGCTTCTCGTAAAACGGCACATCGTCCAGTTGCGGAAATTTCCCGAGCGGTTCGATAGAAAAAGGAATGCGAACGCTATAGCGCTCAAGGCCTGAGCCAGCACTGGCGGGCCTCCCCTGCGAGGTCATCCCGCTGAAGCAGTCGTCAGCAGATTGCATTGTCTGCTCTGTCCTCATAATGTTATTTCTGGCGTATATCACGAATTGCACGGTGCTGTCCAAGAGAACGCGTACGTGCCTGCCGCAAAAGGGAAGGACTCACCCCGATCGCGTTTATGCGCAACGACACGATGCAGCGAGGTCCAGACGTGCCACACCATGCAGCGGGTGATGGGCGCTAGATAGTGATGGTGCGCTGACGGATTGTGTGGGCGCCCCGTGCGGGCGGTTTCAAGGCTCGATTATCTCGTTCCGGACGGCGTAACGAACGAGTTCACTCACGGAGTGGAACCCGAGTTTGCGCATGATGTTTGCACGGTGGGTTTCCGCTGTTTTGGTGCTGATGGAGAGCGCGGATGCCACTTCCTTGCTCGTCCTGCCCTCCGCCAGAAGCTGTACGATTTCGCGCTCGCGCGACGTCAAGCGCTCGGCCCTCTCATCCAGTCCGTGTTCGTTGAGGAGTACTTCCTCCGCGCAAGGGGTGATCCATGGCTTGTGATTGGAAAGGGCTTCGACGGCGATAATCAGGTCACGATCTGAGTCGGATTTGACGATATAACCGCGAACCCCTGCTTCAAAAATCTCGCGAACCAATTGGTCGGAGTGGTGGACTGAAAGCAGCAGAATTTCAGTTTTGGGACAGGTCTTGAGAATTCGCCTCGCTGCTTCAACACCGTTCAGTTCCGGCATCGCGATGTCGAGGATGGCGACGTCGGGTCTTAGTTCTTCTGCCTGCGCGACTGCTTCTTGCCCGTGCGGGCCTCGGCACAAACATTCCAGCCGGGTCGCGACTCAAGTAGAAACCTAAGACCACAGCGCACAAGGTCGTGGTCGTCAGCGATCAAAATTCGCAGGCGCCTGTCGCCAGGCTCCTGGCAACGATGTGCGCATGGCTCGTCCATGCGGAGACACCTCGACCGCGGGAAAAGAGATGATAGTGGCGACTGTAGGCCTGTTCAGCTCGACTGTCAACGACTGCCGTGGGAGAGGTGCTTCGCTTCCCAAATCGCCTTTAGCCGTTCGCCGATGAGCATGGGAAATTTGCGAGATCATACAGCCGCCCGCTGTTACATGTGGGGGTCGTCGAACGGCACCTGTTTGCCTGCCGGATCTTGCACAACGTATTCGGCATCCTCGCTCCACAAGGATTTAATCGTTGCGATAAGTTGGAATGCTTCTCCGAGCGAGACCCGCGAGGCGATGTGCATAAGCTCGCCGTTTTCGAGTTTTCGGAAAACTGTATACATAAGCCCCGCCAGGAGAGGATTTCGTTGCAGAGAGGCTAATGAAAGGCATTCGCAAAATCTGTGACTCGGATCACATCGCCCACGGAAAGATCAGGTCTCGAATTTCGGCGGGTTAGGTCTCGGATTTCAGCGGGGTTCCGGAACGCGGAAATGGGCGGGGAGCTCTCGCCTCAGGCTTGTTTGGTGCGGGAATCCCTCACTCTGTGATGTTCTTTGTTACCATTCCCGTATGGACGCGACGCTGAGCCTGGAGTGGTCGTACACTCCCGCCGATTTTTTCGAAGAGCCCGTCGATTATTCCGAACCGGACTATACGGTTCATATCGACGGAGGGCAGGTTGTCGCGACATTCACGGCCGACCAGCCCGACGGTGTTTTTGCCGCCGTCCAGAAGGAGGTGGAGGCGTGGTTTCTTGGCGCCCAGGTCGTGCGGAACCGACCCTTCCAGCTTTCGGCATATACGTCGCGACGAACGCGTCCGGACGGAAGTGCGGTGGTCGGTCTAATGGCCCACATCAAGGTCGGGGCGAGCCTCACTTGCGATGCCGTACTTGTTGATGCTGCCGGTAAAATAAAGGCTGACACGAGGGCGGAGAGGATTTAGGCGAACGAGCTCGCTCATCTCGCGGCAAAGCACAGAAACGACCTTCTCGCGCGGTCGCTGCTCAAGAGCTTTCAGGCGGCGATGGACGATCCATCGAATGAGCTCACGCATCTGTACGAAATCCGAGATGCTCTGAAGAAGAAGTTCGGCGGAGGAAGCAAAGCCTGTTCCGCGCTTGGAATCAGCAAGAACCAATGGAAACGAGTTGGTGAGCTTGCAGATCACGCTCCTCTCCGTCAAGGGCGCCATCGAGGGCTGCATGTAGGTCAGCTTCGTGATGCTACGGAAACCGAGCTCCGTGAGGCGCGCGGGATAGCGCGAGAGATGATCCGGAAATACTTGGAACGGCTTCCGTGAGGGGCGGAGGGTCACTGCTGCCGTGGAGCCCAATTGCCATCCGCATCGAAATTCTTTGAACCGGGCTGGCCGCACGCATTCCAGATGAGATCGAAAGCGGGCTTCAAAACTCTTTCCGGTGTCTCGTCGAGATCTTCCACGACCACTTCGGGCAGGGCGAGCGTGTCCATGTCTATAGGATAATAGTCGCCGCCACCCCAGAAATCATCATGGCTCATTTCTAAACCACGGACGCTTGTCAGTGTAAGTGCGACCGCAATCGGCGACGCTACGCCCAAATTTTTCAGGATGCCGAAACATTTGGGGAGATACCCCAAAATCGCTTGCTCATAGGCTATCGAGGGCAGAAAACGCCTCCCCTGTTGTTCCCGGTTCAGCAAGCGTGTTTCAACTGCTTCGATAATCCCATTCCGAAATACATGCGTATATGAAGAGAGAGGGTTCCCACTATAAGAAAGGACTCCCTCGAATGTGATCCTCGTCATCTTCTCGACAAGTTCGCGCACTGCGTTGTTTGAAACGTCGGCGAGCAACTTGTCCCCCAGATGCGGGAGGAGCCACGCGTTGAGTACATCCCGCCAACCGGATACGGTGGCGGGTTTGACCGGACGACGCTTTCGAGCGGGAAGTGAAGCGATCCACCATTCGGCCTGCTGTCGGAAGATGATTCCGGGCGCGGTATTCTGGCGGAATGCCTCGGTGGAATTAACGCCTTCCCGCTGGATGTCGGAAGAGAAATTACCAAAATTTACAAACGGTGTTTCCTTCTTGCCGCTGTTGTTGCCTTGCTATTGAACCATCCGCAAAGACCCGCGCTTCGCAGTGCTTCTCCGCAAGATGAACTTGGAACCCTGAGCGGCGACGCTCGCGCCCAACCGCGTGACGTCGCAAGAACCGCAACAGGCCAGTTCGCTGCGCCGCCGCTCAAGGAGGGAATGACGCTGATCGCAACCGACGGAACCAGGATTGCTTCGGAGATGGATTTTGTTGCGTAGGCGACCGAACTCGCGGTTAGCGTCACGCTCAAATCGTTTTCGGGCGGATCGCTCGGAACGGTTTCGAGTCCTTTACGGCTCAATGCGCACGGCCTCACCGAACGAAAACTGCGTCCCAATCGGATCAGTGTTCATATTCAGCCCAAACGCTTTCTTACCCTGGTCGAAGAAGACGCCCCGGATGGGAGCCGTCACGGAATTACCTTGGATAACGAGATCGAGGTTCGCCGTAAAGGAACAGTCGGCATTAACCGTGATCTTTCCCGAGGTCGGAAGCTCGATGTCGCCCGTGGGACCCAATTTCTCGTACAGAGTGCCGGTATAGTCGCCGGTCATCAAAACGTTCTCGCGCAGCAGCACGGCGTCCGAGAAGATTGGGTTCGTGGTGCTAAACCTCACTAGGTTTTCGACAGTCCACACGTAGGTGCCATGCGCGGTCTGCGGCCCGCAGGTCTTCAGCGGCTCGTCGGGCTTGCTGATACGGTGGCCCTCCATTATCCACGCTAGAGTGGGAGCGCCATTCACAATCTCGGTGGGAACGGCGCGATACTCGCGGCCGTTGTCAAAGAGGATGAAGCGCTCGACAATTATCGTCGGTTCTGGATTACCGGGCAGGGTAAACTCGGCGCGGACCTTTCCGGTACAGTCTTCATTCATTTCGGTGATTGTTGTCTCAAGGGGAATGGGTTCAAGCCCTCCGTTGAAAGACCCGACTCGGATCCAGAAGAAGCCGTGGCCGATTCCGTCAGGCCCCGCTGTGACCTCGCCGACCGTCACAAAGGGTGCGTACGCACCGCTCCAGTGGAACGGGTACGGTTGCGAGTTTGCATCGAAAATCGAGCTGGATCCTCGTTCATAGAATGCATACGTCCCAGTGAACGTTTGCACACTGCATGGCGCCTGCGCCTGCGCCGTCGGGACGGCGCTGCACAGCAGAGCCAGCAGACCGACAACACTCACGGCGATTCTCTTGCTCGTCATCTTTCAACCTCCTGTTGATGGTACGCACACTCGATCGGTCAACAACTACTGCGCGCGGCACAATGGCTGATCCGCTCCCGTCACCAGCGCATCGGAATAAGCTGTCGAAGATCCGCTGAGCAGAGAAGCGGACGCCTCGTTCCGCAGATTCGCATCAAGAAATGCAGCAACGTAATCCCGCACGGCGTCCATCGTTCTTTCCGGCCCCATGGGGCCGACATGGACGGCATACCGCGCCAGCCAGATCCAATCCGAAAGCGCGACGTGCTCGGTCCCGCGCAGATTCACAGCCTCCCGCGGGCCCTGCAGGTTCTTCCACAGGCGGCACTCTTCGGCGCGCCACTGTTGCCGCCCCGCAGCGATGATTAGCACCGGCTTTCGGGTCGGGCTGCCCAGAGCGTCGGGCACAAAGCCGTCCAGCATGACGGCAGCCTTCAATCGAGGGTCAGACTCAATGCCCAGGTAAGCAGTCAGGCCGCCCAGGGAGTGGCCGACGACCGCAATTCTGGCCAGGTCCAACTTGCCGGCGAACGGACTCCTGCCGCGAGCGTTCAGCGCCTCAATTTCGGAGACCACGAATTTCAGATCCAGCAGGCGAGCCGAAACTGCGGAAGACAGCGGCCAGCGGTCACGCAGCACCGGCCCTCCCAGATGGCTGCCCACCAAAGAGCGGACCAGGCGGCCATGCCCCAGGTCTACGGCCGTGGCTTCGTAGGTGTGGTTGACGGCAGCGACGACGTATCCTCGGCTGGCGAGGTCTTCCAGCAAAAAGGTGTAGTCCGTGGCCGTCGCCGTATAGCCGGGAGTGAACACGACGACAGGATGCAGGCCATCCGCCACGGGAGCGTTCCAACAGCTGTTGGTTTTTACCGCAAAGGGCGCTACGCCGACGAGCTCGGCATAGTATCGCCAGACGGCTGGCGACGCGTACTCGGCGGGCTGGCAGGCCGGTGCGGAATTCATAGCGCGCGGGTACCACATCCGCACGGCCAGTTCGCGCTTCGTCCCGTTGGCCAGATAAGGATCCTCGCGCGTTGAATCCGTCCAATCCAGAACTTGCGTGCCGATGGTGTAGGGACCGCTGGGCGGAGGTACAGCCGCGAAGTTTGTGCTGGCCAAATCGGATCGCACCATCGCTGCATCTGCTGGGCTAACGTATTCGTTGGTGCCCGACAGGGAGACCTGCTGCGGGCTGTCCACGCTGCTATCCGTGATGACCACTTTCCCGGTAACGCCGTCCTGGTTACCCGCGAAGGTCGCCGCAATCGTGCAGGAACTCCCCGGGCCGACGCTCGTCCCGCAATCGTTCGTTTGCGAAAACTCGCTGGACCCGCTAATTTCAATGCTGTGGATGGTGAGCGCGGAAGTTGCCGTGTTCGTTAAAGTGACTGCTTGGCTATGAGGCGGGCAGTCGATGTCCCACTTGCACTTAAACTCTAGACTCGCCGGAACCAGCTTCACCGTGCCATTCGTCAGCGTGAAGTTGGCGTTGGCCGACTTGTTATCGTCAGCCGCCGAGGTGGCGCTCAGTACCACTGTGGCTTCTGCGGGAACGCCATTGGGCGTTGTATAGGTTGTGGCTGCGCCGTTATTGGTGGTGGTCGGGTTGATCGTGCCGCAGGCTGGGGAACAAGCCGCCCCATTCTGCGACAGGCTCCAGCTCACGCCCTGATTCCCAGCATCATAGTCGACTGTGGCTGTGAACTCCTGCGTCGTCTTCTGCGGCAAAAGTGCGCTGTTGGGAGAAATTGCCGAAACTCGGATGGCCGGGACCGTGACGGTTGCGGAAGAGTATTTTGTAGAGTCATTGGCTGAGTTGGCCCGGATGGTCACCGTCAAGTCGTCCGCCGGCTTACTTGGGGCGGTGTACGTAGTGGCAGCTCCGCTGGCGGTCGAACTCGGCGAAATGTTGCCGCAAGGCGCGGGTGAACACGAGAGCGTCCACATGACGCCGCTGTTGGCCAGATCATTGCTGACCGTTGCCGTCAACTGCGCCGTAGTATTCCCCAGCACAGTGACCGTGTCAGGCTGCATGGTTACAGCGATTGCGGGCACCATCACCGCGGCCGCCCCACGCGCCGGGGAATCGGCCACCGAATTGGCCGTGATGGTCACCTGCAGGTCCGCGGCTGGTGGCGGCGGCGCGGTGTACGTTGTGGGGACCCCGCTCGCGGTTGAGACTGGCGAAAAAGTGCCGCAGGACCCTGCCGCACAAGACGCTGCCCACGTCACGCCTTTGTTGCTGACATCATGATTGAGCGTGGCTGTGAAGGTTATCACGTCCCCCGCCAGCACTGTGCTCGTCGACGGAGTGACGCTGATCGCCACTGACGGAACGAGGATCGTTGCGGAGCTGGATTTTGTTGCGTCGGCGACGGACGTCGCGGTTAGCGCCACCCCCAGGTCGCCTCCCGGCGGGTCGCTCGGACCGCTGTACGTAACCGCAGCCCCGCTCAACGAGGAAGTGGGTGAAACGGTTCCGCACGGCTCACTGGAACAAGTCACCGTCCAAGTTACTCCTGCGCCGGTGTCGTTTTTTATGCTTGCGTAGAAGTGCGCTGTTCCCCCCAGCTGCACCGTCGCGGATGCCGGCGACACGGTTACTGCGATTGCTGGAGTCGGCGCCGACGCATGAGTCCCGCCGCAGCCTACCATCGCGAGGCAAACGACCACGCTACCCACTGAACTCAATAAAAACGCTCGGCCTTTCATAGGCCACCTCCCACTGCACCATGCCCTACAGGGACTGCTTCTGCCTCACATAACAGCGATGGCCTGTTGCTTTGCAATAGACGCCGCCTTGACTTAACCTTGGGTTTTTCTTGCCACCGAAGCTATTGAAAACAGAAGTGATGACCATCACTGACGCCCTGCTCGCCAGTGCGCTATGCTCCAACCCTGCTTGCTCGGGAGGCGGACAATGCCCAACTCGGTCCGCTTCGACTGCTTCCAAGTCGACTTGGACTCGGGCCAACTCCACAAACGCGGGGTAAAGCTCAAGCTGCGCGACCAATCATTCCAGGCCTTGGTGTCTCTATTGGAACGCCCGGGCCGCGTCGTCACCCGCGACGAGTTGCGCCACCGTCTCTGGCACGATGCGGTCTTCGTCGACTTCGACAATAACCTGAACGCCATCATCGCTCGCTTACGCGAGGCGCTGGGCGACTCGAGCGAGCATCCGCGCTTCATCGAGACCCTGCCCAGACACGGCTACCGTTTCATTGCGAATATCACCGCGGTCGATTGTGAGCCCCCGCCGGCGGTGGGCACAGTCCTGCCGCCCACGGTGTCTGCTAAGTTGGCAGGCCCTGACCGTCGTTGGAGAGTTCGTGCCGCGTGGGGAATAGCGGCGCTCCTCGTGATCTTGGGCGCGCTGGAGATCGGTGGGCTTCGCAAACGCGTCTTTGGCCACGCCGCAGCGCCGCGCATCAGGTCGCTGGCGGTCCTGCCGCTGACGAATCTTTCACGCAACCCGGAGCAGGAGTATTTTGCTGACGGCATGACCGATTCCCTGATCACCGAACTCGCAAGAATCAATGCACTGAAAGTGATTTCGCGCACTTCGGTGATGCAGTACAAGAAGACGGTCAAAACCGCGCCGCAGATTGCGGCCGAATTGAACGTCGATGGGCTGGTGGAAGGAAGCGTCCAGCGCGAGGGCGATCAAGTCCGCATTAACGTCCAGTTGATCTACGGGCCCAGCGACAAACACCTCTGGGCCGAGAGCTACCAGCGCCAATTGCCCGGCATCCTGACCCTGCAAAGCGAAATCGCTCGGGACATCGCCCAGGAGGTCCGGGCTAATTTGACATCTGAGGAACATGCGCGGCTGGCGCATGTGCGGAACGTTGACCCCCAAGCCTACGAGGCATATCTCAGGGGCCGGCATTTGTTGAGAAGCCGGACGCGCGATAGCCTGCAAGAAGCCCTGGCATATTTCGAAACTGCCATCCGGATCGATCCGGGCTACGCCTTGGCTTACACCGGTCTGGCAAACACATATTCGATATTGGGCGACCAGAAATTTCTCGCGCCTGACGAAAGCTTTCCCAAAGCGCGGGTGGCCGCCCAAAAGGCTCTCGATCTCGACGAGAACCTGGCCGAGGCTCACGCGGCGATGGCATTGGTCCTGCATGCCTACAGCTGGGACTGGCGCGGCGGCGAGCGTGAAATCGATCGCGCGATTCAACTCAACCCCAGCTATGCAAGCGCCCATCACTGGCGTGCGCTGTTTTTATCGCAAATGGGGCGTCACGCCGAAGCCATCGCGGAGATGAAAGAAGCGCGCTCGCTCGATCCATTGTCGCCGCGGATTAACGCGAATCTTGGAGGAGTGGTTCTCTACGAGGCCCGCCAGTACCAGCCGGCCATCCAGGAACTCCGCAAAGCCCTGGAACTGTTTCCCGACGACGCGGCGGCGAATGGGTTCTTAGCCCGCGCTCTCTCGGCGGTGGGCCGCAACGCCGAGGCGATCGAGCAGTCCCGGCATGCCTTGACTCTCGTGCGTGACGCGCCGCCAAGTACCGAGCTCGCCCGGCTTCTTGCGCGTGCCGGACGCCGGCAGGAGGCCAGACAAATCATCGCGCAGGCCATCAAGGCCCGCGACCATGGCCGGTATGTCCCGGCTCCGGGTCTCGCGGCGGCCTATGCCGCCCTCGGCCAGAAAGACCAGGCATTTGCCTGGCTGCAGAAGGGCTACGCGGAGCATGACACCGACATGGAATGGCTGCGTGTCGCTCAAGCGTTCGACCCGCTCCGCTCCGACCCGCGCTTCGCCGCCCTCCTTCGCAAGATGAACCTGCAACCCTGACCGTCCTCGGAACTTGGGCGCCTTCTCTTCGTGCCCGCGTTTCTTGTCCGTCCGGCACCCACTTTCAACTCTCAACTCTGAACTCTCAACTCTGAGCTTACATCGCCGCGATCCACAAGAACGACACCCATGCGCCCCGCTCATGCGATGGATCAGCAGCCGCCTTGCAGATTTTGTTTTTGCTCCCCTGCGTGCTAGTTTGTGAATCCTCTGCGTGAGCCCGCTGCCGGGTTCGCAACACAATTGATTGGAATGAGGTCAATATGAAAAGAGAACGCCTGACCCAGATCGTCCTGGTGATCGTGGGGCTGTTGAATCTGGCGGTAGTTTATTTTCTATTTATGGACCTGCGGCATTCCAGCTGGCTTTTGGTTCAGAAGAACGAAGTCGAGCCGATGTTTCTGAGTTTCTTTATTCCGGTCGGGGTCTTTCTACTCATGGCCGCCAGGAGACCATCCGAGCATCGCTCGATGATTGCTCTGGCAGCTTGGTGGCACATATCCCATGGCACGGTGATGGCTATTCAAACCGTGGAAGCCTGGAATCACGGCGTCCACAGGAACTTTGCTGATGTGATCCCATTCCTTGTGATCGGAGTCGTCCTGTTAGTGCTCCTGCCGGCAAGACGAGGGGCGGTCGCCCCAAGAGTTGCGTGAACGAGCGCAGAAACCCCATACTCTGCGCGGACGCTCTCAACTTTTAACTTCCAACTTTTAGCTTTGAGCCTCGAACTTTCGACTCTCGACTCTCAACTTTCACTTTTCAACTTTGACCCTTCAACCTTAAACTTCCAACTCGACTTTCTCTCTGACCACATGCCCGAACAAACACTGATCCGCGAGCCGCGCTGGCCCGCATTCGTCGCCATGCTCGCCGCCGGGTGCCTCTACTGGGCCTTGCCTGAACAACTTTCCGTCGGGCCCAGCTGGCTTCTGCTGGTCGTCATCTTCGTTCTGCTGATCCCCACGGTGGCGTCGCACTATGGCGGCTACCACAACGTGGCGCGAATTCTTCTCTTCGTGGCGAGCGCTTTGATCACCGCGGCCATGATCGCTTCTCTGGCCTTTCTGGTTCAGGGCCTGCCGCGGCACACCCAGCCTCCCGGCGTTCTGCTGCGTTCCGCGGCAGCCCTTTGGATCACGAATGTGCTGGTGTTCGCGCTGTGGTACTGGAAAGTGGATGCGGGCGGGCCCACGTCGCGCGACCGCGCGCGCGGCAAGCGCGATGGCGCCCTCCACAGTTCGTTCCTGTTTCCCCAAATGACCGGACCGACCCGCGATCCCAACTGGACGCCTCAGTTCGTCGACTATCTCTTTATCGCCTTCAACAGCAGCACCGCCTTCTCTCCCACCGACACCGCCGTCCTTTCGCGCGGCGCCAAGCTGGCCATGATGCTGCAGTCCCTGATTTCGCTCTCCATCATCGCCCTCCTCGCCGCCCGCGCCATCAACATCCTTTGACCCGCCAAATGGGTGCCAATTAGGGCTTTTTAAGGCTGTTTAAGGCCATTTCAAGAGCAGCCTCCCTGCTCTTGATTGCACTACTTAGTTTCGCCGTATGTTCGCCTGTTTATTCGCTTTACTTTCGTCTGCGTGCGCCAGTTTTTGAGGAGACTTCCGACGGTGCGAATGAGTGGAAATCCGGCGAAGCTAGTCGAAGAGGTCGAGGATGCCTTCGTAGCGCTTGAAGGGCGGGATGAGGTAAGCGCCGGCAATTCCATCGGTACGAGCCGTGCGCGCCCAGTCGAGCATCACGCGCGCCTGCTGGAACCCGCGGTCGCGCGCCTTGTCTCCGGCGGCTTCCATGTCGCGGAGAATGGGCTGCGGAATGACGATCCCGGCGACTTCGTTGTTCAGGCGCAGCGCCAGCTTGTAACTCGTTAACGGCCAAAGGCCTACAAGGATCGGCACAGGCGATTTGCCGCCCAGTTTTTTCAGGAATTTACACCACTGTTCGGGGTCGAAGATCGGCTGAGTCATGGCAAAATGCGCGCCCGCTTCGACTTTCTTTTCGAAGCGCCGCAATTCTTCATCGACGTCATCCGCAACCGGATTCACCGCCACACCAATGGTGAAATTCGTTGCGCCGCCCAGATTTTTTCCGGCCCAGTCGGTGCCCTGATTCAGCCGCGCGAGCACCTTCACGAGCCCAATCGAATCGAGCTCGTAAACGCCGTTCGTTTCCGGGTAGTCGCCCACCGACGGCGGGTCCCCGGTGATGACCAGGATGTTGCGCACCCCTCCCACGGCCCAACCGCCCAGCAGCATGGCTTGCAGGCCGATGATGTTGGCATCGCGCGTGGTCAGGTGGGGAATGGTTTCCAGGCCATGCGCTTCGAGCGCCGCCGCCAGCATCAGCGCGTCCATGCCCACGCGGGCGAGCGAGCCACTATTGATGTCGACCGCATCGAATTTTCCCCGCGCCACCACTCTCGTAATTTCGTCCACGATGCGCGCGACGCTGACGCCTTTCGGCGGATCGATTTCAATCGAAGTGACGAACTGTTGCGACTGAATCTTCCGCCACAGCTTGCTGTCGGGCTCGCGGCGAGCGAGGCGGCGCACGCGCTCGGCGGGCTCGAGGATTTCGACGGAAGCGTCCGCATCGCGCGCCGCTGCGGAAACCGATTTTCCAGGACGCAGCTTCTTCACCGCTTCAGCGATGGCCTGCACGTGCTCGGGAGTGGTGCCGCAGCAGCCTCCCAGGATGCGCACGCCGAGTTCGGCGGCTTCGCGCGCGAACAGCGCGAAATATTCGGGAGAAGACCGCGGATAGACGATGCGGTCGCCCACGCGCTTGGGAAATCCGGCGTTGGGCATGGCGGAAAGCGGCAGAGAGGCGCTTTGCGCCAGCTCGCGCAGCACGGGGATGAGCAGCTGCGGGCCAATCGTGCAGTTCGCGCCAATGACCTGGATGTTTTTATCTTTGAGGGTTTCCCAAGCTTCGCTGGGACGCGTGCCGCCGATAGTGGTGCCCTCTTCGGAGAAAGTCATTTCGGCGATGATGGGCAGCTTGGAAAAGGAGCGAATGGCGTTGATGGCGAGGATCAATTCGGCGATGTCGCTGAAGGTTTCGAGCAGGAAGAGATCGACGCCGCGTTCTTCGAGCGCGCCCGCCTGCTCCTTGAAAACGGAGAAGATTTCTTCCGGGGGCAGCTCGCGAACCTGCAGGGCCGCGCCCAGCGGTCCAATGGAGCCGCCGATCAGCACTTCGTGCTTGGCCGCTTCGCGAGCCTCGCGGGCCAGCTTGACGCCGCGATGATTGAGTTCAGCAACGCGTTCGGCGATGCCGAGGGCGTTCAGCTTGAAGCGGTTGGCGCCGAAGGTATTGGTTTCGATCAGCTGCGCACCCGCTTCGATGTAGGCCTGATGCGCGCGAAAGACTTCTTCCGAATGCGAGGTATTCAGCTCTTCGACGCAGCGGAGGCCTTCGACCGCTTCATAGAGCAGCGAACCCATGGCGCCATCCGCCACCAGGATGGAAAGTTTGAGGCGTTCGTTGAGGTCGTCCGGTCGCATCGAAGTCCGAGGCTTTAGGCAGCCATGCCGCTAATCGGATTAGAAAGTATAGCATCCCCGTTTTGCCGCGAACGAGGGATGTAGAAAACCCCCGCTGCGGCGCGACGATCGGCTGAGCTTCGCGGGAGGGGCGAAGACCCCACCGTTCGCAAAGGGCGCGAACGGTAGGGCACCCGGTCCTGTCGAGTCATCGCGGACGTCGAGAAACTGATGAGCGGCTTGCGGCAGAGCCAATGGATAGGGACAAAAGCAGATCCCTCACCCCCATTCGCGCAGAAAACGCGCGACTGGGTTCGGGATGACACGGGTAGTTGCGCAAAGGCAGCGGAGCCGGGTTCCCTTCGCGGCGCTCCCTTCGCCGATTCACTCAGGGCAAGCAGGGCCCATTCACTACGCTCAGTGCAAGCGAGCGGGATGACACGCGGACGGCAGCTAACTAGCGTTCGATTTCGAGGCCGTCGAGCGTGTGTTTGTTCGAATCCGCAGCAGGCGGGGCCGCGCCCGGTTTTCGAAGGGCATTGGGCCGAGCCGGCTTGAGCGCGGGAGCGGCGGGGGTGTCCGGATCATCGGCGAACTGCAGGCGCAGGTTTCCGGCGTTGGTGGCAAAGGTGAAGGCGGTCTCGCGCTCGATGACGCCGGCGCGGACCATGCGTTCGAGTTCACCGTCGAAATGCTGCATGCCTTCGGTCGAGCCGTCGCGCATGGCGTCGACCAGCGATTTCCCCTCGGCCTCGCCCTTCTCGACGTATTCGCGCGTGCGCATGGTGGATTTCAGGATTTCGACCACAGCGACGCGGCCGTCGGCGTCCTTCCGCGGGAGAAGGCGCTGCGAGACGATGGAACGAAACGTTTTCGAAAAACGCACGCGGATGGCGTGCTGGTCGGCGAGAGGGAAAACGCCGATGATGCGCTCGATGGTCTTGGAGGCGTCGATGGTGTGGAGGGTGGAGAAAACCAAGTGGCCGGTTTCCGCGGCTTCCAAAGCGATTTCGATGGTTTCGCGGTCGCGCATTTCGCCGACCAGGATAACCTTGGGAGCCTGGCGCAAGGCGGCGCGCAAGGCGAGAGCGAAGGATGGAGTGTCGCTGTGAAGCTCGCGCTGGTGCACGGTGCCCTTCTTATGGGTATAGAGAAACTCGATGGGATCCTCGATGGTGAGGATGTGATAGGCCTTGTCCTGGTTGATCTTGTCGAGAATGGCGGCGAGGGTCGAGGATTTGCCGGAACCCGTCGGGCCGGTGACCAGCACAATGCCGTTGCGGAGTTCGGCTAGCTCCTGCAGTTGCGCGGGAAGCTTGAGGTCTTCGAAGGTGGGAACGCGGGTGGGAATGACGCGCATGACGATCGCGCAACTGCCGCGCTGGGTGAAAATATTGACGCGGAAGCGCGACAGCTTGGGAAGGCTATAGCAAAGATCGCAGGAGCCGTCCTGGCGCAGTTTATCGACGGCAAACTTATTGCCGCCGATCAGGTCGGCGGCAATGCGGGCAGTGTCCTCGGCGCGCAGGACGTTCACGGTGGGAATTTGCACGCCGACGAGCTGGCCGTTGGATTCAACCTGCGGCAACCTGCCGGGCGAGAAAATCAAATCGCTGACATGCTGGGCGGATTTGAGCATGGCCGAGATGATCGCGGGAGTGGCTACCGGATTCTGAGGCGGCTGGGGCGGCGCTGGTGACGGGGCGGTTGACGTAATGGGTTCCATAAGTCCTTTCCGCGACGGCTAGGATGTGTGATGCGCATCGTAGATATCAATCCAAGTACGATAATCTAGAGGTTATCCAGTGTGAACACCGAATGACGACAAAATAGAGGAGCGTGTCCAAAGGGGAATCCGGCAGAACGCAAGCGACGCGCGCGCAAAATGGCTTCGAATGGCCTACAGAAAGACTCGGCTGACAAACGGGCCGGACTTCAGAGTGGAGAATGATTTGTGCGTGAGAGTCAAGTGTAGAGGCGGGTTGGAGATTGGCTAAGGCAGAGACCGATGAAACGGATTGACGCGTTCGAGCGATAGTTCATATAGTCTAAGTATAAGGGTTGGTTCAGAGTGCGCCGCATCCTCGGAGGGGGCATGGGAAGGGGTTGGGCCAAAGTTGCTGCGGTTCTTGTCGTGGCGCTGGCCGCCTCCTGCGCCGCATTCGGGCAAGGATCCCCGCAAGGTCCGCCCGCCAATCTTCCTTCCAACGGCAGCATCATCGTGTATCTGCGCACGCAGGATGGCGAATCGCTTCCCGACACGGCCGTGCCGTTGATTCACATCGCCGTGATCGGCAGCGGCACGCCGCTACCCTATTTTGCTACGCATGCGGCCGAGGGCTGGACGTTCGCGAACGTGCCGGGCGGCTACGAATACGACGTCCAGGTGACGGCCAACGGATATCAACCGGGGAACGCCACGGTGAACCTGCCGAATTGGCAAGGGGCGGTGGGAAGCGTGATCGTGTTCATGCGTCCCAAGGGCGACAGCTTGGTGTCCCGGCCTCCCGGCGGGAGTTTCATTCTGGCGCCCAAGCCGGCCAAGGAAATTCAAATCGCGTTGCAGGAGTTGCACGCGCGACACATCGACGCGGCGCAAAAACATGCGCAGAAGGCGATGAAGCTGGCGCCGAGCGATCCTTACGTGCAGTACGTGATGGGCATGACGTACATGGTTTCGAATCAATTCGCGCAGGCCAAACCTTACTTTGAAAAATCCGTGTCGATCAACCCCAGAGCGCCGGCCTACTTGATCGCGCTGGGCACGGTTCGTTTCCGGATGGGCGACGATCCGGGTGCGGTAGAGGCGCTGACGAGCGCGGCGAAATTGGCTCCCAAAGTGTGGAATACGGAATGGCTGCTGGCCGCTGCTTATCTGGGAGAGAAGAATTACGCGGCGGCGCGCGACCACGCGCAGCAGGCGCTGAAGGTCGGTAAGGATGAAGCGCGTCCGGTGGAACTGCTGTTAGGGACGGCCCTGGCCGGCCTGGGAGACCGCGCGGCGGCGGCCAGCGCCCTGGAGACATTCGCCAAAGAATTCCCGTCGGACCCCAATGCAGCCAGAGCGCGCACATGGGCAAAGACGCTGCGAGAGCCGGCGCTGCCGGAGGCGTTGCCGAAGGCACAAGCGCAGCCGACAGCGGCGCTTCCCGTGGCGTATCAGGCGGCTCCGCCCACATTGAATGCGCTGGAAGCGCCGGTGGCCGCGACGCCGCCGCTGGAAGCGCCGCCGAGTCCGGATTGGGCGCCGCCTGACGTGGATGCGGCGAAGCCATTCGTGATCGCGACGGCGACTTGCCCGCTGCACCAGGTCCTGACGCGTGCGGGGAAGAACGCCGAGCAGCTGATCCAGGACTTGCAGGAGTTTTCCGCGACGGAAGATTTTCAGGAGATCGAGCTGAAACACGGGCAGCAACTCGCGAAGCCTTCCGAGCAGACATACGACTATCTGGTGGAGATCGACCGGACCTCACCCCAAGCGTTCAACGTGCAGGAGATTCGGGAAAAGGATTCGGTGGCTGTGCGGTTGCCGGGCACCGTCCAGCCGGTGGGAGCGGCGGCGATGGCGCTGGCGTTCCATCCCGTGATTCAGAAGGATCTGGAATGGAAGTGCGAGGGCGTGGGCACGTGGGACAATCAGCCGGCCTGGGTGATCCACTTCGAGCAAAAGCCGCATGCGCCGAACGTGCTGGCCTGGTACGAGAGCGCGTCGGAGAGTTATCCATTGCCGCTGAAGGGACGCGCATGGGTGTCGGAGGGATCGAGCCAGGTGCTGCACCTGGAGACGGACCTGGTCAACCCGGTGAAACGGATCGACCTGCAGCGCGACCACTCGTCCATCGATTACCGGCCGGTGCGGTTCCGGCAACACGACGTGAGCTTGTGGCTGCCCGCGGTGGTGAATTCGTACGTGCAGTACCAGGGGCATTTTTACCACTATTACCATCACTACAGTAATTTCAAGCTGTTCTGGGTAGGCGCCTCGCAGAAAATCAGCGCGCCGAAGCAGGCGCAAGGGCAGCCGGCACAGCAACAGAAGCAGTGACCGCAGGCCTCAGCGCTTTTTGCCGACCAGTCCGGCGACTGTATCCATCAAATCGAATTTGGTGAGAATTTCCATCTTTCCGCCGTCCATCTCGACAAAAACGGCGGGGCTGTCGTGTGTGAGGATGTGGGTGATGCGCTCGACGGGCGCGTTGGAGGGCAGAGTCGGGAGAGGCGAGCCCATGACCTCGCGAATGACGAGCTTGCGGAGATCCTTGCCCTGCAGCGCGAGATTCAGGATTTCGTCCTCGAAAACGGTGCCGATCAGTTTTTCTTCCTCGAAGACGGGGAGCTGAGAAATGTCCTGCTGCTGCATGGTGTGGAGCGCGTGAAAAACGGTTTGATAGGGGCGGGCGACGAGCAGTTCGCGCGCTTTTCCGTTCTGGCGCTTGACGCGAACCACATCCGCGGCGGTGAGAGTGACTTCCGCTTCGGTGTAACCGTGCTCGCGCATCCAGCTATCGTTGTAGACCTTGCTGAGATAGCGCGAGCCGGAATCGGGAAGAAAAGCGACGATCAGATCGCCTTTTTTGGCGGCCTTGGCGACCTTCAGCGCGGCGGAAACGCAGCCTCCGCCTGAACCGCCGGTGAAAATTCCTTCGAGCTTGGCGAGCTTGCGGGTCCAAACGAAGCATTCCTCGTCGTGCACCTGGATCACGTCGTCGAGCACGTCGAAGTGCATGGTGCTGGGGAAAATGTCCTCGCCGATGCCTTCGACTACGTAGGTGAGCGCCTTGCCGATCTTCCCGGTCTTGAAATACTCGTAATAGAGGGAGCCGTAGGGATCGACGCCGATGATTTTGACGTTGGGATTCTGCTCCTTGAGGTACTTGCCCACGCCGCTGATGGTGCCGCCGGTGCCCATGCCGCAGACGAAATGGGTGATCTTGCCTTCCGTGTCGTTCCAGATTTCGGGGCCGGTGGTTTTGTAGTGCGCCTCGGGATTCATCGGATTTTCGTATTGATTGGGGTAGAAGGCGTTGGGGATTTCGCGCGCGAGCTTTTTGGCCACGGAGTAGTAGCTGCGCGGATCTTCGGGCTCGACGGCAGTGGGGCAGACGACCACTTCGGCGCCGAAGGCTTTCAGGAGATCGATTTTTTCACGCGACTGCTTGTCGGTGATGGTGAAGACGACTTTGTAGCCGCGCACGCAGGCCACGAGAGCGAGGCCCATGCCGGTGTTGCCGGAGGTGCCTTCGATGATGGTGCCGCCAGGCTTCAGCAGGCCGCGGCGCTCGGCTTCGTCGATCATCCAGATGCCGATGCGGTCTTTGACCGAGCCGCCGGGATTGAGGTAATCGGCCTTGACGTAAACCTCGGGCGCCAGATCCTTGGTCAGGCGATTGAGGCGGATCAGGGGCGTGTTGAACATCGCTTCCAAAATGTTTTTGCACTTCATCGACGGGATATTCTCCTGCGGTGCCGTACGACGTAGATTAGAGACTTCGCGAAACTCTGTAAAGCGGAGTTGCGGGAAAAGCGTTAACGCGAGCGGAGCGCCGGCTCGTGCGCCGGCCCATGATATTCTGCGCTTCCGGTGAAGGCGCGGGAGCAGATTGATGGAGAGCGAGAATCGACGGCGGTCGGACGGCTACGAAGACAACTTCGTCGCAGAATACTATGACGCGACATGGATCGTGCGCGAGCGTGCCGACGCGGAGTTTTATGTTGGATGCGCGGCGGCTTACGCCGGAGCTGAGCGTAGTCGAGGGGTGCTCGAACTGGGCTGCGGGACGGGGCGGGTTCTGTTGCGGCTGGCGGAGGCGGGACACCGCGTGTGCGGGCTCGATCTCTCGCCACACATGCTGGGGCGTTGCCGGGAGAAGGTATCTCAGCTGCCAAGCGAAGTTCAGCGGCGCGTGCGGCTGGTGCAAGGCGACATGACCGCATTCGATCTTGCCGAGACCTTTTCGTTGATCATCATACCGTTCCGGCCATTTCAGCACTTGCTGGCGGTGGAAGATCAACTGGCGTGCCTGAGGGCGGCGCGGCGGCATCTGGCGCCAGGCGGGCGGCTGGTATTCGACCTGTTCCAGACGGATGCGCGGCGAATGCACGACCCGTCTTTCCTGCAGGAGCGGCCGGTTCCGGGAGAGGTGACGTTGGCGGATGGCCGCATCGTCCGCGTGCACGAACGCACGGTCGCGTTTCACCGCGCGATCCAGTGCAACGACGTGGAGCTGATTTACTACGTGACGCATCCGGACGGCCGCGTCGAGCGGCTGGCGAATCCCTTTCGCATCCGCTACTTCTTCCGCTACGAAGTGGAGCACTTGCTGGCGCGCGCCGGCTTCCGCGTGGCGGAACTTTTCGGGGATTTCACGCGGGTGCCGTTGCGCGATGATTCGCCGGAGATGATCTTCGTGGCCGAGCCGACGCCTCAAGAGCCGTGATGCGCGGTTCGCGTTTCAGTTGTGGATGGCTGCCGGCCTTGCCGAGGCGCTTGGCGTGCGCAATTGCGCGAGTGGCGTCTTGACCGGCGGAGTTGTAGTCGGAGGGGGCGTGCGCTTGGTCCCATCGGGAGTTTGCGTTTTCTGACCAGGTTTGGCGGGTTGCGGGGGCGGCGGCGAGCCCGGGTTGGCGGTTTTCGCCGGCGTGGATGCAGGCGCAGCGGTCTGCTTCAGCCCTTGTTCGGCGGCATCGGCCGGAGGGGCGGTGTCGGGCGTATCGACGAGTTCGGTCCTGCCAATCGCCTGTTGTTCGAGCGGAATGACATCCGGGAAATTCTCGACGGGGGTGCCTTTCAGCGCGCCCTGCATAAACTCGAGCCAAATCGGCAGCGCCGCGCGCGCACCAGTTTCTTTGTCGCCGAGGGAGATGCGCTTGTCGTCGTTGCCCACCCAAACGCCGGCGGTGACTCTTGGCGTAAAGCCGATGTACCAGGCGTCGGTGAAATTGTTGGTGGTGCCCGTCTTGCCGGCGGACGGGCGGCCGAGTTCTTTGGCGCGCACGCCGGTTCCGAACTGCACCACATCTTCGAGCATGGCGGTCATGGTGTGGGCCACGTTCGGCGGCATGACGTCGGTGACTTGCGGGCGGTATTCCTCGAGCACGGCGCCATCGTAGGAAGTCACGCGGCGGATGAAGTGCGGCGCGATATGAATCCCATCGTCGGGGAACACAGTGAAGCCGGAGGTGTGTTCGAGAAGGGTGAGATCGGCGGCGCCCAGAGCGAGCGGCAAGTAGGGCGGGAGCGGGCTGGTGATGCCGAACTTGCGCGCGGTGTCGATGACGTTCTGAATGCCGATGTGATCGAGCAGGCGAACGGCCGGAACGTTGCGGGAATCGGCCAGGGCGCGGCGCAAGGTAATTCTGCCCTCGAAGCGATCGTCATAGTTATGCGGTGAATAGGCGAGGCCCCCGCTGCGGAAGGTCACGGGTTCGTCCAGGATGGTGTCGAACGGGGACATGCCCTGTTCGAGAGCGGTGGCGTAGACGTACACCTTGAAGGAGCTGCCGGTCTGGCGCATAGCCTGCGTGGCGCGATTGAATTTCGACAAGTCGTAATCGTAGCCGCCCACCATGGCCTTGATTTCGCCGGTGGCGTTGTCGAGGGCCACCAGCGAGGCCTGCGCGGCGGGAACTTGCTCGAGCTGAATCCAGGCCGTGGTGCCGGAGAGCTCTTTGATCTGCACGTTGACCAGATCGCCGACCGAAACGAGTTGCGAGGGGAACTTGCGGCCCGTCCAGGCAAAATCTGCGGGCGTCATCATGGCGCGGTAGCGGCCGATTTTGATTTCGGCAAACGTGGGGCGCACCTGAGTCACCAGGCCGGTGACGTAGTCGCCTTTCTCGATGGGGCCGTGCCAATCATCGTTGTCGTAGGACTCGAGCGTGCCCAGATGATCGCGGAAAATGTTGGGCAAGTGCCCGCGCCAGCCGTGCCGGCGATCGTAGGCGTGCAAGCCGTCGCGCACGGCGCGGTCCGCGGCCTTCTGCATCTGGACGTTCAGCGTGGTGTACACGCGCAGGCCGTCCTGATGGACCACGGTGGTGCCGTAGGTGTGCTCGAGGTATTGGCGGACCTCTTCGACGAAATAGGGCGCCAGGTCGTCGCGCTGATACAAAATGTGCAGATCGAGAGGCCCTTTTCGCGCGGCCTCTTCCTGCGCCTGCGTAATTTTGCGGTCGCGGGCCATCAGCCAGAGGACCAGATTGCGGCGGGCCAGCGCGCGATCGGGATGCAAAATCGGCGAGTAATATGGGCCGCGAATGATGGCCGCGATGGTGGCGGCCTCGGGGAGAGACAGTTCCCAGGTGTGCTTGCTGAAATAATATTCGGAGGCTGCCTCGACGCCATAGTTGCCCGAGCCGAGATAAATCTGGTTGCAGTACATGGTGAAGATCTGAGGTTTGGTGTAATGGCGCTCGATCTGGATGGCCAGAATGGTTTCTTCGATCTTGCGGCGGAAACTGCGGTCGGCGCGGTTGAGGAAGAGAGTGCCCGCGAGTTGCATGGTCAGGGTGCTGGCGCCCTGGCGAATCTGCCCGTGAATGATGTCCTGCCAAGCCGCTTCGAGGACGCGCGGGAAATCGACCCCCCAGTGCTCCTCGAAGTGCTGATCCTCGGTGGAGATGATGGCGTTGCGAAGAATTGTGGGGATTTGCGAGTAGGTCAGCAGGATGCGGCGTTGCAGCGAGAAAGCGCCGATGGACTGGCCATCGTCGGCATACAGCTCGGTCACCACATCGGGCCGGTAATCCTGCAAGGCGTGAATTTCCGGCAGATCGCTGGTATAGACGAAGAGCAGGCCCACCGCCGCTCCCAGCCCCATCGCGCAGAGGATCAGAAACGAGAGGGCCAGCTTTCCGAACAGGCTGCCGCCCGCGACTTTGACCGTGGAGCGCTCGTTTTCCATGCCCGGCTATTTTAGCGTATCGCGGAGGATGCGGCTGCACGAGGCAAGAGCGTTGTTGCGAATTGTTCCGCGGAAGGAACTACAGGATTGGCCCCAGGACCGGAGCAAGTCTCGCCGGCGCTTGCGACCTGCGAGCGACGCATTCGCCTTAACTACGCCGGAAGCTTCACCGCGACGGGGCGGCCCGCCTGCGCGGCCCCGTAAATTGCTTCCATTACCGCGACATCGCGCATTCCGGCAACGCCGTCGGGCTCCGGCTGGCGGCCAGCGCGGATGCACGCGGCCAGGTGATCCAGCTCGAGATGGAACTCTTCGGTGGGGCCATAGATCTTGCCGAACCAGCGGCCGCCAATCTGTCCGAAGAGGCGCCGTTCATCGTTGTAGGCATAGAAGGGATCGACGGCGGCCCAGCCCTTGTCGCCATGAATCTGAATGAAGGAAGCCTTGGCGGCGGCGAAACTGCTGGACGCCTGCACAAAAAGCCCGCCCGGAAATTTCATTTGGAAGGCGATGCTCTCGTCGACTTCCCGGAAGCGCTCTGGATCGGCGCTCCAGGAATAGCCGGCCACTTCCTCCGGCTCCTGCCCGGTGAGCCAGCGAACCGTGTTGACGCAGTAGACGCCTACATCCCAAAGCGAGCCGCCGCCCGCCAATTCGCGCTTCAAGTGCCAGACCTGCTGCGCGGGCAGGTTGAAGCTGAACGCGGTGTGAATCAACTTCAGGCGGCCCAGCTTCTTGCTGTCGATCAGTTTTTTGAGCGCCACGCTGCTGGCCTCGAAATACTTGCGGTAGGCAGTCATCAGCTTGACGTTCGCCCGCCGGCACGCCTCCACCATCTCCCGGCACTCTTGGGTTGTGTTGGCCAGCGGCTTCTCGCACAGGACGTGCCGGCCCGCGGCGGCCGCGCGGCGGGTGAACTCGAGGTGCGTGCTGTTGTTGGTGGCGACGTAGACCGCCTCGACTTCCGGATGCCGCAGGCATTCCTCGAATCGATCGTAGGTGTACGAGGAGGACGCGCCAAATTTGCGCGCGAGGCGCTGCGCTTTCCTGGGGTCGCTGCTGACCAGCGCGACCAGGCGCGATTGCTTCGCGTGCCGGAACGCGGGGAGCACGGCGTGCTCCGCAATGTGCCCCAGACCGACAACCGCGTATCCGACTCGTTCGGGTTTGTTCATAAGATCGGCTTGGCGCAACCAGAGCGCGCTCAGCCTCCTCCGTCTCGTAGGGCTCAAACAAACGGCTGACGTGCGTCCTGGGGAGCCCAACGCGCCGGGCGAATAGTAGCATACTGTTCCGGAACGGTTCGCACACCGGTCGCCCACAAGACGCGAGTTGTCTGCGAGCGGAAAGATTACGTGGTCGGATTTGCGCGGATGGCGCAGCGGCATTGGCCGGGAAGGTTGCCGAAAAAACACGTAGGCCTTTCGGGCTGGCGTGCGTGAGAAAACCGGCCGCGCCGAAGCGGTTTGCAGGAGGCGTATCCGCTAATTTCGGTTGCGGCCTGCCAGGCGCAGAGCGACTGTCAGCAGGAGCCTGCGCTGGCGGTCATTCATGCGGGAGAGCGCCTTAGCGAAACTGGCCAGTTCGCGCCGCTCTTTTCCGCGCGCGCCCCACAGGTCCTTGTCGCTCTCCATCGATGGCAGTTGCGGTTTCTCCGGAGGTTCCTGGCCCTCATAGAAGAACCTGTATACCGGGACCTGCAGCGCCCTTGCGTACTTCTCGATCGTGTCGATGGTGGGCACCGTGTGCCCATTCTCGACGCGGGAGGTGTAGCAACGGAGCAGGCCAGTCAAGTCTTCCAGCGCGCCCTGGCTGAGATTCTTTGCTTTGCGAAGTTCTCGAAGTCGCTGTCCAATGATCATAAGGCACCTGAGAAGCAGCGATGTTATCGTGTCGTAGAGTTCACCTTTTGTCGGTGACCCAAGGCACTCAGATGGGTGATGCCGGGTACTCGTAGGCGCCGGATGCCCCAAGGCGGCACACCTCCGGCCGCCGATGCTATGATCCGAGTGACGTTTCACCGTGAGCACCGTCGTCGTTACCGGCGCCTTCAGCTATACCGGCAAGTACGCGACCCGCATTCTGCTGGCGCGCGGACACGCGATCCGCACGCTGACGCACCACACCAGCCGGACGAACCCCTTTGGCGAGCGGGTTCAAGTATTTCCCTATGCGTTCGAGAAGCCGGACCAACTCGCAGAGAGCCTCCGCGGCGCCTCAACTTTGATCAACACGTACTGGGTGCGCTTCCCGCACGGGGAGATGACCTTCGACCACGCGGTCCAGAACACGCGCAAGCTGATCGGCGCGGCGAGGGATGCGGGCGTCCGGCGCATCGTGCATGTGAGCATCGCGAATCCCTCGCTCGATTCGCCGCTGGGCTATTACCGAGGGAAGGCGCAAGTGGAAGAGGCGGTGAAGGCTTCGGGGCTTTCCTATACCATCCTGCGGCCCACGGTCATCTTTGGCGCGGAAGATATTCTCATCAACAACATCGCCTGGTTCTTGCGCCATTTCCCTGTGTTCGGCATTCCGGGTGACGGGCGCTACGGCATCCGGCCAATTTACGTCGAGGACATGGCGGAGTTGCTGGCGGATGCGGCCGAGCGGGAAACAAACGCGACGATCGATGCGGTGGGCCCGGAGACATTCGCGTTCGAGGAGCTGGTCCAATTGATTGCGCGGGCGATAGGGGCGTCCGCGCGGCTGATGCATCTGCCGGCGCCGATGGCGTACGCATCGACACGGGCGATCGGCTGGTTCACCGGCGACGTGATCCTTACCTGGGAAGAATACCGGGGGCTCATGGGGAATCTGCTGGTCACCGAAGGCCTGCCGGCGGGGAAGACGAGGCTCAGCGAGTGGCTCGCCGCGAACGGCGGGAGTGTGGGCCGGCAGTACGCGTCGGAACTCTCCCGCCACTATAGGAAACAATCCGGACAATAGGGTGAACCGGGGAGCGGTTTCGGACTGCGCGTTCAGCCCAGCGGTTGCGGCGTGCCGGCCGGCGCAACGAACTGAGGCTCTTGCGGGCGATGCAGGGCGAAGGCGCCGCGAACGGAATTCAAGATGGCCAGGAACAGCACCATGGTGACCAGGTTGAAGGTGTTCGCGTGATGCATCAGTTTGTCCGCAATTTCGAGCGACATCAGCGCAATGGCCGCGACCGATGCGATGCGCGAGTTCTTCCACAAGAACAGGCTGACCAGCGCAAACACGGCGCCATCAATCAGCACCGACGGGCCGTAGCCGGCGAACCTCTGGTGCGACAGGTTGACATACAGGGCCACGCCCGCGTCCACCGCCGCAATGAACGCGCAGGCCGCCACGCCTTCTTGGACCGCTTTGCGGGCCGAAGCCTTGTTGGAAACATCCGGCCAAATCCAGTTGAAAGCCATGATTCCACCGCCCAATTTTCGGGATTGCGTGCAGGGCCGAATCAGCTGCCGCCAGTCTGAAGGAGAAAGCGGGAGACTGCGATAGTACTTTGTCGTGTGGGTAAATAGCGGATTGCGCGTGGCGGGAGTGGCGCCGGCGCGAAAACGTTTTCCGGGGAATGGAACATCGGGCCGCGATTCCTTTCGCTCGCGCATAGCCTGCAGGTAAAATCCGAACGATGCTCGAACAGAATCGCGCTGGGGCGGCGCACAAGATCGCGCTTCTGACTGCAGCCTTGCTGGCAGCCTCGCTACCCTGCTTTAGTCAGGAACAGCAGGCGCAACCGGCTGCCGCTCAGCAAGCGCAAACAACCGCGGAACAACAGAAGAAGAGCCGGGGAAAGCAGAAATCAAAGCCGCCGGAACCCGGCACGTCGAATGACCGCCTTTTCTACGCCTTGCCGGATTTCCTGACGGTGCGAAAGGCCAACGAGCCGCCCCTTACCGCGCGGGAAAAGTTCGCGGTGGTGGCTCGCGGGTCGTTCGATTATGTCGAGTACTTCTGGTATGGGGCGCTGGCGGGCGTCAGCCAAGCCCAGGACAGCGAACCGGGCTATGGGCAAGGAGCGGCGGGGTACGGAAAGCGCTACGGCGCGGCCTTGGCCGACGGCACGATCGAAGATTTCATGACCGGCGCCATTCTTCCTTCGCTGCTGCACCAGGATCCGCGGTTCTACCAGTCCGGCCAGGGGAGTTTCTGGCGTCGTACCGGCTATGCGATGAGCCGGATTGTGGTCACGCGCAGCGACGCGGGGCACGCGCAATTCAATTTTTCGGAAATTTTCGGCAGCGCTCTTTCCGCCGGCATCTCGACCTATAGCTACCATCCGCGCGCCGATCGCACTTTGCCGAACACCGCCCGCGTGTGGGGAACGCAGATCGGCTACGACACTTTGACGCTGGTGGTGAAGGAATTCTGGCCGGATATTCGCCGCAAACTCGGCCGCAAACGCGCGCGCAACGGCCCCAGCCACTGAGGTTGATGCTTCCGGTGGAGTGCCGTGTTATTCGCTGAGCGAACAGCGCCTAGCCGTTGGCCTGCTCAACGCGCGCCTTGACCATTTTCTTGATCAGCTGCGCAGGGAGGCGCTTGTCGTGAGGAAAGTGGACCGTGCCTTTGGAGGTGGAAAAGTCTTTCAGCTCGGGGGCAAACATCTCGAGGATCGAGCGCGTTGGGAACAAGCTGCAGTGATTCGAGAAGGCGGCGTACCAGACGAGTAATTTCTTGCGTCGAAACGCGGGAATGCCGTAGCTGATGACTTCAGTGGCGTCACCGGGCACGACGGAGCGGATCGCGGCGCGAAGTTGCTTCATCCTGCTGCGCGCCGGTTCAGGCACGCGAGCGAGATATTCCTCGGGCGTCTGCGGCGCGGCCTCGCGTTTCGCCTTTCTTCCAGGGACTTTCCGTTTCTGTGATTTCATGGCGCCAGTGTAGCGCGGTTTCTCGACGATTCTTGTTTCGCGCTGCGAATCAGCCGCATCCGCGCGTCCTTCATTTCCGAAACGGATCCCAACCGGCAGGTTCCAGGGGTGTGGCTCGGCCGTTCGAGCCGATGAGTAAAATCCTGCGGCCGTGGGTGATCTCGCCGATGCAGGTGAACTCGGAAAATTGAGGTGCGGCGCGGAGACGTTTTTCCTTCCGCGCGGGAACGGTGAACAGGAGTTCGTAATCGTCTCCGCCGTGCAGGGCCATTTGGAGTGGATTGAGCTTGCGGAGCCTGGGCAGTTTGGAAACCGCTGAAGGCAGAGAAACGGATGGGATGCGGTCCGCCCAGAGCCTGGCGCCCACGTTGCTGGCGCGGCACAAGCGTGACAAGTCGCTGGAAAGGCCGTCGGATAGGTCAATCATGGCGGATGGCACACGATTGCGCGCCAGCCAGCAGGCGAGCGCGACGCGAATGCGCGGATACAGATGCTGCTGCAGCAGGGGTGCAAACCGGCGGTCCTTCAGGCGGCCGCGACGAAGCAGTTCGAGCCCGAGTTGGGCTCGGCCGAGCCTGCCGGTGACGTAGATGCGATCGCCGGGGCGAGCGCCCGAGCGGGTCACGGGATGCGCGGCGTTGCGGCCAGCCCGGCGGGCGAATAGCCCGACGACCGTCAGGCTGATACTTACGACGCGGCCTGTGGTCGTGTCGCCGCCTGCCAGGCGCATGTCCAGGGAACGCGCTGCGCGCCGCATGCCGCGTAGAAACTCGTCGAGCCAGCGCCCCGTGCGTCCTGCCGGCAGAGCCAGCGCCAGGAAGAAAAAGCGGGGCGCCGCACCCATGGCGGCCAAATCGCTGACCGCGCGCACCAACGATTTGTAGCCCACTGAATCCGCCGGATGAACGTTGGCGAGGAAATGCACTCCTTCGATAAACGAATCGCAACTCACCACCCACGCGTCGCCGGGACGCGAAGCGAGGATGGCGGCATCGTCGCCAATACCCAGCGCCAAGCCGCCGTCGTGTGCGCCGCGGCCGATTTGCGAGGGAACCGCGCGCGCAATTTTCCGAATCAGTTGATCTTCGCCGTTCATGCCCTTGATTGCAGAGCCGGTTGAGGCCCACGGCTGCGGAGATTATAGATTCTCAGCAGGCAGTTGCGCGAGGGCACGCAGCATGGGGCAAACCCGAAGCGAATTTGCGCTCCGAAGCGGGACAGGACCACAGTGGTTGCGGGACCTGCCCTTCTGTACAGTTGTGGAACACTCCTGGTTTGAGCTAAGCTCGTAATCGGGTACGCCCAGTGCCCATTGCACTTATAAAAGGTAAGAGCAAACGTAGTGCGTCGCAGTTCGCGGTTCATAGAGCGTCAGTTTCGAGTTGACGCTGGTGGGTGCGGCGACTACAATCCAGCGTCTCGAACCAAGGCTCGCGGTTCAGACTTCCAGTGCTTCGCAATTGAAGAGAGCTCCTTTCTCGGCGTTCGGGGCTCGGCCATCGGCCAGCCGAAACCGGTAGGCGGAACAAGCAAAGATGAAGCGCAGGCACTATACTTTTTTTATTGCTTCCAACGCCTCGAGCGGCATGCGAAAGATGCGCGTGCCCAGCTATCTCTTCCATTTTCTGGTGCTACTGGCGATTGTGGGGGGAGCCACGCTGGCCGCGGGGGTGGCCTCGTACTCGCGCATGCTGTGGAAGGTGGCGCGCTACGATTCATTGCGGCGCGAGCAAGACAGCCTGAAGCAGCAGTATCGCCAGCTGCAAACGACGGTTAAGACGACGAATCAGCGCCTGGACTCGTTGCAATCGCTGGCCGGGGAAGTGGCCATGGCCTACGGAATCACGCGCCTGGAACAAACCGCCTTCGGCCTGAGCGACACGCCGGCGCAATCCGACGTCAAATTCCAGCAAACCGTGAACGAATTCAGCTACCTGCGGCGCAACGCGCCGGCGGTTATGCTGGCCAGCAGCGGCATCGGGCTGCGGCTGCTTCCGCCGAACCAATTCATGAACATGGCCGTTGTGCCGTCTCTCTGGCCTGTAGTCGGAGAAATCACCAGCCGGTTCGGGGAGCGGCTGGACCCGTTCCGCGGCGAGGGCGCCTTCCATTCGGGCATCGATATTGCGTCCCACTACGGCGATCCCGTGCACGCAACGGCGGACGGGGTGGTCCTGGAAGTGGGCTGGCACACCGGCTATGGGCGCCTGGTGGTGATCGACCACGGCTTCGGCGTGACCACCTGGTACGCACACCTCTCCGGATTCAATACGGAAGTGGGCACGACCGTCAGGCGCGGGGACGTGATCGGCTACGAAGGGGACAGCGGGCGTTCCACCGGGCCGCACGTGCACTACGAAGTGCGCATCAACAACACTCCGGTCAATCCCTGGCGCTACCTGCGCGGCATTCCTATGGCCGGCGATACGACCACCGCGGTCGGCAACTAGGCCTCGCGCGACCGTTCCCACGAGGAAAAGCCACACGCTCACGAACCCCGGCTAAAGCTGTGGCCCCCTTAGACGCCCGCGCCAACGCCGAACGATCGGGCAGCGGCGAGCTACTCGTACTTCAGTGCCGTCATTGGGTCCACGCGCATCGCTCTTCGCGCGGGCAGGTACGCCGCGACGAGCGCGACCGCGATCATAGCGAGGCCCGCCAGAATGACTGGAACAGGGCTTCTCGCAGGGAGGCCGCGAATCAAGCTGGCGGCCAGACTCTTGGCCCAAAATGCGAGTGGGGCTCCGAGGGCGAGCCCCGCACAAACCATCCACAGGGCGTCGCGCAGAATCATCCGCATGACGTCGCTTCGGGTCGCGCCGAGTGCCATGCGAACGCCAATCTCATGTGTGCGCCGCGTCACGGTATACGCCAACAGCCCGAAAAGTCCGATTGCCGCAAGCAGCGCGGCCAACGCGCCGAAACCTGCCGAAAGCATCGCAATCAACCGCTGTGGAACGATGGACGAGTCGATCTGGGCATTCATCGTGGTGACCCGGACGACGGGAACGTCTTTCATCACCGCGGCCTCGGTTTGGCGAACCGCGCCGACAACTCCATCCGCATCGGTTTTCGTGCGGATCGCTAACTGAGAACCAGTGAAGCTCTGTTGAAAAAGGTCCTCATAGATCGTAGGCGGCGCGGGTTGCTCGAGGTCGTTGTATTTGGCGTCGCCGACGAGTCCGACCACCTCGAACGTCCGGTCGCCCTTGGTCAGAGTGATGTGACTGAGGGTGATGTGTCTTCCGATGGGATTTTCGCTCCCGAAGCAGTCGCGAGCGACAGCCTCGTTAATGATTGCAACGGGCGCGGCAGCTTGGTCGCGCGCGGAAAAGTCGCGGCCGGCGAGAAATGGTGTGCCATACGTGCGGAAGTAATCCGAGGCAACCTGGTTGATGGAAACGTCGCTCCGCTTTTCAGGATGGTCTTTCGCAAATGCGAAGGCCGAGGCTCCAGGACCTTCCATTGGGCTGAGGCCGCTGAAGGTAGCCGAGCTTACCCCGGGAATGGCGTCCAGCCGCGTCATCAGCTCTTGCGAAACTCGCGCGAACCGCGCCGGTGTGTAACCGCTATGAGCGAAATCGAGCGTGATCAGCAGCAGATGATTGCGCTGGAATCCCAGATTCAGGTTGCGAAGGTTCGACAGGTACCCTATAAACAGCCCCGCCGAGCTCACCAGCACGAGGGAGAGCGCCACCTGCGACGCGACGAGGCTCTTGCCGAACAGTCCATGGCGCTTTGTCTCTCCGATTCTCGATCCCGGCTGTAGCGCGGATGCCGGGGCCGCGTGCGAGGCATTCATCGCGGGTGCCGCTCCGCACAGGAGTCCGGTGAGCAGCGCGACGGCTGCGGTGAACAATAGCACGTGCGTGTCCGGGCTCGTGAGAGGGTCAAAATGCACCGGCGCTGGCATGATGAACCGGCCTGATTTGAAGATGCGGACCAGCGCGTGAGCCGCGAAGTAGGCCAGGAAGATGCCGACAGCAGTTCCCGTTACCGACAGCATGATCGATTCAGTTAGCGTTTGACGCAGCAAGCGAGCGCGAGGTGCCCCGAGGCAGGCGCGCACGGCCATTTCGTGCTGACGCGACGCTCCTCGCGCCAAGAGCAGCCCCGCTAAATTCGCGCAAGCGAGGAGCAGCAGCAGCCCCACCGTTGCCATCAAGACCTTGAGCGGCGTCGAGAGCATCTCGGTCAAAGGCGTGGTCATGCCGTTTCCCGCCGGCTCGATGCGGAGTTTCATTCGACGCACGTAAGGACCGGCGTCGGGCACGTTCACCACTCTGTGGGACAGCACAGCGATTTCCGCTCGCGCCTGTCCTATAGAAACGCCTGGTTTCAGCCGCGCGAACAGTCCGAGTCCCCATCCAGCAGAAGGACCAAGCGTTTGTGGCCACCAGACGTCTTGCCGCGCTTCGTCGCTGAGACCGTAAAATCCGCGCTGCGCCACGCCGACGATGGTAAGCGGGGGGTCGTTACCGATGACAATCTTCTTGCCAATGATTCAGGGATCCAAACTGAATCGGGATTTCCAGAATG
>Ga0075272_1000053_pt1 | contig 33312 bp, 22 predicted proteins | sample SF_Rice_5C_0N_40_FD_69776 | JGI IMG/M metagenome (GOLD analysis project Ga0075272, IMG submission 69776) | Rice paddy soil microbial communities from Twitchell Island, California, USA - SF_Rice_5C_0N_404 | ecosystem: Environmental > Terrestrial > Soil > Paddy field/soil | place: USA: Twitchell... | reverse complement strand
CGGCTGGTGTTGCCGCTGGGCAGGGCGCCGGGGCAAACCTTCGGGTGGAGTCCCGTTTCGCCCGCGGACTACCTCGACTTCAAAAAGCAGAGCCGTTCCTTTGAAGATCTGGCGGCATGGCGTTGGTACGGCGCGGCCATGACGGGAAAGGGCGACCCGGAAAATCTTGACGGCGTACTCGTGACCGCGAACTTTTTCGAGACGCTGGGCGAAATGCCGGTGATGGGACGTCCATTCCTGCCGCAGGAAGAGCAGCCCGGACACGACCACGAGGTCATCCTGAGTTACGGCCTGTGGCAGCGGCGTTTTGGCGCCGACCCGAAGGTGGTGGGCAAGACGGTGCAGCTGGATGGTGCAACCTACGACATCGTCGGGGTGATGGGCAGGGATTTCAATTTCCCGATGGGGCAGGAAATCTGGAGGCCGCTGGCGCTAAACCCTGGCGAGCAGACGCTTCGCACCAGCCGCTACATCATGCCGGTTGCGCTACTGAAACCCGGTGTTTCGCTGCGCGAGGCCGCCGCGGAGATGGAAACGATTGAAATGCGGCTGCAGCACGAATTTCCGAAGACGGAGAGCGGATGGAGCATGCGCGTGATGCCCATCGGCCTGTTCGTCTCAGGCGATCTGGCGGATGAATACTGCCGTCTGCTGATCGGAGCCGTGCTGTTCGTGCTGCTGATCGCCTGCGCCAACGTCGCGAACCTGCTGTTCGCGCGCGGCGCGGGACGCCAGAAAGAGATCGCGGTGCGGCAGGCGCTGGGCGCGAGCCGGCTGCGGGTCATTCGGCAACTGCTGACGGAGAGCATGCTGCTGGCGGCGGGCGGCGCGTGTCTGGGATTATGGCTGGGCAGCTGGTGGATCGGATTGATCCACTATTACATGCCGCCGGAGGTGGAAAAATATCTGCCGATGTGGAAGCACGTGCGCCTGGAGCCGGACGTTTTCTGGTACACGGTGGCCGTTGCGGCGGTGGCCGGCCTGATTTCCGGCCTGGCGCCCGCTTTCCAATCGTCCAGGGCCGACGTCCAAGAAGAACTGAAGGAGGGAGGCCGGGGCAACAGCGGGGGACGAGAGCGCCAGCGGCTGCGCAGCGTGTTTGTGGTGGCGGAAGTGGCGTTGTCGTTGATCCTGCTGGTGGGTGCTGCGCTGATGGTCAAGGGGGTGCGCGCGTTGCTGGTGGTAAACCCAAATCTGGATCCGGGCAGCGTGCTGACGATGGTGGTCGGCCTTCCGGAATCCAGGTACAAGACGCAGCAGCAGAAGGTTGCGTTCTTCGATCAAAGCTTGCAGCAACTCGCGGCCATTCCGGGAGTGCGCACGGCCGCGGTCGCATCCAACGTGCCCATGGGACCATACGAGCGCGACAGCTCCATTTCGATTCAGAACCGCGTTTTTCATCCCAACGAATACCGCGAAGCGAACATCGAGGTGGTGAATCGAGGTTATTTCCAGGCCATGAACATCCCGCTGCGCAGCGGAAGATTTCTCGGGGCGACGGACGGTCCGGACCAGCCGTCGGTCATGGACATCAGCCAGAATTTTGCCAACCGCTATTTCCCGGGCGAAAATCCCATCGGCAAAATGGTCCGGGTCGGCGGCGACGAGTCCAAGGCGCCGTGGATGAGAGTCGTGGGCGTGGTTGGGGACATTCGCTACGGTATACTGGGTCCGTCGAGGGAAGCTCCCGCGCTCTACGTCCCCTATACGCAGTCGCCCGAGAGCTTTTGCGTTCTGGCCATCCAAACCAGCGGCAATCCGTTGACTTTTGCAGAGGCCGCGCGCACGCAGATCGGCAAAATCGATCCCGCTATGCCCCTTTCCAACATCCGCACGTTGCAGAAAGTGATCCGCGATCAGCTGATCGGGTTTTCCTATGTGGCGGTCATGCTGACGGTCCTGGGCATCATGGCGCTCATCCTGGCCTCGGTGGGCGTGTACGGCGTCATGGCATACTCCGTCACTGAGCGCACACACGAGATCGGCGTGCGCATGGCTCTGGGAGCGCAGCAGCGCGACGTGCTGGGCCTGGTGCTGACTCGCGGCCTGATCATGACCTTCATCGGGCTGCTCATCGGCGTGCCCACCGCCTGGGCTCTGGCGCGCTTCCTGGCGGGATTATTTTTTGGCGTCAGCGCGACCGACCTGGCTACGTTCAGCGGGATAACGGCATTGATGTGCGCGATTACCCTGCTGGCCTGCTACATCCCGGCGCGCAAGGCCATGCAGGTCGACCCGATGATCGCGTTGCGGCACGAGTAAATCACGCCTCGATGCAGAGTTCCGGGGAGCGCAAAGCTCGATGGTGGCAGAAGAGGTCCGATTCGAAGCTCACAAGGTTTGGGAATAAGGCCACGGGGGCGTACAACAGGGGCGTACAGGAGGGTGGATGAACTCGATGTGGATGGATGTACGTTACGCATGGCGAATGCTGGGAAGGGCCAAGGGATTCGCCATCGTCGCCATACTAATGCTGGCCCTGGGCATTGGCGCCAATACCGCCATTTTCAGCTTAATCGACGCGGTGCTGCTGAAATCGTTGCCGGTGGATCATCCTTCGCAATTGATGCTGCTGCAGTGGAGCGCGCGCAAGTCTCCTAAAATCCACGGCTACATGTCCTCGGGTGATTGCGCCACAGATCTTCGCTTTGGCGCCGCGAATCCCTCGGGCTGCTCGTTTTCCGAGCCCATGTTCCGCGAAATCGTGCGGCGGAATCTTTTCTCGAATGTGACTGCGTTCGCGAACGCCGGACGCCTGGACCTGACCGGCAACGGAGCCGCGAAAATCATTGACGGCCAGCTGGTTTCGGGCGATTTCTTCCGCACACTGGGAATCAACGCCGCGCTGGGACGTACGTTCGAGCCCAGCGACGATTCTCCCTCCGCCGCCGCGGTCACGGTGCTGAATTACGGCTACTGGCAAAGCGCGTTTGGCGGAGCGCGCTCGGTGATCGGGCGCACGATTCAATTGAACAACGTTCCCTTCACCATTGTTGGCGTGGCCGAACAGCGCTTTGCGGGAATTACTCCGGGAAGCGATTACGATCTGTGGATTCCCCTGGCGGACGCGCAGCGCATCAGCGATCCCACCATGTGGGCCAATCGCCAGGCCGATTCAACTTTCTGGTGGCTGACCGTGGTGGGCCGGCTGAAGCCAGGAAGCCAGCTCGCGCAAACGCAGGCCGAAGTGGACGGGGTTTTTCGCAACGAGATGTTGCATGGGACCGTGCCCTTGTTCAATGCAGGCGGTCCTGGCGGAGGTCCGCCAAGGGGCGGCCCGGTGCGGCAGATGATGTTTGGAGGGCCGCCTCCGAGCGGCGGCGCGCCCGCTCCTGGATTTGGAGGCCCCCACCGCATCATGGGAGGAGGAGCGCCTCCGGCTAAAGGCGCCAAGGGCATGAGAATGCTCCCGCCGCCCGGGCCTGGGCCGGCGATGGCGAAACGGTCGCCGGCACCCGAAACCGCCGGCGGCGCGCAGACGCTGGCCACTCCCGCCGACAATCCGGCGATCGCGTTGATACCGGCGCAAACGGGACTGGTGGGCGCGAGGAGGCGCTTCATCGATCCGCTGTATCTGCTGATGCTCGCGGTGGGAATCATCCTGCTGATCGCGTGCGCCAACGTGGCCGGGCTGATGCTGGCTCGCTCTGCCGCGCGGCACAAAGAGCTGGCCGTTCGGCTGGCGCTGGGCGCGCGGCGCGCACGGATTGTGCGGCAGCTCTTCACCGAAAGCGTCTTGATTTCGGTGCTCGGTGGAGTTGTGGGGATCGTCTTCGCGTACTGGGGCGCGCACGCGATCGTGTCGTTTGTGTCGAGCAATCAGCCGCGGCCCCTGGGGTTTGCGACGGGAATCGATCTGCGCATGCTTGGGTTCACCGCGGCCATTTCGCTGCTGACCGGAATCCTTTTCGGGATTGCGCCCGCATTTCGCAGCACGCGCGTGGATTTGACGCCGACGCTCAAAGAGAGCGAGGGAATTTCGGCCGGCTTGAGCCACGGCCGGGGAAAGTGGTTCAGTCTCGGGAACGTGCTGGTGGTGGCGCAAGTGGCGCTGGCGATCGTGGTGCTGGTGGGCGCCGGCTTGCTGGTGCGCACGCTGGAAAATCTGCGCGGCATCAACCCGGGGTTCGACTCGCGCAACCTGGTGAACTTCAGCCTCGATCCAAGCCTGGCGGGCTACAAGGACACGCAGCTCGATTCCTTCTATCGCGATTTGCAGAGCCGGCTGGCGGCCACCCCGGGAGTGATGTCCGTCAGCTATTCCATGATGCCGCTGCTGAGCAACGGCCTGATGATAACGAGCTTTCACTGGCCCGGCACGCCTCAAGACCGGCAATCGAACGCGGATGTGCTCCCCGTGGGGCCGGACTTTTTCCGCACGATGCAAATTTCGCTGCTTCTGGGGCGCGCGTTCCGCGAGCCAGACTATGAAGTGGCCGCGGCCAATCAGGGGCCAAACCAAAGCGCAGCCCCCACTCCTGTAATCGTCAACCAGGCGTTCGTCGAAAAATATGTGGGGACGGGTAACCCGCTGGGCATACGCTTCGGCGAGTCGGCCGGCGATGAGTATTCGCCCAAGAGACCAGGCTACGAAATCATTGGCGTGGTGGGCGACGCGAAATACAACGATCTGCGGCGAGAGATTCACGCCACGATGTACCAGCCGCAGGTCCAGATGCAGGCGACCTTCGAGGTGCGCACGGCGGCCGATCCCACAGCGATCGTTCCGACGATCCGCAAGGTGGTGGCGGAAGTCAACGCGGACCTTCCGCTGTTCAATGTGACCACGGAATCGCAGCAGATCGACCGCTTGTTGTTCCAGGAACGCCTGGTGGCGCGGCTCGCCGGATTTTTCGGTGTGCTGGCGCTGATCCTCGCGTGCATTGGACTCTACGGTCTGCTCTCCTACGAGGTGTCGCGGCGCACGCGCGAGATCGGGATTCGCATGGCGCTCGGTGCGCAGCCCGAAGGCGTACTGCGCCTCGTTCTGCGGCAGGGGATTGCGCTGGCGGTTGTCGGAGCGGCCGTGGGGATCGGCGTAGCGCTGAGCGTGACGCGCTATCTCGCTTCCATGCTCTACGGTGTGCAGCCAAAGGACCCGCTGACGCTTGCCGCAGTGACCGCGCTGCTGATCGGGATCGCCGTGGCCGCGTGCTATATTCCCGCGCGGCGGGCGACGCGCGTCGATCCCATCACGGCGCTGCGCTATGAATGAGCCGGCGGGCCACAACTGGTGACTCGCGTTTTCAGGGCTGGCCGGTGCGCCGTCGGGTGCCGCGGTGACGCGGAAGCTCATTTGAGTTGTAAAATTGCGGGCTGCGCGGTATGGCGCCCGGCCGGTGTTTGCGACAGGAGCGGTGCTCGGAACAAATTGGAGAATGAAAATTGATCAAATTGATTGACGTCGAGAAATTCTACGAATCGGGCGCGGGAAAAACGTGGGTGTTGCGCCGCATCAATGCCGAAGTCCGCGAAGGCGAGTTCATCACCATCATGGGACCCTCCGGCGCGGGCAAATCGACGCTGATGGGCATCATCGGGATGCTCGACGGCGCGTGGAAGGGCGAATACTACCTGTTCGAAAATGCCGTGCACAAGCTGGACAACCGGCGGCGCGTCGAGTTGCACAAGAAATACGTTGGGTTCGTCTTCCAGCAGTACCACCTGCTCGATAACCTGACCGTGGCGGAGAACCTGGACCTGCCGCTGTCCTATCGCGACATCAAGAGAGCCGAGCGCCAGGGAATGGTGGCCGACATCCTCGACCGTTTCCAGATCGTCGGCAAGAAGGATCTTTTCCCCAGCCAGCTCTCGGGAGGACAGCAACAGCTTGTGGCCGTGGCGCGGGCCGTGATCGGCAAGCCGAAGCTGATCCTGGCGGATGAGCCTACCGGCAGCCTCCATTCGAGCCAGGGCAAGATGATCATGGACTTGCTCAAGAAGCTGAACGACGACGGAACCACCATCATCCAGGTGACACACAACGAGGCCTGGGCCGCCTACGGCAATCGCATCATTCAGTTGGCGGACGGCTGGATCATCGACGGACAGAAGCAGGCCAGCGCCAGTGTGAGTTGACATTTGAATCAACGCTGACCGCGAACTCGTTGCGCGGAAAATGGAGTAGACAAGAAGTAATCTAAGGGCAAGAATAGGCTCCCTTCGGACGAAGTTCGGAGCCTTCTCATGCGAGCGCTGTGGCAGGACCTGCAGTACGGCTGGCGCATCCTCCGGCGCAATCCCGGATTCGCGATCGTCGCCGCATTGACGCTGGCCATCGGAATCGGCGCGAACGCGGCCATTTTCAGCGCGGTCAAGGCGGTGTTGCTTCCCGCGCTGCCGTATTCGGATCCCGCCGGCATTGTCGTTGTGTGGGGCACCTTTCCGGACCTGAATGTGAAGCGCGGCACGGCCTCTCCGTTGGAATTTCTGCACTGGCGGGATACGAACCACGTGTTCTCGGAAATGGCGGCGTGGCGCTCGTTGTACACGACCACAACGGGAAACGGAGAACCGCAGCAGGTGTGGCAGGCCATGGCTTCGGCGAATTTCTTCCAGCTGCTCGGGATCAGGCCCGCGCTCGGGCGCGATTTTCTGCCCGGTGAAGATCAGTTGGGCCGCGAAAAAGTGGCCATCCTCAGCTACCGTTTTTGGCAGCAACGATTTCACGGCGACCGGGGGATTGTGGGGAAATCGATCGTCCTGGATGACCAGCCCTACGAAATCCTGGGGGTGCTGCCTTCCAATTTTGTGTTGTTTGGCACGCAAACCGCTCCCGATGTGTGGTCTCCGCTGGCGTTCACTCGCGCGCAGCTCGATCCCAGGAACTACGGCCTGATCGTGTTTGCAAGGCTGAAGCGCGGTGTGGCACTCGAGCAAGCGCGAGCGGACATGGCCATCATCGACGCGTTGCTCAAGAAGCGCTATCCCGAAATGGATCAGAAATCGGGGCTGCTGATTGAAAACCTGCAGACGACGCTGACGCACAGCGTGCGCCCGGCCATGGTGATCTTCATGTGGGCGGTGGGATTCGTTCTGCTGATTGCGTGCGCGAACGTCGCGAATCTGATGCTCGCGCGCGCTGCTTCTCGCGACCGCGAAATGGCGCTGCGTACCGCATTGGGTGCGCGGCCGGGCCGTATTCTCAGGCAATTGCTGGCCGAGAGCGTCTTGCTGGCCATGATCGGGGGAGCGTTAGGGTTGATCGTCGCTTACGGCGCGATCGGTTTCATCCGGGCTGAGGTGCCGCAAGGGCTGAAAGCGATTCCTTTTTCGAGCAACATACATTTGGGCGGGATTGTGGCCGCCTTCACTTTAGGCTTGGCGCTCTTGACCGGGATCGTATTCGGCCTTGCGCCTGCGCTCGAGAGCTCGCGCTCCGCGCTCAACGAGTCTCTGAAGGAGGGAGGCCGCGGCTCGACCGGGGGACGGCGGAGCCATTTGCTGCGCTCTTCGCTGGTTGTTTCCGAGGTCGCGCTTTCCCTCTTGCTCCTGATCGGCGCCGGCCTGTTGATCCGCAGCTTCGTGCGATTGCTCTCGCAGAACCTCGGGTTCGATCCGGCGAATCTGTTGACCATGCGGATCCAGCTTCCTGTGGACCATTACAGCGGAACGCAGGCTGTGAATTTCTATCAGCAGGTTCTCGATCGCACGCGCGCGATCCCTGGGGTGCGGTCGGCAAGCGCGGTTGATTTCCTGGCGTTCTCGGGATGGGCGGACGATATTGCCTTCGACATTGCGGGCCGCACCCCGCCCTCGCCTAGAGATCAGTTCACGTCTCGCTACGAAGTCATTGACTGGCAGTACTTGCGCGCCATGGGTATCCCGGTCCTATCCGGCCGTGACTTTGGTCCGCAGGACGGGCCAGACGGCGCCGGCGTCGCGCTGATCAATCGTGCGCTGGCGCAGCGCTATTGGCCGAAGGAGGATCCCGTCGGAAAGCAGATTCGTATTCACATCATTCCGGCGCGGGCTCCCTGGCAAGCACAAAAACGCGATTCCTGGCTGACGATCGTCGGTGTGGTGGGAGACGTCCGTGATTGGTATTGGGGCGTCGACGCTTTGCCCAAAATTTATCTGCCCATGCAGCAGGACCCGTCATGGCTCATGAGCCTGGTGATTCGCCAAAGCGGATCCGGCCAGCAGATTCTGCCCGCCGTGCGGCACATTGTGAGCTCTCTGGATGCGAACCAACCCGTCACGAGCGTGCACACGATGGATTACTTGTTGAGCGACGCGCTGGCCCAGCGCCGGCTCAACATGGTGCTTCTCGCGATATTCGCGGCTGTCGCCGTTGCTCTGGCCGCGATCGGAATTTACGGTGTGATGGCCTACGCTGTTTCGCAGCGCACGCACGAAATCGGCGTGCGCCTGGCTCTGGGCGCGGAGCCTCGCGACATCCTGAGAATGATTGTCGCGGAAGGGATGCGCTTGGCCGGAATCGGCATGATCATCGGCCTGTTGTCGTCCATTTTCCTGGCGTACTATCTGCGCGGCGAACTGTATGGAATCCAGCTCTACGGAATCCGCACGCTCGATCCGCTTACGTTCGTCGCCGTTCCCGTTCTGATCGCCGGCGTGGCGGTCCTGGCGTCGTATATCCCGGCTCGGCGGGCGACCACGGTCGATCCTCTGGTCGCCCTGCGTTACGAATAATTCGCGGTGCGTCAACTTGCGGCAGGCGCGCAGTTCGAGCAGAATGCCCTGCGCAAGCGCGAGGCCAACGCTCGCGCTAGAATGAGGAAGATTCGTTCCAACACATGATCCAGCCTCAAGCAGCTCGATCGAGAATCCTGGTCGCGGACGATCAACCCGACATCCGCGAGGCTTTGCGCCTGCTCCTGAAAGGCGAAGGCTTCGAAACGGAAACGGTTTCGTCGCCGGCGGCGGTACTTTCTTCGCTCGATGCGCGCGAATTCGACGCTTTGCTGATGGATTTGAACTATGCGCGCGACACCACCTCCGGGCAGGAAGGGCTGGACCTGCTCATGAATATTCGGGCGCGCGAAAGCACTCTGCCCGTCATCGTGATGACCGCCTGGGGCAGCCTCGAATTGGCCGTCGAGGCCATGCGCCGGGGCGCCAAGGATTTCATCCAGAAGCCCTGGGAAAACGCGCGGCTGCTCGCCATCCTGAAAACGCAGATCGAGTTGGCGCAGGCTTTGCGCAAGAGCCAGCGGCTCGAGGCCGAAAATCGTTTGCTGCGCGCCGATGGCCGGCCGACATTCATCGCCGAATCCGCGGCCATGCGCCCGGTGATGGACCTGATCGCGCGGGTGGGCCCATCGGACGCGAATGTGCTGATCACCGGCGAGCACGGCACCGGAAAGGAAGTGGTGGCGCGCACGCTCTACGCGCTGTCCAATCGCGCGGGACGCCCGCTGGTCACGGTCAACGCCGGCGGTTTGCCGGAAGGCGTATTCGAAAGCGAGCTTTTCGGGCACATCAAGGGCGCGTTTACCGACGCCAAGTCCGACCGCGTCGGGCGCTTCGAGCTGGCTGATGGGGGCACCCTTTTACTCGACGAAATCGCCAATGTTCCGCTGAATCTGCAGGCGAAGCTTCTGCGCGCGCTCGAGACGGGTGAATTCGAGCGTGTGGGTTCATCCACCACCCGCCGCGTCGACGTGCGCATCCTCTCCGCTACCAATGCGGACGTCCAGGCGGAAATCGCCGCGGGCCGCTTCCGCGAGGACCTGCTCTTCCGCCTCAACACCATTGAGATTCACATCCCGCCGCTCCGCGAGCGCCGCGAGGATATTCCCTTGCTGGCGCACCATTTCCTGCGCCAATCGGCTCAGCGTTATCGCAAGCGCGTGGAGACGTTCGAGCCGGTCGCTTTGCAGCTTCTCCTCGACCATCCCTGGCCCGGCAACGTTCGCGAACTGGACCACGCCGTCGAGCGCGCTGTGCTGCTGGCCCAAGGGCCGCAAATCCACGCGGGCGACCTCGGCCTGCGGCCTGCTCGGGAGCCTTCCGTGCGGCTCGACGAGATGAGCATCGAAGAAGTCGAGCGGGTGCTGATCCAGAAGGCTCTGGCGCGATACAGCGGGAACGTAAGCCACGCGAGCAAAGCCCTGGGTTTGAGCCGCAGCGCGCTCTACCGGCGGCTCCAGAAGTACAACCTTTGAAGCCCCTTCCGTACGAGCGAAAGATTTTGCTCCTGGCCCTCGCGGCAGGGCTGGGCAGCACGATCATCGCCGTTGTTCTGCTGTGGATCGGCGGATACTCTTCCAAAGTTCAATGGACGTTGACGGCGCTGATGGTCCTGGCCTGGCTGAGTTTTGCCTTCAACGCACAGGGCCACGTCGCCTTTCCCCTGCGCACCGTTTCGAATCTGCTGGCGGCTTTGCGCGAAGGAGACTTCTCCATTCGCGCGCGCGGCGCCAGTCGCACCGACGCGCTGGGCGAGGTCTTGCGCGAAGTGAACGCGCTGGGCGAAACATTGCGCCAGCAGCGTCTGGGCGCTTTGGAGGCCACCGCGCTCCTGCGCAAAGTGATGGAGGAAATTGACGTGGCCGTATTCGCGTTCGACGGCGTGGGCCGGCTGCGGCTGGTCAACCGCGCGGGCGAGCGCGTCCTGGCGCGGCCGGCCGAAGCGCTTCTGGGGCGCACGGGCGCGGATCTGGGGTTGGCCGCTTGCCTGACGGGTGAAACGCCCCGCATCGTGCAGGCCACCTTCCCGGGAAAATCCGGCCGATGGGAGATTCATCGCGGCAACTTCCGCGAAGGCGGCTTGCCCAATCAGGTGCTCTTGATCAGCGACCTGAGCGGCGCGCTGCGTGATGAGGAGCGGCAGGCGTGGCAACGGCTGATTCGCGTCCTGGGCCACGAACTGAACAACTCGCTCGCTCCCATCAAGTCCGTCGCCGAGAATCTGGGAAGCATGCTGGGCCGAAAGGAACGCGCGCCGGACTGGCAGGAGGACATGCGCGCGGGCCTGAACGTCATCGCGGCGCGCACCGACGGCCTGGCGCGTTTCATGAACGCGTATGCGCGACTCGCGAAGTTGCCGCCGCCGGCGTTTCGCACGGTCGAGATCGGTTCGTGCGTTCGCCGGGTCGTGGGCCTTGAACGCAGGCTCAGCGTGACTCTCGAAGAGGGGCCCGATGCGCGGATTGAAGCGGATCCCGATCAGCTCGAGCAGGTCCTGATCAATTTGCTGCACAACGCGGTGGACGCCTCGCTCGAAACAGGCGGCGGCGTGCGCGTGGGCTGGGCGCAGGCCAATGGATACATCGAAGTGTGGGTGGAGGACGAAGGGCCGGGCATACCCAGCTCCGCCAACCTGTTCGTCCCCTTTTTCACCACCAAGCCGAGCGGTTCGGGGATCGGCCTCGTTCTGAGCCGGCAAATCGCGGAAGCGCACGGCGGCTCGCTGGTTCTCGAGAACCGCGCGTCGCATCGCGGCGCGGAAGCGCGCCTTCGCCTGCCCACCAAGCAATTCACTTAGGCTCGTGCGGAGTGCCCAGCGTCGCCACGCGGCGTTCGAGCAGCCGCGTGAGCTCTTCCGGACGCGCGGTTTCGTCGAAGGGGACCGGCTTGCCGATCGTTACGCGAATTGCGCCCGGCGGTGCCCAATGTTTTCCGCGAATCTTGCGTTCGAAGACGCCATCCAGGCGCGTGGGAAGGATCGGCACACGCAGCTGAGCCGCGAGCAAGCCGATGCCGCCTTGAAACGGATTCATGTTTCCGGTTTGCGTCCGCGCGCCTTCGGGGAAAACCAGGACGCTCCATCCGCGGTCGATCAGATCGCCCGCAAACGCAAAACTCTTGCGGAATCCCGAATGCCGCGGCAAGGGGAAAACGTTGAAGAGGGAGACGACCAAGCTCCATTGCATCTGCAGGAGCACGCGCTCGAAATAGGGGGTTCCTTGGGGCGGGTTCCGCATCGTTTCGAGCAACTCGCCATCCATCGCAACCGCCAGACGGCGCCGCAGCCGCGCGGGCAGCGCCGCCATGATGTACGCCGGGTCGAAATACGCGATGTGATTCGAAACGACCAGCAGCGGCCCTTGAATTCCACGAAGGTTTTCGCGCCCGACGACGCGCGGCCAGCCCAGTATCGCCATGGCCGGCCGTTGCAGCAGGTAGAAAACCGCGGTGCGAATGGAGCGTGCCGGCCGGCTCTGCGCCCATCGCGGATAGTGAAAGGCCCGCGCGCGTTCCGGCGGATGCGCCACCAGCTTTTCTAGCGCCGGCAGCGTGTCGGCCTTGGTGAAATCCGTTTCGCTCAGGTCCATCTGATAGCGGTCTTCCAGCGCGCCCAGCAGTTCCACGCGTTCGATCGAGCTGAGCTGTAGTTTCGACATCTCCTTGCTGCGGCCCGAGTCGCCCCCCGAAATGCGGCGCAGGATTTGCTCGACGGGACTCGCCTGCATCGGCGACGCCGATTCTCCCTGGCCTCCCAACTCGCGTTCCGCAGTTGCAGCAATCTGCTTCAGCACCGGCTTTTGCGTCGGCGTGCGCGGAAAATCGGCCTCAGGCCAGAGATACCACTGCCGCATTTGCTGAAAAGGCGCGAGCCTTTGATTGGCGCGATCGACGATTGCGCCTGGGTCGTCGCCGGGATCGCGCAGCAACAGGACGGCGCACGGAACCGCGTTGCCGTCCCGCTCGAGCCCGATCACGACGCAGTCGCGCACGCCGGGTTCCTTGCGCAACTCCGCCTCGAGGTCCTCGGGGAAAACATTCAGCCCCTCCGGCGTGACGATTACATTCTTGCGCCGCCCTTTGAAATACAGCGTGCCGTCGGGGCCGCGTTCGCCCAAGTCGCCCGTATGGAACCAGCCTTCCGGATCGAGTACGGGCTCGACCGCCGCGTCCTTCCAATACCCGGACGCGACGTTTTCCCCGCGCACCAGGATTTCCCCTTCCTCCGACAGCTTGACCTCCAGCCCGGGCAGCGATTTTCCGATCGAGCCGTGCGTCAAATGGAACGGATGGTTGACGCTCACCAGCGAGGTTGTCTCCGTCAGCCCATAGCCCTGGACCACCGCGTAGCCCAGCCGCGTCCAGAACTCCTCGGCCGCCGCGGGCAGCGCTGCCCCGCCCGAGATGATCGCCCAGAATTTCCAGCCGAACCGCCGGCGAATTTTGCGGAAGCGCCACCAGCGCCGCAGAAAATGTTTGCCTTCGGCGGCGCGAAACCGGCGTTGAAATTCTTCGGTCTTGCCGCTCGCCGCAAGGTCGCGGTCGATTTGGTCGCGCAGCGATTCGATCAGCCGCGGCACGGTGACCAGCACGGAAACCTTTTCATTGCGGATGGTGCGCGCCACCTCGGCGGGGTTGAGCGTGTCCAGAAAGATGGAAGTCGCGCCGAGAATCTGCGGCAGGAAAATCCCCAGGAGCTGCCCGAACACATGGCTCAGCGGCAACAGATTCAGGAAGCGCAGCGGATGAAAGAGCCGCTCGTACCGCCGGTAGCTGTTGATCTGCTCTTCGAGCGGCTCGAGGTTCGCCAGAAGATTGCCGTGCGTCAGCACGACGCCCCGCGGTTCCGCGGTGGTGCCCGAAGTGAATACGATTTCAACCGCGTCGCCGCGTCCGACGGCGGGCGCGACATAGGGCTCGGCGGAATGCCGGCGGCCCGGTACGGCGAGGTCTTCCAGCGCGATGGCGGGCGCCGCGCAATCCAGAGCCGGCAAGTTTCGCCCGGCTACCACAAGCTTCACGCCTGCCTGCTGTGCGACCCGAGCAGCGAAGCCCCGGTCCGCGATCGCGTCCATGGGAACTGCGATGGCCCCGCGGAACATGCATCCCAGAAAGGCGGCCACCCACTCGCCGGAATTGTCGCCCCAGATCAGGACGCGATCACCTTTCGCAATCGAGCGCGCTTCGAGCTCCCGCGCGAATTGGGAAGCCGTTCGAGACAACTCCGCATAACTCCAGCGGACGGTGCGGTAACCCACGCGCCAGGCCACCGCGATCTCGCGGGCAGGGCGCGATGCGGGTCCGAAGTATTCAAGAAGCGATTGGCGCGGCATCGGGCGCAGCTTCGACCGCAATGTAGATTACGTTCACAAATGCAGATCGCACAAGTATTCGATAGCTGAAGCTAGAAATTCAGGGCGCGAAATGAGAGGCTTGGGGGCGCGAAACGCGCTTTGCGCAAAAAATCCGGCGAAGCAAGCAGCCGGCCAGAGGGATTCCATTGCAGGGACCAGAATGAGCGCTCTCGGAAAGAAAGTGCCAGCCGTTCTCAGCGTGATTGTGATCTTTGCTGTCGTCCCTTTCGCTCGGGCGCAAAGCGCGCCCCAGCCAAGTGCGCCCCCGCCGCCCGGCATCGGAAATCTTACCAGCGTTGCCGCGCACGGCGACACGCTGACGCTGCGCGCGGGCGGCGATACGCTCACCGTGCAGGTGGTCGAGCCCAACATCCTGCGCGTCCACTATCATCCCGAAGGCCGGAGCAGCGCACCCACTCCCGTCCTCGATCCGCAGCGCACCTGGCGCAACGACACGCCCGCGAAAATCGAAACCGATTCCGACCCGATGACGATCTTCACGCACGACATGATCGCGAAGATTTCGAAAAACCCCGTGCGCATATCGGTGTATGACCCGGCGGACCATTTGCTGCTCGAAGAACCGAAAGAGGGAGGCGTTTACCCCGGCGGGCTTCGACTCACCTCCGAAATTGAAGGACCGTTTTTCGGAATCGATGCAACCGGCATCCCCGGCGAAAACGTCGATCGCCGCGAGGACATTCGCACAGGCCTGGCGCGCTCCGGAGGAAAAGTTCTCGCCGGGCAGCAGGGCGACGGCGGCGCTCCGTTGATTTACACCACGTCGTGCGGCTTGCTGGTGGATTCGGATGGCGGCGATTTCGATCTTTCCGACACCTTGCTGCAATTCAGCGGCGGCTCGCGCCAGGACACCGAATATTTTGTCGTCGTGGGCGACCCCATGGCCATCATGCGCGGCGTCGCGGACATCAGTGGCCATCCGCCGATGATGCCGAAGTGGACGCTCGGCTTCATGAACAGCCAGTGGGGCACCACGCAAAAGGAAGTCACGCAGATCATCGACACCTACCGCGCCAAGCAAATTCCGATTGACGCCTTCATCCTCGATTTTGACTGGAAGGCCTGGGGTGAAGACGATTACGGCGAATGGCGCTGGAACAGCACCCGCGGCGCGGGGAATGTCGGCCCCGATAAGTATCCTGATGGAGCGTCCGGAAAATTCGCGCAGGAGATGCGCGCGAAGGGCATCAAGCTGGTGGGCATCTACAAGCCGCGCATCCTGCTGCGGAACGTGCAGGGCAACTTAACCCAGGCCGCCCAGTACGCCCAAAATCATCATTTCTTTTTCGATTGGGAGAAGCCCTACAACGACTATTTTTCGAACCGCCCGGCCCGGGACATCGACTTCTCCAATCCGGCCGCGCGGGCCTGGTTCTGGCAGCACATGATTCCGTCCTACCGCGCGGGAATCCAGTATTTCTGGAACGACGAAGCGGATTCGATTCTCGATCTCATGTTCCCGAACTTGCAGGCCGAAGATATGGAGCGGGCGATGTATGAGGGGGCGCGCTCGATCGGCGACCAAAGGGTGTGGTCGATCAACCGCAATTTCTATTTGGGTGCGCAGCGCTACGCATACGGCGAGTGGTCGGGCGATATTTCGACGGGCTTCGCCAGCATGGCCGATCAGGAAACGCGTATGCTGTCCACCATCAGCTTGGGCGAGCCGCATTGGTCCATGGACACCGGCGGCTTCCACGGGCATCCCGATCCGGAAAATTACGCGCGCTGGATGGAGTTTGCGGCCTTTGTGCCCATCATGCGCGTGCATGGAGACCTCAACCAGCATCGCCAGCCATGGGTGTACGGCCCGCAGGCGGAAGCGGACGCCAAGGCCGCCATCGATCTGCGCTATCGCCTGATTCCCTACGCGTATGCCTACGAACGCCAGGCGCACGAAACCGGAATTGGCGTTGTCCGCCCGCTCTTCTGGGAATTTCCCGCGGAGGCGCGCCGCACCATCGACGTCACGGATGAGTGGATGTTTGGCGACGATCTGCTGGTCGCGCCCATCGTGCGCGAAGGCCAGGCGCGCCGCACGATCTATCTTCCCCCCGGGCAGTGGATCGATTATTTCCGAGGGCGGCGGTACGACGGCGCCAAGAACATCATCTATTCAGTCGATCCCAGCACGTGGTCCGATATTCCTCTCTTTGTGCGCGCGGGCGCTATTCTTCCCAGTGAGGATGTCCAACAGTACGTCGGGCAGCATCCCGTGACGCGCGTCTACCTGGACGTCTTTCCCACCAGGGCGCAAACCACGTTCACCTACTATGACGACGACGGGATCACTTACGCCTACGAAAAGGACGCGTTCTATCAGCAGAAGCTTTCCGCGAGCGACAGCGGCACCGTCGTTCATTTCGATTCCGCCGCGCCGACCGGAACATACAAACCTCCGCTACAGCAATACGAGGTGAGGCTCCACGGCATCGCGGCGCACGCGGTTACTATCGACGGCGCCGCATCTCAACACTATGCGGATCTCGCTCATCTCGAAGGCGCGGGCGGCGAGGGCTGGGCTACGGGGACCGACCGGTACGGCCCCGTAACGTTCGTCGCCGTGCCGTCTCAAGCCGCCGAGCACATCGCCGCGACGCGCTAGGATGTCGCAAAGAGTTTCGAGGGGGTCAATCCGGCGCGTAAACCTCTGGCCTTCGGGCCCGCCAGCCGCCCGGCATAGTACAATGCCAGCGTTGGCTCCGCGTCAGCGAGGAGGGTGCTGATGATTCGAAGGACGGCTATTCTTGCGGGCTTCTGTTGCCTGGCCCTGAGCGGGCTGGCCCTGGTTCGCGCGCAAAACGCGACGCAAACTGCGGCTCAAGAGCCCATGCAGCATCCGATGGCGCGCACCGCCGCCGCGCGGATTCCTCCTTACCACAAGGAACCGCCCAAGGGTCCGCTGCCGAAGACGCTCGATCCAAAATTGTTTCCCGACCCGCTGACCCGGAGAGTCTACGCGATCGCCGCCAAGGAGAAGAAGATCCTCTATCAATTGCCCTGCTATTGCGGATGCGACCGCGAGGCGGTCCACCACAAGAGCCTGCTGGATTGCTACTGCGACCGCCACGGCTCGTTCTGCGCCACCTGCAAGATGGAAGCGGTCTTCGCCTACCAGGAACACCTTAAAGGGAAGAGCGTTGCGCAGATTCGCCGCGAAATCATTGCAGGGAAGTGGCGCGGCGTCGACCTCACTCCGTACGCCGCCACAGTAGAAATGCGATAAAGCAGTTCCGCAGCCGGCTATCGCTGCTTTCTGATCGGAACGCTCAGCCGCAGGATCACGTCGGTCTGCCTTCCCGTGCGCACCTCGAGATTGTGCCGCCAAACGCTCGCTCTACTTTTAAAGGTGGCGCGCACGTCGTAATAGCCGTGCGGCAACTGAGGGAAGAAGAACCGCCCGTGCGAGTTGGTGACCGTGGCGTTGGGGTTGTCTCCGGTCGCCGACTGCATGATCACGCGCGCTCCAGCGACCGGCCTTCCTTTGGCGTTTAACACGGTTCCCGCCAGAGTGCCCAAGCCGCGCGCTTGTGCAGGTCCTGCGGTGAGCGTCAAGGCAATTCCCACGCCAACTCCTGCGCAGAAGAACAAAACCCACTTGGCTGTTCGCGCCATGGTTCCTCCTGCCGCTATTTTAAGGACCGCAGGCCCTCTTTTTCGCGCCATTTCCGCACCGCTTTCAGCTTCCATCACCTGTACCGCCGAACAGGACGCCGAGCGCCGGGCGCCGCCGAGCGGAGCGCGAAACCCAAGCCATGCATGGCGCTATCGGGCAGCGAAGCAGCCCCATCGACAATCCTTTTGGCGAACCCGGCCGCCTCGGCTATAATCGTTCGGTTCGACTCCAGGAGGAATTTCGAGTGTTGGCCATCCGCTTAGCACGCATTGGAAAGAAGAAGCACCCGTTCTATCGCGTGGTCGTCATTGAGAAGACCAACCCGCGCAACGGTCGCTTCGTCGAGATCGTGGGGACTTACGATCCTGCCAAAAAGCCTTCGGTCATCCAGTTGAAGGACGACCGGGTCCAGTACTGGCTGGCCAAGGGCGCCCAGCCCAGCGATACTGTCCGCAGCTTTCTGCGCAACCGCAAGCCTTCCTGAGGAATCAAACTTCATAGTTAGCCATGCACTTAGCTCTTGTTCACGATCGAGTGAGTGTCTCTGCTGAGCCCGGCCGACTGTGGAGGATGGGTCATCATGAAGGATCTAGTCGAGGAAATCGCGAAGGCTCTTGTAGATAAACCGGAACTGGTGCAGGTCAGAGCAGTTGAAGGCGAACAAGTTACCGTCTTGGAATTGCGCGTAGATCCCGAGGATCTTGGGAAAGTAATCGGGCGCCAGGGCCGTACGGCGAAGGCCATCCGCACACTGCTTGGCGCGGCCGGAATGAAGTTGAAGAAGCGGTTCACATTGGAAATCCTCGAGTAGTGATCACACGGCAATCGGCGCGGGTCACCTTGGCGCGTGTGCTGCGTCCGCACGGGCGGCGCGGAGAAGTGGCTTGCGAGATTCTCACCGACTTTCGCAAACGACTTGCCAAGCTGACCTCCTGCGAGCTGTGGAGCGAGAAGACCGGTTCGCGCGCGGTGCGCGTGCTTTCCTGCTGGATCAGCCACAGCCGGGGCGGCCAGGCCATCTTTCATTTCGAGGGTTCCGAGTCCATTTCCGACGCGGAAAAGCTCGTCGGGCTGGAGGTGCAGATTCCTCTAGCGGAGCGCATCGAGCTTCCCCGCGCGAGCTATTATCTCGATGATTTGATCGGCTGTAAGGTGCAGACGGCGGACGCAACGCCCGTCGGCGTTGTTGCCGGCGTGGAGTTCACCGGTGAAGGCGTTGCCGGAACTCCCCTCCTGGTTCTCGATTCGCCGCGCGGCGAACTTCTAATCCCTCTGGCGCAGGAAATTTGCAACGAGATCGACGTCCGCTCCAAGCGCATTGTCATCGTCCCGCCCGAGGGCCTCCTCGACCTCAACCGCAATTCCTAATTTCCCGGCGCTGGCGTACACTGATTCGCCGGCGTCCTGCCGCTGCTGCATTCCGTCATATGCGATTCGATATCATCACCATTTTCCCCGGCTTTTTCGTCGGCCCGCTCGATTACGGCATCGTGCGGCGCGCGCGCGAGGCTGAACTCATCGAGACGGACGTGCACGATCTGCGCGAGTTCACGCACGACCGCCACAAGACGGTCGACGATCGCCCATTCGGCGGCGGTGAAGGCATGGTCATGAAGCCGGAGCCCCTGTTCGATGCGGTGGAATCGCTCTTGGGCGGGCCCATCGACGTTCGCAATGGGGGCGCGCCGCCGGGGACGGCGATCGTCCTGCTTTCGGCCGCGGGGACATTATTCGATCAGGAGACGGCAGAGCGGCTGGCGCGGCTCGAACGCGTTCTCTTGATCTGTGGGCGCTATGAAGGCGTGGACGAACGCGTGGCCGGGCATCTCGCCACCGATGAGATTTCCGTGGGCGATTTCGTGCTCTCCGGGGGCGAGCTCGCCGCGGCGATGGTGATGGACGCGGTCGTGCGCCTGATTCCCGGCGCGCTGGGCAATGAAGATTCCACGGTGAACGAGTCCTTCAGCGCCGCGAATGCCACTGGCGAATACTTGCTGGAAATAGCGCGAAGCCAGCCCGCGCCGCGCGACGCCACTCTTTCGGACCGGCCGCCACTGGCCCCGAGCCACCGCTTCTTGGACTATCCGCATTACACGCGCCCCGCTACGTTTCGCGGGTGGAACGTTCCCGAAGTTCTGCTGAGCGGCAACCACGAAGAGATTCGCCGCTGGCGCCGCCAGAAAGCCCTCGAGAAAACACAGCGCAACCGCCCCGATCTGCTCGCGCGCTGACGACGGAGGCAGTCCGGGCCGCCCTTCCTGAGTTCGCTGGCGATTCTCCCGCGCCCGCCCGGGCCCGCAGTCGGGCCCCGGTATCATGGGTGCCCGGCGAGCCGCCCTGTTTTCCCTTTGCGAAAGGCAGTCTTGACGCTCGGGCGAAAATCTGTAAACTGCACTTTTCGGCCATGGCCACGGCGCCCAACCCGATCGACGACGCGCTTCAGCAGTTCGCGTTTCCCCAGCGTGAAGCCGCGTTCTTTTATGGCCTATTTCTCCGCGGCCACTCCGCCGACGAATTGCGGCGCGACATCGAAGTCCCGCCCGCTGTCCTGGCCAAGTGGGATCGGGAGACCCAGCGCGAGCCGCATTTGCGCGAACTGCTGGAAAAGATTGTCGACTATCGCCGGCACGTTCTGGCTATCTTCGAGAACCTGGTGGGCCACGACTCCTCCAGGCAACCTCTTCAGTAGGCCGTCTCGCGCCGACGAGACTGCTTTCCGCCGTCAGGCCCTGCTCCGCAACTTTTCGCCGCACCCTGTGTTTCACAATACGGCTGGAAATCGAGAGCGCACTCGTCCGGCTGGTTTACAGGTGTAACTGCTGCGCCCCCGGGGAGGCTCGACATAGGCGAGCCTCCCCAAGTTGTTTAAGATGCGGTGACGCTCGAACAAAAAAAGGGCGCCCGCAAAAGCGAACGCCCTTTCAAACACAAGCGCTGCAGCACATCCCCGGCCGGAACGCTATCTCCCGCAGACGGGCTGAGGACGGCAGCGAGCCGCTCGGTTATTTCCTGGCGTGCTGGAAATTTTCCGCCACCTGCTCCCAGTTGATCACATTCCACCAAGCCTCGATGTATTCGGGCCGGCGGTTCTGATATTTCAAATAGTAGGCGTGCTCCCACACATCCAGCCCGAAAAAGGCTTTGCCGCCGTCGATAATGGGATTGTCCTGGTTGGCTGTGGACTCCACCGTCAGCTTGCCGTTCTTAAACATCAGCCAGGCCCAGCCGGAACCAAATCGAGTGGTGGCCGCCTGGTTGAATTTGGTTTTGAAGTCGGCGAAGCTCCCGAACGCGCCCTTGATAGCGTCCGCAATCTCGCCCTTGGGCTCGCCGCCTCCCCCTTTCTTCATGATCTTCCAGAACATCGAGTGATTCATGTGGCCGCCGCCGTTGTTGCGCACGGCGGTGCGGATGTTTTCGGGTACCTTATTGATTTGCGCCAGCAGCTCATCGACGGAAAGTTTCTGCAGGTCCGCGTGGCCTTCCAGCGCCTTGTTCAGATTGGTGACGTATCCGCCGTGGTGCTTGTCATGGTGGATCTCCATCGTTTTCGCGTCAATGTAGGGCTCCAGCGCGTCGAACGAGTACGGAAGAGGTGGAAGCGTGTGACTCATCTGTTGAGCGGCTCCTTGTCCGGAAGTTGGTGTCATTTCTACCTCCTTTATTCCCCGGGGTATTTCGATTCGATCGATGCTCCTCGAATACGTTCTCGATTATACGCCCGCAGAAACAGGGCGGAGCGGAGCATCCATAAATCGGATGCGCGCCGCCGGCTTGCGATGCGGTGGGAGAAGAATGAAAGAATTCACTGGCAGGAGGATCGGCTGACGAGCGAGGCGAACCTTACTCGTGCCGCAGCGCCGCCATGGGGTCCAGCCGCATGGCCCGCCGCGCCGGAACGTAGCAGGCGAACAACGCCGTAGCGGCAAGCAAGACGGCGGCAACCACGAACACGGCCACTCCCGTCTCGCCGTGAAAAATGTGGCTGATCGCGCGCGTGACCAGCCACCCAAGAATCACCCCTGCCGCTGACCCCGCCCCGATCAGCCGCATTCCCTGGCGCAGAATCAGCTTCAGCACGTCCGCAGGCATGGCGCCCAGCGCGACACGGATGCCCACTTCGCGCGTTCGCTGCGCGGCGGAATACGACACCACGCCATAGACTCCCACGATGGCGATGAACAACCCCAGCAAGCCCATGCCGCCCGCCAGGTATACGCCCAACCGCAGGACGAACTGGCTTTGATCCAGCACCTGCTCGCCCGTCGCGCTGTTGAACAGCGGCATTCCCGGCGCGAGTGTGCGGATTTCGCGCTCGACGTCCGCGATCAGGTTTTGCGGGGGCAGCGCCGAGCGCACCACGATCGCGCGCAGCGACTGGAATTCCTGGCGCAGCGGGACGTAAAACCACGGCTGCGGGTCTTCCATGATGTTCTGATACTTGCCGTCTGCGACCAGCCCGACCACTTGGATGAGCGGATTGGTTTCTTTTTCCGTCCGGAATCGTTTGCCGATCGGATTCTGGCCCGGCCACAGCTGCCGTGCCATGGTCTGGTTGATCACCGCGACGAGCGGGTCGTGGTCGTCGTCGGAGTCCGTGAACGCGCGGCCTTGCAGCAGCGGTATGCGCAGGTTCGAGAAGTAGTGCGGCCCCACCACGTTGTGGAGAATGAACGGAGGCTGCTGCCCCGGGGGAATCACGCGGTTCTCGACGTAAACGCCGGTCCCGTATTCGATTCCCAGGAAAGGAAAGCCGAACGAGAGGCTGACGGATTGCACGCCGGGCATCGCGCCAACTTCGTCCTCCAGCTGTTTGTAGAATTGCGTGGTGCGCGTGCGATCGTAGCCGTTCTGGTGCGGATCCATCGTGCAAATCACGATGTGCGTCGGATCGAAGCCGAGAAACGCATGCTGCGCCGCGTGCAGGGTCTGGACGAAAAAGCCCGCGGCGATCAGCAGCGCCAGCGAGCCGGCCACCTGCGCCACCACCAGTGCATTGCGCAAGCGATGGCGCTCGGCGCCCCCGCTATCGCTGCGGCCGCCTTCGTGCAGCACCAGATTCAAATCGGCCCGCCCGGCGCGGACTGCGGGCCAGATTCCCGCGGCAATTCCGCCAAGAATGGCGCCGCCAAAGGCGATCAGGAACACCCGCCAGTCGAAACGGAAGTTCAAGATCACGAAATCCGTTCTCTGCCTCGCCCATGCCGGCAGGGCGAAGATGGCGGCCATAGCCCAGCGAGCCGCCAGCATTCCGGCCACGGCCCCGAGCAGCGCCAGGATCACCGGTTCGGCCAGCATCTGCCGCACCAGCCACGCGCGCGGCGCTCCCAGCGCCGAGCGGATCGCCATCTCTTGCTGCCGCGTCGTGGCGCGCGCCAGCAGCACGTTCGCCACATTCATGCACGCCAGCAACAGGACCATCACCGAGAGCCCCACGAACAGCACCGCGATCAGCCGCAGAATCCCGCTTTCCGGAACGCCGCTCGGCGCAGGAAGGACTTCCACGACCAGCCCCTTCTCGTCTTTTGAGTATTCCTGAGCCAGCCGGCCCTGGATCAGGCGCGCCGCGCTTTCCGCCTGCGTGATGCTGACGTTGGGTTTCAACATGCCAAGAACGGCCAGTTCGCGGTCTGTGCGGTTGGTGAACAAGTTCCCGGTCTGATACGACCCCGGAGCCGCCGCCTGGTCTTCTGCCACGATGCTGAGGGGAAGGTACATCTGAATGTCGATCAACGAAGGCACCGCGCCGTGGAATCCCTCCGGGGCGACGCCGATCACCTGCGTGGGCTTTCCGTTGACCAGCGCCTGCCGCCCCACCACGCTCGGGTCGCCGCCCAGATGCGACCTCCAGAACGCATAGCTCAACACCGCGGTCCGCGGCGCACCGATTTGCTCTCCTTCACCCGGAACAAACAGGCGTCCCAGCGCCGGCTTCACTCCCAGCCCGATGAAGAAATTCCCGGTCACATAATTCGAGAGCACCTGCTCGGCTTCGTGGCCCGGCAGGCCGAAACCGGACATCCTCCCGGCATTTCCGATTAAAGCCGCGAACACATCGCCGGATTGCGACTGAAAATCGCGCCACTCCACATAGGAAAGGCTGCCCAGCCCGAGCGGATTCCCTTTTTGCTGAAACCCCACGGCCACAATGCGGGAGGCGTGCGGAACCGGCAGCGGCCGCAGCATCAAGGTGTTGGCGATGCTGAAGACCACCGTGGTCGCTCCGATGCCGAGAGCCAACGTCAAAATGATGATGGTGGAGAGGCCGGGCGTCTTCGCGATCATGCGTCCGGCGTAGCGCACATCTTGCCAGGGGTTTGTCATGTGGATACACCAATAGACAGCCCCGGCTAGCTGTATGCCCGCATTCTACTGCAAGACGCGCGGAAGAACTATTGCGGATTCGCGCCCAGATTGCCGAATGGCCACAGGCCGAAAGCCTTCAGCATGAGATCTTCATGTTTTTCGATCAGCATGTGCGCGGTTTCCGCTGCCGGCCATGGGCTGGCCAGGCGGTCCGGACGATCCGCAATCCAAAACGCGGTGAGCGCCATCACCGTGGCGTCGCGATCGAGAACCGCCGGATCGATCTTGTCGAACGTATCGACCGGCGAGTGATGCGTGTACTTGTATGCGGGCGAATCCTGGCTGAGATTAATTCCGGGCAAGCCGGCCAGGATGAATGGACCGGTGTCGGTGCCGAATTCGGTCTGGTCGTCGACTGACATCTTTCCGAAGGCTTGCAAAGAGTCGGCGAATTTCCGGACCGCGGGAATCAGATCGTTGCGCCCGCCCAGATCGAATCCGGTGACGGGACCCTGGCCGTTGTCCAGGATCACCGCCGCCACGTGATTGGCCATCTCATCTTTGTGCCGCCGCGCGTAGGCGACGGAGCCGTCCAGCCCCTGCTCCTCGCCGGTGAACAGGACGAAACGAATCGTGCGCCGGGGCTTGAATCCCGCCTTGACGATCGCTTCAGCCGCACCCAGAGTGGTCGCCGTCCCCATCCCGTTGTCGGTCGAGCCGGAGGCCAGGTCCCAGGAATCCAGATGCCCGCCGACCACCACGATCTGCTCCGGATTCGTCGTGCCGCGAATTTCGCCAACGACGTTGGCGCTGGGCACCGGCCCGTTTGTGAACCGATTCTGCACGTTGATGTGTAACCGCGGCGTGATCCCGCGATCCAGATACCGCTCGAGCTGTTCCTGGTCTTCCGCGGCCATGCTGACCACAGGAATATCGTAAGACGTGTCGAACCCCAGTATGCCGGTGTGCGTCAGGTGCATCCCGGCGGCGGTTGACCCGCCCTGTCCGCCGATCACCGCGACCGCTCCGGCCCGATAGGCTTCTTTCAGAAAAGTGCCAAACTGAACGAAAACGGCCATGCGATTGGCCGGCGGCTGGCCCTTCTGAACCACGAGGAGAATCTTGCCGCGCCACTTCGCGGCGTTGTTCTTCATTTCATCTTCAAGCTGGAATCCGTTCACTGCGACGACGTCGCCGTCCACGCCGCCTTCCGCCGTCGATCCAACCCAGCCCATGGAATCGACCATCAGCTTGCGCTGGATGGGAGCGAGCAGTTCCGCATCAGCGGAGATGCGCGTCCAGCCGCGGAACAGTTGCCAGGATTCGGTGTGAACATCCTGGAGCCCGATCGCCTTCATCTTCTCGACTCCCCAGGCGATGGCTTTGGCCGCTTCGGGCGAGCCGGTGACGCGCGCTCCGACGTCGTCGCTGAGTTCTTCGAGCCATTCGTAATCGTCGTTCTCCATCGTGCCGCTGCCGGCCACGGCGGCCAGCGCTTTCAACGTGCCGTCCTGGGCAGGGGATTGTGCAACGTCGGTTTGAGGCGCGGAAATCCCCGGCAAAGCCACCACAAGCAGAATTGCTGCTACACACGCCGCCAGGCCGAGGTTTCTCTTCATCGTTTCCAGGCTCCTTGATTGTTCATGCGCAGTATTCGTGCGAAGTCAGAACGAAGAGGATAGGCCCACAGGCGCGGTTCTCTCAAAGCATTTCTTTCATCGCAGAAGCATCGAAGACGGGCCCCGCTCACCGCCGTTTCAATACGCGGCCTCCGCGCTCAGCGTAAAACCGGAGGGGCGATGTGCGGACGTTTTCCCGCCCGGCTCGGAGTATAATCGGTATGGAGCGCTTGTATCCCTGCAGCCATAGTTGGTAAGGGCAAGCCTGCAATGGCAAGTCCTCAGCAATTTTCCATAGGGGCATTCCACTAGCCCGTGTTGGTCATGTGGAAGCCGCACTCGTCGCAATGAAACGCGCAAGGCGGCCGAAGCACGGCAGAAACGTACGGCACATCAACGGAAAGAATTTTCAATCCCGGGAATCCCTGCGAAAGGCCCGGTTGACGGAATGGGCGTCTGCTACGTCAAATAGTGTACCCGGAGACGTACCGCGGCACTCTCCGTCGAAAAGGAGAAACATCCATGAACAGCAGTGAGTTGCATATTCGCCGCTGGGTCGCCATTCTCGTGGTGCTGGCAGCAATCGCGGGTGGCGTGTTCCTCGCCGTCGGCCTGCGCAGTTGGTCAGGCGGCTCGGTGTATGGAGCGGGGAACCTCCCGCTGACTGTGGCCCGGGATGAAGCGCCGGTGCCCCTCAGCGGTTTTGCGAACGGTTTTGCGTCGGTTCTGCAGCCGGTGCTTCCGGCAGTGGTCAACGTGCATTCCTCGAAGGTGATCAAGCAGAGGAATCAGTACATGCCGTTCTTCAACGATCCCTTCTTCCAACAGTTTTTCGGCAACCAGTTTGGCATGGGCCAGCAGCCGCAGACCGAGCGGGAGGAAAGCCTGGGCTCTGGGGTGATCCTGACGTCCGACGGAACCATCATCACCAACAATCACGTAATCGCGGGCGCCACGGATATCAAGGTCAGCCTTTCCAATAAGAAGGAGTACACCGCGAAGCTGATCGGCACGGACAAGGATTCGGACATTGCCGTGCTGAAGATCAACGCGACCGGCTTGCCCACCTTGCCACTCGGCGATTCCTCAAAATTGAAGGTGGGCGACCTGGTGTTTGCGGTCGGCGATCCCTTTGGGATCGGCGAAACGGCCACCATGGGCATCGTCAGCGCCAAAGGCCGGGGACCCTCGCCCGGGTTCCGCATCGAAAACTACCAGAACTTCATTCAAACCGACGCGTCCATCAATCCCGGCAACTCGGGCGGCGCGTTGGTTGACCTGCACGGAAACCTCGTGGGCATCAACACCGCCATTGTGACAGGAGGCAGCGGCGGAAATGTCGGTATCGGCTTCGCCATCCCCATTGACATGGCCCACAGCGTGATGGAGCAGATCATCCAGCACGGCAAGGTCATCCGCGGGTATCTGGGCCTCGTTCCCCAGGACGTCAGCGAAGCGCTGGCCAAACAATTTGGTCTGAGCACACCGACTGGCGCGCTGGTCTCTCACGTGGAGCAAGACACGCCGGCATCCCGCGCGGGCATCAAGCAGGGCGACATCATCCTGAAAGTGAACGGGCAGGCGGTCAACTCAGCGAATGACCTCCGTCTGATGATTTCGGGCATGGCGCCGGGGACGAAGGCCAACTTGACCCTCTGGCGGGATAACAAGACGCAGGACGTGCAGGTCACACTCGCGCAACTGCCCGGCCAGGGCGCCCAGACCGGCCAGAACGAAAATGGCGGATCGGGAACCATGGCGGGAGTTCACGTGCAGACCGTCACGCCGGACATGACCCAGGATCTGGGCATACCCAGCGGCACGCGCGGCGTGGTCATTACTTCCGTCGATCCCTCGAGCGCGGCGGCTGCCGCGGGACTGGATCGCGGCGTAGTGATCCAGGAGGTCAACCACAAGCCGGTGAATAACGCGCAGGAGTATCGGGAAGCGGTTGCAGCGGCCGACAATCATCCGGTGCTGCTGCTGATCGTGATCCCCAATAGCGGCGGAGTGCAGAACTACGTCGTCGTTCAGCCGCAATAGCGTCAGCGGAGCGGTCGCGGGGCACGGCGCATGCCGTGCCCTCGGCCGTTCCGGCGTACTCGTTCCATTTCAGCCCTTCTCCGTATTTCCATGTATTCCTGCCGGTTGTGCGAGGACCGACAATTTCCGCGAGGCTTGCATTTGACGTCATGCCGAAATCGTTCTTTTTCCCTGTCCCACCCCGGAAAACCCGAGGGTGAATTCGGGCATCCACCATGTAGCTTGAGGCCCAAGGACCACAACAGAGATCGCCGCCTTTACCGGTTTGGTCGGGAACGAGGCCCTCTGCGGCACGCTATCGCTTTCGGCACGACTGAGAGTAGAATAGTACCCGAGTCCTATTCACCCAGCCCCTGTTCACTAGTACTAAGGTAACGGGCGTCAATCTCCCATATGGGCAAAGTCTGGGAAAGTAGGGGCGAAACACATATGAAAGGGGCAATGAATCGGCCTGTCTTTGATGATTCGATTCTGCCGGAAGGGAAAACACGCTGGGACTTGTTCGGCGCCAGCTTTGGCGTCGAATGCGTAATCATAGCCGCGTTGGTGATCATTCCCTTGCTGATGCCGCAGAAGCTTGAGGCCGTGAAGCAGTACGTGGTCACGCCGATGTTTGACATGCCGCATATTTCGGCGTGGAAACCCAAGCCGGCCAGGCTGATGCCTGTCAAGCGGGAAATTGTCCGAGCGGTCCCCAAGCCCGTGGTGGTGGTCCCCAAACCGAAGCTTTACGACCCGGTGGTGACTGCTCCCGTTCCCAGGCGCGCTACCGCACGCCGCAATACGTCCCTTCCCAAGATCGAAGTGGCCAAGGTGTTCAACGATCCGCACCCGCCTATCTCCACCGGGAGTTCGGCGATTCCCAATTTGCGCAAGCCGCGCGCCGCCGTGCAAACCGGCGGCTTTGGCGATCCCGAGGGCGTGCCCTTCACCGGCAAGGTGAGGAGTACGCCGAACATCAACGCGGCTGGCAGTTTTGATCTGCCGGCAGGGCCGGGATACGGCAACGGCACGGGCGGCGCCAAGGGCGCGCGGGGGATCGTCGCCAGTTCGGGTTTCGGCAACGGAGTGGCGATCGGCGGCAAGGGCGGCAGCCGCGGCGGAGCCGTCCAGCAAGGTGGTTTCACGAACCAGGCGGCTGCGCCGGTAGCTTCGCACGAAAGGCGCCGCGAGGCTGTGTCCAACGATAAGCCCGTCGAAGTCATCTACAAGCCGCGGCCCACTTACACGCCCGAGGCCAGAGCCAAGAGGATCCAGGGCGAAGTGCTGCTGCAGGTTGTGTTCTCGGCTTCAGGCAACGTCGAAGTGCAGCGCGTGATCAGGGGGTTGGGATACGGATTGGATGCATCGGCCGAACAGGCTGCCCGGGAGATTCGCTTCCACCCGGCGGAGCGCGGTGGTCAGCCGGTCAGCTCGGATGCGATCGTGCATATTGTTTTCGAATTAGCGTACTAAGGGAAAGGAAGACCCGGCAAATGCGCACGTGGAAGAAATTGTGTTTTTCGATTCTGGCGCCCGGCCTCATGGCAGGCCTGGCCGCCGCACAGCAGCAGCCGCAGAATGCGGGCGCTGCACAGCCGCCGCCGCAGAGTGCCAGCGCTGCCGCGCCGGCAATGACCGCGAACCAGGTGGTGGATCGCATCATTGCGCGCGAACACGAGGAAGACGCCATCATCCGCCATTACAAGCCGCTGATCGAGACCTATATCCAGGACATGAAGCCCGATCCACAGCTCGGCATGATTCCGGTGAGCGACCACTATTTCCTGGGACAGGCGGACCTAGCCAAGGGCGTCGTCGATAACTCGATGCTTGGAAGCCATCGGGGCCGCTGGAGCACCTACAACCCGCTCTACCACATCAGCGGATTCTTTAAATCCGGTTTCGTGCCGGACGGTTTCCTGCAGATGATCTACATCGATACCAACGGCTTTGACCGCCAGCACTATCGCTTCGATTACGTTCGCCAGCAGTTTTTGGGCGACGTGAAATGCTACGTTTTCGACGTCAATCCTCTCCCCAAGTCAGGGCGCGGGCGTTTCGAAGGCCGCATTTGGGCGGAGGCCCGGGATTACACGATCGTGCGTTTCAATGGCGTCTACACGCCGGTCTCCGGCCTCAATGGCTACAACCTGCATTTCGACAGCTGGCGCACGAACATGCAGCCCGGCCTCTGGCTGCCGGCCTTCATCTTCAGCCAGGAATCGAATATGAAGGACCTGTTCGGCGGGCGCGTCCGCTTCCGCTCCCAAACCCGCCTGTGGGGCTACAGTCTGGCCAGCGCCTCGCGCGAAAGCATATTCAGCCAGCTCACCATCGAGTCGCCCGCGGTGCAGGATCAGGCCGCTGCGCAGGAGCAGGACCGCAGCCCGGTCGAAGCGGAACGCCAATGGCAGCACGAAGCCGAAGAGAATGTCCTCGACCGTTTGCAGAAGGTGGGCTTGCTCGCGCCCCCGGGACAAGTCGACAAAGTCCTGGACACCGTGGAGAACAACCTCGAAGTCTCCAACAATCTGGACATCGAGCCCCGCGTGGAGTGCCGCGTTTTGCTGACCGGCACCCTCGAGTCTTTCGCCATCGGCCATACCATCGTGCTCAGCCGCGGCTTGATCGACGTTCTCCCCACGGAGGCCAGCCTGGCCGCGATCGTCGCCGAAGATTTGGCCGACATCCTTACCACCGAGCCTTCGACCGATATGTACGGCTTTAACGACGTGACCAACGTCTCGACTCTGGAAGTTCTCAACCGCTTCTCGTTCCACCAGTCTCCCCAACAGGTGCAGCAGTCGGCCCAGAAAGCCCTTCAAATCCTGGAGAAATCGAATTACAAAAGCCAGTTGGGAAGCGCGGGGCTGTTCCTGAAGCAGTTGTCCTCCCAGTCCAAGGCCCTTTCTTCCCTCATCAATCCGCGGCTGGGCAACGGCGTGTATCTCGGGCAGCAGCTCATGGCCTCGGCTCCTCAATTGCAGCCGACCAACGTGGACCAGATCGCCGCTTTGCCCATCGGCGCCCGCATCAAGCTTGATCCCTGGGATGACGATGTGTCGCTGCTGAAGGCCAAGCCCGTGCCGCTCTATTCTGCGCGGGAGAAGATGCCGTTTGAGGTCACACCGTTCATGCCTTACCTGACGTGGTATCAAAGTTCCGGTGCGAATGCCACGACAGGCGTTTCGGCGGATGTGACCAAGCGGCCGCAACCCCAGCAACAACAGCCGCCGCAGCAATAGGCCTGATGGGCGCGGCTCGCCGCAGAACGAGGCGGCCCTGGTCCTGGTCCAGGCAGTGCTGCGCAGTTTGACCCGGAAATCTCGACGCGGTTTGTCGCGCCTTCACCTGCGCGCTCAGGGTTCCTGTTGGACTTCCATCGTTTGGTCCACCGCGTAGTTGCTGCAGCCCGCAAACTTCGCGCTGGGGCACTGCGCCACCACACGGAAACTGTCCGCGGTGGTATCCACGCTGTAGGTATAGCCGTCGCGTCCGTCTTTGCGCATGCTCAGTGCGCCGCTGGAGACCAGGTCGTCCAGCGATGCGTAGGACCCATGCTGGACCTGGTACACGCGTTCGGCTTGGGCGATCGACAGCAGGTCGCCCTTCACGCCCACGATGTCGATGGTTTGCGTCGGGCCGCCCGTTGCCCCGCTCCCTGTTTCGAGCCTTGAAAAATAGAGCTTGTACGACAGCAGAACGATTGCAGCGACCACCAGAAGACCGATCACGCTTCGCATGAGAGCCTCTCGTTCGCGCCGGCCCGCGCGGCTTGGATAGGATGGAATCTTCGAGCTAACAGCAGGATAATCGGGCGGCGGCGCACCCGGCAATTGCGCGCGACGCGAGAGTAAACAGTGGGAAGGGCCGCACTGTGGTTCGCGGCGAGGCGCTGTCCCCGGAACCTCTAAGCCGTGATCCGCGTCGCTCCGAGCTACTTCACCATCAGAATGACTTTTCCGATATTCTTGCGGTCGTGAATGTAACGGTGGGCTGCGGCGGCCTCGGTCAGCGGAAACGTCTTCCCGATCACTGGCTTGATTTGTCCCGCTCCATACATCCGGAATAAATCATCGAGCTCGCTGCGCAGTACGCCGGCGCGCGATCTCAAGTTCCCGAGATTCACGCCGATCACGGCGATGTTGCGCGCCATCAGTTTCAGCGGATGAAACCGCGGCGTCTGCAGGAACGCCTTTCCGGCTCGCAGCCAGCTCTTTTTTCCTTCGGGCCCCGCTGCGGCGGAGAAGCCGTAGACCACCAGCCGTCCCATGGGCCCCAGGCATTCGGCGCTGCGCGCAAAGGATTTTCCCCCGATGGGGTCCATCACCAAATCGACGCCCTCCGGCGCGTATTTCTGCACCACCTGCACGAAATCGCTCTTCGCGTAATCGATCGCGTGTTCCACTCCCAGCCGCCGGAGAAACTCCTGCTTGGTCCGCCCTGCGGTGCCGAACACGATCAGGCCGCGCGCGCGCGCCAACTGCACGGCCGCGATCCCCACGCCTCCGGCCGCCCCGTGGATCAGTACGCGATTGCCCGGCTGCAGATTGCCCATGGTGAACAGCGAATGATAGGCGGTGAGATAGTTGACGGGAATCGCCGCACCGTCTTCGAAGCTCATGCCGCGCGGCAGCGGGTAGGCTTCGCTGGCGGGAACGGAAAGCCATTCCGCATACGCCCCAAAACGCGTCAACGCAGCGACCGCATCGCCCCGTTTCAGCGGCGTCGGTTCGCTTCCCGCCGCGTGTTCCGCCACTTTTTCCACCACGCCCGCGATTTCCACCCCCGGCACGAATGGGGGCTTGGGCGCGCCCGGATAGAGCCCCATGCGCTGCAGCAAATCCGCGAAGTTCACGCCTATCGCCTTCACGCGGATGACCACCTCGCCGGCCTTCGGCTGAGGATCGGGTCTTTCGGCCGCCTCAAAAACTTCCGGTGGGCCATACCGCCGGACGACCATCGCGCGCATCTAACTCTCCTTTACGGAATTCCAGGACGGGCTGGCCGCCGGCGTCAGCATCGCGCCGGGCCTAACATCCGCTGCGTTCCGGTGTGTCTTTTGGCACCGGCTCCGTTTTCGTTTGGTTAATCCGCGCATGGTACTTTAGACTACTAGACTTCGCGCAAATGAGAAAAAGCAAACTCACCATCCAAACGTTTGTTGTCCCGGCAATTTTGATCCTGGCTGCTGTGGCTCCGCTCTCCGCGGACCCGCCCGCTGCAGCTCAGGAGAACCCGGCGATCCTGACCGCGATGCAGGACGAGCTGAACCGCTCGTTCGCCGCGATGTCCCAGGCCAAGCCGCCCTGCTATTACATCAGCTACATGATTTCCGACCGCGACTACGCTTCGGTCTCCGGATCGAACGGCGCGCTCCTCTCCAGCAATGAAAGCCGCGCCCGCTGGCTCGAAGTGCAGACGCGAGTCGGCACGCCCCAGCTCGACAACACGCACATTCTGCCCGGCCGCCCGCCCAGCTGGAGCAGTCCCGGGACCGTGGTCGTGCTGGACAACGACATCCCCGTCCTGCGCCGCCAAATCTGGCGCGAGACGGACCGCCAGTACCAGGCTGCGGTCGAAGCATATATCAAAGTGACGGCCAGCCAGCAGGTGCAGGTGCAAAGCGCGGAAAATGCCGCGCCCGACTTTTCCCACGAGGCGCCGCACACTTACCTCGGCCCGGCGGTCGAAATCCATGTGGACCGCAAGCCCTGGG
>Ga0075272_1000052_pt1 | contig 35255 bp, 23 predicted proteins | sample SF_Rice_5C_0N_40_FD_69776 | JGI IMG/M metagenome (GOLD analysis project Ga0075272, IMG submission 69776) | Rice paddy soil microbial communities from Twitchell Island, California, USA - SF_Rice_5C_0N_404 | ecosystem: Environmental > Terrestrial > Soil > Paddy field/soil | place: USA: Twitchell... | reverse complement strand
TTCCCGTGGCGGCTCTGGGGAACCCCGGCGCGAACGACGGTACGGAAGTGCATGGGTTTTTCCGTGCTGCTGCTCATGCGTTGCACCTCCTGCGTATCTCTATAGCTAAACTACCGTAGACAAAGCGTATCGCAATCGTATCGTTGAAGTCAAGGGCCGGCCCCGCAGACCGCCGCCTGGCGCGACGGCCGCGTAGGCGGCCGATTGCTTGCGCCATCGGCGTAGCGCGCGGAGGCCAAACGATTTCACCCGTACCCCGCGGCGTTTGTTAGGGTGAAGGGGAAGGCGAGAATCCCATGCTTCCTGCGAAAACCCATTTCCAACAAGTTCCCCTCAAGGACGTGCCGGCAGCGCTGGCCAAACCGGTCCGCCCGCAAGCACGAGCGCGGATCAAGGCCGAAGTGGAAAGAACATCCGGAAAGCTGCGGATGAAACCCTTTCGAAGGAAGCGAACTACATGACGCAGAGATTCGATATTTTCCGCCAAGAACCAAATGGCCAAATCCTCTGGCGCGGGACGGCAGCCAGCATTGAGGAGGCCAGGTCGGCGGTGGCCAGGCTCGGCGCTGCTGTGCCGGCGTGCTACCTGATCGTGGATCTCCAGACGCGGACGCAGGTGACGATCGATTGCCGCCCGCACGCCGCTCGGTTCAGCGAAGCAGACAGTTCCGCTGGAGCCGACTCCATCGCCACAGGCTGAGGCGTACGGATCGCTGCCGGCGGAGCGGGTTCCCGCAGCAATCCAATCTTAACGGACAACTTGGATCCGAATCCCGAGCTTCAGTTTTTTCCAGGACTTGTCCGCCGTGTACACCGGAACTTTCACTGGCTACAGCGGCTTCATGTCGCGCCAGTTGGCGCCCACTTTCGTTTCCGCCACGATGGGGACGCGAAACTTGTGCGCCCCTTCCATCGCTTCCTTGACCACCTTGGCCAGCGCCGGAATTTCATCCTCCGGCGCTTCAAAGAGCAGTTCGTCGTGGACCTGCAGGATCATGCGGGCCTTGAATTTCGCGGCGAGCCGGCGATCCAGCTCGATCATGGCCAGCTTGATCAAATCCGCCGCAGCGCCCTGCATCGGCGTATTGAGCGCTGTGCGTTCGGCGAAATTGCGGATGGCGGGCTGCGGCGAGGTGATTTCAGGAATGGGGCGGACGCGGCCAAACAGCGTTTTGCTGACCCCGGTCTTGCGCACCTCCGCGACTTGCGCGTCGAGGAATTTTTTCACTCCGCTGTAGCGCTCGAAATAGGCGGTAATGAATTGCGACGCTTCCTTCTGGTCGATCGAAAGATTCTGCGCCAGGCCGAAGGGCGAAAGCCCGTAGATCACGCCGAAATTGATCACCTTGGCCACGCGGCGATGCTCGCGCGTCTGCATCAGCGGCGCCACCCCAAACACTTCCTGCGCCGTGCGCGAGTGAATGTCCTCGCCGCGGCGGAACGCATCGGTGAGGATCGGGTCTCCCGAGAGATGCGCCAAAATGCGCAGCTCGATCTGCGAATAATCGGCGGAAAGCAGCAGGCATCCGGGCGAGGCGACAAACGCCGCGCGTATCTCGCGCCCCAGTCCCGTCCTCACCGGGATATTCTGCAAATTGGGATTGGACGAACTCAGGCGGCCCGTCGCGGTTCCCGTCTGGTTGAACCGCGTATGGATGCGCCCAGTGGCGGGATGAATAAGGCGCGGTAGAACGTCGGAATACGTGGATTTCAGTTTCGAAAGCTCGCGATATTCCAGAACCTTTTTCGGCAGCTCGTGCACCAGCGCGAGCTCCTCCAGCACATCGGCGGCAGTCGAGCGCGAGCGCGGGCGGCCTCTTCCCTGCTTGGGACCCTGCAGATTCAGCCGATCGAACAGCACTTCCGCGAGCTGCTGCGGCGAGTTGATGTTGAATTCGAATCCGGCCAGGTCATAAATCGATTTCTCAAGCCCGCGCAACTCCTGCTCGGTCTTCGTGGAAATGACGCCGAGCTCGTTCTTGTCCACAAAAACGCCCGCCGCCTCCATGCGCGCCAGAACGGCCGCCAGGGGCAGATCGATTTTCTCGTACAGCTCGATCAAGCCCTGCTGCTCGACCTCCTCGCGCAGAATGGGCGCAACCCGCAGGAGGAAATCGGCGCGCTCGCCGGGAGCGCCCGAAAGCGTGCGATTCAAGTGCCGCAGAACAACTTCGGCGAACGCGTGGTTGGCCGTGGTGGGGCGCAGCAGATAGGAATAGAGGATCGTGGCGTGGCGAATTCCGGCAACGGCCTCACCATCCTCCTTGCCCGCGCTCGCGCCGGCAGCATCGCTGGCGGCCAGCAGATGAAATAATTTCGGATCGTGCACGATCTTCGACCGCTTCGCATCGGCCAGCCAGTCCTTCATCGCCGCGAGCGGCTTGTTTTCGGTATCGTTCGCGATGCTGCGCGCCGCGGCCTCCTGGGACGAAACCTCGATGCCCAGGACGCGCGTGCCAAAGCCTTCCTCATCCGGATCTTCCGCATCGAGTGAGAGCCATACAGCAGTTTCGCGGCTGGCGGGAATCGCCGCGAGATATTTCACCAGTGCGGCGGGCGAAGCGAGGCTGGCGTAGTCGGTCTTGCGATCGTCGACCACCGGCGCGAGATCCTTGAGCAGCGAGGTAAAACCCAGCTCGACGTACAGATCGCGCAACCCGCCCAGGTCGGGCTCGGCCATTTGCAGCTTGTCCAGCGCAAGTGCGACAGGCGCGTCGGTGGGAATGGCCGCAAGCTGCTTGCTCAAGCGCACGAACTCGCCGTTCTTTTCCAGCGCTTCGCGATAATTCGCACGTTTCACCTCCGAGGCGTGTTTCAACGCTTCTTCCGCGCTGCCGTATTGCTGGATGAGCTGCCGCGCGCCCACTTCGCCAATGCCGGCCTTGCGCCGCTCGCCCGGCGCGGGCTTTTCGTTGGGATTGCGCGCGCCGGGAATGTTGTCGATCGAGTCGCCCATCAGCGCCATTACTTCCACCACTTTTCCCGGCGGCACGCCCATGATCTCTTCCACTTTCGCGGCGTCGACCAGCAGATCGCCCTTCATGGGATTCAGCAAGCGAATCGAGTCGCCCACCAGCTGCATCAGGTCCTTGTCGCTGGTGACGATAAACACCTGCATGTCTTGCTCGCTGGCCTGGCGCGCCAGCGTGCCGATCACGTCGTCCGCTTCGTACCCGGGACATTCGATCTGCGGCAGGCGCATCGCTTCGCAAAACCGCCGCACGTAGGGCACCTGGATGGAAAGGTCGTCGGGCATGGGCGCGCGCTGCGCCTTGTAAGCGTCGAACAGCTTGTCGCGAAAGGTCGGCGCGGCGGAATCGAACACCACCGCGAGGTAGTCGGGCTTCCAGTCCTTGAGCAGTTTGCGCACCATGTTGGCGAACAGGTAGGGCACATTCGTGGGCAGGCCCTTGGCGTTGCGCAAGCGCTGCGGCATGGGCGCGTAGAAGGCGCGAAAGACGTAGCCCATCGCGTCGATCAGGAACAGGCGTTTTCCGTTGAGGTCAGCCATCGTAAAGCGCGCCAGAACGCGGCGCACACGGCCAAGCGCCGCGCGCAGTCGCAAAACAGCCAGTATAGCAAAGCAGGCGCGCGGCCATTCAAAGGCCCAGCCCGAAAACCGCAATTCGGAAATCGGCCAGCACCCAATCGAATCGGAACAGCCCTCGGAGGAATCGAATGTGAGATGCCGGCAGGCGTGTGCTGCCTGAAACCATGGAACTTTTTCCGCTCGCCGAAGCAATCACCTGGGTGCTACATCTACGGAGGCGCGGTCCATCCCGCCACCGGAGTTATGCATCTGAGTAGCAGCCGATTACGTGGGCCCCTGACGCCGTTCTGAGGTTGTCCGCGGGCGTCCGGACGCAGCAGGGGAGCGGCTCCCAGGCCGCTGGGTTGCGCAGCAAAATGGGGCGAACCGATTCTAGAAGTGCTAAGGGTGCTGACGATATGAAAATCGCAAAAGCGGTTGCTTTTCTTGCGGTGGTTTGCGCTCTGGTGTTCGTGGTTTCGCGGCAAGCGGGCTCGCAGCAGTCGCAGATCGTGCAGCCCATCAATCCCAAGAACTTCGTCGTCTTGAAGGGAAACGTGCACCCTTGGGCGCGCGCGCGGTTCGACCGCGGCCCCGCCCCGGCGACTCTGCCCCTGGACCGCATGATGCTGGTGCTGAAGAGCACGCCCGAGCAGATTGCGCAGTTGCACGAATTGCTGAAAAAGCAGCAGGACCCCACCTCGCCGAATTATCACAAGTGGCTCACGCCCGACGAGTTCGGCTCGCGTTTTGGCGCTTCCGAGGCGGACATCCAGAAGGTCACTTCCTGGCTCGGCTCGCAGGGCTTCCGCATCGATATGGTGGCCAAGGGCCGCAACCTCATCGAGTTTTCAGGGAACGCGGGGCAGGTGCAAGGGACTTTCCACGCCGCCATCCACAAATATGTGATTGCGGGCAAGCAGTATTGGGCCAACGCCAACGACCCGGCCATTCCCGCCGCGCTCACTCCGGTGATCGCGGGCATCGCTTCGCTGAACGACTTTCCGCGCAACCCCTCGAGCCGCTTCGCCGGCAACTTCACCAAGAATAAGGCGGGAAAACTGGTGCGCAAGGCCGCCAACCGGACGGCCAATCCGCAGTTCACTTACGCCGCAGGATGCAACGGCAGCGGCACCAACTGCTACGCGCTCACCCCTTCCGACTTCGCCGCCATTTACAACGTTCAGCCGCTGTGGAATGCGAATATCGACGGCAGCGGCCAGACCATCGCCATCGTCTCCGACAGCGACATTAATAAGGATGATTTCAAGAATTTCCGCTCCGTGTTCGGACTGCCTGCCGGTACGCTCAACGTGATTTACACCCCCGGAAGCAGCAGTTCGAATCCTGGTGTGCAGTCCAGCGGCAACGAATCGGAAGCCGACGTCGACACGCAATGGGCTGGAGCTGTGGCGCCCGGCGCAAGCATCGACTTGGTCGTCTCCGCCGACAACCCGCAAAGCACCCTCAGCAGCTTTGGGGGTGACATTTCGGCTGTGTACGTGATCGACGGAAACGTCAGCCCTATGCCCTCGGTGCTGGGCTACAGCTACGGCCTGTGCGAATTCTTTCTTGGCACCGCGGGTAACGCTCTCTACGGTGGAGCCCCGGTCAAGGATACGACAGGCGAGTGGGCGCAGGCGGCAACGGAAGGAATTACGGTCGTCGTTTCCACCGGCGACAATGGCTCGACGGCTTGCGATGGCCCGGCCAATACGCCGGCGCTGGGCGGGCCTTGCGTCGCGCCGAACCAGAACCCGGCGCCCTACAATGATCCGGCGGTATGCGGCCTCGCGGTGAACGGGATCGCCTCAACGCCTTATAACGTCGCAGTGGGCGGCACCGATTTCGACGATGGCACCGTTTCCGAAGCGAACAATTTTTGGAACGCCACTAACGCCTCGACCACCGGCGAATCGGTCAAAGGCTACATCCCTGAAATTGCCTATAACGATTCATGCGTCAACGTGCCGCTGGATCAGCTTTACGATGCGGCCGCCAGCACAGATGCAGACACCAACTGCAACACCTACGCGAACGCTGCTCCGCCGGCTTCCTCGACCAGCGGAAGCCTTTCCGAATTCGTTCTTCCCTACGGCGGTGGCGGAGGCGTGAGTGACTGCACCACCTCCGACGCCACGAATCTCTCGTCGTGCTCGGGCGGGTACGCCAAGCCTTCCTGGCAGGTGGGCGCGGGCGTTCCCAATGACGGCAAGCGCGACTTGCCGGACATCTCCTTCTTCGCCGGTGACGGCACGTTCCAGAATTTCTATCTCTACTGCCAGCAGGATCTGGACTTGACCACAACCACAGCCTGCAGCTTGTCCGCCGGATCCTCGGCCGCTCCCTTCCCCAACATTCAGGGAGTCGGTGGGACCTCCGTTTCCGCGGAAGTATTTGTCGGGGTGGTGGCCCTGCTGAATCAGGCGCAGGGAAGCTCCGGGCCCGTGGGACTGCCGAACACGAACCTCTATGCGCTGGCGGGCCAAAGCTGGGCCAATTGCCAGTCCAGCGGAACCCTCAACAGCGGCTGCGTTTTCTACCAGGTCACCTCCGGAAACATCGCCATGCCCTGCAAGAGCGGCTCGCTCGACTGCATTGTCGGATCCAGCAGCGACACCGTCGGCATCACCGAGAAAAATGGCACGCCGGCGTACACCGCGGCAGCGGGTTACAACATGGCCACGGGCCTGGGCTCGCTCAATGTCTACAACCTGGTGAAGGACTGGAACGTGGGCAGCGGCGGCGCGCCGGATTTTGTGCTTTCGGCGACGCCTTCCGCACTCAACGTTACCGCGGGTTCCTCGACGACCACCACCATCACGGTCGTCCCGGTGAACAATTTCAACGACACCGTGACCTTCTCCGCGTCCTCTTGCACGGGTTTGCCCACCGGTGCGACCTGCAGCTTCGGCACCTCGCCGGTGAACGCGAGTGGGACAACCGTGCTCACCATTCAGACAACCTCGGCATCCGCCGCGCCGCCCGCTGCGGTTCGCCCGGATGATATCGGTCTTTGGCGCGTTCCGGCGCTCCTGGCGCTCGGCGCCCTGCTGAGTTTTGTCATTCTCTTCTTCGCGCTGCGCGGCAAGAATCGCCGCTGGGCTGTGGTCGCGGCGTGCATCGTCTTCGCGGCCTTCGTTGGAATCGCTGGATGCAGCGGCGGCAGTGGTGGCGGGGGCGGCGGGGGTGGTGGTGGCGGCGGTGGCGGCGGAGCAGCCATCGTGCCCGTGTCCGTGACCATCACCGGCACCAGCACGACAGGCCAAGTGAGCCGCTCGACCACCGTCATGCTCACGGTGAATTAGCCGGACGACGATTCGTGAACCACAAGCGCGTGTAGGGGCGCTGCCTTGGCCTGAGCTGCGAAGGCTTGCTGCGCCCGTGCCTCGGACCACGCTTACTTGCAACGCCAGGCTAGGCCGCTGGCTCGTCGCACTCCGTTTGTTGCGCGGTTTTTCGCGGGCGCGAGATGAAGTACAGAATCGGTCCCAGCGCGATCAGCACCAGCGCGATGGCCAGCGAACTGGTCGCCCCGATGGCTTCCGTGCGGTTGCGGATCACCGCGGCAACCATCAGCGCCATGGGCGGGATGCCGATCAGAATCGTTCCCGCAATTCCTCCCGGGACGCGATAGGGCCGCGCGAGGTTTGGCTCGCGCACGCGCAAGGCCGTCAGCGCCCAGAATTCCAGCAGCACGCTTAAACCGGTCAGCAGCACGTCGATGATGACCAGGCGCTCGAAATTCAAGGACAGGCACGCGGCCCAGCCCACCGCGCAGGCCGTGATGGCCACCCACGGCATTCCCGTTTTGGCCGAAGTGCGCGCGAAGATTTTCGGCAGGTAGCCGTCCTGGGCCATCACCAGCGGCAGGCGCGTGAACGACAGCATCAGCGCGTTGAAGCACCCAATCGCGCCAATTGCGCCTCCCGCAGCAATGGCTACGGAAAGCCATCGCCCGCCGAGGATGCGCCCCACATCCACCCAGCCGCCCGTCGACCATCCCAGCGGGCTGATGCCTGCGTGCGCTGCCGCGGCCACCGGAATGATGTAGCTGATGGTGATGAACGACACGGTGATCAGCATAGTGCGCGGAAAAGTGCGCTGCGGCCGCTCCACTTCTTCCGCCACCGTGGACGTGTTGTCCCACCCCATGTAGTTCCACATGGCGATCAGTATTCCGCCGAGAATGTCGACGTGATGAATGCCCGGATGCGCCGCGGAAGTGACGGGCAGCGCGCTCGCCGCGACGTGGCGCGTCAATGCCAGCACAACCAGCACCACGAACGGCGCGAGCAGCGCCACCGTCATCCACACGGAGCCTTCTCCCACCGCGCGCGCGCCCCAAAGGTTCCACAGCGTGCAGACCACGATCAGCGCCAGCTCGATGGCGATCGCGCGATGTCCGGCGGTGAGCGCGGGCGCGAAGTGGCCCAGATAGTCCACGAAAAGTGTGGGATACAGCGCCATCTCGAAAATGCTGCCGGCCAGCGAAAGCCATGTCTCCTGATATCCCCAAAAGCGGCCCAGCCCGCGCCGCACCCAGATGTAGAACCCGCCTTCCTCCGGCACCGCGCTGGCCAGTTCGCTGACCATCATGGCCGTGGGAATGCTCCAGAGCAGCGGCGTAATCAGCAAAATGGCAATCGCGCCCGCATAGCCCGCCATCTTCACCACGTCTTCCAAGCCGTACGGGCCGCCCGACACCATGAAGTAGGTGGCTGCGGCCAGCGTCAACAACGTCAGCCGGCCGCGCGCGGCAATGCGCGGAGACCGGCGCCGCGCGCGCGGCGCGGACGCGGGAGCGATGCCGCTCTCAGCAAACGTGCTCATGCGGCGCTCGCCCTTGTTCGCGACGGATAGCGATTCACAATTCGCGATATATACGCGCCTTGCACGCGCGACGCTACACAAATTACGCGGGAATTTGCGGGTCGCTCCTCCGCGTGGCCGCGGACCATCGTTATCACGCCGCCGGTCAGAGGACATCAGCCCAATGGTCGTCTTGGCGCCGTTTGATATCAGTGCTATCATTGGTAGCAAGGGAGGTGTCATGGCTGGAAACCTGCTCGTCCGCAATCTCGAGGATGACCTGATCGCCCGCTTGAAACGCCGCGCCGCGCGCCACGGCCGCTCGGCCGAGGCCGAGCATCGCGAAATCCTGCGCCAGGCGCTTGCCGCCGACGCCGAACCTTCCTTCGAAAAGCTCGCCGCGGAACTGCGAAAGTTGACCAAGCGCCATAGACAAACTCCTTCCGAGATTCTTCTCCGTCGAGGACGCGACGAGCGATGAAACCGCTGGTCATCGACGCCAGCATCGCTCTCAAATGGGTCGTCGAGGAGGAAGGAACGCCGGAGGCCTTGAGCCTGCGCCGTTTGGCTCGGCTGCTCGCGCCCGATTTGCTGGTGGTTGAATGCGCGAACATCCTGTGGAAAAAGGTCCAGCGCCGTGAATTGGCCGAGGAGGAGGCTCTCCTCGCGGCGCGGCTGCTGCAGGGCGCCGAGATCGAGCTATTGCCGACGCGCTCGCTGCTCGAGGCGGCGACACGCCTCGCGCTTGAGCTCGATCATCCCGCCTACGACTGCATCTATCTGGCCGCCGCCATGGATAAACATTGCCGGTTCGTCACCGCAGACGATCGGTTCTTGCGCAAGCTCGGCCACAAGCCCGGAACCCGGCTGCGAAACTGGGTTGTTGCTTTGGGTGATGCTGCCGCAGCTCTCGACTCTGAAACGGGCTGAGACCGGGCGGTACGTCTCTATTTCTGTGGCGCGGCCTCCAGCGTCAGCACCTCAAATGGCTGAAGCTGGAAGGCACGCGCTTGCCCGCCGCGCAAGTGGATTGCAGGCGCGCCGGCCGCATCCTTCCATGGGCTTCGCGCGATGTACGCTTGCGCGGCGCCTTCGGGCAATTCGAACGCGGACTGCACATCGACTTCGTACGTGTGCGGCGCGCCGTCCGGATTGCGCAGCGTGATGATTCCGCCGCGCGGCGACCACGAGGCCCAGCCGTACACCTCCAGCTTCCCCGGATCGCCGCCGAGCCAGTGCGTGTCGACCAGAATGTCCGCGTTATGCCGCGACCACAGCGCCGCCTCTGCCAGCGTGTTCCAGTCGTCATTCGAAAGCAGCGAAGGCGTGATGTACATCTCCTGCAGCTGCGTGCCCGTCCCGAAATACGATCGTACCTCCGACGGAAAATCGTGCCCGGGATCGGTCTTCAGCTTGTCCGCATAGCGCGCGCAGATCATGCCGTGCAGCATCAGCGAATTCAGCGGGTAGAGCGGGCCGCGCCGCACCACGTGCTCGTGCGTGGCCGCATCGCGGTAGGTGATCCATTGCTGGCGGTCCGTGCCCACGCCCGCGAAGGAGTGATCGTCGCCGCCGCGCCAGGTCGAATCGGCGTAGCGCAGCCAGAAGGGTGAAGGATAAGTGCCGCTCGTCAAATTGACGTACAGATTCTTCTCCTCCGCCCGCAAACCCTCGATCAGCGCGATCATGGCATCGAAATCGCTGTTGAACCGGCTGCCCGGATACACCGTGGAAGTGTTCGCCGTCCCGTCGAACTTGAATTGGTTTATGCCGTACCGGTGAATCATTTCCATGCACACTTCGCGAAAGCGCTTGTAATAGCGCGGCCCCGAAAGCACGAAACCCTCGGAATCTTCTTCGTACCCGTGCAGCTTGCCGTACGCCAGGCGCTCTTTGCGCGGTTCGTCGTAGCCGCCCCAGGGCGAAAGCCAAATGCCGGGCGCGGCCCCATATTTTTGAGCGGCCGCGCGAATCGGCGTGAGGCCATGCGGAAAACCGGAATTGAATTTCCACAGCGAATGGTGGTTGTCCCAGCCGTCGTCGAACAGAAACGAATCGAGCGTCACGCCGCGCCGCTCGTGAAGCTCCCTGCCTAAGCCGTTGATCGCACCCAGCGCGTCCGCCTCGCCATACGGCGTGAAGTAGCCCAGGTCGTACCACGAGTTGTAATGCAGGAACGTGCGGTAGGGATGCGCGCGTTCGCGTTCGATGTAGCGCAGAAAATCGCGGCGCAATTGGCCGGACACCGCCACGCCGATTACGCTCGAGTAGCTCGCGCGTTGATGGTGCTCGAGCGGAAGCTGCCGCGCGATGCTGCACCTCGCGCGGCTCCCTTCGACCTTGCTCTCCGAGAGCGGGTCCTCGAAAGCGAGAAACCAGTTTCCTCGGGTGATCGGCGAACCCTTCACGCTGCCCGTCACTTCCGCGCCGGGAAGGTTAAGATCGATCAGGTCGATGCGCTCGATCGGCAAATCTCCAGCCAGCGCTTCCACTGTGATTTCCTGCCGAACGTAGTGTGAGCCGTCGCGAAGAATGGCACGCCATTGCACCCGAACGCGCTTCTTTTGGTCTTCAAGCTGCACCGTGATTGCACTGCCACCGAGGCGTTCCGAGAACCGAGATGCCCGCGGGTTTACCTTCAGCCTTTCCGTTTGCGGCGAACCTGCCAACTCCATCGCGGAGGAGGTGATTTCGCCGCCGTCACGCAAAGTGAGCGCAAAAACCGGGGCCGGACCTTGGAGGGCTTGCCCCGTGCGCCGTCCCTGCACACCTTGCACGAAGATCAATTGCAGTCCCTTTGGTGAGGTTTGCCACTGTGCCAAGATGAATTCATTCCCGAGCCCCACCATGTGTCCGTTGACAGTGACCTGCGCTGCCCCCGCAGCCTGCTCGACCGTGGCCGGAGGTAGCGCTGGCAGGTAAGCAACCACTGGGAGAGTTCCCATCATCAGCGCGGATTCAGTGAGAAAATCGCGTCGGGTCAACTCCCTTGCACGAGAGTCATTCGAGCTGCTGCTGTCGTTGCGTCTCAACGCACGCTCCTCATTCCGAAAATGACGATTCCAACTGAACCAGCCCTGGCCCCGCCCTTGTGATCAGGAACTCGCTCGCTTCGGCCCGATCCGGATATTTCTTGCGATAGCCCGCCGCCCAGGCATCGCGAAATTCATTGGCTCGCGTGGAGTCGACGAGCGCCCACACGCTGCCGCCAAATCCCGCACCGAATGCCGACGCGGCCGCTGCGCCCAACTCGCGCGCCGATCGCGCAAGCTCGATCGTTTCCGGCGTCTGATTGCCGAGCAGCGCTTCCGCCATGCGTTGCGAGCGATCCATCAGCGTGCCGGCCCGCGCGAGATCTCCGGCGGCCAGCGCGTCCGCTGCTCCGGGAACAATTTCGTTGCTCTCTTCCGCGAACTGTTCGAGACGCTTCGCCAGCAGGTCCGGCGCGAATCCGGGCGCCGCCGATTTCCGCAGGATGTCGCGCAGCCGGTCCGCGGCATCGGGAGCCGAAGCCAGCGCGGCGGCGAGCGAAGCATCGTCGCGTCGGGTTGCGCTGCGCCACAGCTGGAGAATCTCACGCGCGGCCCCCGAGGCGCGATTGAACGCGTCCTGCGCGCCGCCCGTTTTGTCCGCTTGCACCCCGCTCACGGCGATCGCCAGCACGTGATCTTCGGGCAGCCGAGCTTCCCGTTCAAACCGGATCGGACAATAGGAATACTGCCGCAGGATTCCCGCGCGCGAACACAGAATCGCGACGTGATCCTCGCTTCCGCCCAGCGTGCCCACGCCCCGATCGCCGCGCGAAGAGCCGAAGGCCGCACCGCACTCGACTGCGCCGAGATATCCGGCCAGATCCTCGCGCGAGCGAATGAAATCGCCAAAAAAAACCGTCCGCGCCAGCGCATTGATCTCCGCCAGCGCAAAGAAGATGGCGACCAGCAGCGCGCTCGAACTGCTCATTCCCGACGCACGCGGCAAATCGCTGGCGAAGACGATGTCCGCCCCTGTGCGCGCCGCGGGAAAATCGCGCGCGATGCGCCGCGCCACGGTGATGCCGTAATTGGACCAGCCGCCGCGCGCAGCCTCGGCGCCGGGATCGAAGGTGAAGGACGCTTCCGAGCCTCGCGCCACATCCCGCATGCGGATCTTCGCATCCAGGCGTGGTGCAGCGACGAGGCAGAAGCCGCGCTCGATGGCGCAGACCAGCGTGCGCCCGCCGCCATAGTCGGTATGCTTGCCGGCGATTTCGACCCGCCCGGGAACACAGAAAGCGCACGCGAGCTCCACCGGCGCGCCGCGCAACTCGCGCAACTCTGCGAGCAAGCTGGCGCAGAGCTTGCCCTTCGCCGCCGACGCGGCGGCGCTCATTCCGGCTGCGCGCAATTGTTCTTCGAAGCGATTCACAGTTCCGGCCGAATTTGCGCGAGGCGTTCCGCCACGCTGGAAACGTCCGAGCGGTAGGAGAGATCGAGCACGCCGGCGCGAAACGGCACGGCCTGAAAGCGCAGCCCCAGCGCGTCGATGCCGAACTGCACCGCTTGCGGCAATTCGAATTCGCCGCGCGCCGATTGCGGCACTTGCTCGCACGCGCGAAAAATCGCGGCATCGAAACGCCAGCAGTTCATGCTGATGAACGCTTCCCCGGCGCGCCGGCCGGAGTCTTCTTGCGGTTTTTCCACGATTTTCTCCAGCCATCCATCCGCGCTGATTCGCACCAGCGCGTAGTCGCGAATCCGCTCGCGCGGGATGTTGCTTTCGCGGATCAGGCTTTCGCGCTCGAAGGCCGCGAGTCCCGGCCGGCCCAGCGTTCGCAGCGCCTGGAAAACGGCGACAGGATAGTAGTTGTCCGAATTGAGCACAAGGAACGATTCGTCCGCTGCGAATGCGCGCGCGGCCAGCACTGCGTCGGCGGTTCCGAGCGCCCGCTCCTGTATCGCGAAGCGGATGGCGATGCGGCGCGGAGTAAGCGATTCGTAGTATTCGCGAATGGCCGTGTGTTCGGGCCCGACCACGATGCACGCCTCGCGAATGCCCGCGTCGGCCAGCGCGCTGAGGACAAAATCGAGAAACGGCCGGCCGATGGGAATCATCGCTTTCATGCCCGCGCCGGCGGCGCCCACTTGGCCGGCGCTCAGCTGCGCGGACGCGTCTTCGCGGCGCATGCGCTTGCCCAAGCCTCTCGCGAGGATCACTGCTTTCGTCACGCTTCGTTGCTCATCGATGGTTAAGCCTCTTCTGGTATCGCTGCAGAACAATAAGCGCGATCTGGCATTGCTGCTTGCCCGCGCGGGCATTATTCTACGGCGCGCCTTCAAGGGGAACGCGTATTCTTGCACGCGAGGCAAGGACGACGATGCGCCATCATGAATCTTGGCGGACCGGCAACACTCGGTTGCGCACGATGACCCGGTTGCTGCGCGCCGGCGGTTGCATAGCGGCATTCGCGATGATCTTTGCCGGCGCAAGCGCATTCCGCGCGCGCGCGATACCTGCCGCAACACATTCCATCCGCATCGAACATGGACAGTTCGTGCTCGACGGCCGCCCGTTTCAAATCATCTCCGGCGAAATGCACTACGCGCGTATCCCCCGCGCCGATTGGCGCGACCGCCTGCGCAAAGCGCGCGCCATGGGCCTGAACACGATTTCGACTTACGTTTTTTGGAACCTGCACGAGCCCAAGCCGGGCGTTTACGATTTTCGCGGACGCCTCGATATCGCCGACTTTGTGCGCGAAGCGCAGCAGGAAGGTTTGTACGTGATTCTCCGCGCCGGGCCTTACGTCTGTTCGGAATGGGATTTCGGCGGTCTGCCCGCCTGGCTGCTCGCCGATCCGGCCATGAAGTTACGCAGCGGCGACGAGAGCTTTCTGCGCCCTGCGGCGGCATGGATGAACCGCCTCGGGCGCGAACTGGCGCCACTGCAAATCACGCGCGGCGGCCCGATCATCGCCGTCCAGGTGGAAAACGAGTACGGCTCGTTTGGCGACGATCGCGTTTACATGGCCCGCATTCGCGACATCATCCGCAAAGCGGGGTTCGACGGCGCGATCCTCTACACCGCCGACGGAGCAGCCGAACTTCCGCGTGGAACGTTGCCCGGTTTGCCCGCAGTGGTGAATTTCGGTCCCGGCGAGGCGCGCTCCTCTTTTGCCGCCCTGAAAACCTTCCGCCCGCAGGGGCCGTTCATGAACGGCGAATATTGGGACGGCTGGTTTGATCATTGGGGCGCGCCGCATCACGTGACCGACGCGAAAGAGCAGGCGCAGGAACTCGCTTGGATGCTCTCGCAGGGCTACTCGGTCAATCTATATATGTTCGAGGGCGGCACCTCGTTCGGCTTCATGAGCGGCGCGAATTCCGAGCGCGCCTATGAGCCCGACACCACCAGCTATGACTACGACGCGCCACTCGACGAGGCAGGACGCCCCACAAAGAAATTCTTCGCCTTTCGCGACGTGAACGCGCGGCATTTGCATGAAACGAATCTGCCGCCATTGCCCGCGCCCACTCCCGTGATCGCAATCCCGAAATTCACGCTGGAGGAATCCGCATCGCTGTGGACCAATCTTGGCCGCCCGGTTTTCTCCGCTCGCCCCAGGACGATGGAGTCACTCGGGCAATCGTATGGCTACATCCTCTACCGCACGCGCTTGCAAGGCCCGGCCAAAGGAGATCTCGTCATCGACAAGGTCCGTGATTACGCGGCGGTGTTCATCAACCGGCAGCCGGTGGGCACGCTGGACCGGCGATTGAAACAAGATCGCTTGCCCGTCGACTTTCCCGCGGGAGAGAACACGCTCGACATCCTCGTCGAGAACACCGGGAGAATCAATTTCGGCCCCAAGCTCCGCGACGAACGCCAGGGAATCACGCAGACGGTTCGCTTCGCCGGGCGCGAGTTAAACGGCTGGCAGATTTTTCCTCTGCCGATGAACGATCCCGCTTCGTCGCGCTTCGTGAATGCCGCCGTTTCCGGCCCGGCCTTTCATCGCGGCTTCTTCACCCTGCGAGAAATTGGCGACACGTTTCTCGACCTCCGCGGCTGGGGCATGGGCGTGGTGTGGGTCAACCGGCACAATCTGGGCCGCTTCTGGAACATCGGCCCGCAACAAACGTTGTATCTGCCCGGCCCGTGGCTGCACAAAGGACGCAACGAAGTGATCGTCTTCGATCTGCAGCCCGAGTCGAATCCATCGCTGCGGGGTTTGCGCGAGCCTATCCTGAACCAACTTCAGTCGCGTGGCGCGAACTAGTCTCGCGTACGCGGCCTTCCTTCAACAATTCGCGACCGGCATCTGCTTGTAGGGGCGCCGCTTGCTGCGCCCGTTATGTATGTCGCGAATCACTGCCACGCGAGTCTGTCATCGCGATTTACTTCTGCCGGAAACTTCGCGCCGACCATGCAACAATTTGTCAGTGCGGAAGACGGAAGGCGATCTCGACGTCTGTTTCCGTGGGGATGGCCTGGCCGTTGAGCAGCGCGGGGAAATAGCGCCAGTATTTTGCGGCATCCAGCGCGGCGGACACCAACGGCCCCGGGCCGCTAATTAGCCGCTCGCTCTGCACCGAACCATCCGCCGCGATGACCAGGTGAATCTTCACCACGCCCTCGATTCCCTTCTGCTTCGCTTCCGGAGGATACGTAGGATCGAAACGATACGTCAGGTGGCAGGGATTGAAGCGGTCGGATGGTTTCAGCGTGTACCCATCCACCACTTGGGGAGCAGGCAGCGCCGGCGACCCAGTCGATGACGATGCCGTCTGCCCCGCACTTTGAGCCGCTGCGTTCTGCTCCGACGCCGCGGAAAACAGAGCCGGTTGGCTGTTTTCAGCAGGCTGCGACGCTTTAGGTGAACGCGCCGAGGAAAGTCCGGCGGAATTGGCGGATGGCGGCGGTGCGCCTTTCTGCAACCGCGGGTTCAAACCCGCGTTCGACCGCGGCGCATTGCTTCGGATGGTCGCCGCCAACCGAGCTGGTTTCTCGATCCCGCGTGACGCACCCGTCTTGCGCAGGTCGCCGCTCTTGCGCGCGGCTTCTACACCTACCGGTTTGATGCTTGCGGGCGGCGCTATGCCGCTGCTCGGCGCGCTGGCCTCCGCCGTCACTTCGACCGGCGGAACGGATGCCGCAATCTTGGCCGCAGAATGCTGGCCCGGCTGGCGTCCCACCCAAGTTCCAATCCCAAAGCAAAGAATGGCGAACACCGCAAACAGCGCCACGGCGATCGCTTGATTCCGCCTCCCTTTTTCGGGAACTCTCGGTGCGGGTGCCGGCCTCGCGCTCAGGGAACCTCGCGCTCCAGCCGCTTCGGCATTGGGCAGGCTTGGGCTCGCATATCCGAGACTCGGGGCGCGCGGGACCGGCGTGAGCGCAGCAGTTGGAGCTGCCGGCAAAGCCGACCCCGCAGCCGGCTGGCTCATCTTGCTTTCGCTGCCGGGGGCCGCCAAGCCCGGAGCCAGCTTGGAAGGCGCAGCCGGCGGGGCAGTGTCGCTCGAAGGGGAGTTCAGTCGACGAAATGGTGGCTTCTCCGCCGGCGTGCCGCTCAAGCGCTCCGGGTAAAGATTGCTCTTCCGCGGTTGCCGGGAAGGAGCAAACCCCGAACTGCCATGGCCCCACGACACAATTTCCGGTTTCGAATGTGACGCCGTGGGATCCCGCGGCGCCGCCACAGGTGGCTCCGGCTCCGGGAGATTCCCGCTCGGTATCACCTCTGCGGGTTCGGTTGTTTGGGGAACTTCGTCTGTCGGCCCCGGCTGTCGTGTCAGGCCTTCCTCGAACTGGGCCATGAGGCTGAGCCACTTTTCGCGGCTACTATTTGCGCCCGCGAGTGGCACGCCGGGCGGAACGGGCATCGCCGGCGCTCCTGCCGGAAGCGACGATCGTTCGCCTTCGACCTCGTAGATGCTCTCTCCCGCGGCTGCGTCCGGCAGACCGTGGGTCCCGATCCAATCCCGAATGCGGGCTCGCGCCCCAGACGAAAGATTCTCAAACCGCACGCCAGCCAGCCGGTTCGAGTCACTCAACCACACGATGCGAGCCGCTGTTTCGATGCGCATCTCGCACTGTGGCAATTGGATGCGGAGATTAAGCTCACGCTGGCCGAACAGCGGCGCAACGGCCTGGAGGCCCAGGCCATCCTCGCTCAAATCAAGTACTATGCCCCCATTGTCGCTGCCGATGTCCAGGTAAGCCAATGCGCCTAGCGGATGACGCACTTTTCCCCGCCGTTCAGGACGTTGCTGCAGCTTGTCCGCATAGACTGGCGTATTCGCCATCGACGCCCGGCTCCCCAGCCGTGCCAACTCCTGTTTCTATGCCCGTGAGCACTTCTCTTGGGGCACACGAACCCCATTTGACCGCAGTTGTACCAAAGATGCGGTGCACATGAAATGCCAGATTTTGCCTCCGGGAGAGAATCAATGAGGATAGGTGGCATGCTTCTCGCACCTGATAGCTGGCATTCGACTTGCTATTATCCTAGGGTACTTTTACGCCCCCTTGAAAACGGGGCGTTTGAGCACTAAAACCAGGCGAAGGAGGCGGAAGCGGTCCAAAATGGAGACGATACAGGTCGAAGCGCCTCAAACAATTGGTGACATCGGCATCGGCAGGACCCTCATCGAGGAACTGGCCCTCAAAATCCTCTTTCTGGGCGGTGAGATGTCCCTGGCCGAACTGGCCGACCGCATGTGCCTGAGTCTGCCCGTTGTCGAGCAGATCTTTCAGTTTTTCCGCCGCGAGCAGCTTTGCGAAGTGAAGGGTATGGCCCGGGGCGTACATGTGCTGACCCTCAGCGGCTTGGGCAAAGACCGGGCCTCCGCCCTGCTGGCCATCAGCCAGTATGCCGGGCCCGCCCCGGTCTCCCTCGAGGAGTATTCCGCCCGTGTGCGCGAGCAGAGCGTGCAAGGCACGGTGATTAAACCGGTTGACGTCAAGCGCGCCTTTCAGAGCCTGGTCCTGGAAGAGGACTTGGTCATGCGCCTGGGGACAGCGGTCGTTTCCGGCACCTCCATTTTCCTGTACGGGCCTCCTGGAACCGGCAAGACGACCCTCGCCTTCAATATTCCTTCCATCTACGACGATTTCGTTCTGATCCCGCACGCCATTGAAGTGGACCGCCAGATTATCGCCGTCTTCGATCCGGGCGTGCACCAAAAGGCCAACGGCTCGCTTCCCGAGGATTGGGACCGCCGCTGGATCGTGTGCTACCGGCCGCGCGTGGTGGCGGGCGGCGAACTTTCCGGCGAAATGCTCGACCTGCAGTTCAATACCAGCAGCCGGTATTTCACCGCGCCGTTGCAGCTGAAGGCCAACAACGGCGTCCTCGTCCTCGACGACTTTGGCCGCCAGCGCATGCGCCCCGAAGAACTTCTCAACCGCTGGATGACCCCTCTCGACCGCCGCATGGATTTCCTGACCCTCCCCGGCGGAAAGAAATTCGAGATTCCCTTTGACGTCCTGGTCGTCTTCTCCACCAACCTCGATCCGCGCACGCTGGCCGACGAAGCCTTCCTGCGCCGCATTCCGAACAAGGTGAATGTCACCTACGCCACCCCGGAACAATTCATGGAAGTCTTCCAGCGGGACTGCGCGGCGCGCGGTCTGCTGTGCGAGCGCGAGCTGGCGCTGTATCTGGTGGAGCTGATCACGCGGGAGTTGAAGCAGAACCTGTCGCACAGCCACTCGCGGGACATCGTCAACCAGATTTTCTGGACGGCGAAGTACCACGGGATCGAGCCGCTGCTGAATCGCGGCACGATCCAGCAAGCCTGCCACAATTATTTCCTGCAGACGGCCGCGGTCGTTTAGGGCCCGGCAGCGAAGCAGCGAATTCGCGTATTCGCCGGCGCTGTTTAGTGCTCGGCGACCCGGTTCTCGTGCGGTGCCAGAGCGGGCTGGCGCTGCTTGCCAAACTCCCGCGCGCGCCCGCGCGCTCCCTCGCGCCACTTCAGGAAGCTGTCCATATACGTGTAGAAAACCGGCGTCAGGTAGAGCGTCACGAATTGCGCGAAGATCAAGCCGCCCACCACGCACAGCCCGAGCGGCCGCCGCGAATCGGCGCCTGCGCCAAACCCGATGGCGATCGGCAGCGTGCCCATAATGGCCGCGGCGGTGGTCATCATGATCGGACGGAACCGGATCATGCTGCCCTGATAGGCCGCCTCGCCCGCCGGATCGCCCGTCGTGCGCTGATGTTCCAGCGAGAAGTCCACCACCATGATGGCGTTCTTCTTGACGATTCCGATCAGCATGATCAAGCCCACAAAACCGTAAATATCCAGCTGCATGTGGAACAGCGTCAGCGTGGCCAGGCCGCCAAACACCGCCGCGGGCAACCCGGTGAGAATGGTGACCGGATGAACGTAGCTCTCGTACAGGATGCCCAGCACCAGATAGATCACCAGCACCGCCGTAATCAGCAGAATGCCAAGCCCGGTGAGTGACTGCTGAAAGGCCTGTGCGCTGCCCTCAAAGCTAGTAGTAATCGAAATGGGCAGCATGGAGCTGGCCAGCTTCTGCACCTCGTTAACGGCCTGCCCCAGCGCCACGCCCGGCGGCAGATCGAAGGAAATGGTCACCGAGGGAAGCTGCCCTGTGTGATTCACGGTGAGCGGGCCCAGGCTGGTGCTGAATTTTGACACCGCGCTGAGCGGCACCAGTTGCCCGGTTGACGAGCGAATGTAGAGATCATTCAGCATGTTCGGATCGCTCTGAAACCGGTCCTGAACCTGCAAAATCACCCAGTACTCGTTGTTGGGCGTGTAGATGGTCGAGATTTGCCGCTGGCCATAGGCGCTGTACAGCGCGCTCTCCACCTGCTCGGGCGTAACGCCCAGCGCGGAAGCTTCATCCCGATCAACCACGACGTTGGCTTGTGGATTCTTGATCTGCAGGTCCGTGGTGACGTCGGTCAGATCGGGCAGCCGCTTCATCTTGGCTTCGAGCAACTGCGCGTATTTGTACAGATCGTCCTGCTGCGGGCTGGACAGCGTGAATTGATACTGGCTCTTCGTCAGGTTGCCGCCAATGCGGATAGCCGGTGGATTCTGCAGAAAGACGCGCACTCCCGGAATGCGGTTCAGCTTGGGCTGCAGCTCGGCCATGATGTCGGCGATGGTCATGTGGTGTTCGAAGAGCGGGCGGATGAAACCGACGAGCGAGCCGAGCACCGGAGTGCGCCCGAAGCGTGCAGTCAGATGGTCGTATGCCGGATTATCGGTCCACGGGCGCTCCGACGGCTCCTTCAGATGGACGTAGGCGCGCCCGTTGTTCAGCCCCGAGCTGTTCGAATCGCTGATATTCGAGAAAAATTCGAGCGTGTTCGGATCGGCCAGTGTGGTCTTGTTGACCGCCTCCTGATGCGCCTTCATCGCGTCAAAGGAAATTCCCTGATTGGCTTCGGTAAACGCCACAATTTCCGAGGTGTCTTCCTCCGGCAGAAATCCCTTGGGAATGATCCAGAATTCCCAGGCGGTGCCCACCAGCGTGGCCAGTCCCAGCAGCATGATCAGGACGCGATGTTCGAGCGCCCAGCGCAGCGTCACGCCGTACACCCGCAGCGAGCCGCTGAGCATCGCTTCCAGCTTGCGGTAGGCCCAGCCGTGCTTGGCCTCATGCTCCGGGCGCAGGTAACGGCTGCACAGCATGGGCGTGAGGGTCAGTGAAACCAGTCCGGAAACGAGCACCGCGGAAATGATCACCACCGCGAACTCGTGCAGCAGCCGCCCCAGGATGCCTCCCATGAAAAACACGGGGAGGAAGACGGCCGCCAGCGCCAGGGTCATGGAAATGATGGTGAACCCGATTTCCTTCGAGCCTTCCAGGGCGGCTTCCAGCACGCCCTTCCCCATCTCCATGTGACGCACGATGTTTTCGAGCATGACGATGGCGTCGTCCACCACAAAGCCCACTGATAGCGTCAGCGCCAGCAGCGATAGGTTGTCGACGGTGTAGCCCAGCAGGTACATCACAGCGAACGTGCCCATGATGGCCATGGGCAGCGCCAGGCTCGGGATAATCGTCGCGGAAATGTTGCGCAGAAAGAGAAAGATGACCAGCACCACCAGGACAATGGCCAGGAACAGCGTGAACTTGACGTCGTTCACCGACTCCCGGATCGATATCGATTTGTCGTACTCCACCGCCAGATGCATGGCCGGCGGCATGATCGATTCGAACTTCGGCAGCATCTTGCGCACCGCGTTCACAATTTCGATGGTGTTGCTGCCAGGCTGCCGCTGCACCGCCAGGATGATGCCGGGAACGGCATTGATCCAGTTCATGTTGCGGTCGTCTTGCACGCTGTTGCTGACGGTCGCCACCTGATCCAGCCGCACGGGCGCGCCGTTGCGATAGGCCACGATCAGCGGCCGGTACCGCGCCGCATCCATCAATTGCCCGTTCGACTGGATGTTGAACGCCTTGTGCGGGCCATACAGCGTGCCCATGGGCATGTTCACGTTCGCGTTTTGAATCGCTTGCCCGACTTCGTCGATCCCGATCCGCCGGCTGGCCAACTCTTCCGGATTCACCGCCACGCGCACCGCGTACTTCATCGAGCCGAATACGCCCACCTGCGCTACGCCGGGAACCATCGAAATCTGCTCGCCCAGCAGCGTCTCGGCGTACTCGTCCACCTGCGAAAGCGGCAGCGTGGGCGAGGTCAGCGCTAGAAACAGAATCGGCGAATCGGCCGGGTTCACCTTGCGAAAGGTGGGCGGCGAGGGCATGTCCGGCGGCAACTGCCTGGACGCGGAGGTGATCGCCGACTGCACGTCCAAGGCGGCCGAATCGATGCTGCGGCTCAGCGCGAATTGCAGCGTGATCTGCGTGTTCCCCAAAGAACTCGTGGAGGTCATCGAGTCCAGCCCGGCGATGGTGGTGAACTCTTTTTCCAGCGGCGTGGCTACCGCCGAAGCCATGGTGTCGGGGCTCGCTCCGGGCAGGCTGGCCGAAACCTGGATGGTGGGGAAATCAACGTTGGGCAGGTCGCTGACGGCCAGGTCCCGGTAGCCCAGTATGCCGAAGGCGAGAATGGCCAGCATGACCAGGCTGGTCATCACCGGGCGACGAATAAAAAGTTCGGTGAAATTCATGGGGCCTGCAACTCGTCAGAGGCTTTTCGTGAAGTAGACCTTCGTGCCTTCCACCAGGCGGATCTGGCCGTCCGTCACCACCGTCTGGCCCTCGCGCAGCCCGGACACGATTTCCGTGAACCCATTCACGCTGCGGCCCAGCTTCACCTTCTGTACCTTCACCGTTTTGTCCCGCTGGACCACGAATACGTAATCGCCGTCCTGCCCGGTCTGCACCGTCTGCGATGGAACCACCAGCGCGTTCTCCTGTTCCGACAGGCGCAGCGTGACATCGGCGAATTGGCCCGGCCACAGCCGGTGATCCGTATTGGCGAAGGTCCCCATCAGCTGGATCGTGCCCGTCGTCGCATCCACCGCGTTGTTCACGAACGTCAGGTCCCCCGCCTCCGCCCTCGAGTCCCCGCGCGGCGTGGCTTCCACCGGAAGACGCGAGCGCGCCATGAACTGCTTGATCGACCCCAAATACTGCTGCGGAACCGAAAAGTTCACATAAATCGGCGAAACCTGGTTGATCACCACCAGAACCGGCACGTCGTTGGCCTTCACTGCCGCGCCTGGATAGATCAGCTGCGCCCCGGTCACCCCGCTGATGGGAGCGTAAATCGAGCAGTAGGACAAATTGATTTTCGCCGTTTGCACCGCGGCTTCGTCGGCCGCCACGGTCGCCTTGGCCGAAGAAAAAGTGGCCAGATACTGATCGTATTGCTCGCGCGGCACGATGCCCTGCTGATAGAGCTGCTGGTAGCGTCCGACTTGGGCCTGATCGAGCTGGGCCTGCGCTTTGTCCCGCGCCACATTGGCTTGCGCCTGCGCCAGCGCGGCCAGAAACGGCCGCTCGTCCAGCGTGACCAGCAACTCGCCCTTGTGCACGAATTGCCCCGGCCGGTAGTGCAGCTGCTGCACGATTCCTGCCACCTGCGATTCCACCGACACCGTCTTATACGCCTGCCCCGTCCCGATGGCGCTCAACTCCACGGGAATGGCCTGGCGGCTTACCGTGGCGACCACCACGGGGACTGCCGAGTCGCGCGCGGGCGGCGTGTCGCCGCGGTCGGCGCACCCGGCGAGCACGAGCAGCACGGCCACTGCTGCCGGCAACGCCAATTTCAGGGTTCGAGTGGTTCGTTTCATGAAGCGGACCTGCATGCGTAAACCCAAATTATAGCATTCACGCGGCAACCGGCCAGAAACACCCCGCGGCGCAATCGTCCCAATTTGTTGCGAACCAGCACGGTCACCCGGGCTGCTGCGGGCGCGAATTCTTGCCACCCGGAACTTTCCTCAATTCGGCTTTGGCGCGCTGCAATTCGGCGCGCCGGCTGTTTCGTTTGCCCAGTTTCTGATTCAGGAAGCCGCGTTTCATCGCCCGTCCGCACCCCGGCTCCACGCTGCACCGGGGCTCACTTTTATATGGACGTAGTCGGCGGACAGCGCGTTACCGCTGCGCCAAGACTCCGCGGCGGGGGTGCAGATCGCCGGGCTGCAGCTCGATCGGCTCGGGAAGAATAACCGGCGAGGCCGACGTCACGTACGTTTGCGAGATGCGGTCGTGCCAGGTGAAGCGGTCTTCGTCCCAGAGCGCCCAAAAGAACCCCAGGGTCAGCGCTGCGGCCGACAACAGGTAGCCGAAGCTGCGCCACAGCAGTTGGCGCGTATCGGGCAGGCTGCCGTCCATCCGCACGATGGTCTGCCCGCGCAGCTGCATTCCCGGCGTGGCCCCGGCAAACGTGGTGAACACGAAAAAGTACAGGCCGTAGATCAGGCTCGCCACGGTCAGGTAGATCACCGCGTCCACTTTGGCCAGGACGATCTGCCCGCCCAGCGAGCGGAACAGCGCGGCGAACCCCAAGCAGGTTAACGCCAGCAGCGCGGCATCGATGGCTCCGGCCTCCCGGCGCTCGGCCAGGCTGGCCACCGGAACGAGCGGGCTTTGCGGATGCGTGCGGTCTCCAGAGGAAAAATCCAGTTCCGGCTGGATGCAGATTTCGACGCGCTCGGGTTGGCGCCGCGGCGCCGGCTTGGGCCGCACGCGCTTCACCATTTCCGGCGGTTCCAGCGGCAGCTCCTGATAGAGCGGCACCCGCGCTCGCGATTCGTCGCTTTCTTCAGGATGCCTACGCAAGCGATACTCGCGCAGTCGTCGCGAGACTTCCCGGCGCCATTCCGGCTCGCCCGCGGATTCTGTTTCCCGCGCGCTGACGCCGACCGCTTCTGGAATGGGAATGATGCTTTCGTCGGAAGGAACTTCGCACACCGAGCACTTCGCGTTCGGCCTGAGCAGCAGAGCTCCACACTTCGGGCAGATTCGAATCACTGGTCCGTTTTGCGCTGCGGAGTTCCCAGTGGAACATCCGCATAGTAGCACGCGGCAGCGCGCTGAGCCATACGATGATTCAAAGCTCCCGCCGCGTATCCGCCAATGCCTGCTGCCAGGGCCGCTCCGATCCTCGGACGTCCCCCGGTCTTGGCCCGCTACGACGCCAGCTTGTACACCGTGCCGTGGTTGTCTTTGGCCACCCCGCGGACCGGCGTCATCTCCTCGCTCTCTCGCGGTTGCTTCCGGTACATCTGAATCGTCAGGACCGTCCCGCGATTGCCCGTCAGAACGGCTTCCGCGTACAGCCTCTCGCCCAGCACGTGCCCCACGTAGTACCCGCTTCCGTATACCGAGTCCCACACGGCAGCCATCGGATTCGACGAGCTCGCGGTGCTCTGCTTCCATCGGCCCTTGCAAACTTCGCCGTCCGCCAGCTTGACCGAGGCGCTGCCCGAGGTGAATACCCCGCTGATCCGCACCGTTCGCGCCGCGCTGGGGCCCTGCGTCAGCGAACTATTGACCGGATACAACCCGGCATTCAAGTAGCATCCCGAAACCAGGCTTGCCGCCAATGCTGCCAGTGCCAATCTGCCTCTTGCTCCACTCCCTGCGAGTTTGCTCACGGTCGCCTCCCGGACTGCCTATCGGAACACGTCCCGCACCACGTCGCGCACAACCTACATCCCCAAGCTGAAATCTCCCTGAAAAAAATTGAACCGCATGCCCGCCCCGCGCATTGCGGGCGTCCACCTCGCGTGCTACGCTCGCTTCTCCGGTTGCGGGCGATTCCATTGACTCGTTCAGTCCATCCGTGATGCCGAATCCAAGACTCCTGCGCTTGGTTCGGCGATTCGCTCCCGCGGCTGCGGTCCTCGCATCCTCCTTAATTTGGATCATCAATCCGCACCCGCTTCGGGCCCAAACCGCCGCCTCCGCCGTCTCCAAGTTTCCCGAACAGCAGGGCGAAGTCACCCTCCAGGCGGATCGTCAAGGCGGCCAGATCGGCAAGCTCTACTACGCCGATGGCAACGTCGACCTCATCTACCAGGACCTGCGCCTGCGCGCCGATCACGTGCAGTGGAATCAGCAGACCGGAGCGATCTCCGCGCGCGGCCACGTGCAGCTCGACTACCGCACCCAGCACATCGAAGCCACCGACGCGGAATACAATCTGCGCACCGGCCGCGGCACCTTTCACAACGTCCACGCCACTTTCGCCCTGCAGCGCCGCCCCACGGCGACCCTGCTCACCAGCCGCAACCCGCTCTATTTCCAGGCCCAGGAAGCCGAGCGCGTGAACGAGGATACCTACACGATTCGCAATGCCTGGCTCACCGTCTGCAACCCAAATCACCCCACCTGGAAGTTCTACGCGCCGCTGGCCAAAGTCGAGCTGCGCAAATCCGTGTATCTCGAGCGCGGCAACTTCCGCGTTTTTTCCGTGCCCGTGCTCTTTTTGCCCTTCGCCACTCTGCCTGCGCGCCGCCGCCGGAATTCCGGTTTCCTCGTTCCGCAGTTTGGCGACAGCTCGCGCACCGGCTTGATCCTGGGTGAATCGGTCTATTGGGCGCCGCTCGACTGGATGGACGCCACCCTCGGCAGCACCTATTACAGCAAGCGCGGCTTCAGCCAGCGCGCTCAGTTCCGCATGCGCCCCTGGGAAAATGCCGATTTCGAGGCCAATTATTTTGGCGTGATCGACCGCGGCCTCGAGCAGCCCGCCGGCCCGCCCATTCCGCAGGGTGGACATGAGGCTCGCTTGTTGTTCACCGCACTTCTCCCGCACAACTGGCGCGCCGTGGCCGACCTCGATCAGCTCAGCTCGCTCACCTTCCGCCTGGCCTGGGCCGAAACCTACACGCAAGCGGTCAACTCGGAAGTCCGCAACACCGCCTTCCTCACCAACAATTTCGACGGCTTCAGCCTCAATTTCGCCGCGCTCAGCTACAAAAACTTCCTCAGCGCCGCGCCTGAAACCTCCATCTCCCTGCGCTCGGCCCCGGAAGCGCGCTTCAGCATGTTCGACCGCCCGTTCTTCCGCAAGTTCCCCGCCTATGTTTCCTTCGACGCTTTTACCGGCGCGGTGCATCGCTCCGAAACCGTTACACCGTTCGACAGCGCCCATTTCGTCGATCGCTCTGAGTTCGCTCCCACCGTCACCGTGCCCTTCCATTTCGGTCCCTGGCTCGACCTCACTCCGCGTTTCACCTTTCGCTCTACCTACTACGGCGGCCAGCAGCAGGATCAGCATTTCGTCGATCAGGGTTTTTTCCGCAACACCGAGGAATTTTCCTTCGACATCCGCCCGCCCACCCTCGAGCGCGTCTGGGGCAGCGGCGGCACCAAGTGGAAACACACGATCGAACCGGATATCGTTTACCAGTACGTGAATGGCGTGAACGATTATGGTCGCTTCATCCGCTTCGGCGCCGATGAGACGCTCACCGACACCAACGAAGTTCAATATGGCTTCACGCAGCGCTTGTTCCGCAAGACGGGTGACGGCAGCGCGCAGGAACTGGCCACCTGGCGCGTCGCGCAGAAATATTTCTTCGATCCCTCCTTCGGCGGCGCGCTGGTTCCCGGAGAGCGCAACGTCTTTGAAACCACCGACGAGCTGACTCCCTTCGCCTTTGCCGACCAGCCGCGGCGATTCTCGCCCATCGTCAGCGACTTCACCATCGAGCCCGGCAAACGCTACGACACGCAGTTCGTCTTCAATTACGATCCGCAGCGCAATCGCATGACCGCTCTCGGCACCCTGCTCGATCTGAAGCCTTACAAGCAGGCCTTTCTCACCCTGGCCCATTTCTCCACGCTGAATCTGCCCCTCAATCCCCCCGCTCCTCCCCTGAATTTTCAGCAGCGCTCCAATCAGGTGCGCGCGCTGTTCGGGTACGGCAACCTCACGCGCCCCGGCTTGAATTTCACTTTTGGCGCCAGCTACGACTTCACCCGGCAGGGTTTTCAGAACCAGATCGCGGAAGCCAGCTACAACGGCTCGTGCTGCGGCATCGGCTTCGAGTACCGCAAATTCTCGTTTGGCACGATTCGAAACGAAAACCAGTACCTCATCACCTTCCGCATCGCCAACGTCGGCTCGGTCGGCAATCTCCGCCGCCCCGAAAGAATTTTCTGATGCTCGCGCGAATCGTCATCCTCTTCCGCTGCTCCTGCGAATCCGTCATCCCCTTCCGCTGCTCCTGCGAAATTGTCATCCTGAGCGAAGCGAAGGATCTCTCTTCGCCCGCCAACTTCCGAGGTTCGCAATGACCTCGACTGTCCGGCGCCCAGCAAAATACAGCTCCCCTGCCGATTCCGATCCCTGCTTTCTTACCATTGCCGGCGCGGCGAGCCTCCTCCGCCGCAAGCAACTCTCTCCCGTCGACCTCGTAGACGCCGCGCTCGCGCGCATCGCCCAACTCAATCCCGCGCTGAACGCCTTCATCACCGTTACCGCCGATCGCGCGCGCCGCGAAGCGCGTGCCGCCGAACGCGAAATCGCGCGCGGCCGCTGGAAAGGCCCGCTCCACGGCGTTCCCATTTCGCTCAAGGACAATATCTGGACGCGCAGCGTTCGCACCACCGCGGGATCGAAGATTCTCGCGAATTTCGTTCCCAAAGAAGACAGCTTCGTTGCGGCGCAACTCGCGCGCGCCGGCGCCATTCTGCTCGGCAAAACGAATCTGCATGAGTTCGCCTACGGGATCACCAGCAACAATCCCCATTTCGGCCCGGTGCGCAATCCCTGGGATCGCGCGCGCATCCCCGGCGGCTCCAGCGGCGGCTCCGCTGCGGCCGTGGCCACCGGAATGTGTTTTGGTTCGATTGGCACGGACACGGGCGGCTCGATTCGCGTTCCCTCTTCGCTATGCGGCGTGGTTGGACTGAAACCCACCTTCGGCCTCGTGCGCGTCGAAGGCATCGTCCCTCTCTGCTTCAGCCTCGATCATGCGGGGCCCATTGCGCGCACTGCGGCGGATGTTTGCATCCTGCTCGAAGCGATTGCGGGGGAATATCCAAAAGGCGCGGCACGCCCCGATTACCGCAAGCTCCCGCGCGCCCTGCCCAAAAAATTCCGCCTCGGCTGGCCCGAACACTATTTCTTCGAGCGCGTCGACCCCGAAGTTCGCCGGCTCCTCGATGAAGCTGCGCGCGTCTTGCGCTCGCTCGGTGCGCAAATCGTGCGCGTGCCCCTGCCGCGCCTGGCGGGCGCGCTACTTCCCGCCACAAACGATATCGCTCTCGCCGAAGCGACGGCCTATCACCAATCCCAAGGCTATTTCCCCGCCCGTGCCTCCGAGTATGGCGAGGACGTCCGCAAGCGCCTCGAAGCGGGAACCAAAGTCGCGGCAGTCGATTATCTTCGCGGGCGTGAGCGAAAACGCGAGGCCCTCGAAGAATTCGCAAATGCCTTCGCGCGCGTCGACGCCATCCTCGCTCCGGCCACGCCCATCGCCGCGCCCGCCATCGGCCTGGATGAAGTCGTCGTCGACGGCGCTGCGGAAACGGCGCGCTCCGCTCTCGTGCGCATGAACCGCCCCGCTAATTTCACCGGCCATCCCGCGCTTTCAATCCCCTGCGGCTTCACGCGCGAAGGCTTGCCCGCTGGCATGCAGCTCATCGGCCCCCACTGGAGCGAAGCGCGCCTCCTCGCCATCGCCGCCGCCTACGACTCCGCCACCAACTGGCCCTACCGCCATCCACTCCTCTCGTGATTTTGCCCTTAGGCTTAGCTTTTCCCGCGAGTCTCCGCCAGAGAAATCACCGAGCACGACGACTCGCCAGGAACGGGTGCCCTACCGCGCAGCGGTGGGCGGGTCCTCCAAATTTCGAATTTCGCGTTTCGAATTTCGTGTTTCGCCTCTGCCACTCGTCACTAGCCAGTCGTGTCATCCCGCTTGCCCTGAGCGTGGCGAAGGGAACCCAGCCGCGCGCTTTTCGCGGATGGGGGTGCGCGCATTTTGCGTCCCGGATGCCGTGCCGGGGAGGGATCTGCTGTCTCTTCGTTTTGCCTACGCTTCGCCGCACCGCATGCCCGAAGCCGCTCGCGCAGCGCCAGTCGCAGCCATCAACTCACCAGGCGTGGGTGCCCTACCGTCCCGCTTTTGGACGGTGGGTCTTACGCCTTTCCGAATTTCGAATTTCGTCTTTCTTTTCTAGCCACTAGCCACTCGCCACTAGCCACTGCTCCTATCGACATGTTCACTCGTACCTCAACGCCACCATCGGATCGACGCGCATCGCCCGCCGCGCCGGGATGTAGCAGGCGAGCAGCGCGACAGCGAGAAGCAACACTGCAACACTTGCAAAGGTCAGCGGGTCAGTCGGGGAGATTCCGAAAAGTAGGCTCGTCATCAGATGGGTAACGAAAATCGCGCCTGCCACGCCAAGTGCGATGCCGCCGAGAACGGGCCTCATCCCTTGACGGATTACGAGTCGAAGGATGTCGCCGGGAGCAGCGCCTAGAGCGAGACGAATGCCGATCTCGTGCGTCCGGCGGCCGACGCTGAAGGCGATCACGCCGTAGACGCCGACCGATGCGATAGCCAGAGCAAGCATGGCAAATAGCGCTAGCAAGAAAAGATCGAATCGTTGCGGTCCGAGGGAGCGCCCAACCAGTTGGTCCATCGTCGCAACCTGATAGATGGGAACGCCTCGATCGATCGCTGCGACGTCCTCGCGCACAGCTGTCAGCATTCGCGAGGGATCCTGCTTCGTGCGCAGGATCAGAAAGGCATACCAGAGTCCCCGAGGAACCGAGTACATCTCCGGTTCCGCCTCGACGTCGAGCCCGGCACCCTTCACGTCCGCGACGATTCCGATGATGTGGAGTGGATTGCGCTGGTCCCTGTTCAATATCTGTTGGTCAATTGGGTCAGTTCCCGGCCAGAACTTACGGGCCATCGCCTGGTTGATGATGATGGTGTTCTGGTTGATTGCGTCGGCTGGGGTGAACTCGCGGCCGCGCAGCAGCGGGATCCCCAACGTGCGAAAGTAATTCGGCGTAACGCCGCGCCAGTTTGCCGCATACGCCTTCGTCCAATCCGGGGCCGATCGGCCCGCGATTAGGAAGGTACCCCAATCAGACTCGCCGCTGAGCGGCAGCGTCGTGGCTGCCGCGACGGACTGTGCTCCCGGAATCATTTGAAGGCGGTCGAGCACGCGATCGAGAAAAACGGAGGTTTGCGCGAGTTTCGGATATGCCCCGCCCGGCAGCGCGATTTTCATGGTAAGCAAATGCTCGGTCTGGAATCCGGGATTGACGCTGCTCAGGCTGAGAAAACTGCGGAGCATCAACCCGGCACCGCAGAGCAGAAGAAGCGCAAGCGCCACTTCGGAAACGATCAGGGCGGAGCGCAGCCGGCGCGATCGCCAGCCGGAACCACCACTCACCTGAACGTCTCGAAGCGCGCCTTGCGGGTCCTGTTGCGAAACCTGCAGCGCGGGCGCGAGGCCGACAAGCACCGTGGTAACCGCGGCGATAGCGGACACAAACAGCAGCACTGGAATATTCAACTGGAATGATTCCATGCGCGGTAATTCGATTGAAGTCAGCCAAAAAGCGAACCCCAGCCCCCATTTCGCAACCGCAAGCGCACATAGCAGGCTTATGCCAACAATGACAAATGCTTCCGTGAATGTCTGTCGCAGCAGGCGCGCCGGACTGCCCCCGAGCACGGCTCGGAGCGCAAATTCTTTCTCGCGAGCCGAAGCGCGCGCCAGCATCAGATTCACCACGTTCGTGCACGCGATCAGCAGCATGAAGCCGACCGCTCCCAGCAGCACGAAAAGTGACGCCCGCACGTTGCCGATCACCTCGTCGAGGAGAGGATGAGCGCGAACATGCCAGTCGGCATCCGTAGCCGGATACACTTTGGCGAGGCGTTCCTGAATGGCCGCGATTTGAGCCTCGGCTTGCGAGAAGCTCGTTCCGGGGCGCAGGCGTCCGAGCACATGGTAGGCGTGGGAAACGCGGTCGTTCAGGCCGAATGCACCCAGCGTGCTGGTCGGAACCCAAATTCCGCAGCCCTTTGGGAAGTCGAATCCGGGCGGCATCACTCCCGTCAGCGTGTAATTTTCACCGTCCAGGAGATACGTTCTGCCGATCGCATGCGGATCGCCTGCGAAGACGCCGCGCCATACGGCATCGCTGACGAGAAACACTCTTGGGCCGCCCGGAACTTCGTCCTGCGCGGAGAACCCGTGGCCGAGAGCGGGCTGAATGCCAAGAATGGCGAAGAAGCTGTTTGTGACGGTCGAGTAGCGCTCGCGCTCGGTCGAAAACGGTCCGCCGAGCACAACGTCGTTTGACGCGTTGATAAGAAAATACGCGGCGGTGTCGTCAAAAACAGTATTTTGCTGCCGCCAAGCCAGATAATCAGGGTACGAGACTCCTGCGGTGTTAAGCGCTCCGGGCCTGTATTCCGTCAGATCGACGAGGCGATTGGCGTCGTGGAACGGCAAGGGACGCAGAACTACAGCCTCAACGATGCTGAAGATGGCCGTGTTCGCGCCGATGCCAACCGCGAGGGTAAGCACGGCGATGGCGGCGAAGCCGGGACTGCGGCGCAGTTGGCGCAGGGCGTAACACAAATCCCGCCAGACCGAATCGAGAAACATCTGCGCGTCGGCGGCGATCACGCGCTCTTTCATCGCCGCCCGGCTCCCAAACTGCAGAACCGCCTGCCGCCGCGCCTCCTCCGCCGACATCCCGGCCGCCATGTTGTCCGCCGCCCGCATCTCGATGTGCGCCCGCAGCTCTTCCTCGATTCCAGCGTCGACGCGCTGCCGCCGGAACAGATTCAGCACCCTCCGCACCATGGCCATCCGCTCACCCTCGTTCCGTCGCTTTTGCCTTAGGGTCAAATGTAGCGCCGGGCTTCAGCCCAGCATCGAATTTCGAATTTCGCGCTTCGAATTTCGCCTTTCATTTCTAACCACTAGCCACTGCTTTTCGCCCATGATGGATCTTCCGTATTTCGATTTTCGCGTTTCGAATTTCGCCTTACCGCGCGCCCGAAGCCCCCTCGCGCTGCACCAACTACCGCCAATGACTCCCCAGGCGTGGGTGCCCTACCGTCCCGCTTTTGGACGGTGGGTCTTTGCGTCTCCGACTTTCGAATTTCGCGTTTCGAATTTCGCGTTTCACCCCTAGCCACCAGCCCGCTCGTCTCTCCGCCTTACAGCGGCTTCCGCAAGCGCCTCTCCCGTTCCGCGCCAGTTCGCCGAGCGTTCCTGCGAAGCGTCAAGGGAGGCTGCCAACCAAGAAGTGACCTCGGCTCCCATAACATGTTTGGAAACCTCCATCACGTCGCGTAGCGCAGCACCGCGCGCACGCCCCGCACTACCTGCTCGAAACTTTCTTCGGCCTTGTGCAATTCCTTCTGGCCTACCGCCGTCAGTCGGTAGTATTTCGCCTTGCGATTCGTGTCCGTCAGCTTCCACTCCGAGCGGATCCATCCGCTCTGCTCCATGCGGTGCAGCGCGGGATAGAGCGAGCCCTCCTCGACCGACAACAGCTCGTCCGACGCCCGCTGGATGTGCAGCACGATTCCGTAGCCGTGCAACTCGCCCAGCTGCGACAGCGTTTTCAGCACCAGCAAGTCCAGGCTTCCCTGCAGATCGTTTCTGGCCATCCCCTGCACCCCTAGACAACTTAGACCAATCAGAATTACGCCTAGAATGCTAGGCATGTCAAGTGCATTCTGCACCTCGCGCCGCCACCTGCCCCAAAAGCTCAAGCGGACACCTGCCCGATTGTGGGACAATTCGCCGTTGCGCCAATCCTGCGGGATAGGGCGCTGAAAGTGGCAAATAAGACCCTTTTAAGCGCCTTTATAGAGCAGGGTCCCTGCTCTTGAAAACGCACTTCGTTTTCGCTTTGTTTTCGCTTTTCCGGCCCGGCGTAACGGGCGCAGAAAAAGGGTTCGCAGGACGCTTCACGCGCATCCAAATTCGCACAGGATTCGGGCGGGACGAAACAGGGAGACTGGATGGGAACAGGAGTATCGGTTCTTGCGGCGTTTGTAGCGGGCTTGGTGTCCTTTCTTTCGCCCTGCGTCTTGCCCCTTGTTCCGGGCTATATGTCGATGCTCTCGGGCATCGGCGTCGAGCAGCTCCGCGAAGGCAATACCCCGCGCGCGGAAGTGTTCAATTCCGCCCTCGCTTTCGTAATTGGGTTCTCCATCGTCTTCGTCGCCTTTGGAGCGTCCGCCAGCGCGGTGGGCACTTTTCTGCGTGAAAATCGCACGTTTTTGACTCCCATCGCCGGCGCCCTCATCCTGCTCTTCGGCCTGCACTTGATCGGCTGGCTGGCGAAAATCACCCTCCGCGCCGGACTCATCATCGGCGGGCTGCTGATTGCGGTGGGAGTGATTCTGAATATCTGGCCGCAGATTGCCGCCGACCAAGTGAGCCCGATCCAATTTTATTCCGTGGCCGTGATTTTTCTGTTTGGTCCGGCGCTGGCGCGCTGGCTGAATCGCGACGTGCATCTCCGCTCGGTGGGAGGGAAATCCGGCGCGGGCGCCAAGCCGGGCATCGTCAGCGGCTTCCTTCTGGGCTTCGCGTTCGCCTTCGGCTGGACGCCCTGCATCGGGCCGATTCTGACCACAGTTCTCACCCTGGCAGCTACTGAAAAAACGCTGGCCCGCGCCATTTTTCTGCTGATTTGCTATTCGGCGGGGCTGGCCATACCGTTCCTGATCACCGCGCTGGGCATCGGCGGTTTCCTGAAATTTTATCAGCGCTTCCGGCGGCATCTGCACACGGTGGAGGTGCTGAGCGGCGTGCTGCTGCTGGCCATCGGCGGGCTGGTCTTCTTTAACCGTCTGACATGGCTTTCGGGTAAACTGGGATTTCTGAATTATTTTTCGAGGTAAACGGGGTCTTTGAATGGATGGAAACGAAGCAAGGCGATACGCGAAGAATCTCAGCGCCGGTGCGGTTCTGGCGGTTGCGGTAGCGTTCGCGGCCTTGGGCTTTTCCGGCTGCGCGAAGCAGAAGCTCACATCAAGTGACGTGAGCCTGTCGTTCAACGATACGCACGGAAACAATATTTCCTTGAAGCTGCCTTGCACGGACAACTGCGTGCCCAGCCTGAAGGGGAAAGTGGTGCTGGTCAACTTCTGGGCCACCTGGTGCGACCCCTGCCGCGGCGAAATTCCGTCGCTGATTGAGTTTCAGAGGAAATACGCGGACAAGGGTTTCACCCTGCTGGGCATTGCCATGGACGACGACGGCGCGAAAGTGGTCGAGCCCTTCGTGAAAAACACGAAGTTCGACGTGAGCGGCCAGAAGATGACCATGAATTATCCCATCGTGATCGGCAGCGATTCGGTGGCCGACAAATTCGGCGGGTTGATCGGTTATCCGACCAGCGTGCTGCTGACGCGGGACGGCAAGATCGTGAAGCGGATCATCGGCCCGGTCAGTTCGGAGGATTTTCAGCAGATCCGCAATATGCTCGGATCGTGAATGAGGCGTTAGCGGTGCT
>Ga0075272_1000051_pt1 | contig 35493 bp, 31 predicted proteins | sample SF_Rice_5C_0N_40_FD_69776 | JGI IMG/M metagenome (GOLD analysis project Ga0075272, IMG submission 69776) | Rice paddy soil microbial communities from Twitchell Island, California, USA - SF_Rice_5C_0N_404 | ecosystem: Environmental > Terrestrial > Soil > Paddy field/soil | place: USA: Twitchell... | reverse complement strand
GCGGCGCTCGGCCTTCTCGCGTTGTTTTTCCTGCCTCTTCATTTCTTTTGACGCTTCAGGAATGTAGTAGCCATTAAATCTCCTAGCGTTTCAAATTCGTCGGAGTCGATCCGATGTGCCTGCGCGTTTACCAGCGAGGCGCGCGCGGCTGGCGAGCCGATTCGCGGTTAATCTCCATGCGAGAATCCGCTGCGACCGCCCTCATAAATGTGGCGTGCGCCGCCGCTAGTTCTGCGGTGGAGATGCTCGCCCTTGGACCGCGCCTCGTTGACCTTGAGGTTGCGGCCTCCTAGTTCTTTTCCGTCCCGAGCTGCAATGGCCTTCGCTGCCTTCCCATCATTGGGCATTTCCACAAAAGCAAATCCACGAGCACGGCCTGTTTCCTGATCAGTGGCAAGATGAATACGCCCTACCAGCCCGAAAGGCTGGAATAGCGCCGTCAAATCAGCCTCTCTGGTTTGAAAATTCAAGCTTCCGACAAAGATACTTTTCATGCCTTCTCCCTTGCTGGATACCGGCCCAGAATCTGAATAAGCGAAACTGCTTCACCACGAATCTTCGAGGAACGTGCGGACGTGGCTGGAGTGCGACGGGTGACGCAGTTTGCGCAGCGCCTTGGCCTCAATCTGGCGAATGCGTTCACGCGTTACGGCGAACACCTGGCCGACTTCTTCGAGGGTGCGCTGATTGCCATCCTCAAACCCGAAACGCATGCGGATGATGCGTTCCTCGCGAGGGCTGAGCTTCTTCAGCACAGACGCCATCTTCTCTTTGAGGTTCAAGTTCATGGCTGCCTCCGATGGCGAGACTACGGCCTTGTCCTCGATGAAATCACCCAGGTGAGTCTCTTCCTCACCAATAGGAGTCTCGAAGGATATGGGTGTCTGAGCGATTTTGCGAGTCTGGCGGACTTTTTCGATGGTCATGTCCAGCCGCTTGGCCAATTCCTCCGAAGTGGGCTCGCGGCCAAGCTCCTGCACGAGCTGGCGAGTACACTTGGCAAGCTTATTGATGACCTCGATCATGTGGACGGGCACGCGTATGGTGCGCGCCTGATCGGCGATGGCACGCGTGATGGCCTGGCGAATCCACCATGTAGCGTATGTGGAGAACTTGTAACCGCGGCGCCAATCGAACTTGTCGGCGCCTTTCATGAGCCCGAGATTGCCTTCCTGGATCAAGTCCAGAAACTGAAGGCCGTGATGGGTGTATTTCTTGGCTATGGAGACCACAAGTCGAAGATTGGCTTCGGTCAGTTCTTTCTTGGCCTCTAGAGCCTGCGCTTCACCCCTCTCAATGAGCGCAAGGGCGCGTTTGAGTCTGTTCAGTCCCACCTCGCTCGATTCTTCGATCTGCTCCAGCTCGGCGCGGCGCGCACGTAGTGCCTTGCGAGCTTCGATCGCCACCTCGCCTAGGGCAGCGTCCACACGGCGCTCAAGGCGGCGTGCTTCGCGTTCGATGTCGTGAAGGCGTTCCACAGTCGAACGCACTGTCTCGATTAGGCGTTTTTTCTCCATCCAGTGGAAAGCGATGGCGCGTATCGCCAGGGAAATTTGAATGCGGGTACGCGCAACGGCCCACTTGGCCCGAACATAGGCCCGCGCCTTCGATTTCGGGGTCTCAGTAAGTTTTGCGGCCTGCTTCAGCGCGGTTTCGTACAGCTCCGCAATTCGGTCGATGTACTTCAGCGTCTGCTTGGTCTTGTTGGCGATCTTCGCTTCAGTCAGCTCTTCGTCGCCAAACTGAATGATTTCCTTGATGGACCGCACGCCTTTGCGCAAGCCTTCGCCGACGGCGATGATCTCCTTAATGACCACAGGCGACCGCGTGATGGCCTTCATGACCACGAGCTGCCCACGCTCGATACGCTTGGCGATGACTACCTCGCCTTCGCGCGTCAGCAGCGGCACTGAGCCCATTTCTCGGAGATAGATTCGGACCGGATCTTGCGATTTGGGGTCCAAACCGACGGTGAGATCAAGGTTTGCTTCGGCAGCGAGCTCCTCCTTCGCGTCGGATCCGATGCCCTCCGCAGCATTTGCGGCGGTCCGCGCCGAGTTTGCGCTGGCAAGATCTTCGTAGATCTCAATACCTTGACGCTCTAAGGTGGAGAGTAACTCATCAATTTCCTCTGATGAATGTACATCCGCGGGCAGACTGTCGTTAATCTCATCGTAGAGTAGATAGCCGCGTTCCTTACCAATCAGCATTAGTTGCTGAACGTGGCCAAACTCGTCTTCAATCTGTCGCGCCAAGTATTCTCCTCAACTTGTTGGAAAGAACTGAAGCGCCTGACATCAAAACTCTTGGTCTTCCTTGTGGGCGGAAAAGCCGGGCTTCGATTTCGCGGTGTGAGCTTCCTTGTAATCGGCCAATTCTGCGTCCGTGACGGACAAGTGACTGGACGGAGGATGGTCACTTCCGGCAGCAAATTCACGGTGAAGCCGAAGGGAACAAATCCCAGGCCCATCCTGATAGCGTACGCGATGCGCTACGAAAGCTTCGTTTGCGATGGTCACAAAATATTCAGAAAATGCACCGTCTTTTCCGCGAACTGTAAAGGTATACTCACGGACCGCCCCCTGACTCTCAAACCCGACGTACTGTAGAAGAAGAGTATCACTCACAAAGTTCCGCCATTTCGGAAACGGTAACTCTCACAAGCGGGACCTGAAGAGCCCCGTATTAGCCTTGAGAGAATTCTAAAGGGACCAAACACCTCGGATTCATGATGACACACTTATGCGTTCCATGTACGAGCATCTCCAAAGAGCGTTCGATCTCGGCCGAAAAATTAGCAATCCATTTGCGCCTGCAGGAATTCTCCAGGCAAACGAACCATCCTGGGGCCAGGTGGCGCCGGGTGACGCTCCATGCCAGCTCGATGGGTGCGTGCGATCTTCTCGAACGACCCACCCTCCGTGGCAATTCGCACCATCCGAATTCCGAGCGTACGTTCCAGCTGGAGCAAATCTGTCCGCTGCTCTCTCACGAAGAGCGTTGAGGCAATGCCACGCTCGTTGGCTCGTCCCGTGCGCCCAACGCGATGAATGAAGGTTTCGGCTACCTCAGGTAGGTCATAGTTAATGACGTGGGCGATGTCCTCGACGTGAATGCCGCGGGCGGCCACATCGGTCGCGACGAGCACGCGGTACTGCCCTCGCTGAAATCCGCTTAGTGCCGCAGTTCGCTGTGATTGCGAACGGTCCCCGTGAATCATCGCCGCGTGGATTCCCTGGCGGTTTAGGTTTTTAGCAATTCGTTCTGTGCCTCGTTTGGTCCGCGAGAAAATAAGGCAGCGCCCGCTCTCCCCATGTAACAGCTTGTACAGCAGTTCAGGCTTTTCGCCATCCCCCACTTCGAATGCCTGCAGCCGCACGTTTTCCGAGGGTTTCAGTGTCGAACCAAATGATAGGCGAACCGGGCTTCTCGTGTAGTCCCTCACCAACTGGGCTATTGCCCCGTCCATGGTTGCGGAAAAACAGAGAGTCTGGCGTTCTGTGGGTACCCCTGACACAATCCGCCGTATCGCAGGTAGAAATCCCATGTCCAGCATGCGATCTGCCTCATCGAGCACCAGCGTCTGCACTCTTCCCAGAGATACAAGCTTGCGATCCATGTAATCCTGGAGGCGGCCGGGAGTTGCCACGACGAGCCGTGCACCTCGACGAATCGCATCAAGCTGCCTTCCTTCCGGTAGTCCGCCGACCACCAAGGCTGCGGGCTGCGTCTGTTTGCTCCTCAGCGCGTCGTACTGCGCCACCACTTGCATGGCTAATTCGCGTGTCGGTACGAGCACAAGCGCGGCGATTTCAGCCGCCTTTTGTGCTGCCAGTTTTTCCATCACAGGAATCAAGAATGCCAGTGTCTTGCCGGTTCCTGTCTGGGCTGTGGCGATCACATCTTTACCCCCGAGGGCTTGCGGAATGGCTGCCGCCTGCACCGGTGTCGGCGTCGAAAACCGCGCCGCAGTAAGTCGCTCCTTCAACGACAGAGATATTGATAGTTCTGAAAAGCTTTGCATTTTGCTTTCTTGCTGGCGAGATTTGCCAGGCATACACCGTAGATAAGCGGGATGCCACGGCAATCTCGATTGCCAGTCTTCTTTTTAAATTACGCTGAAAACGAACGGAGGGAACGAAGGGCGGGTATTCTCAAATTAAATCTTTGCACTAGAGGGTCCGCACAACACAACCGAATGCATTAAGCGCATAAACAGCATACCATGGTGAAGGAGTTCGCGCTCATCGAGTTTCCTTTTCGTGTGTGGCGGGCCGGTCCATCCAATCGGGACAGGGACAACTCTAGAGCCCTTTGCGAACGAACAGCCAACCAGACGATCCCGAGCACGCCGTGCATTGCGCTCAACAGTCGTCGCCCAGGGCGCTTATCGTGCTTCCAAATACCGTCGATTCCGTTTTTGCGGTCTCTTCCAACGATCGCCGTGCACTTCTCGATCCTCAGCGCCGCTGCTCCGTGATTTGCGTCGCGACAGGGGGCGCGGCAGGATGCAGCACTGCTCCGAACGCTTGTCTTATCAGTTTGAAAATGGTCCGTCGATTTTCGAAAATCGTCTTAGCCCATGCGAATCGGCCCATTTGTGGAAAGTAGATTCCCCGGAAACAGAGACGCGCGATGAGAATGTTGACACGATAACCCAACGGCTTGCGGTTGAGCGATTCCACCGCTTTTTCGATGGCTTCGGGGCTGTAAGAATTAGCCCACCCGATTCGTACCTCGTTATGAGCTTCATCGATGCTCATCTTCAATGGCTTATGCGCCATCGCAAACGGTATAAACTCACGCCAGTGCTTCGGACGCGTGAGCCGTCCGGCGGCTTCCAGTCTTTTGTAGAGAGGAGTTGCCGGAAGCGGCGTCATCAAACCAAAGATCGGCAACCCCGGGGGCCAATTACGAATTTCCTTCAAAGTTCGCTGGGCCACGCCGGGCGTATCATTGTCCATGCCGAAGATAAAAGAAGTGATGGCATAAACGTTGCGCTGGGCCAGCCGGTCGAGTACCGCGGCATACTCACCCGGCTTGTTGAATCCCTTTTTTACGTCAGCAAGATTAGCCGGATCGATGGATTCCATTCCGATGAAGATCCACTTGCCTCCTGCGGCCGCAATCAGATCCACGAGTTCTTCGTCGCGCAGCAGGTTGGCGCTGATTTGCGCAACCCAGTTCACTTGCGCCTCGGCGGCAATGATGTCGCGCAGCAATGACTTCGTGCGCTTTACATTGATGGCAAAGTTATCGTCGATGAAAAATACGGCAATCTGGCCTCCCTCCCCCCGCGCACGTTTTTTCAGTAGCAACAATTCCTTCACTACACTTTGATTTGTACGAAAGCGGATCGAGTCGCCAAAAAAAACCGTCGCCGTGCAAAACTCGCATCCGTAAGGACAGCCGCGCCCCGACTCGACGGGAATAATTCGAAACGTTCCCCAACCTGCGCCCACGCGCTTGAGCAGCGGACGAACTATGCCTGGAAGCAAATTGAATTGGTTCAAATCAATCTTGTCCCAGGCAATTTCTGGATACGGCTGCAGCGACGGTTTGCGCTCTTGACCGAAGTGGTCCACTGGAGCGTAGACCTCCTTGAGCGCGCCGCGCGCGGCATCTTCGACGATCCTGGGCCATGTCTCATCGGCTTCGCCAAGAGCAACCGCATCGGCGTGGCGCGAGCCGCCATCTCGTCCGAGCGCTTCATCGGGCATTTCGGTGACATGAGGGCCACCCATCACAACCTTTACTCCAGTGGCACGCACCGCGTCCGCCATGCGATAGGCTTTTGCGATCATCCGGGTCATGGCACCGATACCTACCAGGCCGATATTTTCTTCGCGCACATAGCTAGCGATACTCTCCTCATCCATAGGATGCGTATTGCCGTCAATCAGCACCACTTCGTGACCGGGTGGTGTCAGTGTTTGCAGGAGAAACATCCACAGATGCGGCATGAAGTTGCGCGTGACGCCGTTGTCTGGATTGTAGAGAAGAATTTTCATTAGATCCTTTGGATCGTAATGGGCTAACTGTATGTCTCGGTTCGCGGCAGCAAAACATGCCTCTGCTCTTGCTCGGCCCCGAACCTCAAAGGCCACAAGCCGAACTTTTTCCGAGGGCTTAAGTATGGAGCCAGATGCAGCCGAAGGGAACTTTCATATACTCGCGCACCAGACATCTTGCGCCGGGTCAAAATGCGACCATAACCAAAACTCACAGAAGCAACAGCACCACAGACTTGGGATGCGACCACACAGCAATTCGTTCAGTTGAAATTCTCAGCCACGAAACCGTGACAGATCGCCTGCTCACCAGACAGGGCCTCCTGGCGCTGGCTCGCCCCTTGGCAGCGCAAATTCGGCTGCTTGCGACGTGTGAGCACAGGTAGTTCGTTTTCCACTTGTGAGTGCGAACCAAGAACTTCGGCCCACCGTGCCCGGCAGACGCGTCGGCGCCAAGGCCGCGAGATTTAAGAATCCTGCCATCGCGCGTGTACCCGCCGTGTACCTCGGTTGGGCGAATCCGGTGTTTTTAGCGTTTTTCGCGTTTAGTAGAATCAATAACTTACGAATTTTCAGCATCGCTTTTAGTCCGATCCCCACCGCCCCTACCAACCATCCTTCTGAATGGTAGGAACTTACCGAAAACATGCGGGGGCAAAAAGGGGCAGATTCAACAAGGGTTTCGGTTCCTGCATTTTCAGTGGCACGAGTGACAACCGACCGGAAAACCAAGTTCGAGAGAGAGGTTTCGACAGGGCTGACTCGGATGCGAGAAACCAGGGCTAAAAGTGTGTCAGGGCAGGCCCGTCCGAACTGAATCTGTTTGCCTGCCGTTTATGGGGCCTAAGAAGCTGGTGCCTGCAATTTGCGATTCCACACTGCTTGGACAATCAAGCAGAACAGCATAAATGCGATCGGCGTGAGGTCCATCGCGATCCGCGTCGTCCAGCCGTACCGAAGCCATTGCTCGACAACCGTTCGAAGCCAAGTCACGGTCCCGAAAAATACCCAAACAATTAGGGCAGAGCTGATGACAAAGTAGCAAGCGAGCACTGCACTGAAATTATGGTCTTCCCGTTTTACCCATTTCTTAAATTCAAGATAGGCATTGGTCCGAATATTTGGAGTTCTCACGAGTGTTGATAGCACGAAATATCCATCAGTCGCCATAAAAGGGGATATGTTCATCATTACAATCAAAAGGTTTGCCCAAATCAGATGTGCTACCGCTTCGTGAAGCGCTGTTCCATTTGCGAGATGAGGCAGCAAAAAGAGTAAAAGCGCTCCGAGCAAGCAATTGGCGTAAACACCTGCGCTCCAAACAATAATTCGGTGTCGTGGCCGTAGAGTATAGATGCCAGGAATGCTGATGAAAATGTACGGAATAAAACCTAGATACAGTGCTCCGTTAATTCGGGTTGGTCGCAAGCCGTAGCGCATTGCAGCAAAGCCGTGGAAGGCTTCATGGATAATGGCTACTAGTAGCAAACCCATCCAGAAGAGGAGATAATCCAGGACTTCAAGGCCAACATTGTCAGCATGGGGAAGTCGAAAGTGGCCAACGGATGCGACCCGGAGCAGGCTGAGCGCAACGAGGCTCAATCCAAACGCCAGAAAGTAGGGATGAAAGAGAGCTTGGAGTACGCGAAGGCGCTCAAATATTGCCGACACTCTTACCTCAAATAACTGGATCGAATGGCGAAGCAATTCGTTGTGTGGATGATGCTCCGGTTGGGCAGTTTTAATCAGCCCCGCCGTTTTCAGCTTTAGCAAGAGTTCGCCTATATCGGCATCTCGCCCGTGCTCTGCCAATATGCGGTCATGGATTGAACGCAGATCATGACTGCCGTCGAGATAGCTTATACACTTCATGGTCAATTCAAGCTTGTTAGATGGAACCAAGATGTAGCGATCCACGTCCAGGCTGCCGACGATGTAGAGGTCTCCCTTTGTTTTTTTGAACAGCAGCCACGAAGACATGCCACTGACCATTTCATGTAATATCTCGCGCGGCTGGGAGTGTGGAATAGTAGATGGTATTGGAATAGACCGAACGGAGTCCCGGATTGTTCCGCTGGCGGTCGCCATGTGAAATCACCCTAACATTTCAATTCGGCAGGCGCTCTGTCAGGATGCCGTTGCAATCTGATAGAGCTTCTCCCGAGGTTTTTGGGCCAAAGCCAACGCTGGAATCTGGCTCTCCATGTCTTTCGACAATTTCTTTAGTCCTTCGAGGAAGTTGTGCCACATCGTCGGGTCTGACTTGATATCGTACAGGACTGTTAGCATGTGCTCCATTCCCGATCTTACCCGATGGCAGTACCAGTCAGGGACCTGATAATCATTCGATTTGAAAATCTCTGAGCCGGGGCAACTGAAGCAAAATTGCTTGGCCCAACACTCACGGCAAATCGGGTTCGTGTACTTGTCGCGATAGCTGAGGCGATTGATGGCTCGCTTTAATCGAGGGCTAGGATTGCTGATGTCAAAATCGTCTACGGTTCCCATCAAAAAGTCCTCTTGATTGATGAAAACCTGGCACGGATATATGTCTCCGTCTGTCGTAATATCAAAGCCATCGTACCCAACAGCACATTGAAAGCGAGTGCCCGTTTTCGTCACGAACTGCAAAATTGGTTGGAGCATAGAGCGTTCCATCTTCGGATGCTCACCATGGGCTATCCCCTCCATTAGGGTGCGCAAGGTGTCGATGATCTCGTCGGCGCTTTCTGTGCTCTTCAGAGTCAGTGGGTCGCCATCCGGCAAATCCACATGGGCGACAGTTCCATTGCTGAACTTGAACTCCTCATGAAGGAATTCGACAAGCGAGCTCATGCTCATTCCTGCTTCGTGGTGGACGCGCGTGTACGTCGCTTCGACATTCGGAACCATGCCTGTCTCGTTCACAACTCGGTCGAACCCAGCTTTGATAATATCGTAACTGCCTTGGCCGCCTTTGTGAGGTCGAAGTCGATCATTAATTTCTTTTGGCCCGTCCACGCTTATTGTTATCGCGATTTCATTTTCTCGAATGATGCGAATAGCGTTGTCGTCGAGTTTTGTACCATTTGTGATCATGCTGTACTTCGGAAGCTTGGCGATTTCGCCACGGACTTGCTTATCCTTGATGTAATTGCACACGAGCTCGATAATGTCCATTGCTAAGGTCGGCTCTCCGCCGAAGAACATGATGCTTTCTACGAGCGGGAAGTTCCGATACATCGTTTCTATCGATTTCAACGCAAGAGCTTTGTCCATCCTTACGCGGGTCTCTCTCCCATAATTTCCGCCTTGCGCGTAACAATAAACACAATCGAGATTACAAGCGTTGCTGACATGGAGCGTGATGTTAATTTCGCGTTGGCGTGGGTCTTCGTCGTCTGCAATCTTGGTGTCAACACTGGCTAGGTTGTGCGTGACCTTTTCATTTATTGCACTGAGTTTGGCGATGAGTTCATCCTCTTCAATCCCGTTGCGAAGCGCGATGGTAGATATGTCATCGTTTGCAAGCTCCTTTAAGAGCTTCGCCAAAAGATCGCCGACTTTGAAAAGCGAAAAACTCTCAGGATGCAACACCAAGAAGCCACCTCGGTGATAGGGGAAAACGTGCAATTCGCGTATGAAGCGGAGATCAACACTGGACATGACGGCCTCCTCCAAAGCACAGCACGTGACGTTCAGAAGTCTCGTTCTTTATGAAATGGTCGACGGGTTTATTTTGACAGCGGCCTCCGACCCAGTATGCGATTCGACCGACTTCCAACGCGCGCTCCATGATTTCTGTGATTCGCATCCCACCAAGAGCACGTTATGACCGGCGAGCTTTATCGAAGGCCGCTGTCTTGCGCTGTTAGTTCACAGTGCCAGATTGGGGTTGCTGTCAAATTACGCGTTACTGACACGAACAGCCATGGGGCCCTTGACCGCCGCTACCGCACTTCCCGCCGGCAGCGGGTATTAGGAAGATCGGAGCTATGGACTCCTCAAGTTGCTCAAGGTCCGAAAAGTCCACAACTTCCAGGTCCATGTCGGGATTCTTCTTTTTCGGAATCCGAGCATTTTCTGGATTCTGCTTCGGCATGTCAGAACCTCCTCCATTCGATCTACCTACCCAGAGATACGGGATAGGTGAACAGACGGTCGCGCCGCAGACATGCGTTTGTCAATACAGTAAATTACTGAGAAGCATAAATTCCAAATCGGGAATGCAATCATCGATTCTTTCGCCGAAAAGGAAGAGCGAGGAGATGGGATCTAATCGATCCTCAGAGCTTGGACGGGTTCGAGCGTGGCAGCTTTGTGGGCCGGTACAAAGGCGGCCATAAGACAGACAATGATAATGCCAAGCACAGAGCCGCAAAGACTTACCGGATCGTTCGGGGACAGTCCGTAAAGCATAGAAGCAATAAATCTCGATGTCGCGAGAGCAAACAGCAATCCAATGCCGAGCCCAATGGCGACGAGGGAAACAGCCTCTAACATCACCACCCGAAGGACCTTTGAGCGCGTGGCTCCAAGCGCCATTCGAATACCAATCTCGAACGACCTGAGGCGCACACGGTATGCAAGTGTACCGTACAATCCAATAGCAACAAGCAGGGTGGCTAATCCGGCGAAGAAGGCCGCTAATCGAGCATATAGCGCGGAGCTTGAATACGTTTCCTCAAACTGGCTTTCGAGCGTCCTCGGGTCCTGCAGAGGAATGTTTGGATTCACCTCTGCTACAGCTTTCTGGGCATCGCGAATCACGGCAAGAGGATTTCCAGTCGTGCGCAGTTCAACGTCCATATCTCCGACTGAATCCGCCTGCTGATAACTGTACCACGCCATTGGCATGGGGCGTTCGTGCACTTGGGTGTACTTACTATCTTTGGCGATTCCTACAATCGTGAACGCTGACCCAGCGCGGCCAAGGCTATGTCCTATTGGGTTTTCCTTTGTAAAATACTCTTTCGCTAAAAATTCATTTACCACAGCAACGCGCGCAGCATTAGCAGCATCCGCCTCGTTAATATCGCGTCCGCGGAGGATGGGGATGCCGAGCGTTTCAAAGAATTTTGGGCCAACAAAATTGCTACGGAGAACATTGCTGCGACCGTGCGTGTAATCGCGCCCATCGATTATTAGGTCGTTGTCATCTGACCACTGGGAGCCTGGTCTATTCTCCACTATCGTTACGTTTTCGACCCTCGGAAGCTCTCGAAGGCGGTTCAGAATGTTTGTGTAAAATGCAACGATTTCGGGTTTTGTACTCAAATCTAGCGGATGCAACCCGAACGCCAATATTTGGTCCGCACGCATTCCCAAAGGAGTTGTTTCGTAATTTCGCAGCGTTCGTAGAAGCAATCCCGAAACGAATATCAGCGTGAAGCTGAGTCCGACTTGCAGCGTCACCAGCACCTTTCGGCCATGGAGTTTCGCATGGTTGGCCCCAACCTGAACGCCAGAGCCTTTCAGCTGCTGTGCGACAGATGCGTTTGATGCAGCACGTAACGGTACAAGGCCCAACAACAGAGTCACAGTGCTGGCCACTAAAATCGTAAAAACTAAGACGGTGCTGTTCGGTGCAATGTTTATATCGAATTCAAACCATGAACCCCAAAAGCGTGTCCCCTCTACGGCAAAGAACCAGCCCAGAACCGTGCCTGGTACCACGACGGCCGCACCTTCGATTATCAGTTGTTGTAATAGGCTCTTCGGATCGGCCCCGAGCGCCAATCGCACTGCAAATTCTCGGCTGCGAGCCGAATCGCGCACCAGAAAAAACATAGCGATGTTCACGGAGGCAATTACGAGCACTATTAGGGCCATGCCCATCATCACAAGGAATGGCTCTCGGTAGGTGGGGGTACCCAAGCCCAGCCCCCGCGCCGGAGTGAGAGCTAGGCGCAGTATGGGCGCACCAGGTTCAGGTTGCCCGATAGTTTCGTAAGCTGCCCGCGCGAAGATGGGGTTTGCTTGCGAGGCCGCTTGTTTCCAACTGATCCCTGGTTCCAGCCGCACCATTAGCATTAGATTCCACCAATTCGGGCTTCCGTAGAGAGTGCTCTCAGTCGCAGGCGTACCCCAAGCGGGGACGTCGCGACGATCTTGCAGTGGAACCCAAATATCGGTTCCTTCGCCGCCTGACTCCACACCGTAAAAATGTTGTTGGGCAACTCCGATTATGCTAAACGGGACGCCATCAACATACAGTGTTTTGCCGACTACGCCGGGCAAACCGTGGAAACGAGTATTCCAGTAGCGGTAACTCAAGACTGCAACCGCTGAGTGGTTGCGCTCGTCAAATGCTGTGAAGGACCTGCCAATCACGGTTCCTACTCCGAGCGCCGAGAAGAAATTCCCGCTCACCTCATCGACGTTTGCCTCTTCCGGAGTTTCACCGTACCTGACGCCTGTCTTCGTCAGTGCTAGCGGTACGTAGGCGATAACGTCAGAAAATGCAGACTTGTCTTCACGTAGGCGGTTATAAACGTTAATTCCGAAGGTGTAGCGCATGTCGCCCGTGCTGCTGGTCCGAGAAGGCGAATTTATGTGGCTCAGATAAAAAAGACGCTGCGGCTGGCGCACAGGAAGCATGCGCAAGAGCACTGCGTCCATTGTGCTAAAGATCGCTGTAGTTGATCCGATGGCCAAAGCGAGGGTGACTATTACGATCAGAGAGAACAACGGTGAGTTGCGGAGCTGCCTGAGTGCGTGGCGACAATCTTGAGAGAACCGCCGCATTCTACTGTTCCAAGCGTCTGTAAGTGTAAGGCGTGACAATTATGGTGTCAAGGGCTTGTGCCTGCCTTTTGTTTTAGCTCCATGATTTTGTCACCCCTTAACGGCAACGTGAAAATGTCACCCCATGAACCGGGAGACAATCACGTTGACTCAGAAGGAATGGCAACGAGTGGCAGTCATCTCACAATGCGTCGAAGGAAAACTGGCGTGTGCCAGAGCCGCGGAGCTGCTCGATCTATCGCCTCGGCACATCAAACGCCTCAAAGCCGCCTATCGGCAAGGCAGCGCAGCGGCTCTGGCACACGCCAGCCGCGGCCGCCCCAGCCCTCACCGCACACCGGACCCCGAGCGCGATCGGGTCATCGCTCTGGCGCGCGCCCGTTATCGCGGCTTCAACGATCATCATTTCCACGAAAAACTGCTCGAAGAGGAAGGACTCACCCTGAGCCGCGAAACCGTGCGCCGCATCTTGCGCGCCGCCGGCCACGGCTCGCCGCGCAAGCGCCGCCCGCCCGCTCATCGTCAACGCCGCCTCCGCTCGGCGCGCGAAGGCGAACTCGTTCAGCTCGACGGCTCCCCGCACGACTGGCTCGAAGGCCGCGGCCCGCGCCTCACCATTCTCGGCATGCAGGATGACGCCACCGGCAAAGTCCTGGCCGCTCGCTTCTTCCTCTCGGAAACGGCCCAGGGCTATTTCCACCTGCTGCAGAGCCTGTTGCAGCGCTGCGGCGTTCCGCTGGCCTTCTACGGCGACCGCAGCGGCATCTTCACCCGCAACGACGAGCGCTGGTCCCTCGACGAACAACTCGCCGGCCAGCGTCAGCCCACCCAGTTCGGCCGCGCCCTCGCGCAACTCGGCATCACCTTCATCGCCGCGCAGTCCCCGCAGGCCAAAGGCCGCATCGAACGCCTCTGGGGCGTGCTGCAGGATCGCCTCACCAGCGAACTGCGCCTGGCAGCCGCCTGCGATCTCGCTTCCGCCAATCGCGTGCTGCGCCGCTTCGTTGCCGATTACAACCGCCGCTTCGCCCGCTCGCCTCGCGAAACGGAGAAAGCCTGGCGGCCCGCTCCCCCCAATCTCGAACGCATCTGCTGCTTCACGCACGAACGCGTCGTCAGCAACGACAACGTCGTGCAATGGGATGGGCTGCGACTGCAGATTCATCCGCAGCCCCGAAGATACAGCTTTGCCGGAGCCAAAGTGCAAGTTCACCAGTCCCTCGACGGCCGCATCGCCCTGTACTACGGCAACACCCGGCTCCAACACAGAAGCCTCTGAGGGGGTGACATTTTTACGTTGCCGTTAGGGTGACATTTTCACGTTGCTACAACAGGGCTTGTGCCTGCCTTCCTTTCTCATTTTCAAGCTATGATCGCGGAGAGCCACAGGCTCTCTTAACTGGAAATTCCCGACGCGAAGACGTGCCGTCAAGGGCGAAACGAAGTGAGCCGCGTTAGCGGGACTGCCCCTTCCATGAGAAGGCCGCAGTTTATCAAGGCGCTTTTGTTTTCCCTTCGCTTCGCTAGCGGAGAGGTCTTGCGCACGAGTGGAGGTTCAGTCAAGAGCGCGCCGGTTTTGCGCGGCGAAGCGGACTCTTGACGGGTTCTCCGCTCGCGCGCTCTCATCGCGCAGCGAAGCGAAGGGGCAGTGTTTTTCTTGCTTGCGCACGCCGCACCGCTTCCCCTTCCATACGCACTCTGGATGGGCGTGGATCGCCCGGTGCACTTTGAGATTCTTGATGGAGCGCTGCCACCTTGACGTCGGCCTCGGAAGACCAAGGGTCAGTCCACGCAGTCGCTTGACGGCAAGAGGAGCGAAGGGAATCGGGTTTATCTGCTGATGGCGTGGCTTGCTTCCCTCGCCTGTTCATGCATTTGGCTCTCCGTTGATGGCCGCTTAACGCGATGCACTGGCGCGACGGATGCACGCACTGACTCCAACGCGGAGCGACGGGAGATGTCGCGCCCGAGATGCTCCGTCAGGCGGCTCGTGTCATCGGTATAAATTTGCGCGTCGAGTCGAGCGCGGGAGACGGCAACATAAGCCAAGCGCGGATTGATGAGTTTTTCTCCCGCTTGCTCGGTGTCAGTGTGAATGAGCACGCGGTCGGCAGTTTGGCCCTGACTGCTATGGCTGGTTACTGCGTAGCCGTGGTCGAGATGCCGATTCTCCTTGATGTTGAACGCCACCGTGCGGCCTGAGTCGAGGCGGATTTGGAGATTGCCACACGCGTCGATCTTCTCGATTGTGCCGAGTTCACGGTTAGCGATGTGATGCTCTCGATGCGGCGCGGTGAACTGCACGCGGTCACCTTTTGCGAACTTCCGTTCTGTCGCACGGTAGAGGGTAACGCCTTGCAGTCGGCGCGGATCATACGTCACGTGCTCACCGCTTTCCTTTTTGACCGTAACCAGATTCTTTTTCTCATGGACGCGAATTACCTGTGCGTATTGTCCTGCTTTGATGTCCAGTGGTTTGCTTCCTCGCGTGTAGCGTGAGATGTTTTCTGGCTCGTACTGTGCGGCCCATTGCCGGTCTGCGCCAGTAATCTCTTGGCGCGGCACAAACACTTTCAAGCTGTGCTCCCTCTGGTTCACGCGTCCAGTTGTTTGCAATTCGGCACGAATCCTGTCGTTCAGTTCCACACGCGATTGGTTGTCGGGAGAAATGACAAGCGTCTCCTGGGGGTGTTTCGCATATTCAAGGGCGATGGCCCTCAACCGTTCATCGCGATCAGCTATTTCGTGGACACGACCTTGCGCATCGAGCTTTCCAACGGCCTCTCTCATCTGCCCGCGTGACAGATGGTCCACGACTTCTTTGAGATCCGGGTCTTTTTGCCGGATGATTTCATCCAGACGCGCGACCTGGATTCCGGCTTCCTGCAATTGCTTGTAAGGCGCGCCCGCTTCGACCGCCTGATGCTGGCGTGTATCGCCAACCAACAGGACCCGGTCATTCTGGCCAAGCCTGCGGAGAAATTCATTCATCTGCTTGGTACTTGCCAAACCTGATTCGTCAAGAACGTAGAGACACTTTTGCCCATCACTGTTTCGCTCTCGCTGGGCAAGATGCCGCTGCAACGTGCTTGATTCTATTCCTGCTTCAGCGAGCTCCTGCGCTGCGCGGGAAGTTGGCGCGAATCCTTCAACTCTATAACCTTTGCTTTCAGCGGCTTCGCGGACTGCGGAGAGAGAGGTGGTCTTGCCTGCGCCTGCCACTCCTTCAAGCGCGGTCACCTGGTCACGGCTGGATACAATCTGCTCAACCGCTCGCCGCTGGCTTTCGCTGAGATGCCGATGGTTTTTCTCAATCTGCGTGAGTCTGTCAACGCCAACAAGCGGAGCGTATCTGTTCTGTCCGCTACGCATCATTTGGATTGTGCTCCGCTCCGTAGCGATCATGTCCTGAGTCGTGAATACTGGGCCTGTTCCTATTCCGTTGTCACGCTCGATAAACTCACCGGAAGAAACTCGCTTATCGAATTCAGTTCGAATCTCACGAAGAGTGACATCTCCCATTGAGCGCCGCAACGCATCGCGCAGTAAATCACGTTCCTCAACCACAGCTTCGCGCTCGAAATTCTTTTCTTTTGCGAAGGTCATCGCGGATCGGGCGGTGATCGCCTGCTCCCTTTGGCTGATGCGATTCGCTCTTTCGCGGGCAGCTTGAACTGCTATCTCGGGCTGATCGCCGAATGTATGCGCCAACTCTTTGTGCCGTGCAAGCATTTCTTCACGCGAAATATCCAGCTTGGCCTCTCGCGTTTTGTGCGCGGCAATTTGCGCGGCCTCTGGACCGTGCTGGTCTTCTTTGGCCAAATGCTCTTCAATCTGCTGGCGGCGGGGACTGGATGCGGCGAGATATTCTTCCGAGTACCCTCTGATTTCCGGCTGGCCGCTTTTTCGGCGCTCAATTTCATAGCCAAGTTCTTTGAGCCGAACCGCTAATTCGGAGCGGTATACGGCTGTCGCGTACTGCTGGGATTTGTAGAGTTCTCGGGGTTGCAAAGCGTAGGTCTTTCCATCTTCTGTTTCGGTGAGATTGAAGACCACAACGTGTGTATGTAGCTGCGGGGCAGCGTAGCCGTCCACGGGTCGTGCGCTATCGTGCTCGAATTTGGCGGCAACCCATTTACCTGTGGTTTCTGCTGGCAGATTCCCGCCCAAGCGGGCCTGAACATATCGTTCGAGTTCGTTGAGCGCGACGGCGACGCTTTCCTGATGCACCTGCCGGACTCGTTCATCCCCGCCCACAAGCGCCGTGAGCGATACGCTCTTGGGTGCGGAGAACGTGGCATCCCAGCCGGCCCGGTGCTCCATCGCCTTCACTTTTTCGTGGCGTTCGTTGGTGTATTCCCGCGCCGCGCGATGCTGCACAAGCTGCTCACCCGAAATCGGATGCTGGCCTTCCGAGAGTTTTTGGAAGTGCTCGGTGTTTACTTCTCCTGTGAGGCCCCACTCTTCTGCCAATTTGCCGTGCCATTCGCCGCGAATCTGTTCGTCTTCCGTGTAGTAGTTCTCGCGGGCATTTGAGAACTCCGCAGCGTGATACGCCTGCGCTTGAGATGCGCTCAGAGGACTCGATATGTTCAGCATGATTTTTCCTCTATTCGAAGAAGTGCTCTTGCGCTGGTGTGCGGGTCAGTTGGTAATCGCGAGCTTGTTTCACTTCATGGGGGACAAGGTTCTGCTCTTCGGCCTTCGTATCTTGTTCCTCGGTGGTTCGCTTCTGGAATTCGGGCGTTCGCCTCGGAACTGCTCTTTCGATGTACTTGGGCTGCTTGGCAGGCAGTTCAATGAACGGGAAATTCATCCGCACAACCAGATTGCCTTTCTTGAGGTAGCCATGCAGATCGGGAAGCCCGGTAATCTCGGAAGCGATTACCAGCGGTTCTACGCGGCGTTCGAGGCTGTAGCTTTTCGAGTTTCGCTGCTGTCGGGCGCGTCCGCTCGAACGGCTTTCTGCCAGCCGCTCGATTTCCACTTCACCGATGGTCTTTGAAATCCATTCCGCCGCTCTCGGCTCGCTCGTGCGAAGGAATATCTTTGTCGCGGGTTGCGAGAGCATGGCTTCCGCTTCATGCCCGTAGCGCGTCTCCAGCTGGCTGCGGCCTTGGAAGCCGAGCACAACGGGATTATTGGATTTGCGGTTCTCGGTGATAGCCGTATGCAGTTGCGGCAACCGTTGCAAGCTTGCGAGTTCATCCAGCACAAACCAGACCTTTCGCTCATTGCCTTGCCCCTGATTCATGAGCCGTAATACCAGCGTGTCGAGCCAAAGACTGGTTAGAGGAATGAGCCGCTTGCGCGTTTCAGGCGTGCTGGTGAGAAAAAGCCAACCCTTTCGTTGTTTCGCCCATTCCGCCGCGCCCCAACGCGAGGTGGTCTCGTGGCCGGAAGGAAGTAGTTTCAGGGTGTCGGCGATCATATTGAGCGAGGCCAGCACGCCGCTGCGCTGCGCCGGTGCTTGCCGGTCAATCATGGCGGCATACTCAGTCCCTTTCACTCGCCGGTCGATTTCTTCTTCGTGGCACATCCAGTGGGCTAACTGCTGAGGCGAAGGGCGGAAGGTAAGCAAGTGCGCGAAGATTTTCCTCGGACCTTCCACAAAGAACGGGTTCTCGTTGTGCCGGTCGGGGAACAAGGAAGCTGCAAGGGTCAACGCCTCAGCATCGTGCGAGAGTTCCGCGCCGGGACTCCAATAGGGCATCCGCGCATCGAGCGGATTCAGGATCGCGTCGCCGCGTTCGGGTGAGTAAAACTGCGGTGTGTAATCGAGGGCCGGATCGTAAACAATGGCCGTCTCGCCACGCTCCTCGATTTGCATGAGGATGTTGCGAACGAGCGTGCTCTTGCCCCTGCCGGTATCGCCCATGATAAGGATGTGGCTTGGTTCGGTCGTGCGCGGGAGTCTCAGAATCGGTGTTCGTCGGAGCATTTTCTCTCGAAGCGTTTGCGTCTGCGGGAAGCCGATGCCGTCGGAGCGATTTCTTCGGTTGAACTGCCTAACGGAGACAAGCTCCGGGCCTTTCAGTCTGCGTCCCTCTTTTCGTGATTTCGCTCTGGCTGCGTCTTTGGGGATTGCGATGAGCAAGAATGCGAAGAAAACACCCAATCCTCCCCACAGGGCGGGCCGCATAAAACCAAAGAGACCCTGGTCGTGGTAAACCCAATGGCCCAGAAACCCATGAAGCCATCGGTTGTCGTAGTTGCCTTCCTCGAACACAAGCCACCGGTCTCCGGCTTGCGCGCCTGCCTCGCTCAATACGAAAGCGGTTTCGCCTGTGGCCGTGGTCACCGGTAGGACTTCTTCATCGAACGCTAGATGGCTCCCTCTTTTGTCTATGACATCGAGTAATGTGTAGCGGCCAGTTTTGAAACCAATGTCAGCGCGCATTCCGCTGCGCATGTAACTCGTCAAATAAAACCGCTCCAAGGGCGTGAGGACGCGCGCATACCGGTATGCTGAAATCGCAATCACGGATGCGATGGCCAAGAGCACTGCAACCATCGTCCAAGCGGGCTTGGGATTCGGCCACGCGCCCGCGTATTGGTTTCGCCCCCATTCGTGAGTCATTCCGCACCCCGATTCGCGCCTACTTCAAGACGTTCTTTCGCCTTGCGGAATTTGCCTTCATCCGCGTGCTCAATGAGCCGCTGCATTTCGTCTGGCGAGATTGTTTCTCCGTGAGCCAATTTGTAGAACGCATTGAGCAAGATCGTGCGCAATGCCATCACCTCAGTTAGCAAGACGAGATCGCCGGTGTTCGGTTTCGCTGCTTTGAGCAATATATCTCTCGCCCATTCGCTGATGGTTTCCTCGCCTGCGAGCTTCTCGAATAGCGCGTATTCTTCGTCCGAGACTTTGGTGCTCACGGATTTCGTGCGAAAGGCTGGCATGGCGTTCTCCCTGTAAAATCAAAAGGTTCCCGTATGGGAACCGAGGTTCCTGTGCGGCGCTCTACAGAAACGAAGTTGCGGTAAGACTGTGTTTCAAACGAGTTCCCGTATAGCAACCTCGGTTGCTATACGGCACCCAATTTGGGGTGGCGTGTCCACAAAACTCCCGCTGCGAAGCAGCGCCGCATTACAGTTCCCCGTATTCCAGCGCCAATTCGTCCCAGGCCATGCGCACTTCGGGCATCTCCCAAGCGCGGCGGAACAAGGCTTGTACCGATTTCCATTCCTTCTCCGAAAAGCCGAACGTGATGCCGTTCGCATGAGCGCGAAACCACACGTCCTCTTTCCCTTTCCCGTCTTCTGAGGCTGCGACGTACCCGAAGAAGTGCTCACCATTCCAGCGGCGGGTTTCCTCGCCCAAATCGCCGAGCATGGCGCGGAACTCGGTGATGCGCGGATAACCGCTCACCGGGTACTGAGGCCCGCGCGGGCCGGGGAAGCTCAAGAGAAGCGATAAGTCACGTCCCTCGATCCGAGCAAAGGCCAGCGAATATTCGCCTTCCTTCACAGGAGGGATCGGCGGCTCATAGAAAACCTCTTTCGAGGCCACAGGGAGGCGAAGCGGTTCGTGCTTCGAGAAGTAATGCCCACGAGCAGCCAATCGCCAGAGCACGGGAAAGAACGGTCGGAGAGCGCGGTCTAGTGGCTCGGCTCCAGCAAGTTTTTCGTCTTCCAAGAGCGCGTGGAGATTACGGCCAACCAAGAGTGGTTCAATTTTCGTGCTCAGGTCGTTCAGTTTCTTGCGTGTTTCGAGCACGGCTTTGCGCACAGATTCCGCATTCGCCTGCTCGTCGGTTCCTTTGACTTTCGGACTCCGTGATTCCTGAGGCAGATTGCCCAGGTAAAACTCATCGAGTTTGGAGGCCCGTTCTTTGCGCAGTTCATACACCGCGAGAAACGCATCGAGAACCACAGTGAGAGACTCGCGGGAAACGGGATTGGGAGTCCTTACCGAAAAAGCTTCCAACCCCTGCTGAACGAAATAGGCGAGCACAGTCCACTCCGCCCGTGAGAGGACATGCTCTGCTTCTCCCTTGCGGCGAATCTGCAAAAGCGTCTCGGTCGGTTCGGCGATAAGGTCAACCACTTCGAGCCGGTCTTCACGCGCCGATTCAAGGAACTGCTTGGCCACGTCAGAGGTGGTCACCGGCTCGCCGGTTTTTGCGGAGATGAGTTCTTTGGCGCGTTCGATCCGTTTGTGCCAGGACTCGCTGATGCGCAAGGAAAGGGTTTGCTGCTGCAAGGGGCGTTCTTCGGTATCGGGCTTTCGGGGCATCGGAGGCTCCTCCGGTTCCAGCTACGATGCAACCCAAACCACAAAGGTTGCATCCTGGCTATGCGTATGCAAACATATTATAATGCCCACGACATGTCAAGAAGAATACAAAGATGCTGAAATCCAACAGGAGGATGTTCCAAGACCAGTCCCATGAAGCCCCGCACGGCCCAACTCGGTGTGCGCGAGAACCCAGCGTCGCTCCTGCGGCAGCATGGCTCGCGCCTTGCATCAAACTCGATTCAGCCGATCTCGCAAGAGGCAACAAGCAATTCCAGTAATGCTGAGGATTCTTCGGCTGCTTTCAAGCTGAAGAAGCACACCGAGCCTCACGGAATCGAATCGCCGATCACGTGCGAGGAGGCGTCTCGAATACTTCGAGTTCATCCTCGAACAATTAAACGCATGGCGCGTCGCGGCGAGGTTCCGGGCCATTTCCGATTCGGGCGTTGGTTTTTCTATCCGTCTGAACTGGACGCATGGATGCGAACCGAGTTACATTCATCGCGTCACTCGTGCCGCTAGAACAAAAAAGGAGAAATCCCGATGTTCAAGCGAGCACGCTATCAGTTTGGTTGGTTAGAGAAGCGTAGAAGACAACGAGGGCCTGAAGTCTGGGTTTGGCGATACCACGAAAATGCCAAAAACACGAAAAGAACAAAACCTGCGATTGTCGTCGGTGATGTGCGGCAATTTCCGACGAAATCGGAGGCATGGAAAGCAGTGGAAGGCATTCGGCTGGGAGTCGGCAAACCTGTTGAGGCGGACTTCGTTACCTTTGGTGCGCTCATTGACCGCTTTCTGCGGGAAGCGTTGCCTGAGCGAAAGGGAACTGCGGATCGTTACCGTTCGTGGATTTTGAATCACATAAATCCACGGTGGGAAGCAGTACCGCTTTCAAAGGTCAAGCCACTGGCCGTCGAATCATGGCTCAAGGGTTTGAATCTGGCACCAAAGAGCAAGGGCCATGTCCGTAGTGTGATGCACATTCTGTTCGAGTGGGCGATGCGCTGGGAGTTGATGGACTATAACCGAAATCCGATGAGCCTCCTCAAACTCAAAGGGCTAACGAGACGGACGCGAGAACCTCGTGCTCTGTCGGTTGAGGAACTCCATCGGCTCTGGGCGCATCTTGATGGCGAGACTCGGACGTTATCCATCTTGGCAACTTGTCTGGGACTCCGGGCAAGTGAACTGTTCGGACTACGCTGGGGGGACATTGACTACGAAGAACTGCGAGTGAAGATTCAAAGGTCGTGGGTCTACGGAAGAATTGAAGCTGTGAAAACCGAAGGCTCGGAGAAGTGGCTTCCTTTGGATACGAATCTTGCGGACATTCTTCGCCGCCGCCAGCAACAAATGCCCGATGAACTTCTAAAGACAGGATGGGTGTTCGTTAATCCGGGCACTGGCAGACCGTGGTGGCCGCACAAGTTTGTGCGGTTTCACTTGCGGCCTGCTGCGGAGAAAGCCCGCATCGGTCGGATCGGCTGGCATACGTTCCGCCATACTTATTCGACCTTGCTCCACACTTACGGAACGGACATGAAGGTTCAGCAAGAATTGTTGAGGCACTCTGACATACGAACGACGATGAACATTTACACGCACACGGTTTCACCGGCGCTGCGCGAAGCAAATAGTAAAGTCGTTCGGATGATTTTGCCTGCGGAAAAAACAGCATGAAAACGCGGGGGCAATCCGGGGGCAATAGCGGTTCCAGAGATTCACAACAAATGACTTACAATGCCAGCGCATTCCAGAGAAGTCCTCTGGATACCGCGTTTGGATAAATTCGATCCCCACCGCCCCTACCAATCCTTCTTCTTGAAAACACGGGAGTTCTGGCGGCGCGTTTCCCCGTGTACCCCGCGTGTACCCCTTTAATCAGCGGATCGTTCTTCCAAGCGGCCCTGAGGTCGGCTTCGATCTGCTCTTGCCGAGATCGCGTCCACGGCGCGTAATGGCGTTCTGTAATGCGAATGCTACTGTGCCCGAGAAGGATCGAAACTCTATCGAGAGGGACACCTGCGAGAAGCAATTCGACGGCGAACGTATCGCGGAAGCGGTGCGGATGGCCGGTTGGAACCTTCGCGAATTCGAAGAGGCGCTGCAAGCGGCGCTGCCATTTTCCCTTCGCGCTTCTGACAGTGGATGCGCCTGTCCAGAAGAAATATCGCTCTCTTGAACGCGGGGCTGCTTCCAAGGTCTCAACAACGGCGTCGGGCAGGACGCAATAGACGGGCACGCCAGTTTTCTCCGTATGAAGGAGCAGCTTGTTTCCATTGAGGCGGCTCACTTCAAGCTGAGTTGCATCCCCGATTCGCATCCCCGAGTAGCGGAGCAAGTGAACAAAGGCCCTCAGGCGCTGCGCATTGCGAATGCCGGCGCTCTTGCCATAAGGCCCAAGAGCCGCAATGATCCGAGTCATCTCTTCTCGCGTAAAAGGCATTGTTGGCTTGCTTGGAACCTTCGGTGCCTTCAACTCAAGCGCTGGATTATCGGCAATCCATTTTCTCTTTTCAGCAAAGCGCATGAATGCCCTCAGGCGTTCCAACTTCTTGAGACTCGTGCGTGGTCCCTGTGTCCACGTGGCACGAAATGTTGCAAGGGTGTCCAGGTCTAGCTGCATTAGGAATTGCAGCTTGTATGCTTCCGCAAAGGCGTCAAGCTCTTGGAATAGGAGGCGGTACTTGTACAGCGTGGATTGATTTAGTTTTCGCGCTTCGGCGTCTGCAATGAATTTCTGATGGGCATCCTTAATCGTTATTTGCTGTTCCCGCTGACGCGTTCGCCGGTCCTCTGCTTCCCATTCGCGGATGATCTCTTGCGCTCGCTGCCAGTCCCGGAGCTTTAGAGACTCACGTATCTCCTTGCCACCAAGCGAGCCGTCGACCCATAGAGGGCACTGGCAATGGCGGTGCTTGCGCCCCTTCATGCGCTGCTTACAGCTCCTTCGATGGCGGCGGTAAATGGTCAGCATCGCGCAACGCTTCTAGCGAACAGCGGCTTTCGCCGATAGTCGCCGATGGACCCGCTGTAATACAGAGTGCGGAATCCGCAGCGTAACATAGCGTCTCTTGTGACGGGGATTGCAATCTCCAATCACAAGCACCCCTGGTTCATCCTCGAAAATCTCGCGAACTTTATCAGGACTGAGGTTCCACATCTCAGCGATTTCCGTAACGGCGTAGTGCCGCTCGATGTGCGCTGAGGTTTCGAGTTGTAGTTCGACGGCCATTGCTCGCAGCTACTCCTGAATGAAACTGGTTTCGATAAACTCGTGTTTGCTCTACCCCTGTGGTCCCCTGCATTGTGAGCCGCCGTGATTCAGTGGGCACGGCGTCACGCATGATGCGCGGCGTGCGCCTTGCCGTCCGTATTGTCGGCACGTAGACCCTGCCAAGATTTGAATTCCTTGTCTCGCCTGAACAGGTCTTTCAAGGCTTCCGTAATCACGTAAGACGGAGTTGAGCCGATGAATTGTGCGTAGCGGTCCAGCTGAAGCTTGATAGCTTCTTCAACCCGCGCTTGGATCGCGACCGACTTCGGCTGCTTGGGTGGTGCCTTAATGATTGCCATGCTTCTCCTTCGATCCTTGCTTTGAGTTCGTCTGACAAAATGTCCTACAGAGTTGTTGGCTCCCTCCGTGCTTCGCGGCCAAGACACGAGCTGCGCTTCCTAGCAGCAAGAGGCGGGAGTGACCCCCGAAGCCCGAAGGGACCGGGCCGCGATTGTGCGGCGCGATGGGGTCGCTCCCGCCTCTGGTCGTGTTTTGGCCGCGTTCCGCTTCCTCGCCCGGTCTGCCGCATGCGCTTGCTCTTTCTTAGTCTTATCTCCAGGCCGGGGTGACGCTGGGGGTGAAATCTCCCTGGAAAGCTGGCTCCCCGGAACTTTTCACGGGTATGTTTATCGGTCGATGCGGATGCCTCTCAAACAAAGCAGCCTGCCCGTTCACCGTGACAAAAATTATAGCGGCCTGCGATGGCCTCCGGAACTTCGCAGACTCGGATCGAGCCGCGTTCTCCGTGATCTCTCCCGCACGCCACTTCTTGTATAGGTCTTCGATTCCAGGATCGCCGAATCGCTCTTGTCCCTGGTTCAAGAACTCGATGTCGCGATCATTCACCTTGCTGTATTGCTTCTCATCCCAGAGCCGCCGCGTGCGGAAATACTGGAGCAGCCCCAACGGAGAATCCGGGTCCCAGAGCCGTCGAAACACCCCGTGGAAGAGCTTCTTAGCTCGCTCGAAGTTCGTGTCACGGGTTGCGATGTAATAGAAGCGAAGTTGGGGGAGCTTGGTAAAAAGCGTCAGGTAGGCGTCGAGGTGGGTTCTGAAACTGTCCATGCTCTCAAACCCCGGATCGATGAAACTGAACGTGACCACAGAGGAGACTGACGGGTTGGGGTTGTAAAACATCGGAAATTTGTCCACAAAATAGCGGTCAGTGAAGTTGCCCTTGATAGCCCCGGAATAGCGCTTGTGAGGAAGGATTTTCTTGTTGATTCCCATCTGGTCACAGAAAAAGGTGAGCTTCTGCTCCTCGGTTTCGAGATACGTCACGTCCTGATTTCGGAGAACGAAATCTAGGGCAATGAGCCGCGTTCGGATGTATTCGGTCGAGTGGACCCGCCGGAACCGGACATTGTCCCTGCCGATGGCTTCATAAAGATTGCGCGAGAAAAGGTGAAAGACCCGGCCATGGCGAAGGTATGGCTTGGCGCTGGCGTGCTTCTTCTCGATGACCTTTTGCGCGAACGCAACGCTTCGCTTGCCTGGCTTCGTCTGGATGAAACGCAAGAATTGCTGGCACGTGAAGTACCCGGAATGCGTTGCCACAAGGTAGAGGAAACGCGCTTCTTCCTCGGTATACCCGAGACTGCGAAGGGCCTCCGTGTGGATGGGAAGAAATTTCATAGGGCGAAAATCCTCGCGGTGATTTCGTGCGAGTCGAGAACGCGGCGCAGCCTGTCATGGTCCTGCTGCCGAGCGAAAACGTGGAATCCGGCTTTGGCTTTTTCGCCAAGGCCCTGAGGCCGGTAATCACGAGTGGCTACTTCCAAATCGAGTCTGTGCACGTCGCGACACTGATCTTCATACTCGATTCGGAGATCGGGAATCGGAATCTTGTCATTCACCACTTTCAAATCGAACTGGCTGGCGATGGAGATGCGCTCATAGACTGGGTCCCTGTCAGGCCGCATCCGAGAAAATGCTTGGTAGAGGTCTTTCTTGAGTTCCAAGTCGAGAATCACGCGCCGGACCTTGCCTCCTGAGCGTTCGATTTCTCTTGCGACGTTCTGATAGAGCCGGTAAAGCTCGGCATCGTGGCGCGCTTCCTTGGGCTTCGCAAAGCCGTGGTACATCGCCTGCTGGCTGGAGACAAGCTGCGCGCGTTTGAGAAGCCTGTGGCCTTCCTTCGTTAGTGTCAGGACCTTCGTCGAATAAGAAGAATGGCCTTCAATCGTTCGCTGTTCGACTAGCCCGTGCTTCCGCAGATTCCTGATGTCGGCTTCCATGTGAGCCTGATCTCCTTGGTATCCGAACCGGGCCAGGTCGTCGGTCGGCACGACGCGAAACTTGCCCACATCCGTAAGCGTGTGCACTTCTGAATCGCGCAAGGAGTACGCGCGGTCGCGACCGCGATAGAAGGTTCTTGATCGGTCGAACCCTCGGGACGGCGGCGAATCCGAGAGCCTGTCGCGATCTCCTTGGCCGCGTGGTCTATCGTTATTAGAGGACCTACTAGCCCGCTCGACCACACTGGGGCCTGATTCTGAGTCCCACCGGGAGGGGAGCGCAAAATCGGAGATGCTATAGGGGCGGTCCATAGGAAGCTCTCTGCTTCACCCTGCATGATCGGCAGCGCCCTGGCCGGACTCACGTGCGGGACGATTTCGCATGATCCTTGTCCTCGTTGTACAGAAACACCTCTTCCACCGTTTTTCCGAAGGCTCGTGCGATCTTAAATGCCAACGGCAGGCTCGGGTCGTACTTGCCAGTCTCAATGGCGTTGATTGTTCCTCGAGCAACACCCACATGCGCCGCAAGCTCCGCCTGCGACCATTCTTTCTCTGCACGCAACACGCGTAGACGGGTCTTCATCGGTACCGCCAGGAATACAGAATGAGGCCGACGCTCCAAAGGATGACCATCAGCACGGGGATTCCTAGCCACGACACAGGATGAAAGCCGAGGGCCTGGCAGAAGCCGATGGCGGCAGAAAAAATCAAGGTGCCGGCGAATGCGAAAGTGAGCGCGCGGTAGTTAATTTGCCGCTCGCGCTCATCGTTGGACCGCAGAAAGCGAAGCAGCAACAAAATCGCTGCCCCGGCTGCGACAACGGCCAGAACGAGCACTGGAACGCGGTAGGATGGGACCTTGCCGACGACACTGATCGCTATCGCCGAAACTAGCGCGGCTACGTAAAAGAGCAAGAGCGCACTTCGGCGGCGGTGGGCCAGATTCTCTGGGGATTGTAAAGGCATTCAGACCTCCCGAACTCTGGCCATAGTGTGCGTTATAACGTACCTATTGTCAAGTCTAAAGTTCTTGCGGTTACTTACACCGCTCTTGGTTGACTGCCAGCCTCACTGCGGGACTGCTCAAGCCATCAGAGGCATTTCGCTGAATATGGAGTTGACTCCATAATGTATTCTATGCCATATTGGTAGCGTGAAATGGGCCGTTGAGATGGCCGATGAATTTGAACCAGAATTTCACGCTCTGCACGAGGATGTGCGGACAGAGATACTGGCGCTGTCGATTGTCCTAGAACAGTTCGGGCCGCAGTTAGGTCGGCCTCGCGTTGATACCCTAAAAGGCTCACGGCACGCGAACATGAAGGAATTGCGATTCAGCGCAGCAGATGGTGAATGGCGAGTGGCTTTCGCTTTTGATCGCAGGCGCAAAGCGATTCTGCTCGTCGCGGGAAACAAATCAGGTGGGAGCCAAAAGCGCTTCTACCGCGAACTGATAAGGAAGGCAGATGAGCGTTTTGACGCACATCTTGCCCGGATTGGAAAGGGGACGTAGCTATGTCCGTGAACGTGAATGAAGTAATTCGGAAACTGAATCCAGCCGAGCGCAAGAAGGTCGAGGACCGCGCCGCTGAGATAGTCGCGGAGGAAATGAGCTTGCGTGATCTCCGAAAGGCCCGCAAGCTCACGCAGGCCCGTGTCGCCAAGACTCTCGGCATCACTCAAGACAGCGTTTCCCGACTTGAGAAACGCAGCGACCTGTTGATCTCGACACTGCGAAAGACGGTCAAAGCCATGGGCGGCGACGTCCGCATTGTTGCTGAGTTCCCGGATCGCGCGCCAGTCGTGCTTTCGGAATTATCCGAGGACGACCCACCGCGCAAATCACCTCGGAAGCACGCGCACGCCGAAGTGTAAGGCTCCGCTGTCCCGACCTCTTGTGCCTTGGAGAAATAAACAATGACGTTGACGCGAGATTGTAAGAAAGCGATCCAGACGCGCGTTCAACGTGATCCCGGTTTTCGTGAGGCGCTTTTGCGCGAGGGGATTGAAAACTTTCTCTCCGGTGATGTCGAAACCGGGAAAATCATCCTTCGCGATTTCATCAACGCGACAGTCGGCTTTCCTAAACTGAGCGAGATCACCCATCGCTCGGCAAAGAGTCTGATGCGAATGCTTGGACCGCGCGGCAATCCTCAAGCGCGGAATCTATTTGAGATCGTTAAGTATTTGCAGGAAGCGGAAGGTGTGCACTTCGAAGTCAGGCCAAAGCGTGCCGCGTCGCGCATGAAGCGCACGGCGGTGTCCGCAACCGTTCGCGTGGCACGACGTTCTAACGTCTAGCCCCAAAGTTGCTGGAGCCGCACTGGCCGAATCGCACAGTTGATAGCTCACAGGGAGCGGTTTGGTATAAGTTCGCTCGGCCTTCGCGGTATCTCTTTAGCACGTCAGGCAGTTTTTCTGCACCGATACTTCGCCCCGATTTGGTATTCATCGGGTTGGAGCATCAATATTTTCGAGGTTATAACTTCCTTCGAAAGCGCAACCATGAGGGGCACCAATGCAACGAACTTGGCCAATCATCGTTTTGATGTTGTGGTTTCTCGGCGGTTGTACGGGGAGGTCGATACCTTCCGGTTCGGGACCAACGGTAACGACGACATCTCTGCCTTCTGGAATAATCAACACGGCGTACAGCGCCACCGTCGATGAATCGGGGGGCACTGCTCCGTTTACTTGGTCACTTGCATCGGGTTCGTTGCCTCCGGGTTTATCCCTTGCTTCAAGTACCGGCAATTCCGTCTCGATAAGCGGAACACCAACCGCGAGCGGCATCTTCAGTTTTGCGCTGAAGGTCGTGGACTCAACTGGTGCTTCGGCGGTTTCCTCATCGCTAGCGATCACAGTCGCGGACAATGCGAACGATTCATTGCTAAGCGGAAACTACGCATTTGAGTTCAGTGGCTTCAATTCTGCGGGCGCCGTTGTCGTAACGGGCAGTTTCTCGGCGGATGGAAAAGGAAACCTCACCGGTGGAGTCGAAGACTCTGATTCAATTCAAGGGCCACCGAGGAACCAAGCGTTTACGGGAAGTTACACGCTCGGGAGCGACTACCGTGGGGTTATGAGCCTCACGAGCGGTTCGCCACCTTCGCCGCTTGCGACATATACTTTCGCTGTTGATTCAACAGGGGGGCACGGCCGCTTCATCGAGTTCGATCAGACCGGAATCCGGGGATCGGGCGACCTCGAAAAACAGACCCTGGCCACCTGCTCGTATAACACAATCAATGGTCAGTACGTCCTTCGGCTCGCAGGCTGGGGCAAGAATTTTCCTGGCGTATTCATTGGCGGTCCTGTTGTCGTGGCGGGTAGCGTCAGCGCTGTTGCGCCCGGGAACCCGGGAGGACAAGGAAGCATAGGCCCTGGAGAAATGGATGCAAACACTCCGGGATTCGTCAGCGTGTCGCCGTTGACGGTATCCGGCACTTATGCGGCGACGCCTCAAAGCTCACGCTGCACAATGACCATTTCAGTTGAGAGTCTGCCGAACGTGACTCTCAGCATTTATCCAATCAGTTCGATTCAAGCGTTCGTCGTTGAAACCGACGACCTCACATCGACAACTCCTCTCGTAACCGCAGGGACCTTAACCAAGCAATCGGGCTATCCCTTCACCGGGCTAGGAGGACTCAACGGCGTGTCTGTTGGGGGTGTGATTGGGCAATTCCTTCCGACCGGGGCCTCCACTTACGTGTCAGATGTGGCTGTGGTTTCAATCTCTGCGACTGGGGGAGGCACCTTCACGATGTCGCTGGTTGACAACCAAGGCGGCACTGTCCAGAGCTTCGGTAGCCCGATCAGCGGAACGTATACAATCGACTCCTATGGAAGAGTGCTCATGAATGTCGGACCACCGTTCAGTCCTGTTTTGTATCTGACGAGTCAGAACTCAGCTGTAATGGTGGGCACACTGCAAAACGATCCGACGTTCGGAATTTTTCAATCTCAATCGGGCGCACCATTCAGTGCGCAGGTATTCAAGGGAGCGTTTTTAGAAGGAACTCTCACCCCGGCCGTGGCGAGTGTTGACAATCTATCGGGTTCCGTAATGCTAGACGGATTGTCGAGCATCGACGGTGCGGAGGACGTGAGTACCAGCACAGCAAGCAATTCCGCAAGCGCGGTTCAAGGGAGTTATTCGGTCACGAATCCTACGCTCGGAAGCGGCACAGTTGCTTTCACCGCGCCCTTCAACGCCAGTGGAAACTTCTTTTCGATTTCACCGACAGAACTGCTACTTGTGACGACAACACAGGGCGATTCGAACCCAGTTATCGTCGAGATCGGCCACTGAAGCACGACACGTTTTCGGCCAATGCGATGACAGGCTGTTTCGTGACCGGAGAACATACCAAGCGAGGCGGGTAGTTTTGGGCGATGTATGCACATCGGCGATAGCATAGGCCGAGGCTACACTATCGCAACTGTGACAGATCGAACACCGTCTCCACAGTGGATCCACTGGGGTCGAGGACTTCTATTTTAGTTGGTTCTGCAGCGACTTTCTTTGCGCTGTACTCGGCATAAACTTCATTCCCTATCAACTGCCGCATGCCCTTCTCGGATGATGCAAAGATCGGTTGCCCTCGCATGACTTCGGGTGGAACCTCATCGGCCTGAAGGAATCGAAACTTGAACTCGTGCCAAAAGTCTTGCGAGCGCAAGGTGACTCTATGCTCGTCGGAACGGAGGATAGCCGTGTATGAAGGCGTGAAATAAATCTTTACGTAGAGACGTAAGACACAGGGCTTGTCGAGAAATTCTCTTGTAGCATCCTGCGCGGTGTAGACCAGCTCTTCTTGCGCACGCTCTACGACCTCGGCGTAGGGTGTCTCCAATCGAATCTCAGCAATGTATGCGCCGGTTCGAGGCACTGGCAAATGGTGTACGTATTGCCGCATGAATTCCGCAGTCGCGGCGTCGTTCTTCCGCCCCAGAAAATAGGCCTCCCTAATCGATTGCGAGGAGAGCGCGCATTTGTACCCAAAGACGGGGTTGGCCACAAGAAGAAGGCAGATTATAGCTAGTCGGATCGCATGTCGGCCGGATGCGCGTTTTGAGACCATAAGGAACCGCAATAATTAAATCGCATGATACTGCAATTCTCCAGTGCAGACAAACGTGGATTGGGCGTACAGAAGAAGTAAAGATAGAAGCATTTAGAATTGTTAAAACATGAAAAGTACTATTGACAACTCTTTTCCCTGGACATAGGTTCGGCATCCTCAGCCCGCTACCGGAAACGGAGGAAAAGTATATGTCGCTAAAAAAGATTTTCGTCGTGATCTGCGCGGTGCTTCTATCGGCGTTGCCGGCCATATCCGACAATCTGATAATCGGGAGTTCTCCAACCGACCCAGCACGCTCAACATTTGAAAAACACAGTGATACTGGCGCGCTTGAGGCTACTGGGAATCTCAGCATCCCGCGCGCCCAACACACTGCGACCCTCCTCAAAAATTCGAGCATTTTCGTGGCTGGTGGAACTGACGACGATACATCGTGGCAGATTTTTAACGAAAGTGGGACCGTTCTAAGTTCAGGCCTGCTGCGAGATGGCCGCTACGGCCACGCTGCCACGCTTCTTACGAACGGAAACGTTTTCATCGCTGGAGGCAACGTCGCGCCAGGCACATGGGAGATACACAGCCCTACAGGCGCACTGGTAGCTTCAGGAAATCTAAACGGATCGAGAACGAGTGGCCTTTCGGCAGTCACACTCCAAAACGGAAACATCTGGATTTCTGGGAGCAGCGTGGGTAACGGTGATGCCTGCACTTGGGAGATACACAACAGCAGCGGCGCTCTCCTAAGCTCAGGTTCGCTGACGAACTGCTTCGCTGGGGGCCAAGTCCAAGTGCTCAGCAATGGCAATGTGATCTTACTAGGTGGCGACAACAATCCCGGAACGTACGAGATACGCAGCCAAACTGGGGCATTCGTCAAAACCGGGAGTCTTCTGAACGCATTCAACTCTGGCGCGAACTCTGTTGTTCTGACGAATGGAGACGTGTTCATTTTCGGATCGTGTGGAAACGGCTCGTGTGCAAACTTCGGCTCGCCGAGTACGTGGGAGATCCGCGACGTCAACGGTAACTTCGTTTCTACGGGATCTCTTCAGGACACCCGGGATACAGCGGGAACAGATGTGATGTCAAACGGGAATCTATTCATAAGTGGCGGAAATTCATCCCCTGGTTCCTGGGAGATTCGGAGTTCCACTGGGGCTTTCGTGTCTTCGGGTTCTCTATTTGACACTCGGTACGGCGGGCAGAGCTTTACTCATTTCTGATCACCAGGCAAGTTCACGGCGCGGGCGCGCTCAGTCGGGCCCGCGCCTGAACTACAATTTGTTTCCGTGTACCCGCCGTGTACCTCGATTGGGCGAATCCTGTGTTTTTGGCGTTTGTCGCGTTTAATAGAATCAATAACTTACGAATTTTCAGCATCGCCTTTAGTCCGATCCCCACCGCCCCTACCAATCCACTTTGTTGTGAATCACTTACCAACCACTTTCAGTAACGTATTGTTTGAAAGTAATGATTGGCCCAGATTCTCCATCGCATCACGCTGCGACTGCGGAATGACGTGCGCGTACACCTTCAACGTCGTCCTCACGTCGGCGTGCCGCAGTTGGTTTTGCAGCACAGTGACAGGCACGCGCTGGTCGGCCAACTCCGTCGCCAACCCGTGCCGGAATGCGTGTAAACCAGCGTTAGGGATGCCGAGCGTCCGCAACACCGGCCGCAGTCCGACCCGAACAACATTTGCACGCGAACGCGGCCGCGATCCGTTCCGAGTTGCGAAAAGGATCCCGCCGAGGTTCGGCTTCCAGTGACGCATCACGTAGTCCCGCAACGTTGCCTCCAACGCGGACGGCATCGGGAGCAGCGCCACGGAACATTTGGTCTTCGGCTGTCGAATTTCGCGCGTGCGATCATCCGCAGACTTGTTGACCCGAATTGCCTTGTGGGTAAAATCCAGATCGGACACGGTTAACGCCAGAATCTCTCCGGCTCGCATCCCGGTCATCCAAGCAACTGCGAACAGCGTTTTGAATGGCTCCTTCGCTGCCGCGATGATGTCGTTCGCCTGTTGCCGGGTGAAGAACGCAACCGGAGCTTCCCTGGTTGTGGAACCCAACTGCAAGTCCGTAAACCGGACCTTCGACACCTTCATCCCGCACCGTTCGGCATAGTCCAGAATGGTGAACACGGTGCCGAGGATGTTCACGACGGTTTTGGCCGACAGCGTCTTGCGGAGGTCCGTCGCAAATTGCTGGATTTCACGCACGCCCATTTCAGTTAACGCGGAGTGTTTGAAGCGAGGCAGAATGTGCTTCCGCAGGAAGGACTCCCTAGGTCGCACGGTTGCCGGGGATAGGTTGGGAGCGACTGCCTTACGCCAGTTTTCAACAGCGTCGGCAAACGACTGGCCGTTAGGCGCTGGCGCTACGCTGCCGCGTTTCAAATTCACCTCGTCCATAATCCGAGCGTGTTCACGTCGAGCCGCGCGCTCGGACATTTGGTTGAGGTTGCCCAAGAACCGTTTCACGAGCTTCGTCACAGCGGCCCCGTCAGGACCAACTGCGTCGATGTAATGCATGCTGTACATGCCGCCGTTCTTTTCCTTAACGAAACAGCCTTTCTGAAACCGTCGTCGCGGCACTGGTCCTCTTTTCCGTCCAGTGTCCGACGGCGTTGCGGCGTCGTTGTACTCCGCTTGGTGTGCTGAAGACAAGTCCCTGTCCATAACAGGGACCGCCCGGTGTAAGGGGTTTCAAAAGTCGAAGGGGTCGGGGTCAGCGGCAACCGTTTCGGCGGTTGTTGTTTCGGCGGTTGGTTTGGAGCGCAACCCTCGAACCAAGTTAGAGACCTGCGAAGGGGTCAGCCTATATTTGGTTGCAAGGGTCTGCGTCGCGTCCTTCCCAAACTTCCCGGCGTTGCAAAGCCGCTGGTACTCGTAACGGATTTCCTGTCGCACTGAAGGCGTTACTTCGTGTCGTAGGTACATCACGGGGAAAAGCTCACGCGCAATTTTGTCCAGCTTGCGACACCAAGCACACACGTCGTCCTTCTTCAGCTTCAGATCGCGTGCTATCTGCGGCAGCGTCTTGTAACAACCTCGGGTGCGCTTGTTCCAAGGTCCACTGGTGTCGGGCGTCGTTGCGGCGTTGATGACCGCTCGAATTGTGTCCAGCGTCCCGGCGCTGTTGCAGCGCATCGGAAAATCACGCGCCGCCAGTTTCAACCTTGCGGCAAATGCCATGTCGCTGCGGAACGCGCGGTTGAATGCCGTCCTCCCGTACGTCGCCCGCTCGAAGTACACGCACAGCACATCCTCGCGCTCACTCGGCGTCAGCTCCTCACACCACCAGAGCAACGGCGACGGCGATTCTTCGTGCGCGATGCTGTTCCAAACCGCTTTGCGGATGCGGCGTCTCATGACCCTACCTGACGACCAGTATCCGGGCAGCCTTGGTTCGAGACAAGCGTAATTCTTACCGAGCCCTCGAACCAGACAAGGCGGGCGTCGTTTGTCGCGGCACAATGGTCGGCACTCGCCGGGGCCGCAGGACCTTTACTTGGTTGTAGGGTTCGCCAGTCACAAACGGCGTAACAGGTTTAGGCGGTATCACGGTAGAGAAAAGATGAGACCTTACCAAACGATTTTCAAACAAGCTCCAAAATCCGTCGCTCCCTGCGACGGCATCTTTGGCTCTACCGTGATCGCGGCGGGGTGGCTTCCATCCCGCCGGGATCATTTCAACGGAGAGCCAAGTTGACAGCCGCAGTCCGACTCACACACACCCAAGTCAGGAAGGCGCTCAAGCTTTCGCCTAACGCCAAAGAGGGCGAGTGCCCACTTTGTCGCGGCAAGCTGTCGTTGTATGGAAGCGATAGCTTTCTCTGCTGCAACCCCGACAGTCATTGCAACTTGGCGGAGGTTGCCGCCAAAATCCGGGAACTGTTG
>Ga0075272_1000050_pt1 | contig 35553 bp, 34 predicted proteins | sample SF_Rice_5C_0N_40_FD_69776 | JGI IMG/M metagenome (GOLD analysis project Ga0075272, IMG submission 69776) | Rice paddy soil microbial communities from Twitchell Island, California, USA - SF_Rice_5C_0N_404 | ecosystem: Environmental > Terrestrial > Soil > Paddy field/soil | place: USA: Twitchell... | reverse complement strand
GAGTAAGCCAAGCACCGCTGGCCTGGGGACACAAGCGCAGGGCACAAGGGCTGCCTTGCGTTTGAAATCATTAGCGGTAAAATCCAGTTTTCGCCATGGAACGCACGTACGACATTTTTGAAGTTCTTCCAGACGGCCTGCTGGAATGGCTGGAATTCGTGTCCGGTCACGAAGAGGCGCTGGAACGCGCGCGCGTGCTGGCGGCCGCATCTCCGAACGAATTTCGAGTGATGCATCTGCCGACGAACTCGGTGGTCGCGGTGTTCAACGCGAAAGAATCGCCGTCCGAATCGAGTTCCAAAGGGAGCACGCGCAAGAAGGGCGGCTCCGGGCAATCGGAGGCGCGCCTGCGCCCGCCCCGGCATTTTCGACCTGGCATCGCGCGAAATTGCGCCATTCCGTGGCGCCTGCGGGTCCACCGGCGCATTTGACCCAGGCGCTCGCCTTCAAACCCGGCACGTGCGATTCCGTCACGCTTTCGAGGAGAGCGGAGGAAATTTTGGCCGCACGGCCGCGGACGGCGACCGGGCGGCCAAATTGATTTCAGAAGCGGCGCCCGCCGGACTGCGCCGTGGCGGCGCGGCGCAGCGTTTCGGGTTCCGCCGCGGAGGCGCATTCGCGCTCGGCGATCAGCCAGTGCTCGAGGGCGTGACCGTCCTCGCACCCGCGCTCTTGCCAAATTTCGTACGCCCTGCGCTCCACTTCCTCTTTGTTGTTCTGGTTCTGTAGACGTGCCATAAAACACCCTTCCCCCATGGATTTAAAGCCTTCGTTTGCGGGAGGCTTCGTGCAAAACAATAATTCGTGGGCCGGAGTCCGGCAATCGGGTGGAGGATGTATGCGGCATGTAGAGCGGCCGTTTTTTGGGACGGAGGGCAAATGGCCCGGCGCAGGAGAGTTTGGCAGCGGGGCGGGCGTCCGGAAGGGGCGGAGCCGGGCAGGGAGGGGCGGGGAGCAGTTTTGGGTTGACATCTTACCTGAACGAGCGCATCTTTTGGTCATATGTCGACCCAAGAACAAAACGAAAAACTCGAACTTCTGCAGGGCACGCTCGATTTGCTGATCCTGCGCACGCTGATTTTCGGGCCGCAGCACGGGCAGGGAATCGCGCGCGCCATCCAACAAACCTCCGAGCAGGAGCTGCTGGTGGAACACGGCGCGCTCTATCCGGCGCTGCAGCGGCTGGAGGAACGCGGGTGGATCAGCGCGAAATGGGGAACGTCGTCGAACAACCGCAAGGCGCGGTTCTATTCGTTGACTGCCGGGGGGCGCAAGCAATTGGTCAGAGAAACCACGAAATGGAATCGCTTGTCGCAGGCCATTGCGCGAATCCTGGGCAATGAACCTGCAGAAGGGTGATCCAGCGGGCCATGTTCCGGCGGAAGCGCAAGAGCGAGGATTTTGGCGCGGAGATTGAGGCGCACCTAGCGCTGGAGATCGAACGCCTCCAGCGAGAACAGGGGTTGACGCAGGAGGAAGCTCGGGCGGCGGCGCATCGCGCGTTTGGGAATGTGACCCGTGCGCAGGAACGGTTCTACGAAGCGGGCCGCTGGATGTGGTGGGAGCATTTCTGGCAGGACTTGCGCTTTGGCGGGCGCCTGCTGCGCAAATCGCCCGGGTTCACGATCGTCGCCATCCTCACGCTGGCGCTGGGCATTGGCGCGAACACCGCGATTTTCACTCTGGTCGACGGCATCGTGCTGCGCCCGTTGCCGTATCCCGACTCCGAGAGAATCGTGCACTTTGGCTGGATGGACAAGACGCTGATTCCGAACTTGTCCATCCCGGAGTTCGAGTTTTTGCGCGACCACGCCAAAAGTTTTTCGGCGCTCGGCGGGTTTCAGGGCTATGGCACCCGACAGCTCAACGATCGCGGCAGGAAGCGCTGGATCACGGCTGCGGACGTCACGGACGGATTCTTCGAGACGATGGGCGTGAACATGCAGGTGGGGCGTCCGTTTGAGCGCGCTTTCACGCGTCCTGGCGGCGCGTACGGAGCGGTGCTTGCGGACTCGCTTTGGCGCAGCGCCTTTGGCGCGGACCCGAACATCGTTGGACGCCAAATCATCCTCGACGGCCAGTCTTACACGGTCACGGGCGTTCTTCCGCCCGGCTTCACCTACCTGGCGCCTGCCGACGCATACGCTTCGCTGCACACCGACAAAAACCCTGGGAATGGGGGATTGAACACGGATGTGATGGGGCGGTTCAGGCGCGGCGTGTCGCTGGCGGAGGCGCAGGCGGAAGCTCGCCTGCTTGGCGCCGAGTTCTTCGCGCAGGCTCCGGTGGAGGAGCGCCAGGGCGCAGGCGTGCTTCATCTCGACCGCTATCGGGAGTACCTCGCCAGCGATTATCGGACGAATCTGCTGATCCTGCTCAGCGCGGTGGGGCTGTTGCTGCTGATCGCGTGCGCGAATGTCGCCAGCCTGCTGCTGGCGCGCGCCACGGCGCGGCAAAAAGAAATTTCCATCCGCTTGGCGCTGGGCGCGGGGCGAGGCCGGCTGCTCGAACAATTCCTGGCGGAAGGGTTGCTGCTCGGAGGGATTGGCGCGGCGGCGGGGCTCGCGACAGCCGGGGCGTCGTTGCGCGTTTTTGTGGCGGCGATTCCCTGGGATCTTCCGTCCATGGACCGATTCGGGCTCGATGGGCGCGTATTGCTGTTCACCTCACTGGTGGCCATCGTGGCCAGTGTCGCGTTCGGCCTCGCGTCGTTCTTTCAAACGCGCAAGGTGGACCTGAACAGCACTTTGAAGGAAGGCCGCTCCGCCGCCGAGCCGGGCCGAGGCGGCGCAAGACTGCTGAACGCGCTGGTGGCCGGCGAGGTAGCCATCTCGCTGGTGCTGGCACTGGGCGCGGGGCTGCTGGTCGAGAGCCTTTACAACTTGTACCAGCAGGACCTGGGCTTCAATCCCGCGCACCTCATGGTGATGCAAACACCGTTCGCGGCGAACGCGTCGGGTGCCGGCATTTGGAACTTCGAGCGCGAGGCGCTCGCGCGCATCCAGGCCATTCCGGGGGTGCAGTCGGTGGCGATTGTATCGGTCGCGCCTCTCCACGGCCGAATGAATCTTCCGGCGCAGCGCGACGGCCACCCGGAAGACAGCATTGGCGGCACGGAACTCCGCACCATCAGCTCGAACTATTTTTCGACGATGGAAATCCCATTTTTGCGCGGGCGCGGATTCGAGCAGAGCGATATTGGGGCGTCCGCGCCCGTCGCCATCATCAACGAAACGCTGGCGCGGGATTGGTGGCCGGGCCAGAACCCGATCGGCGACCACGTGGTCCTAGGCGAATACCAGGGGCGGCAATACATCCAGATTCCTCAGGCGGCGCGGGAGATCATTGGCATCGTGGCGGATACGAAAGGCATGCTGCTGGACCGGCCCGCTCCGCCCATGATCTATCTTCCCATGTCCGAAGGATCGTTTACCTTCAATGGTTCGACCGACTGGGTGGTTCGCGCCGGCGCACCAGCGGGAATTGCGCCTGCTCTGCGCAAAGCTATTGCCGACGTGGCCCCCGAGCAGCGCATTCTGGACCTGCAGCCCATGAGACAGCTGGTCAGCGGCTCGGTAGCGCAGCCCAACTTCGAAGCCCTGCTCGTGAGTACGTTTGGTTCGCTGGCGCTGATCCTGACGCTGGTCGGCGTGTACGGCGTATTCAGTTTTCAGGTGGCCCAGCGGCGGCACGAAATCGGCATGCGTGTGGCGCTGGGGGCGAGCCCGCGGCAGATCTGGCGGCTGATCATCGGCAAAGCCGCAGCGCTGGCGGCGGCGGGAGTGTTGATGGGCTTGCTGGCGGCATTGGGATTGACGCGCTTGATGAAATCGCTGCTTTTTGGCGTCCAGCCGGCCGATCTCGCCACCCTGGCGCCGCTGGTCATTCTGGTCATGGTGGTGGCTCTTCTGGCGGCGTACGTCCCGGCGCGGCGGGCGATGAAGGTGGATCCCATGGTGGCGCTGCGGCATGAATAAGTCCTGCTGTGCGCGGTGGCATTGGCAACTCCGCGCATACCGCGGCTTTCAGTGAGTTTTCCACAGCGTTTCCCTGTAGAATTTTGAGTGAGTGAATTCCCCGTGAGCGCAGAACGCAGAAGTATGTCCGAAGAGCGTGTCATGGACGCCGAGAGTGAAGCGGCCGAGAAGGCGCATTCGGAAGCCGCGCTGCAAAAGCTGGTCGAAGTCATTTCCCGCTCGCAGAGCAATTACCGCGAATTGATCGACAATCTGGACCAGGCGGTGTTCACGCTGTCGCCCCAAGGCGAGATACTGGTGGCCAACCGCCGCTTCTCCGAGATCATCGGCGCGCCCTTTTCCGAGTTCATAGGCCGGCCATTCGGCGAGTTCATCGATTCGCCCACGCTGGAAGAGGCCAAACGCGCGTTGCCGGAGCTGCAAAGCTCCGGGTGCCGCCAGGGGCCGGTCGCGGTCCGGCTGAAGAAGGACGGCAGCGTCCGCCATTTCTCCTGCTGGTTCCAGTTCGTGCCCCAGGGCGGGCAGCTCGCTGTGATTATCGGCCGGGCGCGGGATGCCACCGCAGAGCACGAGGCCGAAATCCGCTTTGCCGAGCTGTTCACGTCGCTGCGGGAAGGGATGTTCTTCGCCGCGCCGGATGGCCGGCTGCGCGACGCGAATCCGGCGCTGGTGCAAATGCTGGGATACGCCGGTAAAGAGGCGTTGCTGGGGAGAAATCTTCGCGAGCTGTATGCGGACGGCTCGGTGCTCGACGAAGTCATGCGGGACCTGGGCTCCGCAAAATCCGTGGAGGACCGCGAATTCATTCTTCGCCATGCAGACGGCCGGAACGTCTACTGCCGCGGATCGGTGGTGGTCAGCCGGGACGAATTGAAGCGCATCACGGGGATTCAGGGGATTCTGGCCGACGTTACGGAGCGCCTGGAGATCGAGCGGCGCCTGCAACAGGAGCAGGAATTCGTGCGCCGCCTGATCGCGAATTTTCCCGACGTGATCGCGGTGCTGGACGCGGACGGCCGCTACACCTACGTCAGCCCGCGCGCCGAGGACCTGCTGGGAATTGCGCCGAAGGAATTCATGGGCGAAGAGGTGACCTCGCGCGTCCATCCCGACGATGTGGCCAAGCTGGACGCCGCCCACCAGCAGCTTCTGGCCGGGGCCACGCCGCAGGTTCAGGTGGAGTTCCGCTTGCGGCACCGGGACGGCAGCTGGCGAACCCTGCGGGCGAGTGCCGGGCCGCTGCACGATGGGGAGCGCATTAGCGGCGCGGTAGCGTCCGCGCGCGACGTCACCGATTTGAAGCGCGTGGAAGAGCAACTGGCGCGCAGCGAGAAGTTCGCCGCCATGGGGCAAATGCTGGCCGGCGCCGCGCACGAGCTCAACAACCCGCTCACCGCCATTCTCGGAGTCGGCGACTTGCTGCGCGAACGGGCCACGGACGATTCCTCCCGGCGGCACGCGGAAATCATCCTGCAACAGGCGAAGCGCGCAGCCGATATCGTACAGGACTTGCTGGCTTTCTCGCGCCCGCCCACGCAGGGGCGTTCGAAGATCGATTTGGGGGATTTGGTCCGGAAAACCCTGGATGCGCGCAAGGCGGAGTTGCGGTCGCGGAACATCACGGTCCATTTCAGCGCGCCGGAAAGCCTGCCGGGGGTGGAGGCCGACGCCAAGCTGATTTCGCAGGTGTTGATGAACATCGTGAACAACGCGGAACAAGCGATGGCAGCGGCGCGCGACCGTGGCAACCTCAACGTGAGCCTGTCGGGGGCCGGGGAGAAGGTCATTCTGACGATTGCCGACGATGGCCCCGGCATTTCCGCCGAAGACATGCCGAAGATTTTCGATCCTTTCTTCACCACCAAGCGACCGGGCGGCGGGACGGGGCTTGGCTTGACCATCAGCATGGTGGTGGTGCGGGAACACGGCGGAACGATTGAAGCGCACTCGCAGCCGGGAGCGGGCGCGACGTTTCGTATTTTGCTTCCTGCCGCGCCCGGCACGAGCCCAGGGGCGGGGAAGGACGTCCAGAGCGGCAGCAGGCTGCTGCAAGGACGTTCGGCGCTGGTTGTGGATGACGAGGAAAGCATCCGGGAAATCGTGCAGGAGGGGCTGCGCGCTCGGGGTCTGCGGGTGGATGGCGCGGAAAGCGTGCAGGCCGCGCTCGGGCTGCTGGCGGGCCACAGCTACGATTTTATTGTTTGCGACTTCAATTTGCCCGGTGAGCGGGGCACCGAGCTTTTCGAGCGCGTGCGCAACACGGCGTCGCGACCATCGCAGGCCTTCGTTTTCGTCACGGGCGATCTGGTGGAACCCGAGAGAGCGGCCGAACTGAAGAAGCAGGGAGCGCACGTGCTGCAAAAGCCGTTCCAGGTTTCCGCGCTGGCCGCGCTGCTCACCGATCTGCTCCAGCCGCAAACTGCAGGCAAATAGAGGCTTGCGGCAAACGAAGGGTCACTTTTCCTTGGCCTCGGTTTCCCCCGGCGCGTCCACGCCGAAATCCCAGACAAAAAGACTCAGTTGATCGAGCTGCGTCTCGCCCGGGACCACCTCGACAAGGGCGTACTCTCCAGGCGGCAGGCTCTGGCCCAGGGTGAAGCGATAGACGTCTTTCGCCATCTGCCAGCGCTGCATGAGGAGCGGGTGGGTAGTGGCATTCTCCATCTTGAAGAGCTGATCCACCTGGGCGATTTTGCGGTGCGAGCCCTCGACCTGAGCGCGCACCAGCTCGAGAGAGGGAACGGTATCGGCGGAAACGCGCAGGTAGAACTCGGGATTCGCCGAGCGAATGCGAAGCTTGGCGTGCGCGCCTTTGATCAGGATCGTATGGCGCTCGGAGACAATCGGAATGGGCGAGAGGATCTTGGCGATCTCGTGCCGCTTGTTCAACTTGTAGATGGGTTCGGCGGGCGGAAGCTGGAGGACGTCCTTATGCGCGAGAACCCACACGCCCTGGCCGGGCGGGAGAAAAACGCCGGGGTAAATTTCGAGGCTGGCGTCGATTTCCAGGGGCATGATGCGGCGCTGATTCTCCTGGTGGCGCGCTTTCTTCACCAGAGCGGCGTCGACTTGGGCGTGTGCCGCCTCCGCTTTCTTGGTGGCCGCCCAATCGACCAGGGATGCGGGAATCTCCTCCCAGTCGGAACGGTCCATGCTGTAGAAGCGCACGCGGTCCCCAATCACCTTGTACTCGCGGACGCGCTGAGAGCTGCCGTCCGTCAGGATCAACTTTATTCCGCGCGGCGCTTGGGCGGAACCGTTCGGTGACGCCTGCGGCTCGGTCTGCGCCGGATTTGGTGACGCCTGTTGGGCGGCTGCGGACGCGGCGCTGAGGGATAGAAAGGCGAAGAGGCCGAGCGTGAACGCGCAGGCCAGAAGAGCGGTCGCGAGTGGCGGCTGAAAAACCAGCAAGAGCGAGCGAGGCTTCGATCGAGCGCGCATGGGCGAACGTCTCTGCAGGTATGATGCTGTTTCGGCCCTGGAGGTCAAGACAGCGGCAGGATACTGCGCGGGCGGCCCGGCGGCAACAGCAGGAGACGGCCAAAGTTTGGCGGCTGCGATCATACGCGGAAGGGGCGTCTATGTGGCTGGAATGGAGAGAGAAAGAGATTTGCTGCCGGGCGGCAGGCGTTGTGGTGAGGTTAGTGCTCGCAGCGCGGGCACAGCACGGCCAGAATCATCAGGTCCGAATTGGTGAAGAGCCACTTCTCGGCTTCGGCACCGGCGGTTTCTGCCACGCGCGCGAGCTTTCCCAGGTGGCGATTGCGCGCCAGACTGCGGACGTGCTCCAGGCAAATGCCGGTCAGGCTCACCACTTCTTCTTCGGTGAAGACTTTCTGGCTTGATTTGACGCGGACCATGTCGTTCCTCACGGTTCCTCGATGCTGAGTCGAATCTAAAGCCTGTGAGTTTTCCCTGCAATAGTCGTTCCGTACTGGGTGACTAGAACGTCCAGGGTTGTTTCCGACAGGCGAAAACTCCAATCCTTTTTGCCCTCTATGAATTGCGGACGGTTTCGGGCGTCAGCCGGTGGCAATGAAATCGATTTGGCGGGGAAGACTCGCCCCCAGTCGCGTCCGGTTATGGAATATTTCTACGCTTTTGCAAATGTTGGAGTGGAAATTCCCGCGTAAAGCGATCTGCCATAGCCGAGTCGGAGATAATCACCTTCGTTAATGGGAAAAGACTTCAGATTGGAACTCGCGTTTTTTGCGAAGTGAAAATCCTCAGGTCTGGAGACCTGAACTACATGGGCAGACCTGAGCTACATTCCATCGCAGCTACATTTGCTCGGAAGTGCCGATAACGTGTTTGGAAACGCGACGGCGGGAGCTACAGCGTGAGACCGCCGGCTTGCTCGAAGGCGTGAGCGAGCTGCAGGACGCGCCCCTCCTCGAAGTGGCGCCCGAAAATCTGCAGCCCCACGGGCAGCCCTTCGCGGGTCTTGCCGCAGGGGACGGAAATGCCCGGCACGCCCGCGAGCGATCCTGTAACGGTATAGATATCAGCGAGATACATCTGAAGCGGGTCGGCCGTCTTCTCGCCCAGCCGGAAGGCGGGGGTGGGCGCCGTGGGGGTAATGATGGCGTCCACCTTCTGAAAGGCATCGGCGAAGTCGCGCGCGATCAGTGAACGCACCTTCTGCGCGCGCAGGTAATACGCGTCGTAGTAGCCGGCGGAAAGGGCGTAGGTCCCCAGCACGATGCGCCGCTTGACCTCCGCGCCGAAGCCCTTCTCGCGCGTGCGCCGATACATTTCCATGAGCGTCCCGCCCGGCACGCGCAGGCCGTAGCGCACGCCATCGTAGCGCGCGAGGTTGGAACTGGCCTCGGCGGTGGCGATGATGTAGTAAGTCGCGATGGCGTAGTCGGTATGCGGCATGTGCAGAGGAATGCGGCGGCAGCCGAGCCGTTCGAGCAGCGCGATTCCGGACTGAACCTTCTCGCGGACTTCCTCGTCCAGGCCTTCGCCGAAATAGTCTTCCGGGACGCCGATGCGCAGGCCGTCCAGGCGCGTTTCAATCTCGGAGGGATAGTCCGGAACGGGAACGGGCGCGGAAGTGGAGTCGTTTTCGTCGCGGCCGGCAATCACGGACATTACCGCCGCGGCGTCGGCGACGGTGGTGGCGAAAGGCCCGATTCGGTCCAGCGAGGAGGCGAAGGCGATCAAGCCGTATCGCGAAACCCGGCCGTAGGTCGGCATCAGCGCTGGAATGCCGCAGCAGGCGCCGGGCTGGCGGATGGAGCCGCCCGTATCCGTCCCCAGGGAAGCTAGGGCGAGACCCGCAGCGACCACGGCTGCGGAGCCGCCGCTCGAGCCGCCCGGTACGCGGTCGAGCGCGACAGGATTCCGCACCGGGCCATAAGCCGAGTTCTCATTCGAGCTGCCCATGGCGAATTCGTCGCAGTTGGTTTTGCCCAGGATGACCGCCCCGGCGGCTTCCAGGCGCTCGACGGCGGTGGCGTCATACGGCGGGACATAATTCTCAAGGATTTTCGAGCCGCAAGTGGTGCGCACGCCCTTCGTGCTGATCACGTCCTTAATGGCAATGGGCACGCCCGCCAGAAGCGGCAGGTTTTCGCCTTGGGCGATTGCGGCATCGATGCGGTCCGCCTGGGCGAAGGCGCGTTCGGGACTGAGCGCCAGGAAGGCATTCAGTTCGGGATTGCGCTTCTCGATTCGGGAATAAAAATCGGTGGCCAGCTCGCGGGCGGAGACTTGTTTCGACCGCAGAGCGTCTTGCACGCCGGCAATGGTCCAGGAGCGCTCGGCCATCATCGTTCGATCACCTTGGGCACGCGGAAGAAGGGCTTCCGCGCGTCGGGGGCTTGGGCCAGGATGGCGTCGGCGACGGCGCACGGTCGAGGCGTATCCTCGCGCAGCTCGGGATGCGATTCGGCGGCAGGCTGAAGCACCTGGGCCATGGGCTCGACGGAGGTCACGTCGAGCTGCTCGAGTTTGGCGATGTACGTAAGGATTTCATCGAGCTGGCCACGATAGGTTTCGACTTCTTCGGGCGAAAGTTCGAGATGCGCCAGTTCGGCGACTCGCAGGACGTCTTCACGCGTAATCTTCATGGTTCAGGTCACCAATCGGTGCGGAAACAAAAGAATAGGAAAGCATAGACCAAGCCGCCGAGACAAGGAAGGCGCGAAGAGGAGGCAGGGAAGCAAGGAAGCAGGGAAGCAGGGAAGCAGGGAGGCAAGGAAGCAAGAGCCAGGAGGCAGGAAGCAAACTCGCGGGGCTATTTGCGACGGCGGATGAAGGGCAGGTGATCGTTGTCGAGTTCGTACGGCGTGGTTCGGCGCCGCGGCTCCGCAGTGGAGGGAGAAGCCGCGGACCCGGCGGCCGGCCGGCCCTTTGATGCCGCGAATTTCACTTCGCGGACCAACGTGCCACCCCAAGCCTGATTGATCTGCGCGCAGAAATCGCGGGACATGCACTCGAGCTGGCGCCGCCAGGCCTTGCCGTCGGCGGCAATCTCAAGGCAGCCATTGTGGCAATGCAGCGGGCGCGTATGCGCCGCGACCGTTTTGCCGACGATCTGCGGCCAGGAGCCGTTCAGCCAAGCGAGCGGGGCCTGCGCGTGGCCGATCCTGCGCGCCACGCGTCCGAGAAGATTGCAGGCCTTTTCCATTTGCGATTCGCGTCGAAGAGCGGAGGGGATTCTACCACGCCAAGGCAAAACCAAAGGCAAGAACAAAAGCAAAAGCAGATTCCTCGCCCCCATTCGCGGCAAAAGCAGCCGCGACTGGGCTCGGAATGACACCGTGCGCGTTGCGCGAGTTTGTCCGGGAAGACCGGATGCGACTGGGCTCGGAATGACACCGGCGACTCGGTTCATTCGTTCTAGGCGGCGGATTCGGAGAGGAATTCGACCTTGAAGGAGGAGGGCACGAGGCCCACACCGGCGCCGCGGACGAAGAGTTCGCGGACGGCGCGGCGGCCTTCTTCGCCGTAATCGAGGGTCCAGCGGTTGACGTACATGCCGATGAATTTGTCGGCGAGCGAGGGATCCATATCGCGCGCGAATTGCAGGGCGTAGTTCAGGGCGGGCTCGCGATGATCGAGGGCGTAGCTGACGCTGTCGCGAATGACGCGGGCAACTTGCATCCCCACTTCCGTTCCCAAACTGCGGCGGATCGCATTGGCGCCCAGGGGAAGCGGCAGCTTGGTGGTTTCCTGCCACCATTGCCCGAGGTCCACCACGCGATGCAAACCGATCTGCGAGAAGAGCAGCTGGCCTTCGTGAATGAGGAGCCCGGCTTCGACTTCCTTGGCCTGCACGGCGTCGAGAATCTTGTCGAAGGGCATGGCGACGATGTCGACGTTCGGCTCGAAGAGCTTGAGCGCGAGATAAGAGGTGGTCAACGTGCCGGGAATGGCGATTTTGCGCCCGGCCAGATCATTTTTCTTGATGGGGTGCGCGGAGACCACGATGGGGCCGTATCCCTCGCCAAAGCTGGCGCCACAGTCGAGCAGGACGTATTTATCGGCGACGAAGGCGTAGCCATAGAAGCTGATAGCGGTGATGTCGTAGGTCTCTTCGCGCGCGGCTTTGTTCAGCGTCTCGATATCGGAGAGAACGTGCGTGAATTTGACACCCGGCAGGCGGACTTTGCCGGTGGCCAGCGCGTAGAACATGAAGGCGTCATCGCTGTCAGGGGAATGAGCGAGGCGCAGCTCGGCGGCTTTCGGAGTGACGGCTGGAGTCGACATGTCGTTGCGCTCCGTTCGGCCTCAGGCAACGCGTGCATGCCGCGCAAGACTGAGAAAGACACGGCCACAAAACTCGCGCAGCGTTTTTCAGAGCAGTTTGCGTATCTTCGGCGTGAGGCCCTAATCCAAGAGGCCATAGGATACCACAAGCTTCCGGGCAGCAGGTACATCCGCGCGACGAGAAGGCGGCGTGGCGCCGCGCTTCGCAGGAATTGCATGGACCTAATCGGTTTTGGCCGCTTCCAGGACGGGATCGGCGCTGGTGGCGGGAACGCCCTGCTTGTCGGCGGCGTGAATTGTTCCCTCGGCGTCCATGAAGAAGGAGCGCAGGCCGCTCTTGCCGTAGTCGTCGGGCGTGGCGGTGATCTCGAAGGTCTGATTGCCGGGATCGGCGGGCGGCGACACCATCTGATACTGGAAGCGGTATCCGCCGGCATCGCCCGCCGCCAGATCCTTGCTGACTAGCGAAGCTTGATCCGGAGAGATTTCTCCTGGAGGCGCGGGGCCGAGTTGGGCGAGGCTTTGCGGAAGCTTGCCAAAGGCGCGCTGATAGCGCTCGATGGCAGACTTCAGCCCGCGCATGGTCTTGACCACCGCCTCTTCTTTAGGCGCGAACGCCTGCTGCTCCCACTGCCTGGCCAGTTGCGGGATATCGATCAGCAGGAGCCCAACGGAAAGGACGCGCCAGCGGCCGTTCTGGCGCACGAGTCCGAATTGCGTTTGCCGGCCCTTGACCACACGCACGGGAACAAACGCGAGATTATCCTGCACGCGCGGCGCGCCGAAGCGAAACTCGACGCTATTGCCCGGGGTGCTGCAGCGCAGGACCACATGATTCTGATCGTCGGAGGAAAGCAGCGGCTTGCCAGGCTCGTCGGCCAGGGAGAAGCGGTGCATCAGCTCGACGCGCTGGTCGGAGGCGAGGGCGCGGAAGGCGGCGGCGCTTTCGGGGGTCAAGTCGTTCGCGAACTCGGTCTGATTTTGAGTGCATGCGGCAGTCAAGGCGTCTGAAAGAGCCGCGGCAGGGCCGGTGGGAATGCCTTCGGGATTTTCCTCCTGTGCGGAAGAGGTGCGGCAAAGGAAGCAGGCGCACAGCGTCAACGCGAGGGCAGAGATGCGCAGCGATCGAGACCAGAGGGTCATGTAAGTTCGGATTTCACCTGGGCCAGTATGGTTGCCAAGTCGCGAGTGAATTGCGAGCGCGCCATGACCCGTTTGCAGCCGGCCTGGCGCGCCTGCTGCGCCAATTCCGTTTGCACGTGGGAAAGAAAGGCGATGAGCGGCACATCGGGGGCGGCGTCCTGGATGCCGGCGAGGGCTTCGACGGGCCGGCTGCGCGCGTTCAAGTCGACCACGAGGAGCTTGGGCTTTTCGCGGGCGAGCTCGCCAAGAAGCAATTGCGGCGTGGAGCAAAAATGGACGGTCACGGCCAGGTGTTTGGCCGTCTCCGCGATCTTGGCTTGAAAGAACAAATCTTCGAGCAGCGCGAGGACTTGCGCCATATGTTCCGCTCTCCCAGGTTGGGTTTAGCACGTCCGGGCGGGCGCGAGCAACTGCAGCAGGCCGGCTGGAGTCGTACGCACGCACTCCCGGCGGCGAAGGCGGGGGCGTCACGACGAGCGGGAATTTGTGATAACGTCATCGGGAGAACAACCGAGGAGGCCATCCATGGGTGCTGCAGCGAGCCCGAGCGCGATTCCGGGAATCGCGGTTCTGGAGCAAACTCCGATCATCATTGAAAAGATCGTGGCGTCGGCGAGCGACCAGCAGATGGGCTGGAAGCCCGCCATGGACCGCTGGTCGATCAGCGAAGTGCTGGGGCATCTGGCGGAAGCGGAGGTGCTGGGCTTCCGCGAGCGCATCCGCATGATGATCGAGAAGAACAATCCGGCGATCGAGGCCTACGACCAGAACGCCGCGTACGCCGCGGGGAAGTACGCGGGGCTGGGACGCGAGAACCTGAAGAAATTCTGCCACGAGCGCGACCGCAGCCTTTCGTTCCTGCGCTACGTTTCGCCCGACGTTCTGGGGCGCAAGGGCCAGCACGCCAAGATCGGGGCGTTCACCGTGGGGCAACTTCTGAACGAGTGGGCCTTCCACGACCTGGGGCACATCCGGCAGATCGCGGAGCTGTTCCGGTCGCGCGCGTTTTATCCGCACTGCGGGCCGTTCCAGCAGTACTACACGATCAAGCCGTAAGTGAGAGGCGCAGGCGCTCGCGCATCGACCACACGAAAGTTCCCGACACTCCATCGCCGGCGTAAGATTCGAACATGGATGAAACCGGGCAGCGCATTCTGAGCGCGTTCGATCGGCTCGGGCGCGCTTCGCTGAATGGAGAGGCGCTTTACGAATTCCTCGGTGGCGGCTCGGCGCAGCTGCGGGCAGGAATCTTCGATGCGCTTCCGGAACTGGTGAACGCAGGGCTGCTGCGCGACGATGGCGCCGGCTTCTACAGCCGGACGGAAGACGGCCGGATGTCGGTGGTGAGCGCGCGCACGATCACTATTTACACGCGCGCGGGCTGCCATCTGTGCGAGGAAGCAAAATCGGCGATCGCGCCGTTGGCCGCCGAATTCGGCGCGAACGTGTGCGAAGTCGACATTGACGGCGACCCCGTCCTGCGCAGCCGCTACACGAATGACGTTCCGGTGATCTGCGTCGGGCACCGGTTTCTGGCCAAGTACCGCGTGGACGCTGCGCGCCTGCGGCGTGCGCTGGAAAACGCGTGAGCGTGTAAGAGAATTTAACCATCTGGCGTGGCTTGGCCGGCGAAAAGCGGATCCCTCACCCCCGTTCGCAGAAAGCGCGACCGGGTTCGGGATGACAGCGGGTGATGTTCGCAAAAAGCGCGCTGCTTTCGCGGGGCTGAAGGCCCGCGCTTCCACCCGAAGCTGCACCCACGCGAATTCCTGACCCGGGAGGCTAGCTGCCAACGGGCCACGCCGCGCGGGCGCTGCGCCGGTGACCGGCTATGGATGGCCGAGGCGGCCGGTGGAACGATACTGCTCGAAGACGGCTTCGAGGAAACGCTCGGTTTGCGGCCAGCCGAGGACCGGCGCGGGCAACTGCAATTTTTCGCCGATGCGCCGAGCGATTTGCGCGGCCATGGACGTGCGGACGGCGGGGTCGAGGCTGTCGCGGCGGCTAAAGAAGGTTTCGATCAGGCGCAGCTCGTCGAGTGTGAGATTCGCGGTGTTATAGGAGGGCGCGGTTTCGTCCTTGCGGATTTCGAGGAAGGGGCGCGCGCCGTCGAGGCTTTTTTCGTGGACGACGACCGTGTCCGCCAGCAGATCGCCGAGCCGCTGATTATTTCTGGTGAGCAGAACGCTGATGACGCCGACGCCGTAGCCGACGGGCAGCGAGTCCACGACGCGGAGAAGGTTGCGCGCAATGGCGTCGTAGGCGCTGATGGGGCGGCCGTCTTCCTTCATCACGCGCAGCTGCGTCCAACGCTTGCCGGGCGTCTGGCCGTTCCAGACGGCTTCGAAAAAGGCGAAGTATCCCGCGTAGACGGCGAAAGCGGCCAGGATCAGAATGGCGAAGCTCCACTGCAAGGCGGGCCGGGGCAACAAGGCGAGTCCCGGAGACGAAATCGCCAGGACGATCAGGAGCAGCGCGGCCGCGAGCGCCTGAATGGCGGTATCGGCGGCGATGGCCAGGAAGCGGCTGCCGATTCCGGCAAGCGGGAATTCGAGCGCGGTTTGCTCGGGCGTGTCGATGGTAAGCTTATCGACCGAGGACACGGATGATCTCCAATCGCTGGCTGGAAAAACGCCGGCCACACTGGAAGCGCCTGGAAGAATTGACGGATTCGTGCGCCCGGCGCGGCATTTCGTCCCTGGCACCCGCGGAGATACGCGAGCTGGCGCTATTATACCGGCAGATTGCCTCCGATCTGGCCACGGTTCGCGAAGATCCCACCGGTGAGCAACTGTCCTTCTACCTGAACCGTGTGCTGGGGCGCGCGCACAATTTGATCTACATGGGGCGCAAGGCGCGCGCGCGCGGCATCTGGACTTTTTTTAGGGATACTTATCCGGCGATTTTCCGCGAGACCTTCTCGGATACTTTTCTGGCGTTCGTGATTTTTCTGGCGGCAGGGCTGATCGGGTTCCTGCTGGCGGCGTCGGACCCTTCGTTCTCGCGCTATTTTCTGGGGCCGCAGATGACGCAAACGATCGAGCGGCACAAAATGTGGACCGATTCGATTGTGACCATCAAGCCGCTGGCCTCCAGCGGGATCATGACCAACAACCTGACCGTGTCGTTCACAACATTCGCGCTGGGCATCACAGCGGGGGTGGGAACGGCCTGGATGATGGTGGTGAACGGCCTGCTGTTCGGGGTGGTGAACGCGGCGTGCTGGCGGGAAGGCATGCTGCTGCCGCTGTGGAGTTTCGTGGCCGCGCACGGCGTGCTGGAACTGCCGGCGATTTTCATCGCGGCGGGCGCGGGGTTCGGCATTGCGCGAGGGCTGCTGTTTCCGGGAACGCTGCCGCGGCGCGTTTCGCTGGTGCGCGCGGGAGCGCGCAGCGTGCGGCTGGTGCTTGGGGTGATCCCCATGCTGGTGGTCGCAGGAACGATCGAGGGATTCATTTCGCCGTCGAACATTCAGCCAGCAGTGAAGTTTTTGCTGGCGGGCGCGCTGGCCACGCTGCTGACGCTGTATTTGACGAAAAAGCCTTCGAAGGCGAAGGGCGGCGTGATCCTCGCGACGGCGGAGGCGGCGGATTCGCCAGCTGCAGCAGGGAGATGACGCGCCCAGCGGGGAGAGTCGAAACACCAAACCGCGAAAAGCCTCAGGTCTGAAGACCTGAGCTACATTCTTCCGGCGCAGGGGGCTAGATCAGGTTGCGCTCTTTGACGTCGAGGTAGTGGTTGACGACCGCGGAAGAAAGCCGCGAGGGCTCGACTTCCAGGGTGAGGGCACCCTGCTGGCGCAACGTGCGCAACAGCAAGTCGCGCCGGTGCGCGATTTCCTGCGCGGCGGCGTAGCGAAACATCTCGCGGCCGGATTCGGGGCGCTGCTCGAGCAAAGCGCGGAGGTCGGGCTGGCCAATCACGGTAAAGAGCAGAACGTGGCGATGCGCCAAGCGCAGCGCGCCCTCGATGACCTCGGGCAACGCGGCGGTTTCGGTCAAGTCGGTAAGCCAAACCACCAGGCTGCGGCGCTTCTGATAGGCGAGGACGGATTCAGCGGCGCGCACGTGGTCGGCCTCATGCACCTCGCCGTGCAGTTGGGCGAGGCCTTCCACCATCGTGCGCACGTGAGCCGGGCCGCGCGCGGCGGGCAGGCGCAAGCGGATTTTGCGGCCATAGGCGAGCAGGGCGACGCGGTCTCCGGAATAGAGAGCGACCTGCGCCAACGCCAGCGCGGCGCTGACCGCGAAATCGAGCTTGCTGAGCCCTTTCGTGCGCGCGCGCAACAGGCGTCCGGTATCGAGAACCAGCCAGACGGTTTGGCTGCGCTCGATCTGGTAGGCCTTGACGATGAGCTTGCCGCGGCGCGCGGTGGCGGTCCAGCAGGCATCGCGCATGTCGTCGCCTTCGCGGTACTCGCGCAGGCTTTCGAACTCGCGGCCCTGCCCGCGATGATGTTGCAGGCGCTTTTCGACGGTGGTCTGGCGGCTGCGGATCAGATGGATGGTTTCGCGCTTGGATTCTTCGAGATTGGGGTAAACGCGCACCGATTGCGCCGCCGGAAAACGGGCCCAGCGTTCGGCAATGCGCCAGGGCGACTGATAGCGCGCGGAAATGGAGCCGAGCGCGGCATCGCCGCGTTGGCGCGGGCAAATGACGTAGTGCACGGAGGCGTTCTCGCCGGGGCGAGCGGCGAAGTCCACTTCGGGCATCGCATTGCGCAATGCAATAGGGACGTCGTCGACGATGAGGCCTGAGATCGCGACGCGCGTTCCGGCATTGTGAAGCTCGAGAGTCATCACCGACTGCAACGCGAGTTGAGGCGGTATGGCCCAGATGCGGCGCGCTTCAAGCTGCGGCGGTCTCGGCAAGCGCGCGAGGTCCCAAAACCACAGCGCCACAACGAACGCGTCCCACAGCGCCATGGCGTAGAGATAGCGAACGTTCCACCACGCCGGGCCGATCCAAACGAGCCCGATCAGCAAGAGCAAAAAAAAGCGGCGCCCGAAAGCGAAGGGGAAACGCCCGGCACTCTGGCCGCGCGAAGCGGCCGCAGGCGGAACGAGGCTGTGCGGCGACTCATTCATTTGGGAACTTCGACGGATTGGGTGATCTCGCGAATCACCTGTTCGGCGGTGATGCCTTCGAGGTCGGCCTCGGGCTTGAGCACGAGGCGATGGCGCAGGACGGGAAAGGCGGCTGATTTCACGTCGTCGGGGATCACGTAGTCGCGATCCTCGGTGGCCGCCAGCGCTTTGGCCACCAGCATCAGATTGACCGCGGCGCGCGGGCTGGCGCCCAGGCTGACGGCGGGCCAATTGCGGGTGCGCGCGGTCAAGGTGACCACGTAGCGGAACAGGGCCGGCTCGACTCGCACGCGCGCAACTTCCTGCTGCGCCTGCCGCAGCGCTTCGGGCGGCAGCGGAACGATTCCGGCGCTTTCGAGGCGGCGGGGATCGAAGCCGTTCTGAAAATTCTGCAGGACCTGGATTTCCTGATCCGCGTCGGGATAGCCGATGTTGATCTTCACTAAAAAGCGGTCGAGCTGAGCTTCGGGCAGCGGATAGGTGCCCTCGAATTCGATGGGGTTCTGCGTGGCGAACACGGCGAAGAAGGACGAGAGCGGATGCGTGGAGCCGTCGATGGTGACCTGGCGCTCTTCCATCGCTTCCAGCAGCGCGGACTGCGTGCGCGGGGGCGTGCGGTTGATTTCGTCGACCAGCAGGAGATCGGTGAAAATGGGCCCGCGATGCAGGGCGAAGGAACTGCTGGCGAGATTGAAGACATTCGCGCCAATCACGTCGGCGGGCATGAGGTCGGGCGTGCACTGCACGCGCTGGAATTGCATTTGAAAGATATGCGCCAGCGTTTTCACCGCGAGCGTTTTGGCCAGGCCGGGCACGCCTTCGACCAGGGCGTGGCCACCGACCAGCAACACGAGCAGCAACTGGTCGAGCGCCTCGCGCTGGCCGACGATCACTTTGCCCAATTCATTGCGAACGTGCCCTGCCAGGTTTGTGGCGTCACTCATTCCGTTTTTTCCTCTTGTTCGCGCGGGCCCCGGATTTCCAGGCGCGCAGTGTAATCGAAAAGCTGCTGAACGAGTTCCAGAGAATCGCTATCGCGCTTCTTGCGATCGCGTGGGAGGTTTACCGGGGCGCTGAGCGCCCGAAGCAAGGGCGCTTCCGGCCAGCCCAGCTGCTCGTTCGCGGCATGCGCCAGGTCCGCGGCGGGAGTGTTTACCGGAAGGCCCAGGCGGCGCGTGAGCACGAAGCGAAGGCGCTGTTCGGCCACTTGCACGGCGGCGGCGTCCGCGCCCACGGAATTGTACAGATCGCCCAGGGTATCGACAAATTCCAGCGGGGAAAGGCGGGAGACAGTGGCGGGAGCGCGCACGGGACCGCTGCGGCGCGAGTAGGTGAAGAGAATAGCCAGGAAAACGAGGCCGAACTGCGCAAGTCCCCAGGGCAGGGGCGTACGCGCGAGATAGGACGAGAGAGAGCCATGCGAGCCGTGGAAATATTCGTCCCAAAGGATGCGGACATGGGGCGAGGGCGCGACCGAGTTGAGAAAGAGCTGGAGGTTGGAGGCATCGCGGATAGCGCCGTTGCTCAACGGAGTCGCGGCGGCCCACCAGACGACTTCGCCTTTGCCGAAGCGGTAGGTGATGACGGCGGCGGTGGTGTCATCGCCATAGACGACCACCTGGCCAGGCAAATCCGGCGACCAGCTTAGCGGAGGCATCATGGTGATGTCCGGAGCGCCACGCATGATGGGGGAAGGCGCGGCAGGCGAAAAATGCTGGGGAAAATCGGCGTAATAATCTTCGGTGAAGGGATGCGCTTGCGGGAGGAGCGCGGCGGCGGTCTCTCCTGTGGCGAACACCCGGCCGCCTTCCAGCAGGAACGAACGAATCGCGGCGCGTTCATCTTCTGCGGATGCTTGCACGGGATCGGCGAGAACGAGGACGGTGTCCGCAGGATCGTCCGGAAGGTCGACGGGAGAATTTTCCCAGCGCTGGACGTTGTAGCCCAGATCCTTGAGCAGGAGGAAGGCGGCTTCGGCGCCGCCCCAGCCGGAGGAATAGCTGGAGGGCAGAGAAAATCGCCCTGAGGATTGCGCCGGAGAAACCAGGCTGGCCACTGCGACGAGCACGACCAGCACCGCAGCGGCTGCGATCAGGAGGTTACGGTCGCCGCGGTCGAGCGCTTGAGGCATCCCATGTCCTCCAATTGTGCCCGGGCGCCAAGCCACTCGGCGGCCGAGGCGGGTCGTTGACCATACCAGACGCGTTCGAAGCTGCGCGTCAGATTCGCGAGCGTCTCGCGTTCGAAGGCGTGCGCGCCCAGCTGGCGCAGGGCTTCGCGAGGCGTGCGCGCGCGGTCGCGCGCGAGGCGGCCGGAATCTTCCAGGCGCGCGATGGCAGCCCAGTAGGCGCAATGGACCGCTTCGCGAAACTCGCCGCGATCGGCGGCGGCGAGCGCTTCATCGAGCCACTGGCGGGAAGTGATTTGCGGCGCAGCAGCGCCAGGCCGCGATTCCGCTGCGGGTCCGAGAACCGCGAGGCGCTTCCAAAGCCACCAGCAAAGGAAACCGAATGCGATGCCGATGACGACCCAGCCAGAAATGTTTCCGGCCTTCGCGCCCAGATGAAGATGCATCAGGATGCTGAGGATCAGGTTGCCAATCCAACGGCCGATGCGCATTTCCAGAATTTCCAGAGCGGTAGGGCCGTGCATCCCCTTGAATTCGCCGCGGCGGAAAATGACATCCAGGCGCGCGCGCGCACCGGCGGGCGGAGATGAGGGCTGTTCGAATTGAGCCGCCGCTTGGGTCATGGCGGCGAGGCGCGCGTCGATGGCGCGAGCGCGAGCGTCCGCTTCTTTTTGATTCGCGGCAAGGGCGGCCAGCGCGCTGGTGAGCCAATCCGTCGAGACGTTGATGTCGGCTTGGCTAGTGCGAACGTCCCATTCCGCGGGAATGGACTCACGCAGGCGCGCGAGCGCGGCGGGCTGCCGGCGATCCTTTGAGATTTGCGCGGCGTAGGAATCGAGCTGCGCTGCGTAAGCTTTCAGGTCCAGGGGCGAAGCAGGCGCGGAGGCGACGGTTGGCTGCGCAGTTGATTGCGCCGGCGTGGCGATCGACGACGCCGATATCAGCGCGCAAAGAAGCAGGATCGCAAGCAGCGGCCGGCAAACGCGAGCCCGGGCCGAGTCAGGCGGCAGACGGCGCTCCCGGAACCGGGGGAAGAGGCTGCGAGCCAGCCGGAAGCGACGCGATGAGATGTTGAAGGTCAAAGGCTTCCTTGCGGACCCGCAGATTGTAATACATCAGGGAAAAGGCGATGGTGGCAATCGGGCCCACCAGCACCGAGGAAATAAAGGAGGCCAGGTACTGAAGCATGAGAAAGGCGAAGGGAACGGTCTGATGCCTAGCCACTTCCATCAGCCTGAGGAGGGTAAACGGATACTGAAACACGGTGGCGGCCACGATGGCGAGCACCCAAGTAAGCAGGAAAATCAGGAACATTTGCATGGCGAAGCCCTTGGTGAGCTCCATGCTGCGGCCCACGGCTTCGCCGGCGTACTTGTCCTCGAGCATCGCCGCCGGGACGGCCACACCGGTGCGGCACATGAGATAAATCCCGGGAATGATGAGAGCGATGAGGCCCACCATGACGATCAGGCCGACCAGGAAGATCACACCGATGGTGCGCAAAATTTTTCCGCGAACTTGTCCGAAAGAGCTGCGGATCGTGGCCGATCTTCCGAGATACAAGTCGGAAACCGCAAAGATGGTGGCCGCCTGCGCGATGCCGATCATAATCAGATACAGCACCAAGGCGATCAGGAAACCGCCCATGGCGCCGAGCAGGAACGTGGGCGACGGAACTGCAGCCCGCCCGCCGGCGCGTCCGACCGCGCCAATCGAGGCAATGGCCACCTGCGCGAAATACAGCAGCAGGAATGGCAGGCACATGATGCCCGCGAAGAGCCAGAAATGGCTTTTGTACAGGGTGAAGGTGCGGTCCAGGACCTCACCCAGGGTCATGGGACGCAGGTCGGTTGCGGGCATATAACCTCCCAAGCGAACGGAGAAGTTGCAGCGGATATAAACACAAGTAAACGACTGATGCAAGTATCTTGGGATTTGCGCCGCGCCGGAATGGAAATTCCGAAGGCCGCTGCGTGAGGGATAACTGTACTGAAGTGCTGCGGCAGCGCTGAGGGGTGCGGCCGGTTGTCGGCGGCGGGATTGCAGCGATACTTGGCGTCTGTGCTCGGGCGAACTGCCAGGTCTGTGTGTGGCGAATGATCCGAAGCCTGACTGGCGTGCAATAGTTGCCAGTCAGGCCGCGGATGTCTCCGGATGAAAAGCGATGCGTACTGCGGACTCAGGACCGCGAGTTGCGGATGTCGCCCTTGGCTTGCTTGCCCGCCAGCTTGACGGCCGATTTGGTGTCCGAGGACGTCAGAGTGGGCTTCAGGGTGTGGATGGCCTGCCCCAGGCTCGAACCCTTCGACGGAACCGTCGTGCCCGTCGGGCAATACTCCGCCTTGGCCAGTTCCGTGCACTTCAACTGGTCGAAGGGGATGTCCAGGTTATGCGAGACGTGCACTGCGGCGACGAATTGGCCGAGATTCTTGAAGCCATCCGCAGCCGTTTGCAGATTCGTGCCGGCCGGGAGCAGGCCGCTGAGCTTCGTGGCAAGCTGCGTGTTGTTCGTCAGAAGCTCGCCCGGCGTCTTCGGCCCCGAGGCGTGCGAACCGGCCATGCCGTGACTTCCCGCATCTCCGCTCATGCCGTGCGTGTCTCCCATGGAGCCGGCGGCGCCCATGCCACCACCGCCACCGGGATGACCGCCCGGGCGTCCCTGCGCGGCGGCGGGGATAGCAAACAACCAAGCCGCCGTCGCTACGACTGCCAGACTAACGAACATGCGTTTCATGTGTATCCTCCTATGGCGATGAATCCGCACTCGATCGAACGTGCTTCCCGAAAACCTACAAACTTGGCGCGCGCAGAATTTGCCGCATATTGACCGCGATGCCGAAGGAGACGGTGTTCAGGTTGTAGTGCGTGCTGCGGCTGTAGCCCACGGTGAAATCAAAGGCGCGCGTCGGCGCGATATCGATTCCGGCGCTGAAGCCGTTGTCGGCCGCCAGGCTCGTTCCGCCGGTTAGCTGAGGACTGCCCAGGAACGGCGGGCCGTGACCGCTGGGCGGACCGCCTCCATTTCCCCCGCCCATGCCGCGGCTGTAAACGGTTTGCGTTCCCCAGGGCGCCACATCGAAGGCGGAGACCGCGGCGCCCAGCCAATCGAAGAAGTTGTACTCGAGGCCCGCTTGAAAGTGGGCCAAATTCCCGTACGAGGCGAAGGAGCGGCGGTAAACGAACGCATCCGGCAGCGAGTCGGCAATACCGGCCTCGAAAAACGGCGTAGCCAGGCCGAAGCTGCGGTCGATGCGATTCGTCCAGTCGTAGGTGGCGTGGCCGGACGAGATGCCGTCGGAAGTGCTGCCCGTCGGCGCGCGGCCGGTGAATTGCGTTTTGAAATTCAGAAAGGGATTGGGAAAGGAGAGCCGCACCTGGCCGTAGATGTCGCCCAAGGCCGTAAACGAGTTGGTCGTCGTGGTCCCGGTCGAACTGGTGGTCGAGGCGCGCACGAAATACACGGGAATGCCGCCGCCGATCAGGAGATGGCGGCTGAAAACATAACCGCCGGAGGAGTCCAGGATCATGACCTGGCCGTCAGTGTTCGAGCTGCCGTCGAATTCCTCAACCCAGGTGTAATGACCTTCCGAGGCGATTGCGGGAATGATAGACGAGGAAGAATTATTGCCGGGGGCGTTGCGGTTGGCCTGCGCGCCCGCCTGCGGGGCAAAAAGGAGCGCCGCCGCAGCGGCCAGCGCGGCCAAATAGCGCCTGCAGGTCTGCGATTGTTTATGATTCTGTTTGTAATCACCCTGCACAGAAATGAGCATCGTTATTCCTCTTTGAATCGGCCTCCGCTGATTGGGTTGCAAGCAGTTGCAGATATCGGACGCCGCTCAGATGGCCTGAGCGCGGCACACCCTCCCGCGCGTCCGAATAGAAAAATGCGCAAGCAGGATTCCAAGCGGGTTGCCATTCGGCGCAGGCACTAAGCGATGCATTTTCAGGGGGCTAGAAGTTTAGCGACGAATTTTGGCCATGGCTGATTACAAAATTTGTCTCGCATTTCTTACATGGTTCAGGGGAGAATTTCCATCTTTTGGGAAGCGGTTGCGCGAGGCGGTTTTGAGCCGCGTTTCCGCCGCTGTTGCGGCTGGCGCGTGAAAATCAGGCGCAAAGATACGGTAAGCTCTGAATTTGCGGGACGCCGCCGCAGATTGGACCGAAACTCATGCACATGACCGGCAGTTCACATTCGATGGATGCCGCCAGCAGCAACGCAGTCCAGGATGATCGCTCATGAAACTCGATTTGCTGGCTATCGCGCCTCACCCTGATGATGTGGAACTGACCTGCGGCGGCACTCTGCTGAAGATGGCCGACGCGGGCTATCGCACAGGAATTCTTGACCTGACGCAGGGAGAAACGGGAACGCGCGGCACGCCAGAACTCCGCGCCCGCGAAGCGGCGCGCGCAGCGAAAATTCTCGGCGTGCGGATACGGCGAAACGCCGGGCTGCCCGACGCGCAGCTGCGCGTCTGCGACGAGTACAAAGCGGCGATCGCGGAGGTGATTCGCGAACTGCAGCCGCGCACGGTGATCCTGCCCTACTGGGAAGGGCGGCATCCCGACCACTACACCGCTGCAGAGCTGGGATACCAAGCGTGTTTCGTCGCCGGGCTTCAGAATTACCACGTTGCGGGCGAGGCCTTCCGGCCGTTCAAGATTCTGTATGCCGCGGCGTATTCGACCATACGCCCGACATTCGCCGTGGACATCACCAAGCAATACGAACGGCGTCGGCGCGCCATCCTCGCCTACTTGTCGCAATTCAATCCGCCGAAGCGCAGCGGGCGCTCGAGGGTTTATCTGCCGCTGGACGAACTGGAGGAGAGGATGAATTTCGTCGCGCGGCATTACGGGCGGATGATCGGTGTGAAGTACGCGGAAGGCTTTGTGGTCAAGGAAGTGCTGCAGGTGGAGGATGTGGTGAGCATGCCCGTGCGCTCGATCTGAGCGCCCACGTTCAAACGTTGGAGAGCAGTGCGCGACTTGCCGCAAAATCTGAGTCTTACAGTGCCACGGGTTGAAGAACAAAGGCGTTTGCCGCGGAGACGCGGAGGTCGGAGAGAAACCGGCCGGCTGGGATTCAGAAATTGTCGGATTCCTGGGTGAACGTGAATCCCGGAATGGAAATGGCCTGGCCGGAGTGCGTGACTTTGACCCGCACGGGAGGCTCGCTCTCCGCGCCGGCCTTGCGCAGCACGGCGAAGGTGGCGAGGGCCTCATTGTAAATCTTGGTGACCAGGTATTGTTCCCCGCCTTCGTCCTTCTTCCAGACCTGGCCGACTTGGAGTTTGCGCACAGGCACGGTAAGACTCTAGCAGAAACACCAGAAGGGTCAACCGGCGCGGATCATGCGCCGCGAGGGACACGGATTCGCCGAGCTAGTCGCACCAGAACGAGTTACTTCTGCTTCAGCAAATAGAGATCCTGGTGGCCGGAGGGGCGGACGTAGGCGATGGTGGAAAGGTCGCGGGTGAAGTCGTAGGCGTTGCCGTTGTAATCGGTGCGGACCTGTGCGGGAAAAGTCATGGCGACGGCGGGCTGGCCGATCATTTTGCCGTCGCGCCAGGGCTGCCGATAGACTTTGGTGACGCCGTTGGCAGTAACGGGATAGACGAAGGATTTATCGTCACTCGCGAAGTTCGCGATATAGGAGACGATGCCCGGGCGAAGGGCGGTGCATTGCCTGGTCGCCAGAGAGAATTGATCGATGCCAAGCTTCCCCGGGGCCCAATTGACGGTTAGCGCGTAGCGGCCGTCCGCGGAGACGTCCGTGACTGCTCCGCATCCTTCACCCAGGAGGGTGGCATTGCCGCCGTTCACCGGGACGCGCCAGATTTGCCAGTGTTCCGGATCGAGCGCGGTCAGATATACGGTCGCATCGTCCACGCCCCAAGATCCCGACGAGATCCAGTTGCCGACGTCGGCCAGGCGGCGGCGGTTGGTGCCATCGACGCCGACGATGAAATTCTTCGCCGGCTCGCTCCGAGCGTGGGACATTTCGGCAAACAAAACCCTCCCGCCGTCCCGGGAGAAGTTGTTCAGACCGATCTGCGGGGCAGAGGCCACCTCGACCCGGTTCTGGCCGTCCACGCTTGAAATCCACAGCTCGGTCTGACCCGGTTTTAATATTTCGTAAGCGATGTGCCGGCCATCGCGAGAAAGCGTGGGTTGGGCGACATCTTCGCTGATCAAATCGATGGACTGTTTCGAAACCGCGCGGTAGACGGTGAGCGTTCCGGAGCGCTCGCCATTGACGAAATAGACTCCGCGGCCCGAGGGGTCGGGCATGGGATCGTAGTCGGGTCCCGGACCTGTGGTGATTTGCCGAAAACTCTGATTTTCCAGGTTGAATTCCCAGATGTTGGTGATCCCATCAACGGTTCTCGAGAGCAAAAGGCTTTTCCCCGGAACGTCCCAGGCCGGCAGAGAGTTCGGAACAGCGTCCAATTGACTGAGCGGCTTTACGACGCCGGTGGCGAGATCGAGTTTCTCGTTGGTCCAAAGGGTTTGGCCCTTCAACAGCGCCCCCATGAGAATGCTCTTCCCATCGGGGTAGACAAGAAAGCCCAGAGCGAGTATTCCAGCGTGAGGAACACGGTAAATGAGCTGCTCGTTTGTGCCGTCCTTGGTAGCGCGATAGATCGCGTCGGCGGCCGAATTCTCATAATAGAGGAATTGACCATCGGGAGAAGGTGCGGCGTAGGTGGCCTGCAGCAGCGGCCGCGGCGTGCCGCCCAGAGTGGGAACGGCCCAGATTTCGCCGTTGCTCAAGGTCCGCCCGAAATAGAGCTGGGTGCCATCGCTGGAGAAATTGACGACGGCCTTGTTGTCGTCGCCCTGGGTCAGTTGCAGCGGCTGGCCGCCGGAAGCGAGCATGACGAAGACCTGGTCGATGCCGTCCACAGGCGAGGAAAAAGCGATGGTGCGGCCGTCGGGAGAAAGGATTGCATCGTTCATCAGGCGGTCCCAATTGCTGATGCGGGTGATCTGGACAGGACCGGTGGGCGCGCTGGTGTTCCGGAAGGCCACGAAATAAGCGGCAACCGCAAGGGCGATAATGACGACGGCGGCCACAGCCCAGACGAGCGGCTTTTGCCACAACGGCTGAGTTGGAGTTGCAGCGGGCACAACCGCAGAAGCGCTGGCGGGCACTGCGGTCTTGCTGCTGTCGGATGAGGCGCCGAGTTGGGGCGAAGGCGCGGCTGGTGCGGCGGGAACGCGGCTGGAGCTGGTGTCGCGCATCAGGCGCTTCAGGTCCGCGCGCATTTCGGCGGCGGACTGGTAGCGGAGGTCGCGATCCTTCTCGATGGCCTTATGGATGATGCGTTCGAGTTCGAGGGGAATCTGATCGTTGAGCCGGATGGGCGGTGCGGGCGTGCGGTTCAGGATGGCGTCGAAAATCAGGCCGGAGCTTTCGCCGCGAAAGGGCATGGCGCCCGTGGCCATTTCGTAGAGCACCACGCCAAAGGAGAAAAGATCGGAGCGCGGATCGAGCGCCTGCGCGCGGACCTGCTCCGGAGACATGTAGGCGATGGTGCCAAGAGCCGTGCCGGGGCTGGTGAGGTGAGTGGGATCCTCCGTCCCCGCGGTCAGCGTATCGGCGCCCACGCCGACTCTTTCGCCCGCTCCAACTTTGGCCAGGCCGAAATCGAGAATCTTGGCGTGGCCGCGCCTGGTGACGAAAATATTGGCCGGCTTGATGTCGCGATGAATGATGCCCTGAGCGTGCGCGGCATCGAGCGCGTCGGCAATTTCAATGGCCAGGGAAAGGAGCGCGTCCGTATCGAGGGGGCGCGCGCCGATGCGGCGCTTCAGCGTTTCGCCCTCGAGATATTCCATGGCGATGAAGAACTGATTGTCTTCGCCGCCCGTTCCCGCGGGAACTTTGCCGATTTCGTAGATGGTGCAGATGTTCGGGTGGTTCAGCGCGGAAGCGGCGCGAGCCTCGCGCCGAAAGCGTTCGAGGGCTTGCGGGTCGCGGGCCAACTCCTCGGGAAGGAATTTGAGGGCGACGAAGCGGCCCAGCTCGAGGTCCTCGGCCTTGTAGACCACGCCCATCCCGCCGCCGCCGAGCTTCTCGGCGACGCGATAGTGCGAGACGCTTTGGCCCGAGAGGTCGGCGGACTGGGGACTGGGCATCCTCGGGATGTTAGGGCCTATCCCGGGCTCGCGCAAGTGCTAGGCGCGAAGACGCGATGAGTCTCCTATCGGGAACCGTTGTCGTCATCATCATGATGATGATGCAGGTCTTTGCCGAAGTCGTCGTCGTGTTCCCACTTCTGCTTCCTGGCGTCCCACCACTGATGAATGCGCTCGTAGCAGTGCTCGCGCTGCTTGCGCAGGTGTTCCCTGGCTTCGGTGGCTTCTTCGCTGTGGCCACCGTGCTTGGCGATGGCTTGGTCGAGCTTCGCTTCTGCCTTATCGGCGTCGTGGCGGCATTTCGTGAATTGATCATCGGCATGAGCGCGCGGTACGGCCGTGAAAATCATCAAGGCCGCGGCGATCACGCCAACCAGCGCGGAATGCTTCGCGCGCGCGCGGCTGGAATTCCATAGTGAGTTCAAGTTCGCCTCCTGTTTTCGGCCGCGCGATGCGGACCGGCAGGGTTGGGGGCGTCGCGCGACACGCAGAAATCGGACTGCGGGCATCTGCGAATAAAGTAACGTCCAGGAAGCGCGTTGACGCTCGGAGCAACAACGTATTTGTCTGAGGGCGTTCCGTTAGCCGCACCGGCGGAAACGGGTATGCGGCGGCAGGCCGCACCTTACGCTCCGGATGAAGCGGGAAGGATTCGGACGGCCGCGGCGATGCGCGCGCCCGTCGCGAACGCGAAACGGGTTTTCTATCGCGCGGCTGAGGCAATCTGCAGAGGGAGCCCGGCGGTTTCCCAGGCGGCGATGCCGCCGGCGATTTCCGCTACGCTTGGGAATCCGGCGCGACGCAGCAGGCTGGCGGCGATGGAGGATCGGTAGCCACCCGCGCAAAACACCAGCAAGGAGCGGTCTCGTGGAACCGCGCCGAGATTCTCGGCGAGGCGGCTGAGCGGAAGGCTGAGGCTCCCGCCGATGTTCTTCTGCTCGCGCTCGCGCGGCGCGCGAACGTCGACGGCCAGCGGCGCCTCGGACGAGGACAGCAGTTCGGCGGCATAGGGCGCGCTGAGGCGTTCGGTGAAGCGAACGAGGTCCGCGCGCGACTCCAGACTGTTCAGGCCGCCGTTCAAATACCCGGCCACATTGTCGAAGCCGATGCGGCCCAGGCGAACGGCGGACTCGTTTTCGCGGCCGGGATCGGCGACGATCGCGATGGGGTCCTCGTGATTGAGCACCGTTCCGGCCCAAGTGGCGTACTGGCCGCCGAGGCCGATATTGATGCTGCCCGCCAGATGCGCGGCGGCGAACTCGTCGGGATCGCGCGTGTCGAGGACTTGCGCGCCGGCCGATTGCAGCGCCAGCAGCGCGTCGACACTAAGCGGGCGCATCCCGCGCGCCAGGGCCTGCTCGAGCGTGGGACGTTCCGCGCTGTTCAGCACCGCATCGTAGGTGAAATAAGCGGGCGCCTCGGGCTGGTCGGCGGTGACCACGCGGATGAACGCCTCCTTCGTCATGGGCTGCAGGGCGTAATTCCAGCGGCGCTGATCGCCGAGCGTCGATACGGTCTCTTTGCTGATCGCCTTTCCGCACAATGAGCCGGCTCCGTGGGCCGGATAGACGAGGGTGGCGTCGGGAAGCTTCAGCAGTTTTGCGTGCAGCGAATCGAACAGCATCCCGCCAAGGTCCGTTGCGGACCAGCCCAGCGCGGCGCGCAGGTCGGGCCGGCCCACGTCGCCGATAAACAGCGTGTCCCCTGTAAGCACGGCGTGCGGCTGCGTTTCCCCGGCGTTCAGGTCGTAGACGACGATCGAGATCGATTCCGGCGTGTGCCCCGGCGTTTCGAGAATCCGCAGGCGAACGCGGCCGAACTCGACCGCGTCGCCGTCGTGCATGGGCGTGAAGGCGTAAGCAGCCTTGGCCGCCGCTCCCAGATAAATTTTTGCGCCGAAGCGGTCGCGCAGCTCGAGATGCCCGGCGAGAAAGTCGGCGTGGAGGTGAGTGAGGAAAATGTGCTGGATGCGCAGGCCGCGCTGCGCGGCGAAGGCGGCATAGTGATCGACGTCGCGCTGCGGGTCGATCACGGCGGCAATGCCCGTGGACTCGTCTCCGATGAGATAGGAGGCATGGGCAAGGCAGGGCAAATAAAATTGTTTGAAAATCACGCGGCACCGTCCCGGTAAGCAGACTCTAGCAGATTCACACGCGCCGCGATATGGCCAGGGCGGAGAGCGGATGAAACGCAAAGCGACACTCATGGATCCGCAGGGCAGGTTTTCGGCTGCGTGACGTGCTTGCTCTTACCGGCGCTGCGGGTAGACGGGGAGGGACGAGTCGGTCTGGCCGTAGTCGAGATCGAAGCCGAGCTGGAGTTTGGCCGCTTCGGACATGCGCGCGGGGCTCCACGGGGGATCGAGAACGAGTTGGACGTGAACGTCGCTGACGCCAGGCAGGCGGGAGAGCTTGGACTCCACGTCCGCTTTGAGGATATCGCCCATACCGCAGCCGGGCGCGGTCATGGACATTTTGACGTCGATCTTGTGCCGGCCGCCTTCGAGCAGCGTGATGTCGCAGGCGTAAATCAGGCCCAGATCGACGATGTTTACCGGGATTTCGGGGTCGAAGATGGTGCGCAGCTGCTCTTCCACCGCTTTTTCGCTGAATGCGGCGGGCGCGGCTTCGTGGCCGCCGTGCGCGTGCGCTCCCTCTGCCGCGGGATCGCTAATTCCCAGCGCGTCCGCATCCTTGGCGTCGATGCGGTACATCGCGCCGCAACCGCTGACGACCGTATAGCTGGTCCCCAGCGATTGCATGATGCGCACGGACGTGCCGCGCGATAGAACGTCCGGCACACCGCTGGGGATTTGGATAGCGCGGCAATCGCGCTTCAAATCGATGATGTCATGCGGCATAAATTCGGTCCTTCCCTGCCGGGCAAGTTCGCGACAACAAGCGCGCGGGGCGCTCGCGATCCCATTGCAAAGCCCTCGGCTACTCCGTCGAGACCGCCTGCTGCGAGCCTTCCAGCGCGGCGTGCAGCGTGTGCCAGGCCAGCGTGGCGCACTTCACGCGCACGGGATAGTCGCGCACCCCGGCAAAGACGGCCAGCTTGCCGAGTTCCTGACCATTGCCGTTTCGCTTTGCGGCGTCTTCCCTCGGGCCCTGGTCGCTGGTGACTAGCTGATGGAAGCGGCGGAACAGCTCTTCGGCCTGCGCTTTCGTTTTGCCTTTCAGCGTTTGCGTCATCATGGATGCAGAAGCTTTCGAAATCGCGCAGCCCGTTCCCTGAAACGTGACGTCGCGAATCATGTCGCCGTCCATTTCCAGGTAGACGGTGAAATGATCGCCGCAGAGCGGGTTGTAGCCCTCGGCCTGGGAGCTTGCTTCAGGCAGCCGGCGGAAATTGCGCGGCGCCTTGCTGTGCTCCAGGATCAGCTCCTGATAGAGGTCGCGCAGATCCGACATCAGGCAAAAACCTCCCGCACCTTGCGGATGCCGCGAACGAGCGCATCGATCTCCTGCCGCGTGTTGTAGAGCGCGAACGAAGCGCGCGCGGTGGCGGGCACGTCGAAGCGCTGCATGACGGGCTGCGCGCAATGGTGGCCGGTGCGCACGGCGACGCCCTCCTGATCCAGAATCGTGCCGATATCGTGCGGATGGATGCCGTCCATCACGAAGGAGAGCACGCCCGCCTTGTGACGCGCGGTGCCGATCAAGGTGATTCCGGGAATGGCGGAGACGGCCGAGGTAGCGTTCGCGAGCAAATCGTCCTCGTGCGCGGCGATGTTCGCGAGGCCCAGGCCGGTCACGTAATCCAGCGCCGCGCCCAGACCGATCGCTCCGGATACATTGGGCGTGCCCGCTTCGAACTTGTAGGGCAGCTTGTTATAGGTCGTCTTCTCGAAGGTGACGGAGCTGATCATGTCGCCGCCGCCCTGATAGGGAGGCATGGCGTCGAGCAGCGCAACCTTGCCGTAGAGCACCCCGATGCCCGTCGGGCCGTAGACCTTGTGGCCGGAGAAAGCGTAAAAATCCGCGCCCAATGCCTGAACGTCGATGGCGACGTGCGGCGCGGCTTGCGCGCCATCCACCAGCACGACAGCGTTCGAGCGATGCGCCATCTCGATCAGCTCGGCCACGGGATTGACCGTTCCCAGCGCGTTCGAGACGTGCGCCAGCGCCACCAGTTTCGTGCGCGGTCCCAGCAGCTTCTCGAATTCATCGACGAGCAATTCGCCGCGGTCGTTGATGGGAACGACGCGCAACCGCGCGCCCTTTTCCTCGCACAACAGCTGCCAGGGAACGATATTCGAGTGATGCTCCATGGCGGTGACCACGATTTCGTCCCCCGCCGCAATGTTCTTCCGGCCGTAGGTCTGCGCCACGAGGTTGATCGCTTCCGTTGTTCCGCGCACGAAAATGATCTCGCGGGAATCGGCGGCGTTCACAAAATGCTGGGCCGTGCGCCGGGCCCGCTCGTACTCTTCCGTGGCGCGCTCGGAAAGAAAATGGACGCCGCGGTGGATGTTGGCGTTGTCGCGCTCGTAATAATGGCGAATCGCGTCGATCACCACTTGCGGCTTCTGCGAAGTGGCGGCGTTATCGAGGTAGACGAGCGGTTTCCCGCGCACTTGCTGGCGCAGAATGGGGAAATCCTGGCGAATGCGCTCGACGTCAAACGCCGAGGCGCGCTCGCGCGCGGCTTGGGCGCCGCCGCTTTGCGGTTTGGCGACGGAACTCATCCAACCTCCTCCCAGCGGCGGCCGGAATCCGCTCTGCGCGGGGGCGCTGCGGCTTCGCGCGGCTTCGATACCTCGAGCAGGCAACCATTAATCAGTTTTTCGGCGAAGGCGCGAGCGGGTTCTTCCTTCATGCGCTCGAGGCACTCGCTGGCGAAGGCGAGCAGCAGCAGCTTGCGCGCCGCAACTTCATCGATGCCGCGCGAGCGCAGATAAAACAGCGCCTCCTCTTCGATCTGCCCGATGGTCGCGCCATGCGTGCACTTGACGTCGTCGGCGTAAATCTCGAGCTGCGGCTTGGTGTCGATTTGCGCGTCATCGGACAGCAGCAGGTTGCGATTGGTCTGCTTCGCGTCGGTCTTCTGCGCGTCCTTGTGCACGATGATCCGCCCGTGGAACACGCCATGTGCATGGCCGTCCAGGATGCCGTTGTAAAACTGGCGGCTCCCACAGTGTGGGCTGGCATGCTCGACGTACATGTAGTTGTCGAGATGCTGGCGGCCGCTGCCGATGAACAGGCCGTTGATCAGGCATTCGCCGCCTTCCCCGGCCAGCACCGGATGCACGTTGTTGCGCACGATCGCGCCGCCCAGCAGCAGCGAGTGCGACGCAACGTTCGTGCTGCGGCCCTGCTGAATGCGCAGGGTCGAAACGTTGAACGCGCGCGTGTCTTCCCGCTCGATCAGGTAATGCGAGAGCACCGCGCCATCGCGCACGACCAGTTCCGTCGCCGTGTTGCACAGCGCCGCGGCAGCTTCGCCGCCGGCCAGCGAAACGTAATCTTCGATAATCGCCGCCTGGCTTTCTTCTTCGGCGACGATCAGATTGCGCGGGTGCGTCATCAGCGGCGCGTCGTTGCCGGCAGATATAAAGAGCAGGTGAATCGGCGCTGGCGCCACCGTTCCCCGGCGAATGTGGATGTACGCGCCGTCGGCCGCGAAGGCGGTGTTCAGCGCGCTGAACGCGTCGCGCTGAATGTCGAGGTACGCGCCCAAATGCGCCTGAACTTCTTTCGGATTCTCCTCGAGCTGCCGGGCCAGGCTGCGGACGCGAATGCCCGCGGGCAAATTCTGCAGCGAGGAAAGTTCCTCCGAGAAGCGGCCATTCACAAAAACCAGCTGGCAAGCCGCGGCCTCCATGCGCCAGGGCTGCAAATCGCCGCGGGAAAGCCGCAGCACATCGCGCGAAAGCCGGAACGGCGTCTCGGCAATCGAGGAAATATTGGTGAAGCGCCAATCCTCGTCGTGGGTGGTCGGGAAACCCACCTGGCAGAAACGCGCGAAGGCATTCTCGCGCAGGGCGCGCAGCCAGGGCAAATCATGCCCCGGCGCGAGTTTCTGGAATTCGGCGAAGCCGTCCAGATAGGTGTCGAGCCGCTGAATTTGAGCTTGAGCTGCCGGTGTCACAGATTCTTCCCCCTGAAGGTGCGCCTGCGCGCTGCGTCAGGCTTGTGCCGCGCCTTGGGCGGCGAGGTCCATCGAACCGTACCCTTTTTCCTCCAGCTCGAGAGCCAGCTCGGGCCCGCCCGAACGCACGATGCGCCCGTCGACCAGGACGTGGACAAAATCGGGAACGATGTAGTTCAGCAAACGCTGATAATGGGTCACCACGATGAATGAGCGCTGCGGGCTGCGCATGGCGTTCACGCCGTTGGCCACGATGCGCAGCGCGTCGATATCGAGGCCCGAATCGGTCTCGTCCAGGATGGCGAGATTGGGTTCCAGCACGGCCATCTGCAGAATTTCGTTGCGCTTCTTCTCGCCGCCGGAAAAGCCTTCGTTCAGCGAGCGGTTCATCAGCTTCTCGTCCATTTCGAGGAGTTTCAGCTTCTCGCGGAACATCGGCAGAAAATCCATGGCGTCCATTTCATCCTGCCCGCGATACTTGCGGATGGCGTTCAGCGCGGAGCGGAGAAAATAGGTGTTGCCGATCCCCGGAATTTCGACGGGATACTGGAAGGCCATGAACACGCCCTCGCACGCCGCTTCTTCCGGCTTCATGGCCAGCAGGTCCTTGCCGTTGAAGAGAATCTCGCCCGCTGTGACGTTGTAGGTCTCATGCCGCGAGAGCACTTGCGCCAGCGTGCTTTTGCCCGAGCCGTTCGGCCCCATGATCGAATGTACTTCGCCGGGATTGACGCGCAGGTTCACGCCGCGCAGGATTTCGTGCCCATCCACGCTGGCGTGCAGATTCTTGATTTCGAGCAGGCTCATCCTTCATTCGCTCCTTGGATTTGAACTTGTGCCGCGCTATCCGACGCTGCCTTCCAGGCTGACGCTCAACAGCTTTTGCGCCTCGACCGCGAATTCCATGGGCAGCTCGCGAAACACGCGCTTGCAGAAACCGTTGACGATCATCGAGACCGCGTCCTCCGCCTTCAGGCCGCGCTGCCGCAGATAAAACAGCTGGTCCTCGCCGATCTTCGACGTGGACGCTTCGTGCTCCATGCGCGCCGTCGAATTCCGCACTTCGATGTACGGAAACGTGTGCGCCCCGCACTTGTCGCCGATCAGCAGCGAGTCGCATTGCGTGTAATTGCGCGCGCCCGCGGCGTTCTTCAGAATTTTGACCTGCCCGCGATACGTGTTTTGGCCAAAGCCGGCGGAAATGCCCTTGGACACGATGGTGCTGCGCGTGTTGTTGCCGATGTGGATCATCTTCGTG
>Ga0075272_1000049_pt1 | contig 36623 bp, 36 predicted proteins | sample SF_Rice_5C_0N_40_FD_69776 | JGI IMG/M metagenome (GOLD analysis project Ga0075272, IMG submission 69776) | Rice paddy soil microbial communities from Twitchell Island, California, USA - SF_Rice_5C_0N_404 | ecosystem: Environmental > Terrestrial > Soil > Paddy field/soil | place: USA: Twitchell... | reverse complement strand
AATCCCGCAAAGGCGGCGGGATTCCCACTTTCCCACAGCCACGGCGACGGCTGGTGATTAACACGAACCGGACAGATCACGTGCTACGAAAACCGGACATTTTAATTTGCTAACGACAGGGGCTGCCCTCTCGAATCTCTCGGGGCGTGTGGATACCGCTTCGTACCGGCGCGCAAAGGTGGGAGGCAGGCCCTTGGCGTACAGCCACACGCGAAAGAACTCGCCGAGATCCTTGCCGCAGGTTTGTTCGAGTGCCGAGCGCAGATCGTCAAAGCCAACCTCCTGGCCGCGCAGCAGCGTGACCACCTGCCGCAGCCCGTGGCGCACCGGCCCTTCTCCACACTCGTTTTCCAGGGCCACGTACATCAGCGGAGCCTTGGCCAACGCAATGGCGCGCGGGCCGGGAGGATCGGTCATGAGAGTCACGCCGAGCGGCGTCTCCTTCTCGCGGGCGCGCGCTTGGTTATAGCGGTTCAGGAAGTGTTCGATGCGCTTTCTGCGGGCCGCAGGTCCCCCCTGAGCCTCGTCGATCACGACGGTGGCATATTCGGGAAGCCCCTCGCCAATGCCCAGGGCGGCGTCAGGCGAGGGATACATCTGGTCTCCAAACCAATTGTGCGCGAGCGCGTGAGAAACCTGCTCGGCGAACGCATCGCTCGCAATGCCCAGCGCGAGGGTCCGTTCATTCACCAGGGCGCCTCCGGGGAACGACGCGACGCCGGGTCCGCTTCCGCCGCTGACCTCCGAGAGCAAACCCGGGGCCTCCACGACATGCGGGACGCGGAGCGCTGTATCAACGGGACCGAAGTCCTTTTCGAGGGTGGCCCAGGCGTTCGAGATTCGTTGCGGCATCGAGCCGGCGTTCTCATTCAGCGGATGAAGCGTCCAGAAAACGACTGTGCCAGATGCTCCGCCCATCGGTGTCTCGATGTAGCGGCCAGCTACAACGAAGGGAGCCAGATCGTTTTTGTTGAGCTGGAAGAAGTATTCCTGATCGCTCCCCACAGTGCGGCGGTGCTTGAGTCTGCCCCGGGCAAGAACGCGAAAGCCCGACGGCACGCGCACCGAGTAGGTCATGTGAGGCGGACGCGCCGGATAGGGCGATAGAAAATGGTGCGGCGGCTGCGGAAGAGCCGCCCAGCCGCGCGGCGCCAGGTGAAACGCATCATTTCCGATCGTGATGCGCGAACCGGAATCCCGGGGTGAACTCAGCGTGTATTCGACGTCGAGGGTGTGGCTTTTTCCGCGCAGCCACGGACTCGCAAATTCAATCCGCAGTGTGTCGGGATGCTCCGGCCGGTATTCTTCCGGCAATTCCTGGAGGCCAACCGCGTGGGCGTCCCATTGGACGCGCAGATCTTTGCGGCCAAACTCTTGCGCCGCTGGGAAAGTCATGTCGACGAAGGACAAGTCCGTCGTGCCCGTGTTCTTCAAACCGTAATGCAGGCTGATTCGCAGCGCACTCGGCGAATCCGGGACGAACTGGATCGCGCGCGTTTCCTTCAGGATCGTGTATCCCGGGGCCAGCGCGACACCGCAGCCCGACACCCACAGAGCGGCAGCAACGATAAACAGCGCGGCGCAGGGCGTGACTCGATGGTTGCGTTTCAAGACGACTGATTTTACTGGGCAAAACGGGAAGCGGAAAGAGAAACACGCGCTTCAGCAGGCGGAAACTCGGACTGGTCCTAAGGATGGTGGCCGTCAGGAACCGCTGAACCGGCGCAGAATCTGAGAATCGCTGGCCCCGCGGCGCCGGAAGGAAATGATCGCGTGCGCTTCCGAATCAGGCACTCCGCGGCGGGTCAGCTCGAGCAGCGTCGATCCGCGCAGGCCGGTGTTCTTGAGCCCTGCCAGCGCCGCCCCGGACAGGACCGGCTTGCCCTGCGCGCGGTGCTGGGCCACTTCGAGGATGATATCGTCGGAAAGCCCGGCGAGGTGCATGGCTTCATACTCGCCGGAGGCCGGCCCCAACTGGTTCAAGCTGGCCAGTTGAAGGACCGTCCGATCGTTCATGCCCGCCTGAATCAGCCCGGCGACCGCGGTTCCGGCATTGAACGCCTGGCCACGGCCATGAAAAATGCGGACGATTTGAACGCAATCACCTTCCGGGAATCCTGCGTTGTACACCTTCATAATGTTCGCAATTTCCGGGCTGGTGACGTTCAGTGTCTGCAGTTGTTGGACGGCGTCGTAAGCCATGCCCGAGTTATCGAGCATCTGCGTATCGCCCCGGTGGGCGTGGCCGCAGCCGGCCAGCAGGATGGCGACAGCAAGAATAGCGGCAGCATGCGCGCACTGTCGCGTCGCAGCGAAGCGCCGGCAAAGCTGTGCCAGTTTTCGCACATTAGTATTGTAGTAGCGGAACCGGCGGCGTAGTTGCGGATGTCACCGAACGGTTAAGGGGCGCGCTTGCGGCAGAGGAACGATGCGGCCGGCCGAATGCACGATGAGCAGGACTCCAGGGAAGAGAATCAGGCGTCTAGACGTTGTAGACGCGCTCGATGTCGAATACACCGGGAATCCGCTTCACGCCGCCCACGATGCGCTCGAGCTGCTTGCGGTCGGACACATCGATGGCGACTTCGATGCGGGCGCGCAAGCCGTCCGCGCCTCCGCTCTCGAACGTCCGGATATTGGCCTTCTCGTCGCTGATCACCGCGGTGATGGCCGCAATCATGCCCGGGCGGTCTTCGGTAAAAATGCGCAGGCGGACGGAGAAGGTGGATTGCGGTGCCTCTGCCCATTCGACGGGAATGCGACGCTCGGCTTCATAGAGAAGATTTTCCACGTTGGGGCAGGTCTTGCTGTGGACGGCAATACCGCGGCCGCGCGTCACGTACCCGACGATCTCGTCTCCCGGAATGGGGTTGCAGCACTTCGAGCGGTAGACCATCAGATCATCATGCCCGCGCACGAGGATGGCGGCGTCGTGCATGCCGAGCATGCGTTTCACGGTGGAAACAATTTTCGGCTGGGCCGGTTCGCCGCCCTCGCTGGCAATCTCCGTCCCGGTCGCTTTCGACAGAACCTGGCGCGGCGACCACTTGCCGTAGCCCAGCTCCGCGAAAAGATCCTCGGCCCGCGCGCAGCCGTACTCGGAGGCCACGCGCTGCCAATCCTCGCCGGTGATCTTCTTCATGTTGATTCCGGCGTGCCGCGCTTCCTTTTCCAGCAAACGGCGGCCGACGTCCTTGGCCTCTTCGCGCTCGTGCAGGTTGATCCATTGGCGGACCTTGCTGCGCGCGCGTGAGGTGTGCACGAACGAGAGCCAATCGCGCGAAGGGCCATGCCCTTTTTGCGTGACGACTTCCACCACGTCTCCATTGCTGAGCGCGTGACGGAGGGGAACCATCGCGCCGTTCACTTTCGCGCCCACGCACTGATGCCCTACTTCCGTGTGGACGGCATAGGCAAAATCCACGGGAGTGGCGCCGCGCGGCAGCACCACCACGCGCCCCTTGGGCGTGAAGGTGTAGACCTCTTCGGGATACAAGTCGACGCGCAGAGTGGACAGGAATTCGCTGGGCTCCTGCATGTCCTGCACCCACTCGATCAACTGGCGCATCCACACGATGCGTTGATCGTCCGCAGCGCTGGCGGCCAAACCGTCCTTGTACTTCCAGTGCGCGGCGACGCCTTGTTCGGCGATGCGATGCATTTCCTGCGTGCGGATTTGCACCTCGAAGGGCTGGCCGGTGTGAATCAGGGTCGTATGCAGCGACTGATACAGGTTGGGCCGCGGCATAGCGATGTAATCCTTGAAACGTCCGGGTACAGGGCGCCAGATCTGGTGAATGACGCCAAGCGCGGCGTAGCAATTCTTGATGGTGTCGGTGATGACGCGGACGGCCAGCAAATCGTACACCTGATCCAGAGTGCGCTGCTGTTTCTGAATTTTCAGGTGCAGGGAGTAAAGCCGCTTGACGCGCGCCTGCACCTCCGCGGGAATGCCGCTCTCGATCATGTTGTCGCGAATCGTTTCCTGCACTTCCTGCAAGAAGCGGTTGTAGGAGTTGTGCTTCGATTCCAGCCGCTTCTGCAGTTCGAAGAAGGCATCCGGCTCCAGATAGCGAAAGGCCAGATCTTCCAGCTCGCCGCGAATCAGCCCCATGCCGAGGCGATTGGCGACGGGCGCGTAAATCTCGAGCGTTTCGCGCGAGATGCGCTGCTGGCGTTCCGAATCGAGGTATTCCAGCGTGCGCATGTTGTGCAGCCGGTCGGCCAGCTTCACCATCACCACGCGCACATCGTTGACCATGGCCAGAAGCATCTTGCGCACGTTCTCGGCCTGGCGCGCTTCCGGGGCCAGCAGGTCCAGGCGGCTGATTTTGGTCGCGCCTTCCACCAGGCGGGCCACATCCGCGCCAAACTCTTTGGAAATTTCCTCGAGCGGCATTTTCGTGTCTTCGACCACATCGTGAAGGAGCGCCGCGCACAGAGACGTCACGTCCAATTTCATATCCGCGAGCAGGTGGGCGACTTCCACGGGGTGGGACAAGAAAGGCTCGCCGGAGACGCGCGTCTGTGTCTTATGCTGCTCGGCCGCAAAATCGTAGGCGCGGCGCAGCAGATCGAGATCGTCGCCCGGCCGATTGCGGCGCACTTTGTCGAGCAACTCGACGAAGCGCAGATCCACGCCGCGGCGCGCTTCGGGCCAAACGGAGGGATTGGTCCCAGAGCTCATTTTTTCCAATTCTACGCTGGATTCCGCAAAAGCGGGGAAATGGGTGCTGCGCGGCTGGTAACCGAGGCGAATGAAATGTGGGGTCGCCCTTACGGACCTACTTGCCCTTGGCGACGGAAAAACCGGCATCGACCCAGTCGTGCGCGAAATCGTGCGGCAGCAGCAGCACGCGGAGATGGGTGAAGCCCATGGAACGAAGAGCGCTAAACGCCGGGCGCATGTTCGGGCAGTGGGCCAGCGGACAGCAGCCGCAATAGATCACGAGGTCGGAGGAGCGGGACAAGCGCTGGGCCCAGTGTTTGAGGTCCGTCAAGCCTTCCGCGTTCATGGCCGGGCCGTGAAACGAAGCTCCCGGAACGTGCGCGCCTTCATAGAGCGTGCGAAAACCGACGCAAACAACAATCGGCCGGCGGGCGGCGGGACGTGAAAGCTCCTTTACCAGAGCAGCGGGCTCAACTGTCTCTTGAGGCGTCCAAGGCTCGCTTGCTTGCGCCGGTGAATGCCCCCGCGCCGCTCGCGAGCGGTGAGCCGCGAAATCCGGCAGGACGATGGCGAGGACGGCGATTGAAACCAGCAAGACGGTCGAAAAGTTCAGCGGGCGAAGAGAATGGGCTCGCACAACACCTCACAAACCGGCCAGCACCCTCAACTAGAAATGGTACTTCCCGAAACAGGGTTACGCCAGCAGAAGCGCCGGCGAGCCGCTCGAATTTTTGCGGAACGGGCGCTGCTCCGCGTGTGCGGCTACGACGAGCCTCCCTGAGTCGGATTGGCCATGCGCTGCTGCTTGATGATCATGACCTTGTGGACCAGATCGTCGGCTTGCTTAATATCATTGTCACGCGCGTCCAGAGCAGTCTCCGTATCGGCCTTCTGGCGGTAGAGAAGATTCAGGTAGGCCATGGCCTCATCGTACTCGGGCTTGCGGTCCATGGCCTTCTGGGCGTTCTCCATGCCTTCGGCGATGGTGGCGCCGTACTTCTGAGCGAACTCCTTGGCCAACTGCGGCGGCAGAGGATCGCCGGCCTTAAGAGGCTTCCTGACATTCTTCTGGTTGTAGTCCTGGCGCATGGCATTGTTCGCGTGCGTGGCGATGGCCCAGTCGATGACCGCGATCCAGTAATACGGCTCGGGATCCTGCGGCCGGACCTGAATGTGCTTCTCGTGATATTGCTTGGATTGTTCGAGAAGCTGCTCGTTGTACGGCGTCGCCATGTTGTAGAGCAGCGAGCCAATGCCGTCGATGGCGGAGAGATTGTTGGGGTCGACGGCCAGCACGTCCTTGAACTCCGCGATGGCCTCCCTGCCGTAGTTCATGTTTTCGTCGGAAGGCGCGCCCGGTATGAACTGGCTGGCGTAGGCGGTGGCCAGGTAAAGGCGCGCGTTCATCAGTTTCGGATCGAGGGCTTTGGCCTCCTTGAAATCCTCGACGGCCTGGTCAAATTGGGCCGCCTTGTAGGCCTGTACGCCCTTGTTGAGCTTATCGCGGGCCTTCAGCTTGTCGCATCCGGCCGACGCCACAAGGGCGGCCACGATGGCGGCAACTAACAACCCATTCTGGAGATTGCGCTGCATGCACGTGCTCCCTTAAGTGTGTAGGTAGCGATCCGCGGGACCGGCCGGCGAGCCGCACCGAACGCACCGAATCTGCGGCGAGTTCGGGGTGGTCCGCGCCGGGACCGCTTACTGGCCCGCTTCGATCTTATTCGTAATCAGGCCGACGTGGTCGATGCCCGCCGCTTTCATGATCGAAATGGCCCGGGCGACATCCGCAAATTCGGTGGTGTCGTCGCCCTTGACGAAAGCGACCTTCTCCGCGCGCTCGGCGAAGATCTTCGCCAGCGTGGGCTCCAGCTGGTCCCATGAACTCTTGTCCTGGTTGATCATCACCTGGCCGCCGGACGATACGGAAACCACGATCGTCTTGTTCAGCAACTGCTGGTTTTCCTTCTGGTGCGGCGGCGCGGGTTGCGGCACGATGGTATCGAGCCCCTGCGAGATCGTCGGCGTGATCACCATAAAGATGATGATCAGCACCAGCAGAACATCGATCAGGGGCACGATATTCGGTTCGGCCATCACGCCTTTACTGCCACCAACTGCCATTCCCATGGTGAGACTCCTTTGCTTCCGTGCGTTCGCCTAACCGCCCGTTGCACCGGGCGGAGGAGGAGGCGGAGCTTCGCGCACGACGCGCTGTGTCAGCAAGCCGATGTTGTCCACGCCAGCCGAACGGATCTCATCGACCGCCGCTTTCACTTGCCCGAACTTGGCGCGCGCGTCGGAACGAACGAAAACGGTCTTGTCGAGCCGGCCCGAGACCTTGTCCTTCACCTTGTCCTGCAGGTCCTCGAGCCCGACTTTGTTATTGCCCAGGTAGATGCTGCCGTCGCGAGTGACCGCCACGATGACGGCGTCGTCCTTATCGGCATTGGGCATGTCCGCCGGATTGGGGACCCGCACCATGTCGACCGAGACGCCCTTCGACAACAGGGGGGTGACCACCATGAAGATGATCAGCAGCACCAGCATGATGTCCGCCATCGGAATGACGTTGGGAGCGGCCATCACCGGCGGCGCTTTGGGTTTGTACGCCATGATGACCTACTTCTTTCCGCCTCGGCGGGTGATGAAATAGTTGATCAACTCCATGGAGGAGTTGTCCATCTCCACGTCAAAAGCTTCCACTTTATTGGTGAAGTAGTTGAAGGTCCACACCGCCGGAACAGCCACGAGCAACCCCAGCGCGGTGGTGACCAAGGCCTCGGCAATACCGCCGGCCACAGCGGAGAGCCCGGTGGCCTTCTGCGCGGAAATGCCTTTGAACGCGTTGATGATGCCCATCACGGTGCCGAACAGGCCGACGAAAGGGGCGGTTGAGCCGATGGTCGCGAGCCCGGAAAGGCCCCGCTTCATTTCGGCGTGAACGATGGCCACCGAACGTTCGAGCCCGCGGCGAGCCGCCTCGATGACTTCCTCATCGCCCACCTGCGCGGAGGCCGCCTGGAACTCCGAGAGTCCCGTAGCCACCACCTTGGCGATGTGGCTCTTTTTGTTGCGCTCGGCGATGGAAATGGCTTCGTCAAGCTTGTTGTCCTTGAGGGCGCCGGCCACCTGCTGCACGAAAACGCGAGACTGTTTGCGCGCGGCGCTGTACATCAGGGCCCGGTCGATCATGATACCGACGGACCAAGCCGACATAACGAAGAGCACACCGACGACAATCTTTGCGGGGATGCCCATGTTGTGCCACATGGTCACGAGATCCCAGCCAACCTCGCCGCCTTGCTGCTGTAAAGCTAGCAAACCAGCCCAAAGTAAAGTCGCAAGCATTGAATTTGTTCCTCCTCCGTTCCTTCACCAAACGATCTCGGCAGCGAGATTTCTGCCGGTTGAGACTGTGCGGTCCGGCTCGCCGGGAGCGAACCGGACCATGGACTGCTTTATCCGCCTAACGTAAAGACGACAGAAATGGTGGTGTCGACTTTCACCGGCTCGCCGTTGAGCAGCGTAGGCCGATAGCGCCACTGCCGGACCGCATCCATGGCCGACCTCATCAACAAAGGCGGCCCGGAAATGTACTGCAGTTCCTGGACGGTTCCGTCCTTGGCGATAATCGCGTGCAGAACAACCGTGCCCTGAATATGCGCCGTCTTGGCGATCTCAGGATATACAGGCATCACCTGATGAATCAGGTTGGCCTGCTGTACGTTGCCGCCGACGCGAAGCGTTTGCGGCGCTTTCGGCGGAGGAGGCGGCGGTCCACCGCCCGTACCTCCAATAATTCCGCCCAGAACACCGCCGGCGGAGCCGCCGGGCACGCCGCCCGTGACACCGCCGACCACGCCGGCAGCAACATCCGGCGGGGGCTGCTCTTCCTTGATGATGTTCACTTTCTTAGGGATGACAGTGGGCGCCATCAGCTTGCCCTGTTGAATCATCGGCGGCGTGATCTGCTTCACCACCTGCACTTTGGGCGGAGGCGGCGGGGGCGGAGGCGGCGGAGCTGGGGCCGTGATCCAGGCTGCGACCGTCTCCTTGGGCAGCGCCTCGGTCACCAATAGCGGAATCAAAATAAACACGCCTACAATGACCGCCTGAACGATCGCGGAGGCCGCGACCGTCCACGTCTTATGCGTGTGCGTAGGGTGGGCGCTCGAAAGTACAAGATCGTCAAACATCCTTACCTCCTTGCTGCGGCGACAGTCCGCTTTTCGACCCGCTTTTCATTCGGGGCTGGGGCGCGAAGAGCCGCTCCTTTGCTTGCCTGATATTTATTCCAGACCACTACGATGGGTGCAGCAATACCAAAGCTGGAGTACGTTCCTACCACAACTCCGACCACCATGGCAAAAGAGAACGCGCGCAGGGCCTCGCCACCGGTGAGATAGAGTACCAGTACCGTCAGCAGGGTCAGACCGCTGGTCAGAATGGTGCGCGACAACGTTTGATTGATCGATTTATTGACGATTTCCGGAAATGGTTCGCGCCGCATCAAACGCAGGTTCTCCCGCACGCGGTCGAAGATCACGATCGTGTCGTTCATGGAATAGCCGACCAGGGTCAGCAGGGCAGCGATCACGGTCAGAGAAATCTCGTAATGGGTCAGCGAAAAGAAACCTAAAGTGATGAGCACGTCATGGAAGCAGGCGATCACCGCGGCGGCTCCAAATATGATGGTATCGATCCAGCGACGAATGAAGGCGCCGAACCCGATGCCGCGCGCCCCACGCACAAAAAGCTCGCTCCCGGAGAACCGGATGGCGACGTAAATCAACATGCCGCCGAGGGCATACAAAGTGGCCCAGAACGCCTGGTGGCGAAGTTGCGAGCCCACCTTGGGGCCGACGCTGTTGCTGCCACGAATGGCGAAGGCGGCGAGAACAAAACCGCTCTTCAGCGAGTTAGTGACGGCCGGCGTGACTCCCGGGACGACGTTCAATTGATCGAAGTTCTTCACGATGCCCAGGGTCGAGCGCTCGGCGGTAAGCGCGGCGGCAAGCTGCTTGTAGCGGTCGGCGGCCGCAGCGCCCAGGTTCAGCGGATCCTTGGCCGTCAGGTAGTCCGCCAGATCCGCGGTACTGATGGAATTGAAGTCGATCTTGCCGCTGGGAACACCGAAGGTCTTATTCAGCGCATTCAGGACCGCTTGGCGCTGGGCGTCAAGTCCCTGGTCGTTTTCACTCTTCTCCAGGCTGATTTCGACGTCGTTCTTGGAATTGGGATCGGAGAAATCGCGGATGGGCGTAATGGTGGAATGTTTCAGACCGGCGGCGTCGAGGGCCTTGCGCATCTGGTCGATCGGCGGAGTGGAGGCGAATCGGACATCCACCAAGGTGCCGCCCCGGAAATCAATCCCGTAGGTCAAACCTTGTCTCCACACCGAGATCCAGCCAATGGTCAACAGGATCAGGGACATGGCGACAAAGTACTTCGCCTTCCCCATCCAGTTAATGTTTACGCCGTGGAAGAATTCCATAGACTCCTATCCGCTCCTATTTGACACCGACTTCCCGGATTTGTTCCCAGCCCCGGCTGCGCCGCCTGGGATCAGCCCGAGTGCCGTCCGGCAGCATGGGAAAATCAGGTACCCGGCCTTAGATACTCAACTCCGCCTGGCGCGGCATGCGTGCCAAGTGCAGATCGAAAATGGCCCGCGACACGTAGATGGACGTAAACAAGTTGGCCAGCAAGCCGACGATCAAGGTGACCGCAAACCCTCGGACCGGCCCGGTTCCGAACAGGAACAGGAACGCCGCCGAGACCAGCGTGGTGATGTGCGTGTCGATGATGGTCAGGAAGGCGCGCTCGAAACCCACGTCGACGGCCGAACCAGGGGCCTTGCCGGCCCGCAACTCCTCTCGTATGCGCTCGAATACAAGGACGTTGGAGTCCACGCCCATACCGATGGTTAAAACCACTCCGGCAATGCCGGGCAGAGTCAGCACAGCGCCAAAATAAGCCATAAAGGCGAGCAGGATCCCTAAGTTCAAAATCAGGGCCACAACAGCATTGACACCGGCGAGCCGGTAATAGATCACAAGAAAAATCATCACGGCAAGCAGGCTGCCCACCGATGCCCGGACGCCTTCGCGAATCGACTCGACCCCCAACGAGGGCCCGATCGTCTCTTCCTGCAGATACTTAATGGGGGCCGGCAGCGCGCCGGAGCGCAACACCAGCGCCAGGTTCTGCGCGCTCTCCTGCGAAAAGTTGCCGGTAATCCGGCCGCTATCATCAATGCGCGCCTGGATTTCGGGTGCGCTTTCCACCTTGTTATCGAGAACGATGGCCATCCTCTGCCCGATGTTGGCGGCGGTGAACGGCCCCAGACGCGAGGCCGCGACGGTGGACACCGTAAAGTTCACCTGATACTGCCCGGGGTACTCGCCGCTCGGCGCAGCATCCGCACTGCGCAGGTCGGCGCCGGTGATGATCGGAGAACGCTGCAGGATGTAGTAGACCTGCGATTGCGGCTGGCCCGGCGCGCTCCCTTCCGATGATCCGGGAACAAGCTCGGAATCCGGAGGAAGAACGCCATTGTGCGCGGAGAGTGCCGCAGCTTCAGAGGGATAGGGTTGCGGGTCCAGGACTTTCTGGAAAGAGAGTTGCCCGCCCGCCTGTATGACTTCCTTGGCGCGCGTGGGATCGCCTTCCCCCGGCAGTTCAACCAGAATCTCGTTATCGCGTCCCACGGGGGCAACGGTAGGTTCGGTGAGGCCGAGCGCATTGATGCGGCGGTTGATGGTCTCGCGGGCCTGCTGCATGGTTTGCTGCTGGAGACCGGAAATGACCGAAGGCTTCATGGTCAGCAGATAACCGTTGGGCTGACCGGCGGCGGAGGCCAGCGTCCAGTCCTGAAATTGCGTGGTCACCACGTCGCGGAAGCTGCCGGAGGTTGCCAGGTCGACATTCTTGACCAGAATCTGCGAGTCGCCCAGGATCTGCACGTCGCCCACGTTCACGTTCTTCGTGCGCAGCTGTTTCTTCAGGTCATCGATGGTCTGATACGTGCGCTGGCGGATGGCCACCGGGACTTCCACCTGCAGCACCATGTGGCTTCCGCCGCGCAGGTCCAGCCCCAGTTGAATGCGGTTCTTGAAGTTCTGCGCGACCTGGGCCAGGGAATTGGGGAGCCCAAACAGGCCGATCAGACACACAAGAATCACGGCCGAAATAAATGCGAATTTCCAACGAAGCTGCGGTGTCATGCTGTCTTGGTGCTCTCTTTCTGTGCCGGCTCGGGCTGCAATCCCGCCACCGCGCTGCGCGTAACCTTGATCTTCACCTGATCGGCGATGCGCAACTGCACGGCGTCATCCTCCAAACCGACGATGGTGCCGAAGATGCCGCCGTTGGTGATCACCTTGTCGCCCGTCTTCAAGTTCTTCAGCATCTGCTGGGTTTTCTTCTGGCGGCGCTGCGCGGGCAAAATCATCAGGAAATAGAAGATTACCATGATGAGGATCAGGGGTAAAAACAGGCCCATCGAGCTCGGCTGCGCGGCGGCCTGTGCGAACAAAGCGGCGTGCGTCCAGATCAGAAATGCCAGCGGGATGATCATTGCACCTTTTCCGTTACGGGGGTACTCCTACCGAGCTTAACAGGCCGGCCCGGTGACCGCTGGCCCGTCTGCCGCAGGGAGATGTTGGAGCGCCTTCCGAAGATACTGCCCCGCCACTTAACGCGTTCGAGCCTGCTCAAATTTGACGATCAAGGCGTGCGCGAAGGTCAGAGCGGAATCTTTCGAGCCTTCCAAAACCGATAGACTCGCGAATTTTGCCCATGATGTCAAGGTAAAAGTAAAGGTTATGGTGGGTGTTCAGGATGGCCGCCAGCGGCTCGCCCGAAACGTAGAGATGCCGCAGATAAGCGCGCGAATAACGGCGGCACACGGCGCATCCGCAGGACTCATCCACGGGCCTTTCGTCTTTGGCGAAGCGCGCATTGCGAATCAACAAGCGGCCCTGCGAGGTGAACAGGCAACCGTGTCGCGCGCCGCGCGTGGGCAGAACGCAATCCATCATGTCGGCGCCCAGCGCGACGTAGTCTGCAATCTGCTCGGGCCGCCCCACGCCCATTAGATACCGCGGGCGTGCGGCGGGTAACCGCGCGGCCGTTATTCCGGCGATATCGCAGGTCAACTGGTGCGTTTCGCCCACAGCCAGGCCGCCTATGGCGTAGGCGGGAAAATCGAGAGCGACGAGAGCGTCCGCGTTCTGCTGGCGCAGGTGGGCGAACGTGCCGCCTTGCACGATGGCGAAAAGCATCTGGCGATCCGGGTCGCCGTGCGCTGCGAAATAATCATGCGAGCGGCGCGCCCAGGCCAGCGTGCGCTCCGCGGCGTCGCGCGCGCGCGCTTCCTCCGAGGGCGCTTCGATGCACTCGTCCAGGACCATGACGATGTCCGCGCCGAGTGCGACCTCGATTTCGAGCGCCTTTTCGGGCGAGAGGAAATGTTCGGAGCCGTCGATATGCGAGCGGAAGGTGACCCCGTCATCGGTCACCTTGCGCAAATCGCTGAGGCTGAAGACCTGGTAGCCACCTGAATCGGTGAGAATCGCGCGGGGCCAGGACATGAACCGGTGCAGGCCGCCCAGTTCGCGGATCAATTCATGGCCGGGACGCAGATATAGATGATACGTATTCGCCAGGATGATTTGGGCGCCGAGCGATTCGAGGTCCTGCTGCGTCTGCGCCTTCACCGTGGCGGCGGTGCCCACCGGCATGAAAGCGGGCGTGTCGATGGCGCCGTGCGGCGTGTGCAGCCGCCCCAGCCGCGCGCCCGTCGGGTCGGTGGCTAAAACCTCGAAGCGAAATCCCATCCGCCCGAGTGTATCAGGCGAAGGCGCCCGCGAGTCCCACCTTCACCAGAACGAAGATGAGCCAGATGACGACAATGGCGCCCAGCGCTTTGCCGAAAGAGATTTTCTTCGGATTGGTCGCGCGATAGCCGATGGCCTGCAGGATGAGCACCCAGAAGGTGAACAGGTCAAGGGAAGTGAGCAGCGAGACCATCCATTTGGGGGCAGTGTCCGAAAGCAGCGCCCCCGGATTGGAGGCGACCAGGTTCTGAACGTCCACGGTGGACGGGTCTTTGATGAACAAAATTACGATTCCTAAAAGCGTGGCAATCACGTATGGCATCCAGGAGTACGCCACAACGCCCAGGGAGGTGGAGAAAGGCATCTTCGATCCGGAAATGATGTTGAACACGGCCAGAAACAGCGCGGCCACCACGAGCTCGGCAACCACGGTGCCGACGATTACCCCCACATATCCGATCACCCCGGCGAGCTTGGCCTGTTTCTCCATCATGGATTCTCTCTGTTCCGGGGGCATCTGCTGCATGCGCTCCTGAGCCCGCGGGCTGGTCGCAACTTGATGCTCGATCACCTGCCGCCATCCGACGCGCGAGCCGATGGTTGCGATGCTGCCCAGCGATACGATGATCACCACCAGCATCGGCAGGACCCATGTGGGGCGCTGCGCGATCGATTCAAACGTGGTCTTGGGCTCAAAGAAAACGCCAAAGATGCGGCCAACTGAACTGACCGGCGCGGGCGCCTGTTGCGCGGGAACCGTGGGAGTCGCCATATCTGCTACCTCCTTCGAGACAAATGCCTACACTTTTCTATTACGCTGGCGGCGTCGGGGGAATTACCGGGAGCAGAGTTTACTCCAAAGCAAGATCGAAAACGATAAAACTTTAGGCGGGGATCTGGGGTACGGCGGCAATCAACGACTGGGTGTACTCCTCGCGCGGCGAGCACAGCACCTGGCCGGCTTCGCCCATCTCGACGATGCGGCCCGCGCGCATGACGGCGATGCGGTTCGCCAGTTGCGCCACCACCGGCAAGCTGTGGGAGATCAGAATCAGGGTGAGAGAAAACTCCCGCTGCAGGCGCGCGAGCAATTCCAGGATTTGCGCGCCAATCGAGACGTCCAGCGCGGAGACCGGCTCATCCGCGATCACCAGTTCGGGGCGCAGGATCAGCGCGCGCGCGATTCCGATGCGCTGGCGCTGCCCCCCGGAGAATTCGTGCGGAAAACGGTCGAGCGCGTCCGGGCCCAGCCCCACCGCCTGCAGAATTTCGGCGGCGCGTTCGCGCCGCTGCGTTCGCGACAGCCCCGGCTCGTGAATGGCCAGCGGCTCGGCCACGATCGTTCCCACGCGCATGCGTGGGTTCAGCGACGCGACCGGATCTTGAAACACCATCTGCATGCGCCGGCGCAGCGCGCGCAGATTGGCGCCTTTCGCGCCCAGCCAGTCTTCCCCGCGAAAGCGAATCGCGCCCGAATCCGGCTCGATCAGGCGCAGCAGCATTCGCGCCAGCGTCGTCTTGCCGCACCCGGATTCGCCCACAACGCCCAGCGTTTCGCCGCGTTCGACCGAAAGCGTCACGCCATCGACGGCCGTCGCCCGCCGGCTGGCGGAGCCCAGCGGCCCCGACGACACCGGAAACGACTTGCGCAGATTGACGGCTTCGAGCAACTGGCTGGAATCGTTCATGCGCCATCCAAACTAGCAGCCTGCCGTCGGGCGCACAACTCAGCTGCGTTTTGGAGTGCTTCTTTCAACAAGCCGCGAGGGCGAACAGAATAAGGAGCGGACTATTGCGGGCTGCGCCGGCTGATGCCGGAGCGCGCGGCATGTTTCAGGCGAGCGACCAGATCGCCCACAGCTTTGGCAGCGGCGTCCGCCGAACCCGCCTTTTCGATTTCGGCGACGATGGCAGAGCCCACTACGGCAGCATCGGCGATTCCGCCCAGCACGGTCACGTGCGTCGGAAGCGAGATGCCGAATCCCACCGCAACCGGCAAGGGCGTGAATTGGCGTATCCGGCGGACCAGCCCCGGCAGTTCCTCGGGCAACGCCTCGCGCGCGCCCGTCACACCCGTGCGCGATATCAGATAGAGGAAGCCACTGGAGATGCCGGCGATCCGTTGCAGTCGAGCGTCGGTCGAGGTGGGCGCGGCGAGGAAAATCGTGTCGAGGCGGCGCGCGCGCAGCGTCGAACGATATTCTTCCGATTCCTCCACCGTTAAATCCGTGGCCAGCACGCCATCGGCACCGGCCGCTGCGGCCGCGTCCGCAAATTTCGGGATTCCCATCTGCAGCATGGGATTGAAGTAGCTGAAAAGGACGAGGGGAACCTGCGTGCGCTGGCGCAACCGGCGAACAAGATCGAGCACGCCTGCGAGAGTCGTTCCACTGCGCAGCGCGCGTTCGCTGGCGCGCTGGATGGTGGGGCCGTCGGCGACGGGATCGCTGAAGGGCACGCCCAACTCGATCACATCCGCGCCGGCATCAGCGGCCGCAAGCACGATCTTTTCGCTGGCTTCGAGCGAAGGATCGCCCGCCGTGACGTAGGCCACCAGGCCCAGCTCGCCGGCGCGCGAAAGCTTGCGGAACCTTTCCGCGATGCGCCCGGCGGGTTGCGACGCGCTCGGTGTCGCATGTGGGGCGGCGTCAGACATAGCGCGAAAGCATTTCCATGTCTTTATCGCCGCGCCCGGAAAGATTGAGGATGACGATTTCGTCCTTGCGCATTTTGGGGCCGCGGCGAATCAGTTCCGCGAGCGCGTGCGCCGACTCGAGCGCGGGAATGATGCCTTCTATACGCGAGAGAGTGCGCGCAGCGTCAATGGCTTCGTCGTCCGTGGCGGCGGTGTATTCGGCGCGGCCCTGATCGGCGAGCCAGGCGTGCTCCGGGCCGATCGCGGGATAGTCCAGGCCGGCGGAAACGGAATGCGTTGTGGAAATCTGGCCGTCGGGAGTTTGCAGCACGTAGGTGTACGTCCCTTGCAAGACGCCGGGACGCGCGCCGCTGAATCCTCGCGCGGCCGCCAGACGCGCCGCATGTTCCCCAAGCGATTTCCCGCGTCCCCCCGCCTCCACGCCAACCATCTTCACATTCGAGTCGCCCAGAAAGGCATGGAACAACCCGATCGAATTCGAGCCGCCGCCCACGCAGGCGAACAGGTGATCGGGAAGGCGATTTTCGGCGCGCAGAATCTGTCCGCGTGCCTCCTCGCCGATCACTTTGTGGAAATCGCGCACCATCGCGGGATAAGGATGCGCGCCCAACACCGAGCCGAGCAGATAATGCGAGGTGCGCACGTTGGTGACCCAATCGCGCATGGCTTCGTTGATCGCGTCTTTCAGCGTGCGGCTGCCGGAATCGACGCCGGTCACGTCCGCCCCCAGCAGCTTCATGCGAAACACGTTCAGGCGCTGCCGCTCCATGTCCTCGGTGCCCATGTAGACGCTGCAGGCCAGGCCGAGGCGCGCGGCAACCGTGGCGGTGGCGACGCCGTGCTGCCCTGCTCCCGTTTCCGCGATCACGCGCCGCTTGCCCATGCGTTTGGCCAGCAATCCCTGGCCGAGGCAGTTGTTGATCTTGTGCGCGCCGGTGTGCAGCAGGTCTTCGCGCTTGATGTAGATGCGCGGGCCGCCAAGATGCGCGGTCAGGCGTGGGGCGAACTGCAGCGGCGTTGGCCTGCCGGCGAAATTCTTCAGCAGGTCGTCCAGTTCGACCTGAAACGCGCGATCCGCGCGAGCCGCCGCGTAGGCCGCTTCCAGTTCCTCGAGCGGCGCCATCAGCGTTTCGGGAACGTAGCGCCCGCCATACGGGCCAAAGCGCCCGCGTGCGTCCGGCATCGTCTGGGTTGCTGAGCTCATCTTCCTGCCTCGCCCCGCGATCGTTTCGCGCCTTTCAGCGGCCGCATCAAGGCGCTGATCCTGGCGTGATCTTTTTTCCCCGGCGAGGATTCGACCCCGCTGCACACGTCGATGGCATACGGGCGCGCAACACGAATCGCCTCGACAACATTTTCCGGAGTCAGGCCGCCGGCCAAAAAAATGCGCGGATGCCCGTTCGCGCGCGCGAGAGACCAATCGAACGTCTTGCCCGTGCCCCCGCGGCGGCGCGCGTCAAAGCCGTCCAGAAGGATTGCGGATGCATCCCGAAAGCGAGTCAACTGTTTCACGTGAAACCCGTTCTGCACGCGAATGGCCTTGATGATTTTCACCGCGGGAAGCGCCCGGCGCAAGCGGGAAACCTCCGCCGGCGTCTCTTCGCCATGCAGTTGCACGTAGTGCAGTCCCACTGCGCGCGCGATGCGCACCAAATCCTCCTGCGGCTCGTTCACGAAGACGCCCACGCTCGCAACGCCGTCCGGCAAACGGCGAACGATCCGGCGAGCCTTGCCCGGATCAACGTAGCGCGGGCTGCCCGTATAAAAATTGAAGCCGAGAAAGTCCGCGCCCGCCCGGCAGGCGCAGCGCGCGTCCGGTCCGTTGGTGATCCCGCAAATCTTTACTTTGACTTTCGATTTCGCCATGCCGTTCCGGAAAAGCTCCCTTCGGGCGCTCTAAGCCCCGAGGAAACTGCGCAGCGCCGCCGCCGGATCGGGGCTCTTCATCAGATGCTCGCCGATGAGGAAAGCATCGAAGCCTGCCGTGCGCAAGCGGCTCAGATCGTCATGCGCGCGCAAGCCGGACTCGCTGACGGCGACGCAGTTCTCGGGAATCGCCTCGATCAGCTCGAGCGATGTTTCCAGGCGCACCTGAAAATTGCGCAAATCGCGGTTGTTGACGCCAATGACGCGCGCGCCGGCGCGCAGCACGCGCTCGAGCTCATCGCGCGAGTGCACTTCGATGAGCGGTTCCATCTCGAGCGAGCGGCCGAGCTGCAGCAATTCGCTGAGCGCCGCGTCGCTCAGCACCGCCGCAATCAGCAGGAACGAATCGGCGCCCGCCGCGCGCGCCTCCCACACCTGCCACGGATCGACGATGAAATCCTTGCGCAAAATCGGAATCTGCGCGGCTTTGCGCGCTTCCTTCAGGTCCGCCAGCGACCCCGAAAAGAAATCCTCTTCGGTGAGAACGGAGAGGGCCGCGGCACCGGCCTGCTGAAGCTGCGCGGCCAGCGCGGCGGGCGCATACTCTTCCCGGATGAGGCCGAGCGAGGGCGAAGCCTTTTTCAATTCCGCGATCACGTTCAGCCCATCGCGCGAAAGCGCGGCGGCGAAATCGAGGGTGGGAGGCGCTTTCTTCTCCACCGCGATCTTCAGCGCGACCTCCGGGAGCACACGCTTGCGGTGCGCGATGGAAAGGCGGCGCGCATCGACAATGCGGTCGAGGATGGTCTTTTCGCGCGAAGTCGTCTGCATGGCAGCAACCTGAGCCAACCGGGAAGCGCTGAAAAATGCTAGCCGCGCAGCCGCTCGATGTCAATTTCGCCGGCACTCGCCTCCGCGTCTTGCGGCTGCCCAAACAAGACATGACACACAGGCAAGGTCATGCGCAGCCTCGAAGGGTAGCGCGAACAGATTCTACTGCTGGGTGGCGGGTTCGGCGGCGGGATGCATCCCGTGCTGCGGAATTTCGTGGACGCCGCGCGCCGGCGGCTCCTGGTGGAAGCGGAACAGCTGGTTGACCGGACCGGCGCCTTTGCCGATGGCATAGGATTTGTCGATCGCGCGCGTGACGTACGCCTTCGCCAGAATCACCGCTTCGCGCAGCTGCTGCCCCAGCGCCAGCTGCGCCGCAATCGCGGAAGAGAACGTGCATCCCGAGCCATGCGTGTTCGCGCTCTTCACGTGATCGCCGCCAAAAACGTCGGTTTCCGTGCCTTCGCAGAGCACGTCGGTCGGCTTTTCCAAATGGCCGCCGGTGACCACCACGGCGCGCGCACCCATCTCCAGAAGTTTCTGCCCGGCGGCTTTCATTCCATTCACGTCCTTCACTTCCATGCCGGTCAGAAATTCCGTTTCCGGGATATTGGGCGTGATGACCCCAACACGCTTGAGCAATTCATCGCGCACGAATTTCAGGCCGGTCGCGTCCAGCAATTCCCCCGCGCCGGCCGTGGGACGGAAAACGGGATCGAGCACCACGTGCTCGAATTTGTGCTTGTCGAGGAACTCGGCGACTGCGTTGGCGTTCGCGCGATTCGCCAGCATGCCGATCTTCACCGCAGCGATCGTGACGTCTTCCATCAGCGCGTCGAGCTGCGCGCGCAGCGTGGCCGAAGGAGTGGCATGCACGCTGACCAGCCCCTGCGTCGATTGCACCGTCAGCGCGGTGACCGCGGCGACGCCGTAGCAATTGTGCGCGGCAAAAGTTTTAAGGTCGGCAGCGACTCCGGCGCCGCAGGAGGGATCGAATCCCGCGATGCTCAGCAGAATCGGCGGCGTGTGGCTTGCGTGGTTGTTCAATTCGCCGTGCCCTCCGCGCGAGGCACAAATGCCGGCGGCTCCTGATTGGCTGGGCACGCCGGCAAATTGAAATGTACGCGCGTTGTCGCTCGCGATGCAAGATCAATTTTCGATTTCCCGCTGGAGGTCCGCGGCGCTCGCGAGGCATAACGGCGCGAAACTTAAATCAGAGCGCCGATTCGCGAAGGGAAGCTGGCACGATCTGCCGCGAGGGCGCCAAGCCGCGTGGCCGGCGGTATTCCACATCGGGACGCGGTGCGGCGCGGTCCAGCAGTTCTTTCCAGACTTTTTCGGGATCCGCGCTGAAGATGGGGTCTGCGTTCAGCCGCTCGTTGTACCAGGCGCCCTCGAGCATCTCGCGCTGCAGTTGCGCCTGCCCCCATTGCGCGCGGCCCAGGAAAATCCGCAGCGTAGAGGGCTCCTTCGAGTTTTTGACCAGCGAGGTGATTTCGTCCGCGTCGAAGGTGATGTAAACGTCGGCGAACAGATGCAGGTCGCGCCCGGAGGGATTCGCCGAGCGGAAGATCGCGCTCATATCATGCATGTCGACCGGCCCGCCGAAATAAGCGGTCGCGCTTTGTTTTTCCAGGCTGCGCGCGTGAGGAAACAGCTCGCTCAGCGGCACGCGCGTGGGCTTGTTGATAATCACGCCGACCACCAGCTCCGAATTCTCCAGCGGGAGCATCACCACCGTGGACTTAGCGAAGAATGGGTCGCCCAATCCGGGGCTGGCGATCAGAAACAAACCTTGAGCATCGCCATTCTGGACATTCGGCGGTTGTTTCTGCTCCTGTGGCGCAGCGCCGCTCGCCAGTGCCGCCGCAACAAAGCCGAAAAATAAGACGGTAAGCGGAGAGAGCAAGCGCTTTGCGCGGCTCGCTCGGAAAATTGGAACCATCGTGCGGCGGAGTCTGCCGCTTGCTGCAACGGGGGCGCCCATGGAATCCGGCTCGCTCAAGCCAATGCGCAGATGATATACCCGAATGATCTTCGCCGCGCATCAGGAAGAACGAGCCTCGACCGGGACGCGCTGGATCCATCGAATGACAACAGCTTCGGCGCGGCCTCAACATTAGTCTCCCAAAACAAACTTTACGGTGACCAGCGTCTCCACTTCGACCGCACCGCCGTTCAAACGCGTTGGCCGGTAGCGCCACTGGCGCACGGCAGCAACCGCAGCGCGCGCCAATATGGGATTCCCGCTCAGGACCTCCAGATTGCGCACCGACCCATCCGTTCCGATGATTGCGCGCAACCGGACTGTTCCCGACAGATGCATCGCGCGCGCAATCTCAGGGTAGAGAGGATCGACGCGGTAGACGAGCGCTCCCAGCATCACTCCCTCGCTCATTTTTCGGATCGCAGGCTGCGGGGCAACGGGACGCCGCAGTGGCGGAACCGGCGCGCCATTGTCGCTGCCTCCCGGAATGATCGAGCCGCCCCGCCCATTGCCATTTGCCGGTCCGAAGCCGGTGCCGAGATCGATGCCGATGTCCGGCGCCGGTTCCAGAGAAAGCTCGTGCGCGGGCTTCGCCGCTCTTGCCGTTGGGAAGATGAGTTGATTGGTAAGCGGCGCCTGTTCCGGACGCGCCCACGCGTGGTGTGGCCGCGTCACGGTCGTCGCTCCGCCGCCGCGATACGGCGCGACGGGTACCCAAATGACGCGCGGCGGCAAAGCTCCGGGAATCGCGATGAGCGGCCACAGGAGCATGGCGGCGATCAGGATCGCCTGGAGCGCGATCGATGCGGCGAGCGCCCTTCGCCGCCGATGACGCGCCCGCGCCAGAGATTCCGCGTCAGCATCCACAATGCATTGCGCAAGACTGCCAAAGCCGGTCATGGCACACCCCTCCTCTCGAAATCCCACACGAATTCAGCTCATTCGGGCGATCACGCCCGTAAGTGCCTCAGGGGCAAGAGTTAATGCCTTGGAGAACGCGCCCTCTGCTCAGATAGACACCAGTCCGCGGCCGCAGTTGCAGGACGCATTTGGCCAGATCCAGAAGACGGCAAACAAAGGAGATACAGGGGTCCTCCGAAGTTTCTAGAGGCCGCCAGCCAGGTTTTTCAAGGTATCATTGCATCGCGAAACGCAAAACCGGCGTCTAACGTCATTGTAGTAGATAGAGGCGAACACTCTCCTGATTGGGCCAACCGCCTTGGGCCAAGAACAGAAGAAGAAGTAGAGGTAATCATAATGAGCCGTAGTGCAGAAACCATCGGAATTCGTTACACGGGCTGGGCCGCTCTTCATCGCGACCCCGCGGAAGATCCCGTCGAATACACCTGCCCTCATTGCGGGACCAGGGGCGCCAAGAACGCGCGCCGGCCGCGCTCCGTCTATCACTTTACCGACGGATTCGTGCAGGACTTGCACGGCGAGATGGCCATTTGCCGGGGCTGCCGGCACCGTTTGCGCCTGTGCCCCATCGTGATGCTCCACGATCAGCACGAAAAGCGGCGCTTTGCCGCCGTCTTCGCCGCCGATCTGGAAGTGTCGAAGAACTGACGCCGTTCCGAGCTGGAAAGTCCCTCCGAGTCGTTTCGCGTCTATCGGTTTCGATAATCAGCGTCCAGGAGGACTGCTCGCGCCATCTTCAGCTCTTGGTGTGTCGCTCACGAGTCCTCGGAGAGGATCAGGTGGTGGGCTTCCATTTCCTCGCGCACGCGCTCGAAGGCCTCGTCCACCGTATCGGCAAACTGCAGCACCTCGTACTCGCTCTGCGTGATCGTTCCGCTGCGGACCATGTGCCGCCAGTTCAGCACCTTGTCCCAATACTCCCGCCCGTAGATCAAAATCAGGTGCCGTGAGGAAAGCTTCCCCGTCTGCATCAGCGTCAGCATCTCCCACAACTCGTCCATGGTGCCGAACCCGCCGGGAAAAACGATCAGGGCCTTGGCCATTTGCGCGAACCACAGCTTGCGCATGAAGAAATAATGGAAACAGAAATTCAGTTCCGGCGAAATGTAGGGATTGGGGCGCTGCTCCAGCGGAAGCTGGATGCTGAGGCCGATCGAGTGCCCGCCCGCTTCCGCCGCGCCGCGGTTGGCGGCTTCCATGATGCCAGGCCCGCCGCCCGAGCAGACCACGAAACGCCGCGGGTCGCTGCCCAGCGTCATGGCCCATTCGGTGATGCGGCGCGAGAGTTGCCGGGCGTCCTCGTAATAGCGCGACATCTGCACGATGGAACGCGCGGCCCCGATCTTCAATCGCCATTCGCCGTTGCGGCGGCCGCGCGCGGCGCGCTGGATTTGATGCAGCCGCGACTCCGCTTTCTCACGCGACTGGATGCGCGCCGAACCGAACATCACGATGGTGTCGCCCACTTTCGCGCGGCGCAGCCGCCCGAGTGGATCGAGGTACTCGGCCAGAATGCGCAGCGGCCGCGCCCCCAGGCTCTCCATGAACAATCGATCTTCGTAAGCCAGCTTCGGCATGGGCAGATGCCCGGAACGTTTCATGTTGTCCCTCGCAAAGGCGAAACGAGGATTCTATAGATTCGCCCTTGGCCAGTGCAAACCGTTGCGCCTGCTGCGCCGATGGAAAGCGTAAGTAGATGCAACCGTGGGGCGCTGGCCTCGAATCGAATGGTCAGAGGCAGCCACCGTGACTTTCCGTTCATCGTTCCTGCACGCCTCCCTTGCCGCAATCGCGTTTCTCATTGTGAGTTCCGTCGCCTTCGGGCAGGGCGCGCCGCCGGGGCCCATTCACCTCGCGCCGGGCGCGCATCCCGAGGCGCCTCCGCCGCAACAGCAGCATCCGATTCGCGCGCGCGTCACGGAAGTCAGCGCGCCCGTGGTGGTGCGCAATCCGCACACCGGCGAAATGCTCCTCGACCTCGCCCAAAATGATTTCCACGTTTTCGACAACGGCGTCGAGCAGAAGATCAACAGTTTCAATGTAGGCGGCGAGCCGCTCTCCATCGTGCTGGTGGTGCAGACCAGCTCGCAGCTCGAGGGCACGCTGCCCGCCATCCGCCAGGCTGGAATCGTGTTCACCCAAACGGTGATGGCCAAGACTGCGGAAGTGGCCGTGCTCGGCTACGACGATGCGGTCAACGTGCTCGAGCCCTTCACCATGGATCCGGACGCGATCGACAACGCCTTCAAACGCTTGCACACGAATTATTCGGGAATGCGACTCTACGATGCCATGGCCCGCGGCATCGGCATGTTGGAAGACCGCCCGCGCATGCGCCGGCGGATTTTGATGGTCATCGGCGAAGCGCAGGATTCCGGCAGCGAAAATAAATTGGGCGCCGTGCTGCGCAACGCCGAACTCGCCAACGTGACCATCTACTCGGTGGGCTTGAGCATCACCGCCTCGGCTTTGCGCCATCCGCCCGAACAATACGAACCGCCGCAGGTGGGTCCGCCGGGAACCTATCCGGTGCCCACGCCCAGCATGAAGCCGCCCACTCCGCAAATGGAGCAGGCCGTCCAGCCGAACATGAATCTGGGCGCGCTGCTGATCTGGCTGGTGAAGACGGGGCAGAATGCTTTGGGGCGAAACTCCCTGGAACTGGCCAGTAAGGCCACGGGCGGTCTGCACGTCAACACATTCCGCGAGCGCACCATTCAGAATGCCCTGGACCAGATCGGAGGCGAACTCCACGCTGAGTACAGCATCGGCTATCGGCCCAGCCAGGAGAAAATTGGCTATCACGAGATCCGTGTGACGGTGGATCGCAAGGATGTGAACGTGCGCACACGCCCCGGATATTACATCCCTCCGCCGGAACAGTGATTCGCGGAGGCCGCGCGCAAGCCGCGGGTACCAGCGGTCCAGCGATTTCCCTAAGCCGCTGCCCCGCTTGGACATGCGGCTCCTCAAAATCCTGAATAGTTCCTTGACTCCCCTCTCGCCCCGCGGTGCTATAATCCCCGCCAGAAAGGGCCCGCGTCGGGGCCGACTTGCCCTCCGGATTCCCTCCTCGCCCCGCGGGCCGGGAGGTCAGCTATGGAAATGCTGCGCAGTTCGCTGATCCTGCTGCTACTGGCGTGGGGACTGGTCACAGCGATCCTGATCGTGTTCCTGATCTACCGCAGTTCGCTGCAGACGCGCGAGGAAGATCAAATCTTTCTCGGTCCGGCCGAAGAGACGATGGCGAACGACCAACGGATGCTCGTCGCCCGCATCGAGAAGCTCAGCAAGCCCATCACTGCCTTGATTGTGCTTTCGAGCGCGCTTCTGGTGGCGAGCGCGGGCTTGTGGCTGTGGCAAGCCTTCAAGAGCTTTTAGCTCTTGAACGGCCGCCGCGCAAAGGCATCGAGGCGCTGGGGAACGAGCCGCGGGCTCGCCGCTTTTCGTGAGCGAGCGGGAAGATTCCTTCCGAGGAACCTTCGTGTGGCTGCAGCGCTCCGCGGCAGCATTCTGCACGCGGATTGACATCCCTCATTCAAAACTTCTCTTGCGCGTCGCGCGCCACGCGAAAGCCGTAATCCGCATACTGAAATTCGGGAGGAATGCTGGAGCGCGCGGCGCAGCGCGAAACCTTCGTGTAATGCCGCCACGAACCGCCGCGAGACGCGCGGCGTTTCCCCTCGCCTGGCCCTGGCGGATTGCGTTCGGGCGAGGCCGCGTAGTACTCGGCGCTGAACCAGTCGGAACACCATTCGTGCACGTTCGCGCCGATGTCGCAAACCCCATACGCGTTGCGCTCGGCGCCGCCAACGGGCTCGGGGCCCGTCTTCCAGCGCGAAGAGTAATCCGGAAGAGATTCGGGAGGCTCGTCGCCCCAGGGATAGAGTTTTTGCTCGAGGCCGCCGCGCGCCGCGCGTTCCCATTCGGCCTCGGTGGGCAAGCGATAATGGCGGCCGCTTGTTCGGCTCAACCATTCGCAATAAGCGACGGCGTCAAACCAGGATGGCGCGACGACCGGCTGGTCGGGACGCGAGAAGTTCGGCTCGTCCCAGTGCAGCGGCTTGCGATGTCCCGTCGCGGCGAGGAAGCGCGCGTAATCGGCATTCGTCACCTGGCAAACGGCCAGGTCGAAGGCGTCAATCCAGACGCGATGAACCGGCCGTTCGTTGTCCTGTCCGGTTTCGCTGCCCATCCAAAACCAGCCCGCGGGAATCCGCACCATCGCGGGCTCGTCGATGATGCTTGAAACGGCTTGTGAACGTCCGGCTCCGCCCATTGCATCCGGGTTTCAGGACTGGAATGAAGTTTTAGGACTCGAATGCGGTTTTACGATTTGAATGTAGTGCTGCTCTTCAAAACAGCACGCCGCCTGACAAAAACCGATCGCCCTCACTGCCCGCCGCCACGCGGCGTCTGGCTCAGCAGGTTGACGAATAGACGATACGCACCCGGAACTCCCGCCGGCAGCTCCCGGAAGAACGACAGCCCGGTGTAGATGTAAACACCCTTGCCGTCGCGCGCGTACATCAGCGATCCGTTTGTTTCCGGCTGGCCGGGATCGGTCAGGCCCAGCACCGCCTGATACCGCGGATCGAAGCTGCCCCAGAAGGAGAGCCCGCGTTCCTGCACCCAGCCGTTGAAATCCGCCTGCGTGATTTTGTTCGGACGATTCAACACCGGGTTCTGTTGCGCCAGAAACCGCACAGGCGCCGTCGGAACCGTCACGCGCGCCGCCGGTCGCGACATGGTCGCACGGAACGGCGCAGGCTGGAGCCTGTCCCAGGCGTAATCGCGTTCGTATTGCACCACGAGCGTTCCGCCGTCGCGAACGTAATCCAGCAATCGCCAATTCGAGCGCATCACGTCGGGCCGCAGCTCATACGCGCGTATCCCGACGGTGATCGCATCGTATTGCTTCAGATCGTCGAAGGCGAGCGCGGCTTCATCCAGCATATCGACGCGAATCCCCAGCTGGCGCAGGATGTCCGGCAGGGGATCGTTCCCGGCGGCGACGTAGCCGATGCGCAGTCCTTCCGGCACGGCCAGATTCAGCACGTGCACCGTGACGTTGTCGGGCTCGCTCCAGTCCCGCGTGGGAAGGTCCGCAATCGGCTCAACCGAGGTGCGAAACGTTTCGCCGTCCAATCTCGCGAACGGCCGCAGCACGTAAGCTCCCGGAGCGACCGTAGACGGCGGGTTGACCGAAAAACGAATCAGCTGATCGCCCGCCTCAGGAAAATCGAGCGGCGCCACCGGCTGCGCGCTCCAACCCGCCGGCACATCGATCCCCACCGCAACCTTCGCCGCTTTCGAGCCGTGATAGCGCACGCGCGCCAGCAGCGTTCTCGGCTCGGAAGCTCGTTTCACCGGGACCATGATTTCCGGATCCTGGACGCTCAAAGTCACCGCAGGCACCAGCTCCAGCGGATAGTTGTAGATGGCGGTCGTAGTGGCTTTCAGCTGCTCGACTGGCTTGCGAAGGGTGAATTCGTATCCATCCACCTTGGTCTTCAGCGCCAACTCTACCAGCGGTGGAGGAAACGGCAGCACCGCGTACGCCGGCGACGTGGGCGGCTTCGCATCACGCGGTATGGACACATCGAATTCATACGTCCCGCCTTCTCCCTTGGTCTGCTCGGTGTCCGTCCAGCCTGCTGGCAAACGCAATGTCGACTCGTTCACCACCACGTTGCCTGGAACGGGCATTGCCTTGTCGTCCGGCACATTCAGTGTAAGAGTCACGTGAAAATCGTCGCCGGCAACCAGCTCGTGGCGATCCGCCGTGACCTCGATCGGCAGGGCCATGACGTCCGCAAGCGCTTCGTCGATCGCGCGATGCTCGCGGTCAATTTCCCACAGGGCGTCCGCCGAGTTCGTTCCGCTGCGCTTCGTTCCGCTGCGCTTCTCAATTTCGGCTCGCAGGCTCTCGATCTTCTGCCCCGCCTCGGCCAGCGATTTCGCGGCGGCAGGGCGGTCGAGCCGCAGCGCCGAACTGCGCGCCGCATCGAGGTCCTGCTCCACCGCAGCAAGCGCAGGCTGCATGATCGACTGAAAATCCGGGAAGCGATCCGCCAGGGCCGTGATCGGCTCGGCCAGTAGCTTCGGATCGAACATCCCTGCCTCTTCTTCCTTCTCGTTTTCCTTGACCAGATAAATCGGCCGGCGGAAAAACCGGTTGCCGAAAAACGCGGGCGTGCCCTGGGAACGGTGCTGCGCGTGCCCCTCCATGCCGATGTCGACGTAGCTCTGCCCCAGCAGCGGCGATATATCATTGACCGGAAGGGGAACGGCTTGCGACGTGTCGCCCCGCGCGCCCTGCAACAGCAGCGTGACTTTCCACGGCTTCAGTCCTTCGGCGATCTGTTCCGGAAAAGCGTTCGGGTCGGCCGCTTTGGCCACCGCTTGCGGCGTCAGGATCCCGCTGGCCTGATGGTTTCCGTGCCCCGAATGCACTCCGCCCCAGCCATTGATCACCACCTGCGGACGAAATGTGCGGATCACGCGCACCATGTCCTCGACCGGAACCTGCCCCCAGATTTTCATCGTCCTCTGCACGTCTGTGGTGAAGCCAAAATCGGGGGCGCGGCTGAAGAATTGTTTCACGCCGTAATATTTGCCCGCGGAGAGCAATTCGTGCGTGCGGATCACGCCCAGCTCGCCGTCCTGTTCGTCGCCGATGGCGTTTTGCCCGCCTTGCCCGCGCGTCAGGGTCATCAGCGCGACGTGCGCGTGCAGACCGCGCGCCAGATAGGTCAGCAGGCTCGACCACTCATCGTCGGGATGCGCTGTGGTGAACAAGATGCGCGTCGAGACGCGCGCCTTGTCGATCGCGGCCACTTCGGCCGGCAGCGACGGCGAAGATTGCGAAAACAGCGGAAGAGCGGCCGGCAAAATTGCCGCCGCCGATATGATTCCGAATAAAATTGCGGCTTGCCTGATCTTCAAGCGGCCTCCTGAAAGGGCCATTCGCGCCGGTAACGCGCGCGGCCCAAATATACAACAATCCCCACAGCCATTGCCGCCAGCGAGGCCAGCATCGGCGTGCGCCCGGTGGAGATGAAAATCCCGATCCAGCCCAATATCGCGATGACGAGCGGCACGGGAAAGAACCACATGCGGAACGGAAGCCGCTCGCGTCCCCAGTGCCGGTGCAGCAGCAGAAGCCCGACCGCCTGGCCGACGAATTGGATGAGGCAGCGCATGGCCAGGATGGCGCGAATGACGTCGATCAGCGTCAGCCACAGGCAGAAAACCACCGCCGTCGCCCCCAGCGCCACCAGCGAAACAGTCGGGAAATGTTTTTTCGGATGCACGCGCGAAAATACCGAGAAAAAATTGCCGTCCAGCGCCGCCGCGTAGGGCACCCGCGAATACCCCAGCGTCGCCGCGAAAATCGACCCGAACGCGGTGATCAGGATCAGGATGGTTGCGAACGTGGCCCACGCCGGACCAAAAGTACGCGCCACGAAAAGGCTGACCACCGCCTTGCTCTTGGCCGCTTCCTGCCACGGCACCACGCCCAGGATGCTGGTCTGCATCACGAAATAGAGCAGCGCAATCCCGGCGATCGAAAGAAAAATCGCGCGCGGGATGTTGCGCTCCGGCTGTTTCATTTCTCCGCCCAGATTGCAAACGTTGTAGTAGCCCAGATACGAGTACACCGTCTGCACCGTCCCATGGCCCAGCGCGGCGGCAAAAATCCACGAGAAATTCCACGCGCCCGGCGGAAACGAGAGCAGGTAGCTCGCGTGGAAATGCGTGACGCCGCCGAAAATCAGCCAGAGGATCGTGCCGACAACAATCGCGGCGAGAGCAATCGAGATTTTGCCAATGGTGGTGATGCGCCGGTACAGCAGGATCACCGCCAGGATCACGATGCCCGCGGCAATGGCCTTTTCCGCCGGTGTCGTCAGCAGCGCCCCCGCCGCCGTCGTTACCCGCGCTCGATGGCTCAGGTAGGTCGAATAGTCGGCGAAACCCAGCGCCCCGGACGCAATGCTGAGCGGCCCCTGGAACAGCGTCTGCCATATATAAAGGAACGACATCAGCCGGCCCCAGCGCTCCGGCCCGTAGGCTTCGCGCAGGAAAACGTAGCTGCCGCCCGCGTGCGGGAGCGCCGCTCCCAGTTCCGCCCACACGCAGCCGTCGAACAGCGCGAGCACCGCCCCGGTCACCCAGGCGACCAAGCATTGCGGCCCGCCCATGGCCTGCACCACGAACGGAATCACCACGAACGGCCCGATGCCGACCATGAACGTCACGTTCAGCGACGTCGCTTCCAGCAGGCCGAGCCCGCGTTCGAGTCTTTCGGGTTGGGTCAATGTCGTCGGCACTAAAGACGGCAAAGCATAGCAAGAAACGCCTTCCGCCTATGAGCGCGAAATCCGCTTCCACGCCGCCAACCCGGCGCGCCACTTGCGCTAACATGGAACGCCCATGCTCGCTCTCGGAATCGCCGTCACCGCCGCAACCGCTGCCGCGCTGATCGTCGGATACTCCCGCGCGCTCCGGCGCCGGCCCTTTCCCCCGTATGGCTGGCTCGGCATGGTGCTGCTGGCCTGCGCCGAAGGGCTGATGTTTGCGCGCGTCGAGCCCGTGTGGACCTATTTCACCCCCATCGCCTGGACCGCCTACATCCTGATCGCGGACGCCGCTGTGCTCGCCCTTACCGGGCACTCGCGCCTGCATGACGCTCCCCTAACCGTCGCGCGCATGGCCCTGCTTTCCATTCCGCTGTGGCTCATCTTCGAGGCCTACAACTTGCGCCTGCACAACTGGACCTACATCGGCGTGCCCGCCGGCTGGACCGCTACCGTTTTCGGCTACGGATGGTCTTTCGCCACCATTACTCCGGCCATTTTCGGAACCTCAGATCTCGTGCAGGCGCTGCTCCCGTCTTTGCCCGGTCGCGCTTTGAAAATCTCGCGGACGGCGGAAAATGTTGCGATCGTATTTGGCGCTCTCTGCCTGATTCTTCCGCTGGCGCTGCCGCTGCACGTTGCCGAACGCCTGTTCGTTCTGGTCTGGCTCGGTTTCCTCTTCCTGCTCGATCCGCTCAACCGCCGCATGGCCTTCCCCTCCTTCCTCGACGATCTGGCCGAAGGCTACCGCCGGCGTTTCTACGGCTTCCTTGCGGCCGGCTGGATTTGCGGCTGGTTTTGGGAATTTTGGAACTACTGGGCGGGCGCCCAGTGGCATTACACCTTCCCCATGTTCCAGAACATCAAAATCTTCGAGATGCCCGCGCCCGGTTTCCTCGGATTTCTTCCCTTTGCGCTCGAATGCTTCACCATGTACGTTACTGCTGCGGGTCTGCTGGGATGGATCAAGAAGGTTCGGTGAGGCGGCTTCTCCCAATTCGGCTGAGTGCATCGCCCGTCGCTGCGCTGCTCGCGTTTCTAGCGCTCGCGGCGGTTCCCGCGCGTGCCGACCATCGCACGCGCGCCGCCCGCCTCAAAATTCCTGCGGACGCGCAGAAGGCCCTCGACGCCATTTATTCCGGCAACGCGCCGCAGGGCGTTTCGCTGGCCCGCTCGTTCGAGCAGGTTCAGCCGCAGAATCCGCTCGGCTATCTGCTCGAAGGCGAGGCGCTCTGGTGGGAGCGCTACTGCGCCGCCTGCGAGATCCGTTACGGTATGGTCGAGGCCTGGAGGCACGACAAGCAGCGCGACGACCGCGCCTACCTCGCGCTGGCGGATAAAGCCATTCAGCTCGCGCGCGCGCAGCTGTCAATCGCCAACACTCCTGTGATGCACTTCTATGCGGGCATGGGCTACGCCTTGAAGGTGCGCATGTACGGGCTGCGCGGCGAGAACCGCGCCGCCGCCAAGGCTGCCGTCGCCGCCCGCTCGGAAATGCTTGCGGCGCTGAAGCTCGATCCGCAGATGGCCGACGCCACCGCCGCGATGGGCCTCTACAACTATTACGTCGACACCCTTTCGCCCATTGTCAAATTCCTGCGCTTCCTCATGGGCATTCCCGGCGGAGACAAGGCCACCGGCGTCCAGCAAATGAAAATCGGCATGACCCAGGGCCAGATGCTCGCTGTGGACGTCCGCTTCATCCTGGCTCGCGCCCTGCGCCAGTACGATCACAAATATGCGGACGCGCTCTCTATCGCGCAGCCGCTCGTCGAGCGCTACCCGCGCAATCCCATGTTCCTGCTGCTCGTGGGCAACCTCAATGCGGAACTGGGGCGCAACGCCCAGGCCCGGCAATATTTTCGCGCCGTCGAACAACTCCCCGCCGCGCCCGCGTCGCCTTGCCTCGCCCACGCGCGCGACCTCGCCCGCTCCTTCTCCGCCTCCCTCCCCTGACTCAACGTCCCTTGTGTCATCTCCGGTTTTCGGAGTCCGGCGGACTCCACCGGAGTCCAGAAGCCGGACCCGAACCCGCTTCCGCGTTTTGTGCCGAAACGGCGGTGCGCGCATTTTGCGTCCCGGATGGTGTGCCGGGAAGGGATCTGCTTTTCCTTCTTCCTTCTTGCTTCTTGCTTCTTGCTTCTTGCTTCTCGCTTTCCGCTTTTTGCTCTTCGCTTCTCGCTTCCGGGTAGCGGGAAGCGTTTCGCGCCGCCGAATTACGGCTCGCCATGTCGGTGAGTCGCAGCTCTAGGGTTTGGCGGAGGACAAACTGCAGTTCATCCGGCAGATGGCAAAGCGCTGAAAAACTTCAACACCGCGCGGCGGCTTCCTGCTCGAAGGCGTGGTAGGTGCTGCCCATCGCCTTGATCACAACGAACTCGTCCAGCTAGCGTAGCAGCCTTCAATCCAGCTTGACCGATCGCAGCAAGTACTCGAAGTCCGACTTGGTTTTGTCGAAGATCGCATCGTTCGAATCGAGCAGAACCATGTAGTACAGCGTTCCGGAAAAACGGTGCAATTGCGGATTCGCTCGGTAATACGTAGCCGGCCCGCTCGACTGCGCAGGTGGAGCATTCGGTTTCTCGAACAACAAGCCCGGGAATTCAGGCGGCGGCTCGGGGAAGGCGGCGACCAGGAAATGCCCTCCTCCGTTCGGCTGATACACCCCCGGATCACGAATTTCGAGCGCCATGCACTTGTCTGCGGGGCAGTACGTACCCGCAACTGTCCGGGCCAAGGCATACCTATCTGCCAGAACCGACCGGACGTAATCTTCCAGCGTCTCGTTCGGCCGCGACACCCTGGCGAGAATCAACAATGACGGCGAGCTCTTTCCGGTCCTGCTTGGGTAAGATCGAGTTCCGATTGAGACCACGCACGTGCCCTTCGCGACATCCTTGATGTCCATGTGCCAATCCGCGCGCGCCGAAAATTCGATCCCGCAAAGCTGACTCGTAAAAACAACTCCTTCTTTTTCTTGAATGGCCTGCCAAGCATCGTGTGCACCGTACGTCGCATCAGCGCTGGGATATTCGTATCGCTTCCTAGCGATATCCACGACGGCGTCGTAGCTGGCGGCAGGCGCACCTAGGCGTACGGCGTGACCCACTGCTCGCAACGTGTGCGCTGGCATCAGCGAAATCGTCGAGCACGTCGTGTAGTCGTCCCAAAAATCGAGTGGAAGTTTCTGCCACGCCACCTGATCTTCGACCGCCAGCAACTGCTCCATTCCTGCCTTGATCTGGTTCGCTTGGCACAGGTGCATCCCCAATAGCCAACCCACCCGATAGTCCGTCGGCGCGAGCTCACGCGCCTTTTCGAAAGAATCGACGGCGATCTGATAGGCCTGCTCGTCATCCACGTTGTAAGCCAAGTGAGCTACCAGGCCCTTTAGCAGCCAATACTCCTCGTTCTGTGCTGCCGCCGTTTCTGCAGAATTCAGCTCTTCGAGACTGGACTTGAGCACGGAAACAACTTGTTCTTTGGGCGTAGCGTACGGCCACTTCGGGCTCCATTGTCGGGCCAGAGATTCAATCGGCAGGACCTGTTCGTACGCGAACCGCACCTTTGGATTCTGCGGCAGCTTTGCTGCATCGATTTCCTTAAGCTGCGCGACAGCCCCTCCCGCAATTAAGACAATCGAGCAAACCAATGCGATCCATCGAGAGATTCGCATAGACTTCCGAGTCTAAATGAATTGGCGCGCGTACGCGCGGACGGGTATCGTCGAAGACAACACTGTCCTTGGAAGGGCCTGGAATTATTAGGGAAGGCTCTCTGCCACGGCTAGCACCGCGCGGCGGCTTCCTGCTCGAAAGCGTGGTACGACGAGCGCACCAGCGGGCCCGCCTCGACGTGCTTGAATCCCATTGCTTCGCCCACCCGCTTGTACTCGGCAAATTCCTCTGGAGGGACGAAGCGGTCGACAGGCAAATGCTCGGGCGTGGGCTGCAGGTACTGTCCCAGCGTCAGAATGTGCGTGCCCTGCGCGGCGATTTCTTCCATCGCCTGCAAAACCTCTTCGCGCGTCTCGCCCAGACCCAGCATCATGCCGGTCTTGGTGGGCACCTCCGCCGACATCGCGCGCGCGCGCCGCAGCAGTTCCAGCGAGCGCTCGTACACCGCGCCCTTGCGCACGCGCCGGTACAATCGCGGAACGGTTTCCATGTTGTGGTTCAGCACGTCCGGCTGCGCCGACATCACCGTTTCGAGCGCGTTCCAGTCGCCGCGAAAGTCCGGAATCAGCACCTCAACTTTGCATTCGGGCAAGCGCCGCCGGATTTCCTCGATCGTGCGCGCGAAAATTGCCGCGCCGCCGTCGGGCTGATCGTCGCGATTCACCGACGTCACCACCGCGTAGCGCAAGCCCATGCGCTCGGCCGCTTCCGCCACGCGCACCGGCTCGTCTTCCTCCGGCGGACCCAGCGGCTTCCCGCTGGGCACCGCGCAGAAACCGCACGCGCGCGTGCAAATGTTCCCCAAAATCATGAACGTCGCCGTGCGATGCTCCCAGCACTCGCCCATGTTCGGACACCGCGCGCTCTCGCACACCGTGTGCAGGTCCAGCGTGCGCATGATGCGCTTCAGGTCCTGGTAATTCGATCCGCCAAAGAAACGCACCTTCAGCCACGACGGCCGCGGGTGCGCCATGGGCGGCGGAGCAGTGCTGTTGCTCAGTATGGTGAACGGCGTTGCCATATCCGCAAGCCCTCATTTTACGTGAGAGACACCGGCTCACACAACGGAACGTCACGAAGTGCAGGTGCCCCTGCCCATAAATTCGTTTGAGGCCTTTCGGCATCACGCAACAGACCCATGCTCACGCACCGAGCATGGGGCACCCGCAAAACATACTCGGGAGCGCAGTGCCGCGATGCTATCATGCACCGCGTGTCTGGTAGTGAGGGCGCAAAGATGAGCCTGGGGCACCCGGCGAAGGACAACATTGCCGATCAAAGCAGCAGAGGGACATGCTGAAGAGCAAGGCGAACAAGACACCAGAGGACAAAGAAAACCTAAACAAGCTCAATAAAGCTATCAATCGGGAAACTGATCGCATGAAGAAATCGGAGACATACTCACGGAAAGAGCAGGGGCAACAGCAATGACCAAGAAGCTCTACACATTTGTCTTGGAATTTGGCGGAGGGACCTACATTGCACAGGTTTCCGCAGAGTCACCAGTTGCAGCCCTTCCCGACTGGCTGTTTGGATTGCGCGATGACGAGCTGGCCAAATGGGGAACTACGCGAAGCGAGCTGAACTCGGTAATCGAATCTGATCATCCTGTTCCTGTCGGCGGCTGTCTCGGAGTCTGGTGCCTAACGGGCTCCGTAAAGAAAGGCTTGGTGCTTATCAACATGATCGCAACGGACGGATCGTCTTGACTGGGGAACGCCGTGGGCTAACCGCCGCGAAGAGAAGCGTGCCTTGCCTGCTCGGTTTTGATTTTGCGGGTGCCCCATGCTCGGTGTCTGAGCGTGGGGCTTTTTGCTTTCATTCCACCGGGTCAATTTGGATCAGCACTTCTCCCTTTCGTTGATAGAAGGCGTAGCTGCTCCACGGCCAGTCCGTCGCGTCAACGACCAGACCGCGCCTGAGCCGGTTGGCGTGCATGTAATGCTTCATCGGGGGCTAGCGGCTGGCGCGCACGTTCGCGTAGCTCCCGCGCGGTTCGCCGGCGCCGCCTGCGGCGGCCGGCTCTTTGTACAGCGCGCCTCCAGCCAGCCCCGCCAAAATCATCATCACCAACTCGCCGCACACTGTGATCGCGGCCAGGCTCACGGGCAGGAGATGCAGGAAGACCATCGGCATCACGCCCAAAGCGAACACGAGCGCCCACACAAAAATTCCCGCCAGCACCGCTGTCTTCGGTCCGGCCCCGAGCCGCGGGCGTATCGCCGCATACAGCAGCACCGTGCAGATCCCCACCACCAGCCCCCAAACCTCCAGCGCCGCAATCTGTTTCACTGAAGTTGTCGCGGTGCGTCCCAGAGCGGCCATCGCATCCGCCGCCCGCTCCTGGAGCAGAACCCCGCGCATCACACCTTCCCACGCGTCGATCACAATGCCCGCAACGATTCCACCCGCTACGACGCGTCCCAAACTCATCTTGCCCATGTGGCCTCCTCAGGAAGCATTCGGATTGTCATTGGCTGTGGCTGTGGAGCGGCCTGCTCGTGCGCAGGAAACTACTCCGCGGAGTCTGCGGAGTCAACGCATTCTCTCGGGCGCTGGGTGCAAACGCAAAGCGTTCTCGAAGTTCAAGGCTCGGCTGACGGGCGAGAGCCAGGTGTTCCCATAGGCCACATCTGTTTCGGCACATTTGTTGTATTCTTACAACACTCCTGGCACTATGATCCTGACGGCTAACGTAAGCTGTTGAAAATAAACGAGCCAAATCGTGAGTCCCGGCACGCCACATGCAAGCCTTGAGACTCTTGGCCATGGCCTATCAACAGACAATCCAGCGTCCCGCCGAGGTCGAA
>Ga0075272_1000048_pt1 | contig 36719 bp, 30 predicted proteins | sample SF_Rice_5C_0N_40_FD_69776 | JGI IMG/M metagenome (GOLD analysis project Ga0075272, IMG submission 69776) | Rice paddy soil microbial communities from Twitchell Island, California, USA - SF_Rice_5C_0N_404 | ecosystem: Environmental > Terrestrial > Soil > Paddy field/soil | place: USA: Twitchell... | reverse complement strand
CTTTTGCTCGCCGGTGTTGCGTTGGCAGCCCCAACCGCCACGCAGACTGCCGAGACCAAATCCTCGACCTCCTCGATGACCAAGATGAAGACCCATCATATGTGGGGCGTCGTCGACTCCATCACCGACACGGACCTTGCGATTACGCACACATACAAGGGCAAGACCGAACACATGACCTTCAAGCTGGACCCCAACACGAAGAAGGTAGGCACCGTCGATCAGGGCACGCGCGTCGAGGTGTACTACAAGACTGAGAATGGCGAGCACGTTGCTACAGAGGTAAAGGCCGCCAAATCTAAAATGAAAATGAAGATGTAAGTTTCATGAGTTTCCTCGGCTGGAATACGTGATCTGCTCATAACGACGGGAACTGGTCCCTGACGCGGACAAAGGGATCGGTCTGTGCAGCAGTTCGGATGCGCACGGTGCATCCGTGTGCTGGATTTCGTCCAGATTGGATGCACCGTGTACCGCCTAGAAAACTGGTGCGAAGTTAAGCGGAGCTAATCTGAAGAAGCCGGCTCGGCCGCCCGGCTACGCAGTTCCGCGCCGATGCCCGTGCGCTCGCGGCGGTGTGCCAGGCTGGCGCGAACGAAGGCGGCGAAGAGCGGGTGCGGCGTCAGCGGCTTGGACTTGAATTCCGGGTGGAACTGGCAGCCGACGAACCAGGGATGGTCGGCTACCTCGACGATCTCGACGTAAACGCCATCGGGCGTGCGTCCGGTGATGCGGAAACCAGCTCGGGTCAATGTTTCGTCGTACTCGCAATTGAATTCGTAGCGGTGGCGATGGCGCTCGGAGATTTCTGTCGCGCCATAGGCTTTGGCCGCGAATGAGCCGGGATCGAGCTTGCAGGGCCAGGCGCCCAAACGCATGGTGCCGCCCATTTCGTCGACGCCAAGCAGTTCGCGCAATTTGTAAATCACGCGATTGGGCGTGGACGCGTCGAATTCCGTGCTGTCGGCGCGTTCGAGCCTGGCCACCTGGCGCGCGTACTCGATCGTGGCGCACTGCATGCCGAGGCAAATGCCGAAGAACGGAACCTTCTTCTCGCGCGCGTAGGTGATGGCGTGGACCATGCCTTGGATTCCGCGCTTGCCGAAACCGCCGGGAACCAGAATGCCGTCGACGTGGCGCAGCATGCGTTCGGCCGTTGCGGGCGAGTCGATCTCTTCCGCTTCAATCCATTCGATGACGGTGCGCTGCTTGCTGGCCAAGCCGCCGTGGACCAGCGCTTCGCGCAGGCTCTTGTAGGCGTCTTCGAGCTGCACGTACTTGCCGACCACGCCGATGCGCACCTCGCCCTGCGGATGTTCGAGCACTTCCAGCATCGCGAGCCAGCGGCTCAGGTCGCGCGGCGGCGCTTCCAGGTGCAGCAGGCGCAGGATCTGCTCGTCGAGGCGTTCCGCGGCCAGCGACATCGGCACTTCGTAGATATTTGAGACGTCCGGCGCGGAAATGACGCACGCCTCGTTCACGTTGCAGAACAGCGCGATCTTCGCTTTCAAGTCGCTCCCGAGCGGGCGGTCGCTGCGGCAAATCAAAACGTCGGGCTGAATTCCGATGCTGAGCAGTTCCTTTACGCTGTGCTGAGTGGGTTTCGTTTTCAGCTCGCCGGCCGTGGGAATGAAGGGCACAAGCGTCAAGTGCGCGAAGACGACGTTGTCCGCGCCCAGTTCGAGGCGCGTCTGGCGGATCGCTTCCATGAAGGGAAGCGACTCGATATCGCCTACCGTGCCGCCGATTTCGACCAGCACGACGTCCACATCATCTGCAACCTTGCGAAACGCGGCTTTGATTTCGTCGGTGACGTGCGGAATCACCTGGACCGTCTTGCCCAGATAATCGCCGCGGCGCTCTTTGGCGATGATGGATTCGTAGATGCGGCCGGTGGTCCAGTTATGATCGCGCGTGAGGTGCGCCGCGGTGAAGCGCTCGTAATGCCCGAGATCGAGGTCGGTTTCCGCGCCGTCATCGGTGACGAACACTTCTCCGTGTTGGTACGGAGACATCGTGCCGGGATCGACGTTCAGGTAGGGATCGCACTTCTGGAGGGTGACTTTCAGACCGCGGCTTTCAAGCAGACAACCGATCGAAGCCGCCGCGACGCCTTTACCCAGAGAGGAAACTACGCCGCCCGTCACAAAAATATACTTCGGGCGCGTCTGCAAGTGCTCGACTTCCTCCAGGTAGGATCAGCGTACTCGTCATTATCGCCGGAGGGAGCGCGCCTGTCAATCCGACTTTTTGGTGTCGAAAAAGAAGCCTAAAGAATTGGCGGGCGCTCATTTGCTACAATGCCGGCGCTTCTGTAGTTTCGCATGACGCTGTTTTTTAGCGAGGACAATTGTAGTTTCGCGACTCGCCAGCATTCACTTATCGCTTGGAGGCATGGCGATGTTTAAGTTCGCGCTAGCGTTGGTTGTGTTCGTGGCGACTGCGACCGTCATGTCCGCGAAGAAATCGTCGTGGACTGCGGGGCCGGGGCACGTCACGCTGAAACTCTGGCCGCATGGCGCGCCGGACGCGACGCCTCCCGCTGGACCTGAGAAAAACATGACCACGGCGAAGGACCCGCTGGCCGGCGGCAAGCCGGTCATGCGCTTGACCAACGTTTCCACGCCGACAATCACTCTGTATCAGCCCAGGGGCAAGAAGACCGGCGCCGCCATCGTGGTCTTTCCTGGAGGCGGATACCAGATTCTCGCCATGGACCTGGAAGGGACGGAAGTCTGCCACTGGCTGAACTCGATTGGCGTGACCTGCGTTCTGCTGAAATATCGTGTGCCGAGTTCGGGCCCTTATCCGAAATCGGCGCAGGCGCTGGAGGATGCGCAACGCGCCGTCGGTATGGTTCGCGCGCGCGCCGGCGAATGGCACATCGATCCCCATCGCGTCGGCGTGCTCGGTTTTTCGGCGGGCGGCTACCTGGTCGCCGCGCTTTCGACGCACTACGATCGTCGCCTCTATCCGCCAGTCGATGCGGACGACAAGCTGAGTTGCAGGCCTGATTTTGCGGTGGCAATTTATCCGGCGTATCTGACCGAGCCGGACGGAACGTCAAATCTGGCGTCAGCCATTCCGGTGACGAGCCGTACACCGCCCACATTCCTGCTGCAAACCGAGGACGATCCGTTCCACGCGGAGAGTTCGATTGCGTACTTCATGGCGCTGAAACGCGCCAAAGTGCCGGCGGAGCTGCACGTCTACGCCCAGGGTGGCCACGGGTATGGCTTGCGGCGCACGGCGTTCCCGGTCACGCGCTGGCCGGGGCTGGTCGAAACGTGGCTGCATACCATTCACGTCCTTCCCGGCCCTCGATCGTAAAGAGCACTCAACGGGAAACGTTCCTGCGCCGGTAGACTAGGCCGGCAATCAGAAAAAACAGCACCAGCGTGGGCACCAGCAAAATCAGAATTCCATGGCGCAGCGCCGCATTGGCGTGGGCGTGCATTTCGCCCGCTTGAAGCCATACAGAGCGGACCCGCGCGGATGCAGGCGGGGCTATTGCGGCGGTCAGCGCGATCGTCAGGGTGGCGAACGGCGTGGATCGCCCCATCGTCATCCGCGTTTTCTGCGTCAAGATTTCAGTTCCTCACGGCCTGTCGTCCGCGTCTTCAGCGCATGAAGACGAGGATCAGGAACAAGAATACCCAAATCGCATCCATAAAATGCCAATACAGCACAACGACTTCCGTGGCCGTACCTCGCGCCAGCCGCCGCGCGGGACGCAACAACACCCACAGGAGCGCGATTACGCCACCCAGCAGGTACGCTCCATGCGCCGCCGTTAAAAGATAGAAGAAGCTGCTGCTGGCATTCGTCGCGAGATAAACGCCGCTCGCCGCCAACTCCCTCCACGCCACGACCTGCCCGATCAAAAACAAGATGCCCAGAGTAGTCGCCACGCTCCACCAGCGCCGAAAACCTGCCTGATCGCTCGCGCGAAAACGCTGGCGGGAACGCGCGAGAGCTATGCTGCTGGCGATCAGCACGCACGTATTCAGCCACAGAACGCGCGGCAGCGTCGGCAGAGCGACCCATCCGCTGTGCGGCATTCCCTTGCGCACAACGTATGCGCTCACCAGCGCCATGAAGAACATCAGGATGCCGGCGAGCGCCATGGCCATGCCCGTCACATAGGTTCGCTGCGGTACGTGCCCGCTGGGTGAGGCCGCTCGTCCTCGAGGAGTCATCGCCGCTGTGTCGACGCTTCGCATTGCTTCCATTGGCCGCTAGCCGGAGACTTCCTGTGGCGCGCTTTGCAGTACAAAATCTTCGGGCGCTCCAGGAACACTGAACTCGTATGGCCCGCGATAGACGCGAGGATATTCTCCGGCAAAGTTGTCGTGCGGCGGCGGCGAAACTGTGGTCCACTCGAGCGTTGTAGCCCGCCAGGGATTCCGGGCCGCCTTTTCCCCGTGGCGCAAGCTCCAGAAGAAATTCCACAGGAACAGAAACTGTGCCGCCGCGGTCACCAGCGCCACCCAGGTCATAAACACCTGCAGCGGCTGCAGCCGCGACAAATAGCCAAACGCAGTGAACTGCGCGTAGCGCCGGATGCCTCCGGCAAGCCCCACAAAGTGCATGGGAAAGAAAATCAAGTAAGCGCCTGCGAAGGTGAGCCAGAAGTGAAGCTTTCCCAGCGTCTCGTTCATCATGCGTCCGAACATTTTGGGGAACCAGAAATAGGTGGCCGCAAAAAGCGCGAACACGCCCGCCATGGCCATGATCAGATGAAAATGCGCTACTACGTAGTAGGTCGCGTGCAGCATGTTATCGACCACGGGCTGAGCAAGAAAGAGCCCCGAGAGCCCGCCGGTCACGAACAACGAGACGAAGGCCAGAGAGAACAGCATCGCCGTGGTGAACTGAATCTTGCCGCCCCAGAGCGTTCCGAGCCAGTTGAACGTTTCGACCGTCGAGGGCACGGCAATGGCCAGCGTGAAGAGCGAGAAAGCAAATGCGGAATAGGGACTCATGCCACTGACGAACATGTGATGGCCCCACACCAGAAATCCAAGAAATCCGATGGCGCACGTGGCCCAGACCATGGCCTTGTAGCCGAAAAGCGGCTTGCGCGAAAAGGTGGACAGCAGATGCGAGGTCACGCCCATGCCGGGCAGGATCGCGATGTACACTTCCGGATGTCCAAAGAACCAGAACAGGTGCTGCCAGAGCAAGGGAGAGCCACCGCCGTGCGCCTGGAGCTGCCCGCTCACCACGGTGCCTGCGGGAACAAAGAAGCTTGTGGCCGCCAGCCGGTCCAGCAGCATCATCACGATGGCGGCCAGCAGTACGGCGAATGACAGCAGCGACAGGATCGCGGTCACAAACCACGACCAAACGGTCAGCGGCATGTGGAACAAACGCATACCGGGGGCGCGCATGTCGATCGTGGTGGAAATGAAATTCACTGAGCTGAGCAGCGTCGCCACGCAGAACAGGCCGATGCTGACCAGCCACATCGTTTGCCCCAGGCCTTCGCCCGGGCCCGTCACCTGGCCCAGCGAACCCAGGGGAGCATAGGCCGTCCAGCCGCTTAGGGGCGCGCCTCCGGGCACGAAAAACGCCGAGACCATGCAGGCGAACGCCAGAAAAATGATCCAGAACGAGAGCAGGTTCAGCCGCGGGAATGCCATATCCGGCGCGCCAATCTGAATGGGCAGAAAATAGTTTCCGAAGCCAGCCTGCGGCGCCGTCGTCAGCACGAAGAAGACCATAAGGGTCCCGTGCATGGTCATCAGCGATTCGTATTGCTCCGGACGCATGACTCCGCCCGAAACGAACGGAAAGTGCAGCGCCGGCCAGGCCAGATGCAGACGCATAAGCATCGACAGCGCCACGCCGATGATCACCGCTGCCAGCGCCAGCAGATAGTATTGAATGCCAATCACCTTGTGATCGGTGCTGAAGATGTATTTGCGCACGAACCCGGCCGGACCGCCGGCCGCGTGCGGCCGCGCTGCCTGCGTGCTTGGGGACGCCTCTGCTCCCGCGTTCACGTTGCCGCTCCGCCTCGCTCGGCGACATTCACTGCCCACCCGCCTGTTGCGAAAACTGCTCCTGCTGTCTTATAAAATTCTCGTAGTCCGATTCGCTCACCACATCGAGGTAACTATGCATGCGGTAATGACCCAGCCCGCACAGCTGCGTGCAAATGATGTCGTAGCGCCCGATTTTTTCCGGAGTGAAGTGCAGCGGTACGCTAAGCCCCGGCACCGCGTCCTGCTGCAGCCGCAATTCGCGGACGAAAAAACTGTGAATCACGTCCTGCGAATGAATCAGCAGATCGATTTGGTGGTTCACCGGAACGGTCAACGTTGGCACGACGATGTCGTCGCGGCCGGCCGGATCATTCGGATCAATCCCCAGTGGATTCCCGGTGGATGGGCTGATCCGCTTCGGATCCGTGCGCCCGAATTTGCCGTCCGGGCCCGGATAGCGGAAGTTGTAAACGAATTGGCTGGTTACGACTTCGATGCGGATCGCGCCGGGGAGCGGTGGAACCAACCGCACGGCCGACCAAGCGCGGTACCCGACGAATCCGAGGCCCAGAAAGATTACCGCTGCAGCAAAGGTCCAAATCAATTCAAGCTTGCCATTTCCATGCGAGTACCGCGCGCGGGTTCCGCGATCGCGATAACGGAGGATGGCAAACGCCAGCCCCAGTTGGGCCAGAATAAAAGCCACTCCCGTTACGATGAGCGTCAGCCGATATTGCGCATCCACGTCCCTGCCGATTGGCGTGATTGCGGGCGGCGGGTTCCAGTTTCCAAAGACGAAGAAGTAGACTGCTGCTCCGACCAGAGCCGCCAGAACGGCCGCCAGCATCACCGCCGTCGCTGCGCTACCGGCATTTCCACGGCGATCCGCCCCGACGGCTGCGCCGCCGCCTTGGCCCGCGCGCTTGTTGCCGCGCCTCACTCTTTCCCGGCTCTGATCCGCAGATTCAATTCGTTACTCGGCCTCAATCCCATCGCATCGAAGTGCGATTCATCCAGGGCCCGTATTCTGGCACACTTCTGTGGCGGCGCCCCTATGCGCGCCGCCAGCGCTCGACGAGCAGATTTGCCGCGTAGAGCGAAGAGCAAGCGAAATGAAAGGTTGCCTTCTGGACGAAGGCCGCAAGCGCGCCTTGCTTATTGCCGCGAGCATCTTGGCTACGCGTGAGCTCAGTCAGATCGATGGCTCTGTCCAGCGTCAGAATTCTGCGTCGCTGATTCAATTTCGAACGCAGAGAAGAGCATGTGCAAGACTGACGAAAGATGGCCCGCCGCTGAGACAAAGCGTTAAGGAGCCTGCTACTCGCTTTGCGATCCAACCTGAGACACAGGAATGAAACTGGAGAAAAAGTATGCCAGTCGTGAGAGGACGGTTCGTACCAGAGGTGCAAAGCACCGGACGGATCAAGAGGTTTTTGGATGTTCTGCTGTGGGGCACGCGCTGGACCCAAGAGTGCCTTTCCGATCTCGACGACATCGAATTTCTTCGGGAATGCATACGAAGCATCCGTCCGGGCATTTGCGGCATTCGCTTGTTTGTTCCGCCCGAACACGCCGACACCATCGAAGCGCTACAAAATCTGGATGTGAGGTTTGTGCCGATTAAGGCGAGTGCAGCCTCGTCAGAAACGTCAAAAGCAATCGCGGATCAAGAACTGGCGAATGCCGTTCAAACCGCCTTCGTCTGTGATGCGGATGCACTGGTAGTCAACAGCCCCGAATGGCTGCCGTATACGCCCGATATTGATGAACTCGGATTGCTGCTAACGGACACCGGCTTTCTAAAGCGCTACTGTGAGACCTTCGTTCGAGGCCACGATGTCCCCTGGGCATTAGCGGTTCCGATATGGGGAATGGCATGGAACGGCTTTTATCATGTGTCCGAACAGCAGACGTTTGGAGTTGGCGTGGATTTTGTGCACGCCGCTCAGGAAAAAGGGCTGAATGCCGTCGCGCGAGAGACCGGTCGCTCGCTGGTTCACAATCGTCTACCGAATATTTGCTTCACCCGTGACAGGCTGCTGTTTTGCGAGATGCAAAAGATGGCAGCGAAACGTGCAAAATGGACGCGGCAAGAGTTCGCATTCGAAATTGGCTACTACTTGAACTTTTACTATCCGCTGATTTTCGGTGGGTTCGACCACATCGCATTGCTGGTGAACCAATCTCTGCAGTTAGGACTGCCGGACAAGAATGTCGGTGCAATATACAAAGGATTCTTGGACGCGCTCAAAGCGAAAGATGCTGCCCTGCATACGCTTTTCACCGATGGCAAACAGGTGGAATTCATGAATCGCATCGGTTACTTGAGACATTACGCCTCGCATCGTGGAGCGCTTGCTCCTGGAAAACTTGTTGAGCGGCCCGAAAAGGAACTCACGGACGATGAAGTGGATGCGATCATGGCAGACACGGGAAGGGACAAGACTCTGGCGTTTCTGCCAGAGGGCGTAATACGCGAGAGTATTCGAAAGTCCGCGCGAGCCAATATCAGGATGGCTCACTACGAGAAAGAAGGAACGGTGCTGGATGGAGTTGTCCCAATTGAAATCAACGGTAAAGCAGCGTTCATACATCCTCTTACCGACACAACATGGAATTTTAAGAAATTCCTGCTGTTTATGGACAAGGTCCTGACGGAACTGAAGGCGCGGCTATAAACGGCGGCGGGTAGAAGCGAAAATCGCCGGAAAGCCCGAAAGGCTGTTGACGGTTGTTGACGGTAGGCCCTGAAAATGGCGGTGTTTGCGCCGATGCCCAACGACAGCGCCGCAATCGCCGTCAGCGCAAATCCGGGGCTCCGCCACAGCATCCGCAGCGCGTGTTTCACATCCGTCATCAGGTTGTCGATGAATTTCATGGCTTACCCTCGCATCCCTTGAAGCGCAACGCTGGCCGCAGTTCGCCCGCGAGGCTCGGCCTAATTTACGCCCGACAAGGATACGCCCGACGCACACAAAAGGTTCGGCATTTCTCGAAGGTACAGCGGCACAGCGCTGCTCTGCGTGACCAAGGGATCAATCGAGGAACGCTACCCGGGGAGAAAGAGAGTGGTGCGGTCGAGTGGATTCGAACCACCACGGTATTGCTACCGCCAGCCCCTCAAGCTGGTGCGTCTGCCAGTTCCGCCACGACCGCGTCTGGGAACATCCTAAACGGCGCCCAATTCGTTGTCAAACGAGTGCGTAGCGGGCAAAATTGCGCGCCGACCGGCCCGGCGCGTGGTCAAATTCGTCCTATAATCTTCGTTTCCCGACCCCCCTCGCGCGGCGAGGACGCAAGCTGCGAGGCCAAGGGAACATTTTTCCAGGCGCTTCCGTACCACTGAGTGCGACGCGAGAGAGCTGTGACTTCAGGACTCTGAATTCGGAGCGGGAGCAGCAGGAGTGTATTACGCGTGAACCGGAGGCAAGACATGAGGCAAAGATTTTTGATCGCGGCAGGGGTTCTGGCAGCGGCTAGTGCTCTGGCATTCGCGCCGCCCGCCGCGCATGCGGACGACTGGTCGAAGACGTACGCCATTAATGGCCGCGCCGACCTCCACGTGCTGACCGATGACGGCAGCGTCAGCATCACCTCCGCCGACCAGAACGAGATCTACGCGCACGTCACGACCACGCGTTACAAGATCGGGCCGGATGATGTGCGCGTCGAAGAGAGCCAGAGCGGCAACACGATCACTCTTCGCGTGCGCATGCCGCATTTCCACTGGGGCTTCTGGAATGGGGGATCGGTACACGTTGATCTGCGCGTGCCGCGCAACCTCAATCTCGATGTGACCACCGGCGACGGCAATGTCGTCGCCCAACTCGTGGCCGGGAACATTCGCATCAGCACGGGCGACGGCAACATCCAGGCCAACGGGCTGCGCGGCCAAGTCTACCTGCACTCGGGCGATGGGCGCATCGACAGCTCGGGGATGGAGGGCACGCTGGACGTCAACACGGGCGACGGGCACATCACGATCGCGGGCCGGTTCGATTCTTTGCAGGCTCAAACAGGGGATGGCAGCATCGACGCGTCTGCGGCCAGCGGATCGAAAATCAGCAGTGATTGGGTGCTGCACTCGGGCGATGGGCGTATTACGCTGCGCGTTCCCAGCGACCTGAACGCCGATCTCGACGCGCACACCGGCGACGGCAGCATCAGTTGGGACCTGCCCATTACTTTTACCGGGACCGTGAATCGTTCGTCGGTCCGTGGAAAAATTGGCCAGGGCGGCGGGCTCCTGCGCATCAGCTCCGGAGACGGCTCCATCCACCTGGAAAAAATCTGAGCGCATCGCGTTCGGCATCCTCCCAAGCGATTGCAAATCGGCGGCGCATGCCGCATCATAGTTGGCCTTGCCCGACCGCGTTGTTCCCGTCGCGCGCACGCACCCGGGGGTGCGCCCGCGCACTGTGAATCCCGGTCAACGGAAACCGACAGGAGAATTTTGTCCAGGAGACAACCGAAATGCGCAGGCCCGTGCAGATTGCTCCGCCGAAGGGAAAACTGGGAATCTTGACGCCCGGGATGGGCGCGGTTAGCACGACGCTGATGGCCGGTGTCGAGTTGGTCCGGCGCGGCGAAGCGCTGCCCATCGGCTCGCTGACGCAGATGGGCGCCATCCGCCTGGGCAAGCGCACCGAAGGGCGCACGCCCAAAATCAAGGATTTCGTCCCACTCGCAAAGCTGGACGATATCATTTTCGGCGGCTGGGATGTTTTCCCGGATAACGCCTACGAAGCGGCGAGCAAAGCGGGTGTGCTGGAGGCCAAGGATTTGGACAAAGCGAAAAAATTCCTGAGCGGCATCGAGCCGATGAAAGCCGCGTTCGACCAGAACTACGTGAAGAAGCTGCACGGTCCGAACGTCAAGAAAGCCAAGACGAAGATGGACCTGGCCGAGCAGATTCGCGAAGACATCCGCAATTTCAAGAAGAAGAACAAGTGCGACCGCCTGGTGATGGTCTGGTGCGCCTCCACGGAGGTGTTCATGAAGCCGGAAGCGGTGCACCAGGATCTCGCGTCGTTTGAAAAGGCCTTGAAGGAAAATCATCCGGCCATCGCGCCGTCGATGCTGTACGCCTATGCCGCGCTCAGCGAGGGCGTGCCCTTCGCCAACGGCGCGCCGAACTTGACCGTCGATATTCCCGCGCTGATGGATTTTGCGCATACTCGCCACCTGCCGATCGGCGGCAAAGATTTCAAGACGGGCCAGACGCTGATGAAGACGATCCTCTCGCCGGGCTTCAAGGCGCGCATGATCGGCGTGAACGGATGGTTCTCCACCAACATTCTGGGCAACCGCGACGGCGAAGTCTTGGACGATCCGGGATCGTTCAAGACGAAGGAAGAATCGAAGCTTGGTGCGCTCGAATACATCTTTCAGCCGAAGCTCTATCCCGAACTGTACGGCAAATTCTTCCACAAGGTGCGCATCAACTACTATCCGCCGCGCGGCGACAACAAGGAAGGCTGGGACAATATCGACATTTTCGGCTGGCTGAATTATCCCATGCAGATCAAGGTCGATTTCCTCTGCCGCGATTCGATTCTGGCGGCGCCCATCGTTCTCGATCTCGCGCTGTTTTTCGATCTGGCGCATCGCGCGGGTCTGCGCGGCATTCAGGAATGGCTCAGCTTCTACTTCAAATCGCCCATGTGCGCGCCGGAGCTTTACCCCGAGCACGACCTGTTCATCCAGCTGATGAAGTTGAAAAATACGCTGCGCTGGATGATGGGCGAGGAACTCATCACACACCTCGGCGCCGAATACTACGACTGAACTCTGCGTTTCAGGGGTGCTCGCTCAATCGGGCGACTCGACAAGCTTGTCGGCGCGGCGCAACGCTGGAAACCACCAGGCCCACAGCGCCGTCGCGGCAATCGCGCCGATCCCGCCAAGAATAACGGCCGGAACCGCGCCAAACCAGTGCGCGGTCAAGCCCGACTCGAATTCACCGAGCTCGTTCGACGCACCGATGAACACCATATCGACCGCATTCACGCGCCCGCGCATTTCGTCCGGCGTGTTGACCTGCACCAGGGTGCCGCGGATCACGACGCTGACCATGTCCGTCGCTCCGACCAGCACGAGCGAAAGCACGGAAACGATCAAGCTGCGTGACAACCCGAAAATAATCGTGGCGACGCCGAATCCCGCGACACACCAGAGCATCGCCGCACCCGCGCGCCGGCGTAGCGGACGATAGCCCAGAAAAATCGCCATCAGCGCGGCTCCCACACCGGGCGCCGCTCGCAGAATTCCCAGCCCCCACGGGCCGGTGCGCAAAATCACGCGCGCGTAGATTGGCAGCAGGGCCACCGCTCCGCCCAGCAGAACCGCGACTAGATCGAGCGAAATCGACCCCAGAATCACTTTCTCGCGCCAGATGTAATGCAGCCCGGCAAAAACGGTCTTCCAGCTCACCGGCTCGCGCGGGATCGCGCGTTGCGTCGTCCGGATGCCCAGCGTCACAACCCCGGCGACCGCGGCTGCGGCAAGAGCCGTGGCGTACACCGCCTCGGGCCCGCGGTAGGCGGCGTAAATCAGCCCACCAATCGCCGGTCCGAGAATGCTCGCGGTCTGATAGACGCTGGAATGCCAGGCCACCGCGCTGGGGAAAATCTCGATGGGAACCAGTTGGGGCAGAATCGCGCGCGTCACGGGCCCGCTGAACGAGCGCACCACTCCCACCAACGTCATCACCGCATAGATGAAAATGACGCGGGGGGCTCCATGAATCGAAAGAGCCAGCAGCATCGCCGAGCACAAAGCGAATCCCGCATAACACGTGGTCAGCAATCGCCGGCGATGAATGGCATCCGCCGCGTGCCCCGAAACCAGGAACAGCAGCGCGCCGGGGAGAAATTGTACGAGCCCGGTTAATCCGAGCGCGAGCGCCTGCCGCGTGATGTCGTACACCTGCCACGCCACCGCGACCGACTGCATCTCGATCGAAACGACGATCAGGAAGCGCGCCAGTTCGTAACGGCGAAACGCAGGATAGGTGAAGACAACGCGCCCGCCTGCGCCGTTGTCCCCCGTCTCAGCCATGCGCCGCTAAAAGAAGGGAAACCACAAATGAACGCGGATGAACACAGACGAAATACGAAACCTCCTGCCCGTCACAACAGCGCCTTGAGTTCGGCTCTTTGGGCCCGCACTTTCATCTGCGTTGATCTGCGTTCCTCTGTGGTTGGAGCGGATTTCAGCTGTGCGCTAAAAGAGATTCCACAGGAACTGGTTGTAGACCTCGTGATGATACTGCACTTCCTGAGGCTTGACGAAGGTCCCCAGCAGCCGCGGGCAGCGGTCTGCCGAGGCCTGCTTGAGGTCCGCATAACGCTTCTTTACTCCGTCGCTCAGGATGTCCGACATCCAAGAAGAATTGTTGAAATTGTCGAGCGCCGTGTAGATGTTGTCCGGCAAATAGCGTTCGGCCTGACGCAGGTTCTTGATTTTCGCCGTCTCACCCTGGATGCCTGTGCGGAAGATGGTGTACAGCACAAGATAGGGGTTCGAATCAGGCGCCACGGAGCGGAACTCGACGCGCATACTGCGCTCGTTACCGATCGGAATACGAATCATCGCGCCACGATCGACCGCCGAAGCCTTTAACTGGTTCGGCGCTTCGAAGTGCGGGTCGAGCCGCCGGTACGCGTTCACACTCGAATTCATGACCAGGCAGAAATCGTTGCCGTGCGTGAGAACGCGGTCCACAAAGGCCCAGCCCAGCTTGCTCAGCTTCTCTTCGCCTTTCGGATCCCAGAAGAGGTTCTTGCCGTCCTTGCTGACGGAAACATTGGTGTGCATGCCGCTGCCGTTCACTCCGACCACAGGCTTGGGCAGGAACGACGCGGTCAATCCCATATTCGTGGCGATCTGGCGGCAAATCAGCTTGTAGAGCTGAATGCGGTCGGCGGCGGCGACGGCGTCACCGTACGAATAATTGATTTCGAACTGCGAAGGCGCCACTTCGGGATGGTCCTTCTCGTTCTGGAAACCCATGGCGCGCTGCACTTCCGCCGTCGTATCGATGAACGTACGCAGCGGATCGCCCGGCAGCGAGTGGAAATAGCCGCCCGTGTTGACGTACTCGAATTTCAGAGTCTCGTGATAACGCCTCTCCGCGTCGATGCCCTTGAACAGAAAGCCTTCGATTTCGTTGGCCGCGTTCAACGTATAGCCCTCTTCCTTGTATATTTTCTCGGCGAGGCCTTTCAGCACGCCGCGCGTGTCGGCGGTGTAGGGAGTTCCGTCCTTATCGATCACGTCGCCAAACACGAGAATCTTGCCGGGCCCGAAAACGTCCGCCGGCCCCCAATAAAAAGCCGTCCAGTCGATCGACAGGCGCAAGTCGCTTTCGCGCTGCGCCGTAAAACCGCGAATCGACGAGCCGTCGAACGTCAGGTTGTCGTAGCTCTTCAGCATGAATTTCTTGTCATAGTCCAGCATGTGCAAGCGGCCTTCCAGGTCGCTGAACAGCACGGTGATGGCCTTGACGCGCCTCTCGTCCGTCAGATACTTCAGCCGCTCTTCCTGCACTTTGTGCAAGGAAACGCGGTCCTGGCGCTGCTTTTTCGCTTTGAGGTTCAGTTCTTCGAGCTCGTCATAGGGGAGGGCCAAAAAGTTGCGCAATTCGTTCGACATGCATCTCCTCGAGGCCACGCCTCAGCTTGTCTGCGGATTTCGGTCCCGCTGCGCGGGATCGTGGGCGTAAGCCTATCGTCCTCGCGGCTGGACGTCAAATCCCAAAAGGGCGCGGCAGCCCAGGAAAGTTTAATCGAATCGATCAGCAAGCTCGATGTGGCGTCCAATCCTCCAGTTGGAAATGAATTCCTTGCCGTCAGAAGCTCGAGCGTTGTACAATACCCCCAGGGGGTATAGAATGACTCGCGTGCAGGATCACAATGACGATGCCGCCTGCGGTTGCGCGGCGCAGACGTCCCGCAAGGCCGTGAGCGTCGATCCAGCAACTCGGTTCGCCAATATGAGGCGGCTCCGCCGCATCGAAGGCCAGATCCGCGGCATCCAACGCATGGTAACCGCTGATCGATATTGCGCCGATATTCTGGTTCAAATCTCCTCGGTCCAGGAAGCACTGCGCGCCGTTGGCCGCGCCCTGATGCGCAATCATCTTCGCCACTGCGCCACGCAAGCCATTCGCAAGGGCACCCGAGCGCAGGCGGAATCCATGTATGACGAGCTGCTCAATCTTATTTACACCCACGCTCGCTAGCAGCACCCGCTGTAGGGGCGCCGCTTGCTGCGCCCTGCTTGCCAAGGACGAATGATGGAACGCGATCCTGTTTGCGGAATGAATGTTGATCCCGCGCGCGCCAAAGCGACCGCGCAGCATGCCGGCAAAACCTACTATTTTTGTTGCCAGGGTTGCGCCACAAAATTCCGGGCCGCGCCAGACACTTACCTGAGCGGCATAATCGCGCCGGGCCACGCTCATCAGGCGGGCATGGTTCAACTCGGCCGCGCCACATCGGGCTTGAACACGATCGGGCCGGCCGCGACGGCACCCGCCGCCGTTGCTCCCGCTTCGCTCGCGCCGGAGAGCGTTCCTCAGCATCCCGCCGACATAACCGTCGAGGCCGGGCCCAGGCGCGCGGGGAAGCCGCTGAAAGACTTGACGCGCACTTACGTCTGTCCCATGCATCCCGAAGTGCGTCAGGACCACCCAGGCCCGTGTCCCAAGTGTGGGATGGATCTCGAGCCGGAAATCATGGTCGAGCCGGAAACTAAGATTGAGTACACGTGCCCGATGCATCCGGAGATTGTCCGCGATAAGCCGGGCAATTGTCCGAAGTGCGGCAAGGCGCTTGAGCCGCGCGCGGTCGCCGCGGAGGAACAAAACCCCGAACTCGATGTGATGGCCGTGCGTTTCTGGTTGAGCCTCGCGTTGACGGTTCCCATTCTTCTTTTCGGGATGTCCTACGGGATGCCGGGCCGCGGCCTGATGTCCTGGTTTTCGGCGCGCACGAGCGCCTGGATCGAACTCGTGCTTTCCACTCCGGTTGTCCTTTGGGGCGGCCTGCCGTTTTTCCAGCGCGGGTGGGCGTCGATCAAGAACCGCAGCGCCAACATGTTCACCCTCATCGCGATGGGCATCGGGATCGCGTACTTATATAGCCTCGTCGCTGTGTTGTTTCCCTCGATTTTCCCGGCGTCCTTCCGCGGCCAGAATGGGAACGTTCCTGTCTATTTCGAAGCTGCCGCGACGATCACCACGCTCGTGCTGCTCGGGCAGGTCCTCGAACTGCGCGCTCGCGAGCGCACCGGCGGCGCCATTCGCTCGCTTTTGAAACTCTCGCCGCGCACCGCGCGCCTCGTTCGCGCCGACGGAACAGAGATCGACATCCCGCTGCAGGAAATTGCCGTCGGCGACGCCCTGCGTGTGCGTCCGGGCGAGAAAGTTCCGACTGACGGCGTGGTCACCGAGGGCTCGAGTTCGTTGGACGAGTCGCTGATGAGCGGCGAGCCAATTCCCGTGGAGAAGACCGCAGGCAGCCGCGTTGTGGGAGGCACCGTCAACGGGACCGGCACATTTGTCATGCGCGCGGAGCGAGTAGGTGGCGAAACGGTGCTGGCACAAATCGTTCGCATGGTCGGTGAAGCTCAGCGCAGCCGCGCACCCGTGCAGAGGCTGGCCGACCGCGTGGCCTCGTATTTTGTCCCCGCCGTCATTCTGGTTTCCGTGTTGACGTTCATCGCCTGGAGCCTGCTGGGTCCGCAGCCCAAATTCGCCTATGCGCTTCTGAATGCGATCGCGGTCCTGCTGATCGCCTGCCCCTGCGCGCTCGGCCTCGCCACGCCCGTGGCCATCATGGTAGGGACTGGGCGGGGCGCCCTCGCCGGCGTGCTGGTCAAGAATGCCGAGACGCTGGAAATCCTAGAGAAGGTCGATACCATCGTCCTCGATAAGACCGGCACCGTCACCGAAGGTCGCCCGCGCGTTGTTTCCATTGTTCCAGCTGCCGGGCACGATGAACTTGGCGTTCTGCGTCTTGCCGCCACTCTCGAGCGCCCCAGCGAGCATCCACTTGCCAGCGCCGTTCTCGCCGCAGCCAAGGAACGACATGTCGCGGCCGGTGATCTCGCGGACTTCCACTACCGGGCAGGAAAAGGCATTAGTGGGACGATTGACGCAAAACGAGCCGCGCTTGGCAATCGCGCTCTCTTTGCAGATATAGGCATGACTCTTGGCGAGCTCGACGCGCGCGCCCAGGCGCTCGAAGCCGAGGGGCAAACGGTCATGTTTGTCGGGGCGGAGGGGAAAGTGGTGGGGCTGCTCGGCGTCGCCGACCCCATCAAGTCCACCACACCTGAAGCGCTGAAGGAACTCCATCGACAAGGCTTGAAGATCGTGATGCTCACCGGGGATACCGGGCGCGTGGCGAAATTCGTTGCGGAGAAACTGGGCATCGAGCGCGTCGAGGCCGAAATCCTCCCCGGCCAGAAAAGCGAGATCATCAAGCGCCTGCAAGCCGAAGGACGCATCGTCGCCATGGCAGGCGATGGCGTCAATGACGCGCCCGCGCTTTCGCAGGCGAACGTCGGCATCGCTATGAGCACGGGCACGGACGTGGCCATGGCGAGCGCGGGCATTACGCTGCTGCGCGGCGATTTGCGCGGAATCGTGCGCGCTCGCGCGCTCAGCCGCGCCACCATGCGCAACATCCGCCAGAACCTCTTCTTCGCGTTCATCTACAACACGGCGGGAGTGCCCATCGCCGCCGGCGTTCTCTATCCATTTTTCGGCTGGCTCCTGAGTCCAGTCATTGCCAGCGCCGCCATGAGTTTCAGTTCCGTCTCCGTCATTGGCAATGCGCTTCGTTTGCGGCGAGCGAAGCTCAACGCGGCCTAGCAATCGTTTCAGCGGCCCGCCCGGTCCGGCGACCTGGCACGCCACTCAATGCCCCTCTCTTTCGGCGAGCCCGCTTGCGCGCGCCCGCTGGCCGGCTGCGCGTAGGAAAGCCAAAATTCCGTGGAACATTTTTCAGGGGTGCTCCGTATTCCATGACAGAAGGAGCCTGCCAGCCGGCAGGCTGGCCCAAGGAGGCTCATCAAGATGCGAACGAGACAACCGAAGTATCAGGCGCTGGCTGCGGCCACTTGCCTGGTTTTGGCCGCGGTGATCGCGGCGGCAGCGCCCGCGCTCGCTGCCGGAGAACGTTATCTGCACGTGCGCGTGCAGGATGCGCAAAAGGGCGAGAACGTGAATGTGAACGTCCCACTCTCCATGGCGGAGAAAATTCTTCCCGCCATCAACCACGGCCCCCTGCACAACGGCAGCGTGACAGTTCACCAGGCCGACATGAACGGCATCGACGTGCGCGCCATTCTGGACGCCATTCGCACGGCCCCGGACAACGAATTCGTCACCGTGAACAGCAAAGAACAGAACGTGCGCGTGGCCAAGTCCAATGGCAACATCGTGGTCCACGTGCGCGACCAGCGAGACAAGGACCAGAACGTCGACATCACGGTCCCGATGACCGTGGTTGACGCGCTCTTCTCGACCGCACAGCAGGACCAGTTGAATGTCGCAGCAGCGTTGCAACAGCTGGCCGATACCGGAAGCACGCTGCTCGTCATCGTCCATAATGCCAGCCAGAACGTGCGCATCTGGGTGGACTCGAACCCAGTGCCGCGCAACGACTGATCGAGGGCCAGTCCGGCAACACGCGCGGAAGCGAGGTGAACCATGATCCTCCTCGGGAAAATCGTCCTGGGCATGGCGGGCGTCACGCTGGCGGGCGCGGGACTGTTGTGCAGCGAGGGGTTCGTGCAAGTCAAGGTGGAGCAGAAGCAGCCGCAGGGGCATCACGTCAACATCATCGCACCGGCCGCGCTGGCGCCCATCGCCGCGCATTTTATTCCCGCCCGGAACCTGCAGGACGCCTCGCAGCAAATCCGGCCGTGGCTGCCGGTGATTGACACCGCAGTGCACGCCCTGCGCGAGCAGGCCGATTTCGTCCTGGTGGAAGTACGGGAACCAAACCAGTACGTGAAGATCAGCAAAGCGGAGGGCGCGATTGTGGTGGATGTGGATGACCCGAACGAAACAGTGCACGTCTCCGTGCCTCTTCGCGCCGTTGGCAGCACGGTCGACGAGATCGCCGATGCGGCGGGCCCACAATAACAACCGGCGAATCGCGGTAGTTCTCACCCTGAGGGCGGCTTCGGTCGCCCCGCCGAGTTAAAAAATCGGTACGAAAGCGGGGTAGTTCGCGACAGTGCAAAACATCGCGGCAGATATTCGCTACTCCTTGCGCCAATTCCGGCACGCGCCAGTGTTCACTGTGGCCGCGGTTCTGACGCTGGCGTTGGGCATAGGCGGCACAACCGCGATCTTCTCGCTCATCGATTCGGTGATGCTGCGATCGTTGCCGGTGGCCGATCCTGGCAGCCTCTATCGCATCGGCGCCGGAAACGATTGTTGCGTCGAGGGTGGGCCGCAAGACCGCTGGGGAATGTTCTCCTACCCGTTTTATCAAAGGCTTCAGAAAAACCTTCCGGAATTCGAGGAACTCACGGCCTTTCAGGCTGGGCCGAACCGCATGAGCGTGCGGCGCGAGCCGGAGCGCGCGGCCAAGCCGCTGCGCAGCGAGTTCGTCACCGGAACCTACTTTTCGACTCTGGGCATCCGGGCATTCGGCGGGCGCATGCTCACGGAACAGGACGACCGGGCTTCATCGCCGCCCGTCGCGGTGCTCAGTTACCAGGCATGGAAGGGCGCTTACGGAGGCGATCCATCCGTAGTCGGGTCTACCTTCGTGATCGAGGATCATCCGTTCACGATCATCGGCGTCGCCCCGCCCGGCTTCTATGGCGAAACGCTGCGTGGCGAGCCGCCCCAGCTGTGGATTCCACTGCAGCAGGAGCCCCTCCTCGACGGGCAGGGCTCGCTGCTGCACCAGTCAGTCTCCGCCTGGCTGCGGGTGATCGGGCGACTGAAGCCCGGCGCCACCGTCGTGGGGATATCCCCCCGGCTGACGGGGATTCTGCGCCAGTGGCTCGAGCATGATGCGGGATATCCCGCCAATTGGCTGAAGGAACTGAATCGGCTACTGCCCAGGCAGACGATCGATGTCGTGCCCGCGGGAGCAGGCGTCGCTGAGATGAAGGAAGATTATGGCCGGAGCCTGGAGATTCTGCTCGCAGTCTGCGCGGTAGTGCTGCTGATCGCCTGCGCCAACGTGGCGAATCTGCTGCTCGCGCGGGCGGCATCCCGCCGGGGGCAAACGGCGGTGCGCCTGGCGCTGGGCGCCTCGCGTCGGGAAATCGTCAAGCAGGCCCTGATCGAGAGCGTTCTGCTCTCGCTCTTGGGCGGACTCGCCGGGCTGGTCGTAGCGGTGGGGGCGTCGCGCCTGCTGCTCGATTTGGCCTTTCACAGCGGGCGATTCCTGCCCATCAGCGCGGCTCCTTCACTGGTTGTGCTGGCCTTTGCGTTTGTCCTGTCCTTGTTGACTGGGATCGTTTTCGGGGCCGCGCCGGCGTGGTTTGCCACCCGCACGCATCCGGTGGAAGCGCTGCGCGGGGCCGGGCGCAGCACTCATGACACGACATCATTCGCGCGCAAGGCCCTGCTGGTGGTACAGGCCGCGCTGTCCGTCGTGCTGGTGGCAGGTGCGGCCATGCTGGCGCGCAGCCTCGGCAATCTGGAGCACCAGAATCTCGGTTTCCAGGCGAAGAACCGCATATGCGTGCAACTGAATCCGCCACCAGCCACCTACACTCCGTCGCAGCTGCAATCCTTATATCGCCAGCTCCAGGATCGCTTGCGCGCCATGCCAGGGATCGAACACCAGGGGCTGGCGCTGTACAACCCGCTCACCGACAACTGGGGCGAGCTCATCATGGTGCAGGGCCATCCACCGGCGAAGTTCAGCGAGGATTCGGGCTCCTCGTGGGATCGCATCACGCCCGGTTACTTTGCCACCCTGGGCCAGACCATCCTGCGAGGGCGCGGGTTCACCGCAGCGGATAATGAAACCGCTGCGCCGGTGGCGATTGTGAACCAGGCATTCGTTCGCCGTTTCTTCCCGCACGAGGATCCTCTGGATAAACATTTCGGGATTGACTTGCCGGAGAACGCGGGAACCTACCGCATCGTGGGCGTGGTGGCCGACGCCAAGTACGCCTCCTGGACCATGTACCGGCCGGCCCTGTCGATGTTCTTCGTCCCGCTCGCGCAGAGCGCGAAGTATGCGAATCTGCTCCTGCAGCAAATCGACCTGCGCTCGCATTTCGTTGGCGGAATCATGCTGGAGACGCGCAGTACCCCGGGAGCCCTTCAAGCCACTTTGACGAAAACTCTGGCGGACCTTGATCCGAACCTTACCATCATCCGGGTCCAGACGATGCAGCAACAGATCGACGACGTCTTCAGCCAGGAGCGAGCGGTGGCCAGCCTGGCGGGTTTGTTTGGGGCCGTCGCTTTGCTGCTGGCCGCGGTTGGGCTGTACGGTGTGACAGCTTACTCGGTGACCCAGCGCACCAACGAAATTGGGGTGCGCATGGCCCTGGGCGCCGATCGCGCGAAAGTTGTGCGGTTGGTGCTGCGAAGCGCCTTCCGCCGCGTGGCTATCGGTCTATTGCTGGGCGTGCCGCTCGCTATTGGGGCGGGGCGCCTGATCGCTGCACAGCTTTACGGTGTTTCCACCTGGGATCCGGTTGCGCTGTCGACGGCGGTGCTATCTCTGGCCTTCTGCGCCTTCCTTGCGGCGATTGTGCCGGCGTTGCGCGCGGCGGCCATCTCGCCGATGGAAGCGCTGCGCATGGAATAGCGGCCGCGATGCCGATCCTGCGGACAATTGGATATTGTTGAGTGGAGACAGGCCTGCAACAGGGTCGAGGCGGGGGCCAGCCTGCATCTGCGTGTGCCGCCGCGCGGATGCTCCTGTACTTTCCCCCTTGGACGGCTAGCCACCGCCTCGAAATGGCCGCTGCGCGATCGGTGCCGTGATCGTGAGCGGCCGGGGATGCTTCGTTGAAGGTTGGGCTCAGTTGGAACTGCTAGCGCGTTGCGTGGGATAAGCGCCATTGCCGGGGCGGTGCCTACCCTACGACGCAGCCTCCGTCGAGAGCCTGTAGCCTTCGGGGATAGTCTGTCGCAAAGACCGGTGGCTTGCTATGACCGAAGTCACGTTGCGAAGTGATCTTCGTCACTCCGCCGCTTCGTGTTCCAAACGAGTTTTTGCTGCCTCAGAATCACGAATTCACTGCCACAAATCGTCGGACACACGGGCTATGGAGGCCGCCAATCAGCCCTGGCACGCGCTGCCCTGCAATTCTGTACAATACTCCCGTGCCGATTAGACTGATCGCAATGGACTTGGACGGGACGCTGCTGAACTCCGAGTCCAAGGTACCGGAGGAGAACGCGCGAGCGATTACGGAGGCGGCTGCGCGCGGAATCGAAATCGTGATTGTGACCGGCCGGCGTTACCACTCGGCGCGCCTGATCGTGGAGGCACTGCCATGTGAGCTGCATCTGATCGTTAACAACGGAGCCCTCATCAAATCGAAGGCGGGCGCGACCCACCAACGGTTTCTGCTGCCGGCCAGCACGGCGCGCCGGGTGCTGGAAGCGACCCCTGAATTCCGTTCCAGCGCTTCGGTGGTCTTCGACCGGCCGCGCGAGAACCAGGTGATCCTGGAAACGATCGATTGGGATGATCCCTTTCGCGGCGGCTATTTCCGGCGCAGCCGGGAATTCGTCGCCCAGGTTGCGCCGCTCACAGATTGCTTGAACGGCAAGCATGGCCCTGCGGAAGACCCCATCCAGGTGATGTTCGTGGGGTTGTGCCAGACCATCCGCGATGTTCGCGAAAGGCTGCAGAACGACGATTTTGCGGACGAATACACGCTGGCTTTTACGGAATACTTGACAAAAGACATTTCCGTGCTTGACGTGCTGCGCCATGGCGTTTCCAAGGGTGCGGCGCTTGCCCAGTGGGCCCGCCGGCTGGGCATCCGGCGGGAGGAAGTCATGGCCATTGGAGACAATTGGAACGATCATGACATGCTCGAATTTGCAGGGTTACCAGTCGTGATGGGCAATAGCGTCGATATATTGAAATCGCGGGGCTGGACGGTTACCCTTACCAATGATCAGAACGGCTTGGCCGAAGCCATCCGAAAATACGCGCTGACGGAGTAATCCCGGACCCGCTAACCGTTTTTCGCTCAAGGCTAGCCCCTTTCCGGGGACAGGGAACGTTGAAAAGCCCAGCCATTTACCTCGCGACTCTCGCCACGGCAGCCGTGTTCGCGGCTGTGCCCGCTGCGCATGCTGACTATGCTGTGCTGCGTTCGGGGGCGCGGCTGCACATCACCGGGTATCAGCGAATAGGGAACCAGGTAAAGCTCACGTTGTACGGCGGGACGGTGGAGGTCGCCGCCAGCGATGTGGTCGCCATCCAGCCTGAGGAAGTCTTTCCTCCAAATCCTCCGGTGCCCCACATCACAGGGCCGTATGCGAAATTGATTCGCGCGGCCGCAGCAAAGCACGGAGTCGATAGCGCATTGATCCAGCGCGTCATCGCGGCGGAATCGAATTTCAATCCGCATGCCATTTCGCGCAAGGACGCGTTCGGACTGATGCAGCTTCTGCCCGAGACGGCCGAGCGCTACTCGGTCGGGAACCTGTTCGATCCTGCACAAAACATCGACGCGGGCACTCGCTACCTGAAGTCCCTCCTTGCGCAGTATGACGGTAACCTGTCTCTGGCATTGGCCGCCTACAATGCGGGGCCGCAAATGGTGGCAAGATACGGTGGAGTCCCGCCGTTCCCGGAAACGCAAAGGTATGTCAGGCGGATCACGACCGGGCTGGCGAAGGCCGAGCGCCCGAGGGGCAATAGCGGTTCAGGCGAGCAGAGCAGGGCATTTGGGGCAATGCGGAGCACGTGGTGAAACCGTTCCGGTTGGCGCGGCAGCACGCCTTACTGCTATTGCTGGTTCTGGGGTGGCTGGGGGAAGCTTGGGGGCGCCTGGATCGGAGCAGTGCCAATCCCGCCGGTGGCCGTGGTTGCCGGACCTGGAAGGCCATTACCCTGCGCCGGAGAGCCGAACAGGCCGCCTGCTGACCCGGCTTGCGTCAATCCTTGCTGGATAGCTAAAGCCTGCTGTTCGATGGGGTTATAGATGAACTCCCACTGCTTGTACTTCTTTCCACCTTTGTAGACCTTGACGGACGTGCGGTCCACAGTGCTGGCCACACCGACCAGGAATCCTCCGATCACAGGGCTATCGACCGGGCCGGTCGGCTTCATCTTCACGAGCGCCAGCAGCGCGGCAGGGGCCATGGCGGGCATCCCGGGAAGCCGGGGGCCGCACGCACTGTTCGAGCTATTAGAGAAGGGCGAGGCAGTCCCGGTTTGCGACATGAACTGTCCCTGAAATGGGTTCGCACCGCCCCCCGGAGCCGCTGGTGGAAAGCCCATACCCTGCGGAGCGGCAGTCTGGGTCAAGCCGCCAGAGGAAGCAGGGGGGCAGTTGGCAGCTCCTGCGGTCTGATTCCCAAACCCATTCTCCTGGGTTGAGTCGGAGTTCGCCTTTTGGAGCTTCGCCACTTGGACGCCGTAGAGATCAAGAATGGCCATTTGCTGCATGGTGGCGTACTTCACACTGCCAATGATCTGCCCTGCCGAATTCGTGTAGATAAAGCGCCACTTACCGTCGCCGTCCTTGTTCATGGGGTCTCGCAGGACTTCCGGACGAACGAACTGAAGATCGGCGACACCCTTCTTGAGGGCGTCGAGATCCTGCGGATAATGACCTGTCTTCCGGTAATACAGCCGGATCGCCCGCACGAACTGATTGCCGCGCCAAATCATTTGCGACTCAAGTTCCCGGCGACCCTGGGTTCGGCGATCCATCAGCACGGCCATGGAAGTGATGACCATTACGGTCATCATGAATAGAACGAGGAGAAGGGCGTAGCCGGATTCCGGAGAACCATCCTTGCGCGGGCGGAGCTGGCGGGCAGGGAACAAGCCGGTCCGGGCGTTCGGCGGGTCGGACAAGCGGGCGCGTTGGGCACCGAACCGAGACAATGAAGAGCCACGGGAAAGAAGCGATGCCTTGGTCATGGGATCATAGCCTGATCGGGAGGCTGCTCCAGAGGAACCGCAGTTGTTCGGCCGTCCGAGAGCTGCTGGACCTCAGCTGAAGCATTGCCGATTTGCAACAGGCGGAAGTTACCGAGGAAGGTGTCACCCACAGCGACGATCAAGACGTCGTCGCCACTCAGAAAGAAGGCCAGGCGATTGGTGCTGCCCGTTTCCTCGGCGTAGCCGAAGAACTGGGCGGGGACCTGCACGGGCGGAGGGCCGGACGGGGCAGCGACATTCGGGTTCTTGTCCGCGGCCGCAAGCAGCTTCGATCGAGGCGGGGGCAGGGGCTGGCCGCTGAAAATGTCGCGCTGCAACCCCGTGTACTTCGTATTGTGAATCTTCTCCAGCAAGTCGAGACGCAGGTTCGGCTCGTGAACGTCGAGAGGAACGAATTTGCCGTTGGGGGTAGCGGCAGCGGGGGCGCTGGAGCTGCCCATCTTGCCGCGCAGAAAGAGCCCGGCGGCGATGGCCAGCAGGACAAGTAAGAGATAGAGTTCCGTGCGACGCGACATCATGACACTCGAAATGAGAATTTACCCATGATCATGTCCGAAAGAAGGTGCGCAATTTGAGATTCAACTTGATCGCGCCTCCCTTTGCCGAGGTCAAGACCAAATCATTGAGCAGGTAAAAATTCTTCGACTGCTCGAGCCCGTTGATGAACTGGATTATGGAGGAATAGCTGCCATCGACGCTGGCACTAATCGAAATTTCCTGTACGCCATGGCTCTTGACGTCGCCTTCCTTATAGCTGGTGTCGGAAATGCGCAAGCCCGCTTTCTGGGCGATGGAGCTTAGATCGGCATCAATCGTGGAGTATCCGCTGCCTTGCGGAAGGAAGGTATCCTGATAGAAGCGAGTGCAGTCGACACCCACCTGCGGGAGAGAAGAGCGAATCTTCCGGCCGCGAGCCACGTCAGCCTCGCGAAGCTTGGCCTGAAGCGCGAGATGCTCGGCTTCGGTGCGCATCGCCGCAGGCTGCTGGCGGGAAGTGTGCCATAGAAAAACTGCGGCGGCGACGTCCGCAACAACCAACACCGCGAGCACCACGGTGATCGTTCTCTTTGTTTTGCTCCAGCCGCCCGTTGCTCTCATATGGCTTGATACTCGACGCTCAGCTCGATCAAAACCTGATCGAGCGAATCGGCTTTGGAATCGTGTTTCTCGGCCAAAATCTGTAAGTTCGCGAACGATTTCGAGGATTCCATTGCTTTCAGGAAGCTGATCTTCTGCTGGTCATTGACCGCGCCAATGGTAAGAGCCAGCTGCGCCCGGCCGTTTACCAGTTTGGGAGAAATGCTTACCACGCGAACGCCGTCGGGCAACGTTCTCTCCAGGGAGGCAAAAATATCGGTCCAGGGGAAGCTGCGTTGATCGATCAGCGAATTCAAGAAATTGGCGCGGTCCATGATTTCGCGCGCCTGGGGAGTATGGAAGTAGGTGGCGAGCTGGGATTGCTCGACGGCGCTGCGGCGAATCCGGCTTTGCAATCCTGCTATGGTGGAGCGCACCTGTCGATTGGCTTGCCAGGAGCTGTAGGCGGCACGCGAGAGTAGGACCAGAGCCGCCACGCCCACCACGGCGATGAGAACCGACGCGGCCAGGAAGGGCCTTCGATTTTCCTGCGGCGTGGTCGATAGATTGAGGCGAACTTTCATAGCTCAGAATTCCCGCCGTTTCCTTCTTGCTGCACACTTTCTACGCGACTGCGCTTCCAATGGCAAGAGAGGCCACAGCCTGCGGCCTCTTCGGAAAGCGACTAGCCGCGGTTCATGGTCCACCCAACCAATGCATCGAGGTCCTGGAGGATGAGGTCACGCACTCCGGAACCGAGATGCAATGAATCCACCGCGTCCGCCAGAGGGCCGACAGGAACACTCAGTTCGTCCGCCAAGGCCGTCCGAAAAACTTCGTCGCGAGAGCCGAAGCCGGCAAGGCGGCCGCGGTCCACAGACTCTCCCCAAGTATCCTGATAGTAGGCGATGGCGGGGAAAATTTCGTCCAGCATGGCGTGGGGCGTCAAGTCGCTGGAGATTTCCGAGGAGCGGTAAACGCACAGATTCGAGCCGCGGGCGATCACGGTAGTCAGCGTTTTTCCCGACAGGCGAATGAGCAAGGTCGCGCCGCGATCCTCCAGAAGAGGCAGCGAGGCGAGCGTTGAGCCGAGAACAACTCCAGCGCTCGCTCCGAGCGACTCGATGGCCTGCTCGTATTCGCGGATGATACGCTGGCGCGCGACCGCAGCCATCACCTCGATTTTGGCGTCGCGCCCCTGCTGGCGCATCCAGGAGACCACCGTCTCGTCCATGTCGAAAGGAACGCTTTTTTTCAGGCGCCAACGCAGGAGGGGAAGGGCTTCAGCCGCGCTGCGCGGCAGAGTTTCGAACGGAAGGATGAACACGCGGACGACGGGATCAGGAATGAGGATAGTCATGGGCGCGCCGTGGTGGGGAACGCGCGCGAACAGCCGGCGCAAGGCGAATTTGAGCGCCTCCGGCTGAGGTACATTGGCGTCCACGGGCGAAGGCATGACGGCGCCCGTGGGTAACGGCTCGACCGCAAACGAATCGAGCTGCCCGCGGACCTTTCCCCAGCGCGCCGCAGCCACGCGATGGGCCGCGATTTCCACTACACACGCAGGATGGGGCATGGCATTCAGCCATCGCGCAACGCGCGAGATGGGCCCGTGTGCGGGCGAGGGGGCGGCAGCGGAAAGGCTAGGCATCGTTCCTCGCCTGACCCGCGCGTGCGCGGCGCGGTTTTCGAGAGCTCGCTGAAGGGCGGCTAATCAAGGAATGTCACCTTGTTGATTTCGCGCAGGGTGGTCAGCCCCGCACGCACTTTACGCAATCCCGATTCACGCAAGAATTCCATTCCTTCCGCCCTGGCCGTGCGCTTGATTTCCGAGGTTGCCCGGCGTTCGATGATCATCTCGCGAATGCGGTCGGAAAGATCGAGGAGTTCGGTGATGGCCGTGCGCCCATGATAGCCGCTTCCTGAACATTCCAGACATCCGCGCCCCTCGTAAAATGGAACCTGCGCCCATTCTGCGGGTTCCAGTCCCGATTCGCGCAGAACTTCGGGGGCGTAGCGCACTTGTTTTTTGCAGCTCTCGCAGATGACGCGCACCAGGCGCTGAGCGAGGATGCAGTTCAGTGCGGAAACGAAATTGTAGGGCTCCACCCCCATGTTGATGAAACGGCCGATGACATCGGTCACGTTGTTGGCATGGACGGTGGTGAAGACGAGGTGGCCCGTAAGAGCTGAATTGATGGCGATCTGCGCGGTTTCCTGGTCGCGGATTTCTCCGACCATGATTTTATCCGGGTCATGGCGGAGGATAGAGCGGAGGCCGCGGGCGAAGGTGAGGCCTTTCTTTTCGTTCACCGGAATCTGGGTGATGCCGCGCACCTGGTATTCGACGGGATCCTCGATGGTGATGATCTTGTCCTCGTCATTCTTGATTTCGTTGATGGCGGCGTAGAGGGTGGTCGTCTTTCCGGAACCCGTCGGCCCGGTCACCAGAACCATGCCGTAGGGTTCGTGAATGTAGCGGCGAAACCGGGCGAGTTCGGTGGCATCGAAGCCGACAACATCGAGTGTGAGATTGCGGAATTTTTCGCTCAGACTTTCTTTGTCGAGGACGCGCAGCACGGCATCTTCGCCGTGAATGGAAGGCATGATGGAGACGCGAAAGTCGATCGAGCGGCCCTTGTACTTGACGCGGAAGCGGCCGTCCTGAGGGACGCGGCGCTCGGCAATGTCGAGCTCGCTCATGACCTTGACGCGGGAAAGAATGGTGGCGTGCCACTCTTTGGCGAGCGGCTGCATGGCGTACTGTAGAACGCCGTCAATGCGGTATTTGACCGCGACTTCGGCGTCGCGCGTTTCGATGTGAATATCGCTTGCGCGGCGTTCGAGAGCGGTGAAAATGACAGTGTCCACCAGTCGCACCACGGGACTCACGCCGGTATCCCGCTGAGTCAGTTTCTCGACTGAGATGTTCTCTTCCGACTCTTCGTCGCCGCTGATGACCTGCAGGGTGAAACCCTCGGTGGCCTGGTCCAGCACGCGCTGGGACTGTTCGGTGCGCTTGAGCAGATCGCTGATCTGGGAGGGTGTAGCGACCTTGATCTGCAGGCGTTTGCCGAGCAGCAGAGAAAGCTCGTCGGTGAGGTGGAGCTGGCTGGGATCAGCCATAGCAACCACCAGAGTCGTCTCGTGCGATTCGAGCGGAACGAAATTGTAGCGAAACATCATTTCGGCCGGGATGCTGCGGAACAGTTCCGGATCGATACGCTGCTCGCGCAAATCAACGAAAGGACAGCGATAGCGTTCAGCCAGGCGCCGGGCCTGCTCGCGTTCAGCGGCTTCATTCGGGGCGCCCACCGCCACAGGGGTGGGATTTAGGTTGCTGTTGCTCAGTGTAGCCATAAATTCTGCTTCCTTTAGGCGCCCCCGGTGGATCCGATCTGAAGGGAGAACATAGGGAGATAGAGAGCGATGAGAATGAAGCCTATCACAACGGCCATGACGATCAAAATCGCCGGTGAAATCCACAGCAGAGTGCGCTGCAGGCGCGTGCTGACTTCCTCTTCATAAAATTCGGCGACGCTCGTCAGCATGGGAGCCAGCGCGCCGGAAGCTTCGCCGACCTCAATCATTTCGAGAGCGAGCGGAGGAACGATCTTCGCCTCCGCCAGGCCGCTGTGCAACGATTCGCCCTCCTTTACGCGGCTGGCGGCGTGTCCAATCGAGGTGGCGATCAGTTTGCTGCCGATAGCGGAGGCGGAGGTCTGAAGGGCGGAAACCAGCGGAGCACCTCCTGCCAGCAGCGTTCCCAGGGTGCGCACGAACTGTGCGATCTGCGATTTCAGCCAGACGTCGCCCAAAAGCGGCATGCGCGGCTTCATTTTGTCGATCACCAGCGCGCCGTTACCCGTGCGCGTCCACAGGAAAATCGCCACAGCGGCGACGCTGAACAGGGCGATCACAACGACGAAATAATTGCGCAGGGGAAGCGAAATATCGAGAAGGAACTTGGTGATGCCCGGCAAGGGAACGCCCAGGTCCTTGTACAGCGTAGCAAACCGCGGCATGGCGTAGGTGACCAGATACGACATCGTCAAAATTACCGCGCAGACAAGAATGGAAGGATAAATCAGCGCGGTGGCCAGGGAGCGGCGGAAGCCGGTGCTCACGCGCAGATAGCCGATGTACTGCTCGAGTACACCACTGAGATTCCCGCTGCGCTCCCCGGCCGTGATCGCGGTGACATAGACTGGCGGGAAAGAACCTTGTGCAGCGAGCGCTTCGGAAAGCAGGGCGCCATCACGCACGCGCTGGCGCACATCGCGCAGAATGGGCCGCAGCCTGGGTGCTGCAGCGCGCTCGGCAAGCAGGTCCAGCGCCTTCAGAATCGGCAGGCCGGCTTTGATCAGCGTATTGAACTGCTGATTGAAGACAAGAAAATCGGCGGGACGGATGGCCCGGTCGGGGCGCGCATGGCCCAACTGGGTGAGCATCCCAAGATGCGCGCGACTGCTGAAGACGTACAGCCCGCGATCCGCGAGCCTCTGGCGCGCTTCATCCTCCGATTGCGCTGTCTCGACCTGCTGAAAAATGCGCCCGGAGGCATCCCCAACTTTGCAGACAAATTCAGCCATGGTTCAACTCAGCCTCAGCCAAGGGGGCAAACCCCGAGACCGAACATCCTGCAATCTTCCCTAATGGGCCGGGGGGAACCGCCCGTCAGTCTAGCATACCGCTTCCACGGTAGCCTGAGCGGCGTAAATCCAGGATATTAGTTGGATGTGACAATGGCGAAAAGGCTGTATGGCTATGAGCAGTGCGCCGGCTTGGGGCGTTCCGAATTCACGACGGTTGAGGGCGTTTCTTGCAGAGCCCGGAACGCCATCTTGCTAGCAGCGCTGGCACCGAAAGAGCGCTTCGAGTTTTTTCGTCTTGCTATTCGCTTTTTGTTCGCCTATACTGCCGGCACGGCACGAGCAGCTCACTTCCCGCCGGAGGACAACGTGGACTACAAAGAGTTCTTTCTGAAGTTTTGGGATAAAGAAGGCACGGCCACACGCAAAGTGATCAGCCGTATTCCGCAGGAACGGTCCGATTACCGGGCCGACCCCAAAGCACGCACTGCGCGCGAGATTGCCTGGCTCATCGTGCACGAGGAGGCCGCGCTAGCCGATGGTTTGGAGAAAGGCAAGTTCGAATGGGTGGAAACGCCCACGCCAGCGACAGTGGCCGAAATCATTGGCTGCTACGATCGCGAGCACGACGCGGTGACAAAGCGCCTGCACGCGATTCCGGCGGCAAAATGGGAAGAGAAGATGCCCTTCCTTTTCGGGGGACAGGAGTTCATGCGCGAGACCGGCTACGACATGGCTTGGGGATTTTTGCTGGACCAGATCCACCACCGCGGCCAGCTTTCTACGTATCTACGTCCCATGGGAGCCAAGGTCCCTGCGATCTACGGGCCCAGCGCGGACGAGCAGTCCTAGCGCGCGCCCCACGGCGGATCCGGATTTTCCCCAGGGGCTGCGTGTCGAACCTGAAACGCTTTGAGGCCGCGGCGCACAGCCGCCGCCAGACGAGTCGATCGATCATGACAACGATGGCGGCCATCACCATGGTGGCTGCCAGCCGGACGGGGAAGTTTCCCGTGACCGAGATGCAGGCCAGTTCGGTGCTAATATCGAAAGGCGGTATCCAAGGCGACACCGCCCCCAGACCCGATCGCCGCTGAAAGGCTGGCCCGCTGATGACCATTGCCGGACGTCCCAACGTGATCGCTGTGATCCCCGCGCGTTATGCCTCGACGCGCTTGCCGGGCAAGCCCCTTGCGAGCATTGCGGGCCGGCCCATGATCCAGCACGTGGTCGAACGCGTTCGGCAGGCGGAAAATCTCGCGCGCGTTATCGTCGCCACTGACGACGAGCGCATCAAGAAAGCGGTCGAGGGCTTCGGCGGGGAAGCCATGCTGACGCGCTTCGATCACCGTACCGGAACGGATCGCGTCGCCGAAGTCGCCGCGCATGTGCCAGCCGAAATTTATCTCAACGTGCAAGGCGATGAGCCGCTGCTCGACCCCGGGACCATTGACGCGGTCGTTTCCGCCATGCTCGAGGAGGATTCGGTGCAGATCGCCACGCCCTGCTCTGTCATCCGCCATCGAAACGACATCATGGACCCGCATGTGACCAAGGTCGTGCGCGATTTCGACGGCAGTGCACTTTATTTTTCGCACGCGCCTATTCCCTGGGTGCGCGATCGCGATGAAGACATCGTTGTGAAGTATTGGAAGCACATTGGCCTGTACGCTTTTCGCCGGGATGCGCTGCTTGAATTCCCTACGCTTCCGCCGGGCGAGCTCGAACGCGTCGAGCAGCTCGAGCAGCTCCGCTGGCTGGAGAACGGCTTCCACATCCTCGTGGTCGAGACGGAATACGAGGCGGTCAGCGTGGACGTCCCCGACGACATCGCCCGCGTCGAACAGCTCCTTCACTCGGCCAAATCCGCATGAGCCAGACCCTGGGATCCGGCTACGCCCCCATCAACGGTCTTAGGCTCTATTACGAGCTCCACGGCGCTGCCGGCAGCCGATCGCTTCCGCTTCTGCTGCTCCATGGCGGCGGCGACACCATCACGACCTCCTTCGGCGAAATCCTGCCCGAACTGGCACGCAAACGCCGCGTAATCGCGTTCGAACAGCAAGGGTATGGGCACACCGCTGATATTCCTGGTCGTCCATTCAGTTTCGAGCAGTCGGCAGACGATGCCGCGGCTCTGCTCGCTTTTCTCAACCTTCCCCAGGCCGATCTCTTCGGCTTCAGTAACGGCGGAACGATTGCACTACAAGTGGCCATTCGGCATCCCCGGCTTGTGCGCAGGCTCGTGGTGGCTTCTGGCTTCTTCAACCATGAAGGCGCCGAGCCCGCCTTCTGGAATGGTTTTCCGACCGCAACCCTCGACGCCATGCCGGCTGAGCTTCGCGACGCTTACCTGGAGGTTGCTCCCGATCCCGCGGGTCTGCGAATCATGTTCGACAAGGCTGTCCAGCGCATGCGCGATTTCGAGGATATTCCCGCCGACATGATCCGCTCCATTACCGCGCCCACGCTCGTGGTGTGCGGGGACTCGGATGTGATGGGCCCCGAACACGCCGTGCAGGAATTCCGGCTTTTGCCCCGCGCGCAACTGGCTGTGCTGCCTGGAACCGACCACATGAAGGTGACGGCGAGAATTGCATACCTGGTGCCGATGATCGAAGAGTTTCTGAACCAAAACAACGAGCCGGGCCTCGCACTGTCGGGAGGCCCGGCTCTCTGATCGATCTCCAAGTCCCCGCTTACTCCTTAGGCAGCGGAGGGAGATGCGGATGGTGGTTCGGATACGGCGGTTTCGGGTAGTGCGGCAGCGGATGCTCTTTCAACTCCTGCATCGCCACGGCCACCGCCTTCTCCAGTTGCGGATCATGTCCTTCGCGAATCAGCTTGGGATCCTGCCAGACCTCGACGTCAGGAGGAATGCCGTGATTCTCCACTTCCCAGTGGCCGTTTAGCCCGGAGATAGCAGTGCGGGGTGCGGTGACCATCCCGCCGTCCATGAGCACGGGATATCCGCCGATGCCAACCAAACCGCCCCAGGTGCGCACACCCACTAACGTGCCAATCGCTTCCTTACGGAAGAGCCAGGGCATGGCATCGCCGCCCGAGCCCGCGAACTGATTGATGATCATCACCTTGGGGCCATAGATGGCCATGGCCGGCTCCATCCCGCTTTTGCCGTCCCGCGGAAAGACGAGAGCCTGCGGCTTGCGGTTCAGGTAGTCGATGATGTAGTCGGCGATCTGGCCGCCATGATTGAAGCGTTCGTCGAGGATGGCGCCTTCCTTGCCGACCTGCGCGAAGAAGTAGCGGTTGAAGCTGGTGTAACCTCCGCCCGCGGTGTCGGGCAGATAGACATAGGCCAGTTTGCCGTCGCTCAGCTTGTTGACCAGCCGGAGATTGTCCTCGATCCAGTTGAGATGCCGAAGGGCGTGCTCGTCCGGAATAGGCACGACGGTGACTTCGCGCGAGCCCGTATCATTGGGATTGGGGCCGACGCGAAGCGTGGTTTGCTTGCCGGCCGTTTCCTGAAAGGCCTCATAGATGTTCTCGGAAGAGGTCAACTCCCGACCGTTCACCGCCAGCAGAAATTCGCCGGCTTTGACGTTCACGCCCGGCTCGGTGAGCGGCGCCTTCAGCTCGGGATTCCAGTTTTCGCCGCTATAGACTTTCGCGAAGCGGTATCGCCCGTTCTCCACCGCGTAGTCGGCCCCCAAGAGTCCGACGCTTACGTGCGGCGTATTGGGTTCCGCGCCGCCGCGAACGAACATGTGCCCGACCGACATGTAGCTGAGCATCTGCCGGAACAGGAAATTCAGGTCCTGGCGACCGGCAAGTCCCGGCAAGTACGCCGCGAATTCCTTTTCGGCGGCCTGGATGTCGTAGCCGTGGTAATGCGGGTCGTAGAAGAAGTCGCGCTCGATGCGCCAGACCTCGTGATACATCTGGTCCCATTCCTGGCGCGGCACGACGCGAACTTCCATGTCATCGGTTTTCAGCATGCCTTTGCCGGGCTGGGCGGGTTTGGCCGCGTCCGCGATGAACCAGTGTTTGGCGCTCGTGTACAGGATCTTTTCGCCGTTGGAAGAGAGCGCGAAGCCCTGCACCCCGCTCGCGATGTTTTCGACTTTGCGCGATTTCAGGTCGAATTTCTTGATGCTGAGTTGCGGCGGCCCGAACGAGGTGGAGACCACGGGCGCTTCGACGAAATAGATCGCGCCTTCCTTGCCGGCCTGCAGGTCCTCGTATCTGGCCGCGGGAATCGGAAGCGCCAGAGTCCGCTGCAAGAGGCCATCAAAATCGATTTCGACCTTCGGCGGCTGTTTCGGTTTTTCCGCGGGCTTTTCGCCGGCTTTCTGCGCTTCAGCATTCGCGCTCGCACCCTGCGTCGGAGCCGCCGAGGCTTTTTCGTCATCGCTCTCGGGTGGAATGGGCGAGGGCAAGTCTTTGCGCAACACGACGACGTAGATGCTGCGCGTCACCGGATGCTGGTCGCTGGTCATATCCAGACCGGCGGCGCTCAAGCCGGTGTTTGTGCTGGCGAGGAAATAAAGGTACTTGCCGCTCTTATCGAATTGCGGGTTGCTGCAGTCGCTCATCCCGTCCGTGATCTGCGTGACTTGTTTTGTGGCCAACGAATAGACGAACACGGCGTGCATGTAATTGGGCAGCCGCTTGGTGTAGGTAATCCACTGGCTATCGGGCGACCACGACTCGCTCAGCTCGTTCCCGAATCCTCCATATTCCGCCGTATCGATCTTCACCGGCGTTGGATGGTCGATATTGACGTACCAGAAATTCAGGAATTTGTCTGCGTACGCGAGGTTCTTGCTGTCGGGCGACCAGACCGGACTGTAGTAGAAGGCGGGCTTGCCCAGATTGATGGTCTTCGGCTGATTCAGCCCCTTCTGGTCGCGAACGTTGAGCTCGTACTCCCCAGAAGCATCGGAAAAATAGGAAATCCACTTGCCATCCGGGGACCAGGCGGGTTCGCGCTCGGCGGCCCCGGGCGTGCTGGTGACATCGCGAATGTCGCCTTTGTCGGCGGGCACAGTAAAGATGTCACCGTGCGCTTCGAAAACGGCGCGCTGCCCGCTGGGCGAAATATCCGCGTTTTGGATTTGGTCGGCAACTTTCTCCCAATGAGGGAGCAGTTGCGGCATGTCACCGGACACGGTGACGTGCACCTCGCGGTCGCGGTGCGAGTTCAAATCGTAGACATGAAGAACGCCGAATTGCGAATAGACGATCGCACCGGGTCCGGCGGACGCCGAGGTGATGTCGAAGCCTGTGTTGTCGATCACGCGCGTGACTTTTTGCGCTTGGGTGTCGTAGGCGAAGAGCGTGCGCGCGCCGTCGCGGTCGGAAAGAAAATAAACGGTCTTGCCCACCCACATCGGGTTGCCATCGTTTGAATTCTCTCGTGGGACTTTCACCACGCTGGAATCGGCGAGATCTGCAATCCAGACCGGCGTCGTCTGGCCGCCGCGATAGCCTTTCCAGTCAGGCTCCCATTGAAAGACAGGAACGTAAGCGATGTGCGTACCGTCAGGGGAGTACGAGCCGTCTTCGGCCATCCCGAGCGGAAGTTGCGCGGGAAGCCCACCGGTGACCGGCACGGTGAAGAGATGATGCGGATCGTTGGGGCTCGTGCGCGGCGAGCGGAAGAGAACGTCCTTGCCATCCGGCGTCCAGCCGACAGCCTCGTCGGCGCCGGGATGGTAGGTGAGCCGCCGCGGATTGCCGCCCATCGACGGCACAACATACACGTCGATGTTTCCGTCGTAGTTGCCGCTGAACGCGACCTGCGAGCCGTCCGGCGAGAAGATCGGACCCGTGGCGAGATCTGTTCCGGTAACCAGTCGGTGCGCAGCGCCTCCGTCGCGGGGCACGATCCAGATGTCCCCGCCATAAACGAACGCAATTTGCGTTTTGCTCAACGTAGGTGTTTGCAGCAGCAGAAGCTT
>Ga0075272_1000047_pt1 | contig 37612 bp, 24 predicted proteins | sample SF_Rice_5C_0N_40_FD_69776 | JGI IMG/M metagenome (GOLD analysis project Ga0075272, IMG submission 69776) | Rice paddy soil microbial communities from Twitchell Island, California, USA - SF_Rice_5C_0N_404 | ecosystem: Environmental > Terrestrial > Soil > Paddy field/soil | place: USA: Twitchell... | reverse complement strand
TTCCAGAATCTGTTCCAGCTGCTCGCTGCGCAACGGATGAAAAACCACTACCTTATCAATGCGGTTCATGAATTCCGGAGCGAACTTGCGCTTGGCCGCTTCGGCCGCCGTCTTCTCGACCTTCTCGTCCAGCCGCGGCTTCGATTCCGGACGCACCGTCGGCGCAAAACCCATCCCCCCGGTCATCAGCTCGGTGATTTCGCCGCCGCCCAGGTTCGAAGTCATGAAGATCATGGTTTGTGACAGGTCCACGCGCCGGTTGTCACCCAGTGTGAGCGTAGCCTTGTCCAGGATGCCCAGCAGCAATTGCCACAGCGCATCGCTGGCCTTTTCGATTTCGTCGAACAGCAAGAAAGAGAGTTTCAGCTTGTCGGTATGATATTGCGCAAGCGCTTCCTGGGTGATCAGCGGATGCGTCTCGCGGTGCCCCAGGTATCCTGGCGGCGAGCCGATCAGCTTCGCAATTTCGTGCGAGTGCTGGAATTCGGCGCAGTCCACCTTGATCACCGCGTGCGGGTCGCCAAAGAGAACTTCCGCCGTGGCTTCCACCACGCGCGTCTTGCCCGCGCCGGTGGGGCCCAGGAACAACAAGTTACCCACCGGACGTCCGGGCGAGTTCAGTCCCGCGCGGAAGACTTGATACAGGTCGACCACCGCCTGCACCGCTTCGTCTTGCCCCACGATCTTTCGACGAAGCCCCCCTTCAAAGTCACGGGATTCCAAACTCCGTAGAGTTGGATCCAATTGTGCTTGCGCGCCCACGTTCGTACTCCTTCCGACTCTAGCGCTTGCCCGCCAAATCAAGCGAACGCTGAACCCTTTACCGGAACCGTCTCGCGCCCTGCAGGCCGCGGGGATCGTTGCTCTCGAATTGGTTCAACTTCACCTCGAGAGTCGACCGGAGCAACCGCAATTGCATGACCAGTTCGCGGCTTGAATTCGACCGGTCCGTCAACAGCAACATCGGCGGCGACAGATCGGCCAGGTCCATGTTGAGGTCGCGTACCGAGTGCATCAGGCTCTGCACGAACGGCGAACGGGCGTCAAACAGCTCGACCCGGCTGTTCACCTGCTCGCGCAGGCTCGACCAGTCCAGTTCGAGCAGCGGGTGCTTGCGTGAAACCTGCCGCACCACATCGTCCGTTATCCGCGGCCTTTCCCCCAACCGCGCCAAATGCAGCTGCCGTACCTTTCCCTGCCGGCGCACGTTGTGCACCAGAAAATAACTGTTTCCTTTGCGCCGGACGAAAGCCACAGCCGCCTCCTTTGCGCGGGCGAGCGTAGTGTAGAGTCCGTCCACTACGCCGTCAATGGTACGATGCTGCACGCGTTCGAAAGTTGCATCGAATCAGTTATTACTTGGGAGGAACGAGTGGTCTGTACGACCCGGGAAGTTGAATCGGAGCCTTCGACTGCACCCTTCTGCCGGCTGTGGATATACGATGCTCGAGCGCAAACTAGGGTTTCCCATGAATCGAAATGAAACGCTATGCACCGTTGTGAGTACCCTCTCGCGAACCGCTACGTACTTTTTTCGCAAAGCGCCCCAAGATTACTTCCTGCTAACTTAGCTGCGCGCAAGAAAAAAGATCTCTCGCTAGGGCCAAAACCCGCCCCACGGTCGTGATTGTTCCTGGCCCGACATGCAGCGAAGAAGGCCCGTCGTCCCTCTGCGCTAAGTGCCGTCGTAGGCGGCCGCCCCGTTTTCGAGGCGGATGCATCCTCTCGTGCGCGCCGTCCGCTGCTCACGCCACGCGGCCCTAGTGGCTGAGGGACCAGACGTAGGCGGCGATCGCTTTTAGCTCGCGTGGAGTGAGGCGCGCGCCACCCATGGGCGGCATGGGGCTGCGATAGCGCTTCGGGTGCGGCACTCCTTCCTGGATGGTTTTCATGATTCCGGCGTAGCTGCGATCGCTCCACAAATATTTTTTCGAAGTGAGGCTGGGACCCAAAGGCGATCCCGCGCCGTTCTGTCCATGGCACGCGGTGCAGGTGGCGCCTCCGACTTGGCCGTGATACACGCGATCGCCCAAGGCGACCATCGCGCGCGTCGCGCCGGGAGGCACAGGAAGTTTCGCGGCGCCGGCGTTGGCATGAGTTCCCTCCGGCGGGCGGGAGACACTCTGCTCGATGGAACCGGCGGGGGCGGAGGGACTGGGGCAAGGAGTGCCGGCCACGTTGGCGTCACGCGCGCCGCCCTTATAGACGATCTTGTAGATCGTGCCGCGCACGTCATCGGCAACGTAGAGTGATCCGTGCGGGCCGACGGCAACGCCCGAGGGGCGATGCAAGGCTGCGTCCGGAGCCTTGACCGGGCCGGCGAAACCGTCGGCGAAAACCTCGCACGTTCCGGATGCGCGGCCATCGCGCAGCGGCTGAAAGACGATGTTGTAGCCGCCCTGCGGGTAGGGCGCGCGGTCCCAGGAACCGTGGAAGGCGATGAACACGCCGCCGCGATAGCGTGGCGGGAATTGCTGGTGGTCGTAAAGCACCATACCGTTTGGCGCCCAGTGGGCGGGAAAAGCGGCGACAGGACCAAGTTTATTGGCGCAAACGCCGACGCGTTTGCCGCCATCGCCGCCGTACTCGGGCGCGAGCGCTAGTTTCTGCTGCGCCGCGTCGTAATAGCATTCGGGCCAGCCATAATCGCCGCCGGGTTTCAGGAGCAGGAGTTCCTCGGCGGGGAGAGTGGCTTCCTCAGCGGGCTTGTACAGGTTGGGCCAATTCGCGTGTAACTGGTCGCGTCCCTGCTGGGTGACGAAAATGCGGCCGGCGGAATCGATGCCGAAGCCTTCCGCATTGCGTATGCCGGTGGCGAAGCGTGCGGCGGACGAAAATATCTGATTGAGTTCATTCGCGTGGTAGCGCCAGATGCCGCCTCGCGTTTCCAGTTCCGTGCACGGCTTTCTGCCGGGAGAATGGGGCTGGCGATTCGCAAACTGGCAAGAGTTCGTTGCGGTGGCGACGTCGATATACATCCAGCCGTCAGGAGCGATGAGGAAGGGATGCATGGGATGGTCGCCGGTGAGGGGAAGACCGGAAACGATGGTTTGGGGAGGAGTGCGCGGGACGATTTCGCCGGCGGAGAGCTGATAGCGGATGATGCGATCCTTGCTCTCCGCATAGAGCCAATCCTTATAAATGTAGATTCCGGTGCCGCCCGCTCCTCCCTCCTGCGCGGTTTCGCCGAAGCGCCGGATGACGCCGGCGCGGCCCGCGCCCGTCTTGTCCTGCAGAGCCACGAGAAAACCGCCGGGATGCGGAGGGCGATTGCCGTAATAGCTGCCCGACCAGGTGTTGACGTAAACGACGCCATCAGGGGCCACGGCCAGGTGACGAGCGTGACCGATATGGTCGGCGAACACGGTGGCGCAAAACCCGGCGGGCAACTTCAAGCCCGCATCGCCGTTGGGACACAGGGCGCTCGCCAACGCTTTCGAGGATTTCAAGGGTGTGCGAGCCGAGACGACCAGACCGAGCAGGAATAGACCAGCAGCGCAACAGAGCAGGGTTGGAATAAAGCGGAGCCGAGGCATTGCCCCTCCCTATATGTATAGCTATGTATAGCCGCCGCGGTTCGTTGCCACCGAAGTCGCGGCAATTCATTTCTGCTCTTGCGACGCTAGCAAGTTCCGCCGGGGACAATCAAGGGCTGAGTACAATCCACTCCGTCATGCTGAGGGCCGTCATATACGGCCCGAAGAATCTATCTTCCTCCTGTGCCGGGGCGGTCTCCCTTACCGGTTGGTTTTAGGGATAGCCCACGGCGAAGCCGTGGGAACTGAGCGGCCCAACAGCAATTCCCAGCCCGCGAAGCGGGCGCAAGAAATCATTTCCAGAGAAACTTCTCGTCAAACGGCACGCGGTGCTTCCGCAAAAGCGCTACGAACTCCTCCTGCCATGACACGCGCCGGTGATGCTCCTCCTGGTTGCGAATGTATTCAAAGACGGAGTCCTCGTTCGACGCGCTGACCGTAAAGGCTCCGTATCCCGTTTGCCAGGCGAACCCGCGGCGGCGCGGCCACTTTTCATGAACCCAGCGCGAGGAGTTGGCCTTCACGATGCGCACGCATTCGGCCACGGATATGTCCGCGCGAAGATCGACAAGCAAATGAATGTGATCCTCCATGCCGTTGATCAAACGCGCGGTGCAACCCATCTCGCGGACAATCCCGCCCATGTACGGAAACAATTCGGAGCGGAGTTCGGCGTCCATGCAGCGAATGCGGTCTTTCGTGCCGAACACAATGTGGATTAGCAGGCGGTGGAAGCTATGAGGCATGCTCTTGCGCCCCTTCGAGGCCAAAGATCGGCGGGCCGGGTTTCGTTACGACGGTCTGCGCCGTGGCCTGCGCTCTTGCGCCCGCTTCGCGGGCTGGGCGGCGCAGTCGCGCCGGTTCCCACGGCTGCGCCGTGGGCTACCGTATATCACGCGCTTCGCGCGTTTGCACCAAATACGTACCATCGCCTTAGGCGCAGGACCTAGCACATGGTGCAAGCGACGTCCTGCGGCGCGGACGTCTCGTTGCACTGAGCGGAGCGAATGTGCCCGGCGTCGCGTCAATCCGCAAGCGACCGAGAGCATTTAGCCCCGACGGGGCGAAAGACCATAGCCCACGGCGCAAGCCGTGGGAACTGAGCAGCACAACAACAATTTCCAGCCCGCGAAGCGGGCGTAAGAATGTAGCTCAGGTCTTTCGCGTGTCAGGGCACGACTTTCAGTCGTGGCGAAAAGCAGCAGTAACAATCTTCTGGGGCTTCAGCCCCGGCGCGCCGCGTGCTAGTGGCAACCGCAGGAATGCGGCGTGCACCCGCAGGCTCCGCCTGAAGACGCCGACGAATCGGCGTTGGACTTGCCATTTCCGTTGGCGGGCGCGGCAAAGACGGAAAGCTGCAGCGTGTGCTTCCTGCTCGCGCACTTGGGACAAGCAATTTTCTGTGTCTTGCTCATGACGATCTGCTCGTAGCGCTCCCCGCAGTCGTTGCAAACATATTCGTAAATCGGCATCTCGCGAACCTCAAGCGTTCCGGGTCTGAATTACCGGGAAATTCTAGCAGAGAATGGGTCCGCGTGCTTTGGGATGCTAGCTGCGAGGCACTTCGCTCATCAGTTCGATGACGTTGCGGTCGGGATCGCGGAACGCCGCCAGCCACAGATCGTGCTTCTCGAGCCTGGCAACCATCGCCGGCTTGCTGTCGAAGGCGACGCCGCGCCGCTCGAGTTCCTGCGCTGCGGCTTGAATGTCGTCGACGCGGAAATAGAGGATCGGCCGGAAGGTTTCGCCGTTCGCTTCCGGCAAGCCCAGCATCAGCCGGATGCCCGCGCAATCGAAGAAGGCCAGGTTTGGCGCGCGAAACAGGAATTTCAGTGCGAGCACGTCACGATAGAACGCGACCGAGCGGTCCAGGTCGGTCACCGTGATCCCAATTTGCCCGATGGGACCAAGCTGCAAAGCCGAACTTGCCGTCGCCATGGTTCGCCTCGAATCCCCGCGCTTGAACGCGGCTGAACAATCAGCCGGAGTCTGAGGAAGACGCGTTCCGCGAGAGTACGCCCACGGGCGAGTGCGGTTCAAGAAAAACTCGCGCAAGGCAGCGCCCGGCCGCTACACTGGTTCGCGGAATTCGCGCTCGCTAGGGCCGACAGCGTGGCGCGGCCGCAACGGGGAACGAGGAAAGCAGAGGACAAGGAAGAAGCAGATCCCTCACCCCCATTCCCGCACAAATCGCGGGACTGGGTTCGGGATGACATTAATCAACCACGGAGGGTTTACATACGATGCGCAAACAGATCAAGTTCATAACCGCAATCCTGGCCGCATGTGCCGCGATCCTGTGCGCAGCTCCCGCTTTCGCCCAGGCTCATGGAGGGGCGGTCGGCGCGCAGCAGAAGTTTCTGGCCCGGCGCGCGGGCACCTACACGCGCACCATCCGTTTCTTCGGCCGTCCGGGCGAGTGGAAGGGAACGTCAACAATTTCGGTGATTCTGGGCGGGCGCTTCATCATGGAAGAAAACCGCGACACGGTAATGGGCAAGCCGGTCGAGGGCATCCGCATCCTGGGCTACGACGACGCGAGCAAACACTACGAGATGGTCTCGCTGTATACGATGTCCACCTCCATCACGAAATTCACGGGCACCAGCACGGATGGTGGGAAGACGGTGAGCTACTCCGCGATGTCGTCGGAGCCGCAAGGCGAGGTGCCGCTGCGCGCGCTGATTCGCCAGGTCAATAACGAAGAGTTCGTCGTCACCCTCTCCGCGCGCGGCTCGAATGGCAAGTTCCAGCCGTTTCAGGAAACCACGTACAGGCGCTCGCAAAGTGAACCGACGCCCGTGAAGTGAACCGCGGCGCCTGAAGTGAACCGGCGCGCAGGGCGGAATCCGGCGCGCCTCGCGTCGCTCGCGGCTGAAGTCAGGAGACAGACGGCAGGACGCGCAGGACCAGGCAAGTGATGTCGTCGTGCTGGCGCGCCTGCCCCACGAACGCGTTCACCTGCCCCATCACGCGCCCCAGCGTGCCCGCCGCGCTTTCCGCCGCCGGCGAAGCCTGCACCAGCGCCAGAAGCCGCTGTTCAGTGAACTCGCGTCCGCCACCATCGACCGCTTCGATCAGCCCATCGGTGAAAATAAACAGCAGATCGCCCGCGCCCAGCTGCACGCTGCCGGGCGTGTACGACCGTTCCTGCTCGCCATCGATGGGCACGCCAAAGGGCACGCCGCCGCTGGAGAGCCGCTCGATCTCCCCGTTCCCGCGCCGCAGGATCGGGTCATTGTGTCCCGCGTTGATGTAGCGCATCGCGCGCGTGCTGGGGTCGATCTCCGCCAGAAACGAAGTGGTGAAGCGCAGCCCTCCCAGGCTGTGCGCGCGGGCATAGCGGTCCAGACCCGCCGCAATCTCGTCGAGCGATTCGGGCGTGGCCGCCAGCGCGCGCAGGCCCGCCTGAAAGGTGGCCATCAGCAGCGCGGCCGGAACGCTTTTCCCCGCGACGTCGGCCACCACCGCCAGTAGCGGAGGATTCGCCGAATCGCCGGGAAGAGGACGCAGGAACGCGTCGTAATAATCTCCCGCCACCGTGTTCTGTGGGCGCGTGGCAAAGGCAATGTCGAATCCCGGAACATGCGGCGGCTGGTTCGGCACCAGCCATTGCTGAATCTCTCGCGCAATTTCGAGGTCGCGCTTCATGGTGACGCGGTCGGCCAGTTCCAGCGCCAGCAGCAGAAACAGGATGAGCGCGCCGAGCCAGCCCAGTTGCAGCCCGGCTTGCCCGCGCTGTCCCCACTGGAATTGCGGCTGCACGATCAGCAGCACGAGCGCGAGCAGCAGAAGCACGCGGCGCGCCGGAGACAGCTTCATCAGCATGGCCTGGAACAGCGCCCAAGCTGCGCGGAAGAAGCGCTTGAACTTGCGCCGCTCGCGGCCGATCTCTTCCCAGTCCACGTCCTTGGAGTACAGGCCGTAGCTCGCGCGCGCTTCCGAGACAAACTGCCCCCACAACTGGTTCAGCGCGAGCCCTTCGGTCACGCGCTGCCAGAACGAGCGCAGCGGCCGCCCGCGGCGCGCGGGCCCAGGGCCGCCCGCCGGTGTGGTTGTCGCTGTGGACATGGGAGATTGATTATAACGTTGGTCCGCTAGTAATGCTTTGGCATGTCGATTTCCACCGCCGCGCGTTTCGGCTCATAATCGGTCGTATGGACGCGCGCGAATTGGCCAACCGCATTTGCCGCACTCTGCGCGAGAAGGGCCATCAGGCCTACCTCGTGGGCGGCTGCGTGCGCGATCTCCTGCTGGGCCGCCAGCCCGCCGATTACGATGTGGCCACTGACGCCACGCCGGACGATGTGCAGCGCATCTTCCCGCGCAGTTTGGCGGTCGGCGCGCAGTTCGGGGTTGTGGTCGTCACTGGCGATGCCGCGGACGCGGACGATTCCGCGCAGGTGGAGGTCGCCACTTTTCGCTCCGACCTGGGCTACTCGGATGGGCGCCATCCCGATCAAGTCCGGTATTCGCAGCGCGCCGAGGACGACGTGCAGCGACGCGACTTCACGATCAACGCCCTGCTGCTCGACCCTGCAACTAACGAGGTGCTGGATTTCGTGGGCGGGCGCGAGGATTTGCGCGCCGGCATCATCCGCGCCATTGGTGACGCAAAGCACCGACTTCAAGAAGACAAGTTGCGTATGATGCGGGCCGTCCGCTTCGCCGCGCGCTTCCATTACGCGATCGATGGCGGAACTTTTGGCGCGATCCGGGCGCTGGCCGCGCAAATTCGGCAGGTTTCGGCCGAGCGCCTCCGCGATGAGTTGACCAAAATGCTGACCGAAGGCGCCGCACGCCAGGCTTTCCAATTGCTCGACGATACCGGCCTGCTCGCCTACGTGCTGCCCGAAATTGCGCGCATGAAAGGTGTCGAGCAGCCGCCGCAGTTCCATCCTGAAGGCGATGTGTGGGCCCATACGCTCCTGATGCTGGAAGGCTTACAGGCCGGCGGTTCGCCCACTTTGGCCTGGGGCGTTCTGCTGCACGATGTGGGCAAGCCGCCCACCTTCCGCGCGCCCTCCGGCTCGGACGGCCGCATCCGTTTCGACGAGCACGTCGAGGTGGGAACGCAAATGGCCATCGAGATTTGCCGCCGCCTGCGTTTCTCGAACGAAGATACGGACCAAATCGCCGCCCTGGTCGCTAACCACTTACGCTTCAAGGACGTGCCGCAAATGAGAGCGTCCACATTGAAGCGCTTTGTGCGCCTGAACCGCTTCGAGGAACACCTGGAATTGCACCGACTGGACTGCTCCTCCAGCCACGGGCACCTCGACAATTACGATTTCATGCGCCGCTTCCTGGCCGAAACGGCACCCGAAGAGGTGCGCCCCGCCCGTGTCCTCACCGGAGAGGACCTGAAAACGCTCGGCTTTCGCCCGGGCCCGGCCTTCAAGGAGATTCTGGACGCGGTGGAAGATGCGCAGCTGAACGGGAAAATTCGCAGTCGGGACGAGGCCGTGTCCTTTGTGGAGGATTCTTTTGCGTCCTTGCGAGAGTAGTATAACATCCTGTATGCAAAGCACTTACAAGCGACACGAAGACGCGGCTCAGGTTGCGTTTAAAAGGTGAGTTGAGTACACTAAAGAATGCTTAGAGATGGACGCGAAGATCGCTGCATCCCGCGACCGCGCTTCCTGCATCTAACTGTTTTGACGACTGGCGACATTCTCTCGACTCTCTCTTTTCGCTGGTCATGTACCCAGGGGGAAAAGTGGCAAAAGAAACTCGAACTATCCCGCAAGAGCTTCCGGTTCTGCCGGTGCGCGATACCGTCCTCTTCCCAGGCGCGGTGATGCCGCTGCCGATCGGCCGCGAGAGTTCGCTGGCGTTGCTGGAATCCTTGCAGGGTCCGGAAAAGCTGCTGGGCGTGGTCGCCCAGCTCGATCCTCGCGTTGAGGATCCTGTCGGTACGGACATCCACGGCGTGGGAACGGTGGCCAAGGTGCACAAGATGGTGCGCATGCCCAATGGCAACGTGGTCGCCTTCCTGGAAGGGCTCGAACGTATTCGCGTCCTCGAAGTCATCGGGCTGAAACCCTTCCTGCGCGCGCGAGTGGAGCAGCAGCCCGACGTCGAAGAAGAGCGCGACACCGAAGTGACGGCGCTGCAGCGCAACGTCCAGGAAACTTTCCGCGAAGTGGTGGCGCGTTCGCCGCAGCTTTCCGACGATCTGCAGACCGCGGTGATGCACATCGAGCAGCCCGGCCGACTCGCCGACTTCATCGCCGCTAATCTGCCTTCGCTCAACACCATGGTGCGCCAGGAGCTGCTCGAAACCTTCAACGTGCGCAAGCGCCTCGAGCTGCTCATCAACGAGCTCTCCAAAGAAAAAGAGGTGGTCGACCTGCGCAACAAAATCAACGAGCAGGTGCAGGAGCAGGTCAGCCAGAGCCAGCGCGAGTTCCTGCTGCGCGAACAGATGAAGGCCATTCAGAAGGAGCTGGGCGAAGCGGACGACACGCAGGCCGAAGTCGAAGAGCTGCGCAAGAAGGTGGAAGAATGCGGAATGTCCGCGGAGGCCAAGAAGGAATGCGAGCGCGAGCTGAAGCGCTTGGCCAAGATGACTCCCGCTTCGGCCGAATACATGGTCTCGCGCACCTATCTCGAGTGGATGACTTCGTTGCCGTGGAACAAAACGTCCGGCACGGGCGAGCAGGAAATCAACATCAATGAGGCCGAAAAAATTCTGAACGAGGATCACTACGACCTGGAAAAAGTGAAGGAGCGCATCCTCGAATACCTCGCGGTGAAAAAACTGCAGCCCGGCATGAAGGGCCCGATCCTCTGCTTCGTGGGGCCTCCGGGCGTGGGCAAGACGTCGCTCGGCAAATCGATTGCCCGCGCCATGGGCCGCAAGTTCGTGCGCATTTCCCTCGGCGGCATGCATGACGAAGCGGAAATCCGCGGACACCGCCGCACCTACATTGGCGCTCTGCCCGGCCAGATCATTCAGGGCATTCGCCGCGCCGAGACCATGGACCCCGTCTTCATGCTGGACGAAGTGGATAAGCTCGGGCGCGATTTCCGCGGCGATCCGGCCGCGGCCTTGATGGAAGTGCTCGATCCGGAGCAGAACGCTACGTTCCGCGATCATTATCTGGATGTGCCCTTCGATCTCTCCAAGGTCCTCTTCGTGGCCACGGCAAACTGGATGGATCCCATTCCCGAGCCGTTGCGCGATCGCATGGAAATTCTCGAGCTTCCCGGCTATACGGAAGAGGAGAAGGTCCACATCGCCAAGCGCTTCCTGATTCCGCGCCAGGCCAAGGAGCACGGACTCGCGCTCGGCGAGCAGATCGAGTTCACCGACGAATGCCTGCACGACCTGATTCGCCACTACACGCGCGAAGCGGGCGTGCGCAACCTCGAACGCGAAATCGCCACGCTGATCCGCAAGCAGGCGCGGCGCATCGCCGAAGGCAAGACGGAAAAGCTCACCGTCACGCCCGAGGTCGTGGCCGATGCGCTGGGCGTCGCCAAGTTCCGCCTCGAAAAGGAAGTCGAGGAGCGCGTGCAGAAGCCGGGCGTCTCCATTGGACTGGTGTGGACGCCGGTGGGCGGCGATATCGTGTTCATCGAAGCCAGCAAGATGCGCGGCGGAAAATCCTTCACTATGACCGGGCATCTCGGGGAAGTCATGCAGGAGTCCATGCGCGCGGCGTTGAGCTGGGTGCGCGCCAATGCCGATCAGTACGGCATCGACGCCGACTTCTTCCGCAAGCAGGACCTGCACATCCACGTGCCGTCGGGCGCGGTCCCCAAAGACGGGCCTTCGGCCGGCGTGGCCATGGTCACCGCCTTGGTCAGCCTGCTGAGCGGGCGAGCCGTGCGGCCGCGCGTGGCCATGACCGGAGAGATTTCGCTCTCGGGGGTGGTGCTGCCGGTCGGCGGAATCAAGGAGAAGGTGCTGGGCGCCAAGCGCGCGGGCATTCGCGAGGTCATTCTGCCTTCGGAGAATGAGCCGAACGTCAAGGAGGACCTCAAGCCCGAAATGCTGGAAGGCATGCAGGTCCACTTCGTGCGCACTGTGGATCAGGCACTCGAGATCGCTCTGGGCCAGTTCGAAAAGCGCGTTCACCCGGCTCCCAGCGGTCCTATGGGCGGACAGGAGCGCCAAGAACGCCCGCCCGCTCCCGGCCCCCTGCACTAAGACGGGCGGCCAGTGTCGTCCTGCACGGAACGATAAAGGCCCGAAGCCATGCTCCGGGCCTTTTCTTTTTCTGCTTGGCTTAAGGGCAGCACTCCGCCAAACGCAATGCCGCGCTCAGCTGGGGGAAAAGGTGTCCGTTCCAGCGACACCGAATCCCAAAATCGGCCAGCTTGCCGGCATCCGCGCCCGCGCGGAATCTCCTAAGTGCTTCTGATTCCGTCCAATCTTTTCCGCAACGTACGGAACCTTGTTTGCGTCTCTTGCGTTATATCACTCAAGAAGGGCCAGTCCGGTCCACAACACGCCCCGACACGGGCTGGCCCCTCCCCTCGTTCGTGTGACCTTGCCTTGCGCCGCAGGTCGCATGGGGACGCACCACGCCGTTCGCCGCGAAACCAAGGCGGCGTTCAGGCAGAAATCGGAGGCAGGATGGCCAGCCTCGTGCCGGACCTGCGCTACAGCACACGCATGCTCTTGAAGTCTCCCGGCTTTACCCTCGTCGCGGTCCTGACTCTTGCGCTCGGCATCGGCGCCAACACCGCCATCTTTTCGGTCATCAATTCCGTGCTGCTCGAGCCCTTGCCCTTCAAGGATCCCTCGCAGCTTGTCGAGCTTCGCCAGACCGAAAGCGCCCCCGGAACTTTCCCCATGGATGGCGCCGACTACATGGATTGGCAGCGCCAGAATCGCACCTTCTCTTCCATGAGCATGTACACCTTCGCGCGCGGGTACAACGCCAGCGGCGCGGGCGAAGCGGAATCCGCGGCGGTCACCTCCACGCAGGCCAACTTCTTCCGCACCTTGGGCGTACAGCCGCTGATCGGCCGCGCCTTCGCCAACGGCGAGGATGTGGCGGGCAAGAATTTCGTGGCGGTCCTAAGCTATGGTTTCTGGCAGCGGCACTTCGCCGGGCGCGCCGACGCCTTGGGAAAGAAAGTGGAGCTGAACGATCAGCCCTACACCGTCATCGGCGTGATGCCGCGCTGGTTCAATTTTCCCGCCGCCGTCGACGTCTGGATTCCCCAGGACATGAGCGACCCGCTCTTTCAGCAGCGCGGCAGTCACTGGATGCAGGCCATCGGGCGGGTAAAAGCCGGCGTGCCCATCGAGCAGGCTCGCGCCGACCTGCTGGCCATCTCCGAGCGCATCAACAAGCAATATCGCAGCGGCGACAACTCGATCCATTCCCTGGTCCTTCCACTGAAAGAGCGGCTGACGGGCGATTCGCGCCCGCAGTTGCTGATCTTGTTTGGCGCGGTCGGACTCGTGCTGCTGGTCGCCTGCGCCAACGTGGCCAACCTGCTGCTGGCGCGCGCCACCACGCGCTACCGCGAAATGGCGGTGCGCGCAGCTCTGGGCGCAGGACGCTGGCGCCTCATCCGCCAGTTGCTCACCGAAAGCATCCTGCTCTCTTTGGCGGGCGCCCTTCTGGGACTGCTGGCCGCCTGGTGGGCGATTCACGCGCTCGCCGCGGCCAAAACCCTTCCGCTTCCGCGCGCGAACCCGATCGAACTCAACTTTACGGTTCTGCTCTTCGCTCTCGCGCTGAGCCTGCTGGTCGGCATCCTCTTCGGCCTGGCGCCGGCCCTGCACACTTCCGCGCTGAATTTGAGCGAGGAATTGAAATCCAGCGCGAATGCGGTGGGCGGCGCGACCGGCGGACGCATCCTGCGCAACGCGCTCACCGTGGCGGAAATCGCCGTCTCGCTCGCGCTGCTGGTGGGCGCGGGCCTTCTGCTGCGCAGCTTTGCGCGCCTGCGCGAAGCCAACATCGGCGTGCGGCCGGAGAACGTCCTGACCCTGCGCCTCAATCTGCCCGAGGCCAAGTACAAGACCATCCCCGAAACGCGCGGCTTCTTTGACCAGTTGCTCGCGCGCATCCAGCGCATTCCCGGCGTGACTTCCGCCGCCATCACCACGGCTCTGCCGCTGGAAGGCGGGAGCAACGGCTACGTCAAAGTTCCCGGAAACACGAATCCGGCGCTGCAGCAGCAGCTTGTGGAAGTGCACGCCATCACGCCCGATTACTTCAAAGCCTTCGGCGTACCGCTGCTCGAAGGACGAACCTTCACGTCCCAGGACGCGCAAGACACGGCTGATGTCATGGCGAAAGCCGATGCGTTGCAGAAAGCCGCGAAGGGCGCCATTCCTAAGATACCGCCGGACCTCTTCTTCAATGTCGTCATCAACGAGGCCATGGCCAAAACCTTCTGGCCCAAGCAGGACGCCCTCGGGCGGCAATTCACCGATGAAGGCGGCGGCGTTCCCTATAAAATCGTTGGCATCGTTGGCGACGTAAAAGAATGGGGCATTCGCGAAAAGGCCATTCCCGAAACCTACTATCCTCTCGACTTCTGGATGCAGTACGGCCAGGGCTTCTATTCCGTCATTGTGGTGAAGACTGCAGTGCCGCCCGCCAGCGTTCTGGGCGCCATTCGCGGCGACGTGCAGCAGCTCGACAGCACACTCGCCGTCTACCGCGTGCGCACCATGGACCAGGTGATCGCCGATCATATGCAGGACACCGCGCTGCAAACTTTCCTGCTGGGCTCGTTTGCCGCCCTCGCGCTGATTCTCGCGGTCGTCGGCCTGTACGGCGTGATGTCGTACCTCGCCACGCAGCGCACGCACGAAATCGGGATTCGCATGGCGCTGGGCGCGCAGCAAGCGGACGTCTTGCGCCTGGTGCTGGGCCAGGGACTGAAGCTCACGCTGATTGGAATCGCGGTGGGACTGGCCGGCGCGTTCTTCCTCATGCGCTTGCTTGCCGCTCTGCTGTTTGGCGTCAGCGCCCGCGATCCCTTGACCTTCACCGTCGTCTCCCTTGTGCTCGCGACGGTCGCGCTGGCGGCCTGCTACATCCCCGCGCGCCGCGCCGCGCGCCTCGATCCGCTCGTCGCTTTGCGCTACGAGTGAGCTGGTTTGCGTTATGATAATGGCAACTGCCGTGCCGGTCTGCGGTGACCGGCATCGAATTTTGTCCCTTGGGCTCTCGCCCGTCCGCATCTACGGGCCGAGAACGCGCTTTCGGGCCGCTCGTAGCAGCGCAGCCCCCGGATCAGCGTGTCTCCGCGCGTCGAACGGGCATTAGGAGACGCTCATGGGAACCTTCCTGCAGGACCTGCGCTACAGCATGCGCATGCTCTTGAAGTCGCCCGGCTTCACCCTGATTGCGATCCTGACTCTGGCCCTCGGCATTGGCGCCAACGCCGCCATCTTCAGCATCGTCTACGGCACTCTGCTTCAGCCGCTGCCCTATTCCCGTTCCGAGCAGCTCGTGATGGTCTGGTCCAAGGTGAAAGGCGAGCGCAACGTCGTGTCCGCCGGCGATTTCCTCGAGTGGCGCCGTCAAAGCTCCGCGTTCCAGCAGATGTATGCCTGGACCGGCCAGAGCTTCAACATTTCCAGTTCCGGCGCGCGCGTCGAACAAGTCGTCGGCACGATGGCTTCGCCCGGGTGGTGGACCAAGGTGCTCGGCGAGCCCTTCCTGCTTGGCCGCGACTTTCTCCCCGAAGAGGATCAGCCCGGCAAGGACCGCGTGGTCGTGCTCATGCACAAGCTCTGGGTACGCCGCTTCGGCGCCGACCGCAGCATCATCGGCAAGCCAATCAAGCTGAATGGCGAGTCCTACACCGTGGTCGGCGTTTTGCCGCCCGGCATCGAGGATCGCGGCGATGCCGAACTCGTTGTCCCCCTGGCCCTTCAGCCCGCGCAGATGACCGATTACGAAAATCATTTTCTTCTGGTCATGGGACGCCTGCGCCCCGGCGTTTCTGTAGCGCAGGCCCAGGCCAACATGGACATCGTCCAGCAGCATCTGGCCGCCGCCCATCCCGCCACCGATAAGGACTGGAGCGTCAGCGTCGAGCCGCTGCATCTCGACTTCCTTCCTCCCGCCACGCGGGCCCAGCTGTGGCTCTTCCTGGGCGCGGTGGGCTTCGTCCTGCTCATCGCCTGCGCCAATGTAGCCAACCTGATGCTGTCGCGCGCGGCTTCGCGCGAAAAAGAAATCGCGGTGCGCGCTGCGGTGGGCGCGGGCCGCGGGCGCATCCTCCGCCAGTTTTTGACCGAAAGCGTCGCCCTCGCGCTGGCCGGCGGCGTGGTCGGGATTCTTTTTGCCTACGCGATCCTCAACGGCATCCTTTCCATGATTCCGGTCAACACGCTTCCTTACGAAGCCGATATGCGCCTGAATCTCCCCGTTCTCCTCTTCATGGTGGCCACGGCCGTTTTTTCCGGAATTCTCTCCGGCAGCGCGCCCGCCGTGCAAGCGGCTCGGCTGAATCTGATCGACTCTCTTAAAGAAGGCGCGCGCTCGACCATGGCTTCCGGCAGCAATCGCCTGCGCCACATGCTGGTCGTTGCCGAATTCGCCCTCGCCCTCTGCCTGCTGACCGGCGCGGGCCTCGCCATCCGCAGCTTCTATAAGATGAGCAGCCAGGACCTCGGCGTGCGCACCGATCACGTGCTCACGTTCTTCCTGAACTTGCCGGGCAAGCATTTCTCCAGCATCCCGCAGATCCTCTCGTTCTACCGCCAGGTTCTTGCGCAGGTAGCCGCTGTTCCCGGCGTCCAGCGCGCCGCGATTTCCGCCAATCTCCCCGACAATCCCGCCTATCAGCTGCCCTTCAGCATAGCGGGGCGCCCGCCGGGCCAGCTCGGCTCCAATCCGGTGACAGGAGCGAATCTGGCCACGCCCGAATATTTCCAGACCTTCGGCATACGCATCGAGCGCGGCCGCGCCTTCAACAATCAGGATCTTTACAACGGCGCGTCGGTGGCCATGGTCAACGAGGCTTTCGTCAAACGCTATCTTTCCAACGTCGATCCGCTCACACAGCGCGTGATGATTCCGCGCCTCGATCCCCTGGCCGAGACCTTCCGCGAACCAGTGCCGCTGCAGATCGTCGGCGTCTTCCACGACGTGCGCAACCAGGGGCCGCGCCAGCAGAACGTCCCTGAAGTGGAGATTGCGTTCTGGCAGTATCCGTGGCATTCGGTGGCCATGGCCGTGCGCACCGGCGGCGATCCTCGCGGCGTGATCAGGGACGTGACCGCCGCCATCCAGTCGGTCGATTCCGATCTTCCGCTCACGCAGGTGAAAACAATGGACGAAATCGTCGCCCTTTCCCTCGCCAGCGACCGCTGGATCGTGACCGTGTTCATCGGATTCGGCGCGGCTGCTTTGTTCCTGGCCATCCTGGGCGTCTACGGCGTGATGTCCTACTCGGTCTCCCAGCAGACCCACGAAATCGGCATTCGTATGGCGCTGGGCGCCGAGCGCAGCCATGTTCTGCAAATGGTGCTCCGGCAGGGCTTACTTTTGGCGGGGATTGGTGTCGCTATCGGCGTGGCGGGCGCTTTCGCGCTGACTCGCCTGATGCGTTTTTGGCTCTATGGCGTTAACGCCGCTGATCCCGCCACCTTTATCGGAGTTGTGCTGCTGCTGATCGCCGTGGCGGTGGCCGGCTGCTTGATTCCGGCGCAGCGCGCGATGCGCGTCGACCCGCTCGTCGCCCTGCGTCACGAGTAATTGTTTGGCGTTTCATCCTGACATGCGCAAAAGGAGGCAATCGGTATGGCAAGTCTCGAACACATTCGCGAAAGCGTAAAAGGTTCTGTCGACCTCAACTACCTCCGCGAGCGCGAACAGCGCGGCTGGCGCCTCGTCGCCCTCGAATGGGAAACGCCGGCCGAAGCCGCCGGAGAGCCCGCCGCCCCTCCCGCCGCGCAGGCCGCCTTGGAAGAAACGCCCTTCGGCTCGCGCATCGGCGCCGATGCGCAGCGCCTCGAAGAGAATCCCGCGGAAATGGAGTTCCTGCTGTCCATGCTCGAGCTGATCATCCAGGACATTTCGCTCTCGAAGGTGGCCGAAGAATTGAATCGCCGCGGCTTTCGCACGCGCAAGGGCATCGAGTGGGGGCCGGTCGCTGTGTTCAACATGCTGCCGCGCTTGATCGAGCTCACACCGCGTCTTTTCGCCAGCGCGGAATGGATCGAGCGCCGCAAGCGTCTCACCCCCGTCTACTGAGGACGAGCGAGAATCTGAGTCGCAAGCTGCGCGGAACAGGCAGAGGCCAAACACCCACCGTTCGCAAAAAGCGCGAACGGTAGGGCACCCGATCCTGTCGAGTCATCGCGTTTCTCCAGGGGCCGGCCCGCGCGGTTTGCCCCGGCTTTTCTCTGCGTCTCTGTGGTGAGTTCTTCTCTCTGTGTGCTCTTCTTTTCTCTGTGCACTCTGTGTTGGATCTTTTCCGGCCGCGCTGCACGCGGTCCACTCTAGGCCAATGACCCCATCTGCCTCGGGCTCCGCACCCGGCGGAAATGCCATCTGCCGCGCCTCCAGCCAAGTAGCACGTTCAGTCTCCGTTGCATCTAAATAAAATGGAGGTGCAACATGAAGAAGGCAAGTCTCCTCGCTTTCACCATCGCATTCGCTGCTGGTCTGCTTCTGGCAGGCTCCTCCTTGGCTCAGGATCCGCGTACCAGCTCAGCCGCCAGACCCGACGCGGCCACTGCTCCCGCCAGTGTTGTAGTGACGGCGCTGGGCGCCGACTTCTCGCCCGCCCCGGCCCTCTCCCAACACGATATCGCCGTCTACAGCAACAAGACACGCGCGAATGTCGTGTCTTTCGTGCGCGCGCAGGGAGCCAACGCCGGCCTCCAACTCGCAATCCTGATCGATGATGACGACAGCCCATCCGCCATCGGCAACCACTTCTCCGAAATCAAGAGCTTCATCGAAGCGCAGCCTCCCACCACGCAAGTGGGCATCTACTACGCCCAGTCCGGCACCGTCCGCGCCGCCGCCGCGTTCAGCTCCGACCATCAGGCCGTCGCGCAGAAACTCCGCTTGCCGCTCGGACGCTACTTCGGCACTTCGCCCAGCGTCTATCTTTCGCTGAAGAGCCTGGCCAAACAGTGGCCCTCGAATCACATGCGCCATGAAGTGCTCCTGATGGCCAGCGGCATCGACCGCTTGCATCCCGGCTTGCAGAGCCCCTACGTCGATCAGGCCATCAGCCAGGTTCAGAAGGACGGCATTGTCGTTCACACGCTTTACACCGGCGGTTTCGGTCTCGCTCATACTGTGTTTTTGCAGCAAATCGCCTGGCAGAATCTTTCGCGCCTCGCCAATGATTCTGGAGGCCAGCAGTTCTTCCAGGGCTTCGAGACGCCGGTCGATTTCCTGCCCATCTTCCGCAAGCTGAACATCGTGCTCGGCAACCAGTACCGCCTCTCGGTCGACATGCCGCGCAGTTCCAATCCCAGGGGCAAACTCGAGCCCATCCATCTCCGCGTCGAGCAGAACAATCTCCATCTCTCCTACGCCTCGCAGATTTTTGTGCCGGGCTCCAAATCCCAGCCGCATTCCGGCGACTGAGCCCTCCTCGATCGCGAACCTTTGCCAGCCACGGCGAATCCGCCAGACGGTTTCGCCGTGGCCCGGCCACAGCGGAGGTCATCCCGAACCGAGCCGCGTTCTGTGCGGATCAGGGTGAGGGATCTGCTTTCGTTCTTTCTCCGGTGACGACTCTGCCGTAAGCCGCCGATGGACCCTCCGTGTCCTCCGCTTTTCTCTGTGCCCTCTGTGATAAATCTTTCTCTAAGTCTTTCCCGATCTGCACGAACTTGAAACTATCCCCCAGCCGCCGCCTGGCCCTTCCCGGCCAGAAAACTGCGCAGCTCCCCGCTGGGAACGTTCAGGATGATGCTGTCGCCCACCGACTGGATCAGCCGCACCGGCAGGCCGATTCTCCCGCCGTGAAATACCCCTCGGCTGATGCTTAGCCGGTCCGCTACATCCTTACCCACCTTCAGTTGCAGCGATTCAACCTGCCACGACGCCGTGTCGACGACCAGGTCCTCCACTTCCCCTATTTCCAGACCGTCTCCCGCGATCACGCCCCGCCCGCGAATGTTTCCCAGGTTTTGCGACACAAATGCCTCCCTTCTTTGCGCCCTGTTCGATCTGTAACAAATCGAACTTGAGATCCACGATAGGGCCAATCGCGTATTTTTCGATCTCGCGCACACCAGCGGCCCGCCTCCTCCTCAAAATCGAAAGGCGGTACGTATCCGCATGCTTATCTCCTTTGAAGTTAAGGTCTTCCGGCGACTTTCCATCGAAAAGTCGCCCACCAGCAGCCCGTTTTGAGGTAGTATCTCGCTTCACCGGGCCTCGTTCACGTCTCCCCAGCAGGCCTGAGCATCCTATGCAATCCGCTCTTTTCCGAAGGTTGCGCTCGGTTCGCCTCGCCTTCCGTTGGCGCCGGCCATCCCTGCTCATTCTGCTGGCCTTTCGGCAGCTCCTCAGCCCCGTTCTCCGCTGGTACATATGGCGCCTTTTTGACGTCGACATCTCCAGGCCCGTCGCGCAGCCCTACACCAGCGAGAAACTCGACAGCGAGGTATACGGTCCGGACGATGCCGCCGCAGCCCGGGAACAGCTTGCCGCCATGGGCCATTTGTCCTCCGGCGACGTCGACCGCCGCTTCGCGCGTGGCCATCTGGTCGTCATCGCCTTCCGCGCAGGGCGCCCGGTGGGCTGCCTGTGGCTGGCCCTGGCCACTGGCGCGCAGCTCGAGTTCGACACCTACTGGATTATCCGTCCCGGCGAAGCCATGAAGTACGGCGTCTTCGTGCTTCCCGAGTATCGCGGGCGCGCCATTCACAGCTTCGTGAGCTATTCGGCGAATTGCCACTTGCGCAGCATCGGCGTCACGCGCGCTTTCAGCGTGATCAGCATCTTCAACACGCCCTCCATGAGCCTGGCCAAGCACTTCAACCGCCGCCCCGCCATGACCGTTTTCCTGGCACGCGTCCGCGGCCTGAACTGGACCTTCCGCAAGTCCTTCGGCGCTCCTCTCGAGTCCCGCTTCTTCTGGACCGCACCGCGCGCCAGCCGGAAGGTCGCCCAGCCGGACTCCTCCCCCGCTTCCGACCAGTGAATTTGCTCCTGGAGTTCGCTTCCCGCTGAGCGCGCCAGCCCCGAGTCCGACTCCCGATTTGTCGAGCCGTTCCGGGTGTAGTACACTTCACCCCCATGCCCGACGCTACGTCTCTCCCCGGCCGCACTGTGTCTCACTACGTTCTTCTCGAGAAGCTTGGCGGCGGAGGCATGGGCGTGGTCTACAAAGCGAAGGACACGCGCCTGGGCCGCAACGTTGCTCTCAAATTCCTTCCCGACGACATTTCGCAAGACCCGCAGGCCATCGAACGTTTTCGCCGCGAGGCCCGGGCCGCATCCTCTCTCAATCATCCCAACATCTGCACCATTTACGACGTAGGCGAATTCGAAGGCCGGCCCTTCATCGCCATGGAATTGCTGGAAGGGCGGACGCTGAAATATCGCATCTCCGCAAAGCCCATGGGCGTCTCTGAGCTGATCGATATTGGACTTCAAATCGCCGACGGGCTTGCGGCGGCTCACGCGAAGGGCATCGTCCATCGCGATATCAAGCCCGCCAACATTTTCCTGGTGGAAAAAGGCCCGGCCAAGATACTGGACTTCGGGTTGGCCAAACTGACGGTGCAGGAGCGCCAGGTCGCGGGCGGGCCCTCCGAAACTTCCCTTTACACGCGCGTGGACATCGAGGAAGGCGCTCTTCTGACCAGCCCCGGCAGCTCGATCGGCACGGTGGCGTACATGTCCCCCGAGCAAGCGCGCGGGCAGGAGCTGGACCAGCGTTCCGATTTGTTCTCGCTGGGTGTCGTGCTCTACGAGATGGCCACAGGTGTGCTTCCTTTTTCCGGCACGACGGCGGCTCTTGTCTTCGATGGCATTCTGCGCTCTGAGGCGACACCCGCAACGACGCTGAATCCGAAATTGCCGCCGGCCATCGAAACCATCCTGGCCAAGGCTCTGGAGAAGGACCCCGATCTGCGCTACCAAACAGCCGCCGAGTTGCGCGCCGACATAAAACGCCTGAAGCGCGACTTGGATTCCAGCCGCCATCCGGCCGCGGAGAAAGTCGAGCCGCCGGCCCCGCACGCCGGCCCCGCCCCTCACGCGGTTTCCGCACCTCACGCCAACAAGTCGGTGGCCGTGCTCTATTTCGAAAATCAGAGCGGCTCGAAAGAGGACGAATATCTCCGCGATGGCATCACCGAAGACGTCATCACCGAGCTTTCCAAAATCCAGGGCCTGAACACCTTCTCCCGCCCTACCATGCTTGCTTTCCGTGATAAGCCCATGACTCCGGCGCAGATTGGGCAGCTGCTCGGCGCCGGCTACGCCCTGACCGGCACGCTGCGCCGCGCGGGCGCACGCCTGCGCATCAGCGCCCAGCTGATTGATACGCGCACCGACTTCACTCTGTGGTCCGAACGCTTCGACCGCGAAATGAAGGACGTCTTCGAAGTGCAGGACGAAATGGCGCGCAAAATTGCGGAGGCCCTGCGCGTCAAGCTCTCCCCGCAGGAATTGGAGGCGCTCGCCGACAAGCCCACGGAAAACACGCAAGCCTACGATCTCTACCTGCGCGGCAAGCGCTACGCCCGCCGCCAGACGCGCCAGGACGTGGAATTTGCCTTGCAGATGTTCGACAATGCGGTGGTTCTGGATCCCAGCTTCGCACTTGCCTACGCCGCTTGCGCCAACGCCTGCGCCATGTACTACTCCATTTTCACCCGCGATCAGGTCTGGATCGAGCGCGCCAGGGAGGCTTCCGGCAAGGCCGTGGCCCTGCGCTGGGATTTGCCCGAGGTTCAGGTCAGCCAGGCCTGGGTGCTCTACGCTGCCGGGCTCTATGACGAAGCCGTGCGCATGGTCAAGAAGGCGATCGAGCGCAAGCGCGACTGCGAGGGCGCCTATTACCTCCTCTTCCGCGGCTTGTTCGCTGCTGGGCGGTTTCAGGAAGTGATCGATCTGTCGGAATCGGCCATCGAAGCCAGTGGCGAGGACTACAACGTGTATGTCCCCATTTTGAATTCTCTGGGGTCGATGGAAAAGCAGGAGCTCAGTCTCAACATGACCCGCAGATTTGCCGTCGCGCTGGAAAACCATTTGAAGCACGTGCCCGAGGATGCGCGAGCGCGCGTCCTGCTGGGGGCCAACTACGCTCGCTTGGAACGCGAGCAGGATGCTTTGCGCGAACTCCACATGGCTGTCACCTTGCGCGCCGATGAATCCTCGATCCTCTATAACGCCGCCTGTACCTATTGCCGGCTGAACAGGAAACAGGAAGCCCTGGAGGCCATCCGCAAAGCCTGGGATGCGGGTTCGCGCGATCCCGTGTGGACGCGTCGCGACCCCGATCTCGCGCTTCTTCATGGTGACCCGGAGTTTGAGCGCCTCTACCCGGAAAACCCCTCCAGCTCCTCCTCCGCAGCCTTGCGCACCTCCAGCTAGCGTGTCTGAGCCATTGCGACCACGGAGTTTCTGCCCAACGTCCGCGCAGCCGGGCTGTGCTGCTTCCACATCATTCCCCCTCGAAACTACAGGATTCTCTGTATACGGGGTACAGCGTTGTCTTGATATGTTGTTCGTAGAAGTCCCATCTGACCGCAATACCCCCCAACGCGAGGCCAGACGCGTAGAAGCGAAGTTCGACTTACCGGCGCCGGATACTCGGCACATGCCTGCCATCGGAAACGCTGGCTTGAACGCGAGCGGCCGCTGACGTCCGTCGACATTACGACACAAAAGGATCGAATGAGAATTCTTCTCTACAATCCAGACAATGGCGTCACCCGCAACTTCATGCCGCACCTCTGGATGTTCCTGCTGCAGGCGCTGACCCCGCCGGGGCACGAAGTCCTGCTGATGGACGGCAACGCACAACCCCTGGACGAAGAAGGCTTCGACCGCTACCTGCGTCAACAGCGCATCGACCTGGTCGGCATCGGTGCGATGACCCGCATGATCGCCAAAGCGTATCGCATGGCCGATGTGGCCCGCGCCGCGGGAACCAAAGTCGTGATGGGAGGTCCGCACGTCACCGAAATGGCCGATGAGGCGCTTGGCCGCGATGGCGGCCCGCGCCATGCCGACGCGGTTGCTCTGGGCGAGGCGGATGAAACATGGCCCGTCATTGTCCAGGACGCTGCGCGCGGCGCGCTCAAGGATATCTATGCGCCAGTCGACGCCTTTGGCCAGGAGAGTAAGCCGTCGCTGCAACCCTATCCCGAGATTCCCTGGGACAAAATCGATTTGAATCAATTCAATCTGCTCCCCGGACTTTTGCACCCCTTGCTGAAACGCGTCGGCGCCGGCTGGGGAACGTTTCGCATTATTCCGGTCGAGTCGGGCCGCGGCTGTCCTTACGCCTGCGAGTTTTGCACCGTAACGGGATTTTTCGGTGATTCGATCCGCTTTCGCACGAACCAGAGCGTGGTCCAAGAGCTGTTGCTCCTGAAAGCCCGCGCGCGCGCCGAAGCCGGCCAGATTGCCGTCTTTTTCATCGACGATAATTTCGCCATCAACGTGAAGCGCACGAAATCGCTCCTGCGCGACATCATCGCGGCCAATGCCCAGGTGCATTGGGTCGCGCAGATCAGCGCAAACCTCCTGCGCGATGAGGAGCTCGTCGATTTGATTGCCGCTTCGGGAGGCAAGTGGATCTTCATCGGCATGGAATCCATCGATCCCGTCAACCTCGCCGACGTCAAAAAGGGGTTCAACAAGCCGGGTGAATACGCTGCGGTGCTGGAACGGCTGGCACAGCGCAACGTCTACGCCATCACCTCTTTTATATTCGGCATGGATAACGACACGCCCGGCGTGGCCGAGCGAACGGTGAAAGAGATCCGCAATTGGCCGCCGGGGCTGCCGATTTTCGGCTTGCTGACGCCGCTCCCGGCGACGCCGCTGTATAAGCGCCTTGAGGCTGGCGGACGTCTTACCCGTCCGAAGCACTGGGAAGAGTTCGTCCCCTTTGAAATGGCCCACACCCCGCTAAAGATGAGCATTGCGGAAGCACACGCCGAGGTGAAGAACGGATGGATGCGTTCGTACGGTCCGGAAGCGATTGCGCAGGCCGTCGATTCGCTCGATCACAAGCCGATCGGCTACCGGGTCAATATCCTGATCGCGCGCCTCTGCTTTCGCGGAATCTATTTTCCGATGATGGGCCGCTTCGCTTGGCTTAAGGTGGCCTTTGAGAATCGGCGGACGATCTTCAAACTCTTGCGCCAGGCGCTCGCTTCCAGGCGCGCCGCACCATCGAGAAGTCGGCGCAGTTCCTCGAACCCGGAGAACGAAGTAATCGTCGCACCAGAAGAGTTATAAGATGCGAAGCACTTTTGCCGCGCCGCTTCTGCTCTTGCTGCTTTTTGTCCGTCTGCGGCTGATTTTCTCTGCGAACTCCGCGCCTCTGCGGTAAATTCTTCTTTTCATCGGAGAGCACGCTGCGATGTCCTGGCAAACTGTCTACCGCCTGATCAAAAAAATCCCTCGGGGGAAAGTGACCACCTACGGCGTACTCGCGCGGGCGCTGCGCCTGCCCGGAGGGGCGCGCGCCGTTGGCTACGCCATGGCCGCCTGCCCCAGCGGACAGGGCATTCCCTGGCACCGCGTCGTGGGCGCCGGTGGACGCCTGCTCATCCCCGAGCCCTACGGTTCCCTGCAGCGCCGCCTGCTCGAATCGGAAGGCGTGCGCCTCGATGGCTCGCGCATCGACATGTCCCTCTTCTCCTGGTCTCCTTCCCGCCCCAAGAACAGGAAGACCCGGCGCAGGCCAGTCGGGCACAAACCTCGCCGGCGCAGCATCCGCTGATCAGCGCCAGCTTGATTTGGCCTGTTCGCAAAGGGCGTGGCCGATGTGATATACAAATAGGTCCAGCATCGTAATAGATTTTTGAGCCCCCCTAGGAGTCGAAGAGGTCCTCAGCAGTGAGCGAACCGGCCGCACAAGTCGAAATTTCGCGGAATATCCAAGCCGCGGTCATCCAGGTGGAAAACCTGCAGAAAAACTACGGCACGGTGCAAGCCCTGCGCGGCGTGAGCTTTGCGGTCGAGCAGGGCGAGGTTTTCGGCCTGCTGGGTCCCAATGGCGCAGGTAAGACCACCACCATCGAGATTCTGGAGGGCATGCGCACGCCCGACTCCGGGACCGCGCGCGTCTGCGGCCTCGATCCTCAGCGCAGCGGCGAGAAATTCAAGGAGACGATTGGCGCGGTCCTGCAGTCCACTTCCCTGCCCGACAAGATTCGCGTGGCGGAAGCCATCCAGATGTTCGCCAATTTCTATCGGGACCGCGCGGACACAGGCAGCCTGTTGAAGCGCTTCCAGCTGGAGGAGAAGGCCCAGGCCTTCTACCATCATCTTTCCGGTGGGCAAAAGCAGCGGCTGGCGCTGGCGATGGCGCTGGTCAACAATCCGCAAGTGGTGTTTCTGGACGAGCCGACCGCGGGTCTGGACCCACAGGTGCGCCGCGAGATTTACGACATTATCGAGCAGCTGAAGAGCGAAAAGAAGACGGTCCTGCTCACCACGCATTACATCGAGGAGGCTGAACGGCTGTGCGACCGCGTGGCCATCGTAGACCACGGCAAGGTGATCGCTCTGGGCACGCCGCGCGAGCTGAAGCAGCGGTCGGCGGGCACCACGCGCATCGAGGTGCGCCTCGCGCACCCCATGGACGACGGTTTTCTCAGCCGGTTGGACGCCCTCGCCGATTTTCGCGAGTTTGATGGCACGTACGTGCTGCACTCGTCGCGCGCGCCGCAGACCATCGTTTCGCTGGTCAAGCAGCTGGAGGCCGACAACAACGAGTTGCAGAGCCTGGAAATGTTTTCGCCGTCGCTGGAGGACGTGTTCATCGAGTTGACCGGGCGGCGGCTGCGGGAATGACGCGAGGCCAGCGGCGCAGCGTCGCTGGGGGCGATCGGAGCAGGAACGGCCTTACGGCAAAGACGCAGAGTTCGAAGAGAAGTTGGTTATGGAGAGGACGTTGAGCAGCACTTGGACACTCACGAAAATGAGAAAAGCAGATCCCTCACCCCCATTCCCGCAAAATCGGCGGGACTGGGTTCGGGATGACACGCCACTTAGGGATCGCTTACGGCATGACTGAAGTCATGCCCTGACACGAAAAGCATATCTTGAGGGAGATTTAACCTGAGGTTTGCGTGAGCCATCACAGGGATTGGGGAGGACGTTGAGCAGCACTTGGACATTAACGAAGATGCGCATCCGGCTGGCGCTGCGGAACCGCGCCTTCTTTTTTTTCACCTTCGTCATGCCGCTGGTTTTTCTATTCGGCGCCATCGCCTTCTTCGGCAAAGGCGGGTCGAGGGAGGTCGCCTATGTTCTCGGGGCCATCCTGACCATTACGGTGATGGGCAGTTTTTGGGGTCTCAGCGTGCAACTCGTCACGTTCCGCGAGCAGGGGATTTTGCGTCGCTTTCGCATCGCTCCTGTTCCGGCGAGCGCGATGCTGGGATCCAGCATCGTCTCCAACTATCTTCTGACGCTTCCCATCGTGGTGATTGAAATTGTGGTTTGCAAGTATTTCTACCACCTGCAGTCCTGGGGCAATCTCTGGGAAATCTTCGTTCTGATCACTTTGGGCTCGGCGGCCTTTGCCGCCTTCGGCTTGATCGTCGCCAGCGTGACCAACACAATGCAAGAGACCCAGATGATCAACAACCTACTCTGGACGGGTTTCCTGTTTCTTTCTGGCGCTACGATTCCGCTCGCTAAGTTCCCCGGATGGCTCCAGCACACCGCTCTTTTTATCCCGGCGACGTATCTCGCTGCTGGACTGGAAGCGGCCGCGAACAACCGGGCACATGCCACTGAAATCATTACCGAGTTCACCGCACTGGCGCTGGGCCTCGTCGTTGCCTTCGAAATCTCCCGGCAGCTCTTTCGCTGGGAGCCCGAAGCCAAGCTCGCCCCGCGCGCCAAACTGTGGGTGCTGGCGGCCCTGGTGCCGTTCCTGTTCTTTGGGGCCTACGAAAACGTGAAGGGCAACATGCTCGAGCACGTCCAGCAGGATTTTCAGTTCATGAACGGCCAAGCACCTATGCCGCGGCGTGCTGTGCCGCCCGTGCGGCATCCCTAGAGCACTTGCATAACTCGTGGAGCGAGGGAAAAGCAGAAGCAGATCCCTCACCCCCATTCCCGCAAAAGCAGCGGGATTGGGTTCGGGATGACACTTCGGAGTATTCCCGCAAGAGCAGCGGGACCGGGCTGTCAGCCCAGCACGGGAACAGACCCGTGCCGGGCCCCGGGACCTTCTTACCTGCCTAGCGAACAGAATGATGCCTTGGAGTCAGGCACCAGCCTTGTAGGGAGCTCGTTGTCTTGTTGTAACTTTCCCGGCGTACCTACCCCGCCGTTGAAACGCCCGGCCATCCCTGCTCGTCCAATGAGAGTGACATCTGAGAGTGAAACCCCAACACCAGCCAGAGCCGAACTGAATCCGCGAGGAGAATCGCAGAACGCGAACCATGGACATGACCATCAGCTCCACGGGAACACCGCGCAGCAGCAATAGTTCACTGCCACCGCCCGGCCCTCCGCCGGAGTGGCACACCAGCCGGCGGCACAGGTTCTGGGCCTGGCTGATCGTCCTCGCGGTTCTGGGCGGCGCCACCTACTGGATGTATCACCAGTACCAGGCTTCGCAGGCGGCGCATCAAACGGCCCGGCGGGGGTTTGGAGCCGTGCCGGTGGCCACCGCCACGGTGACCACAGGCGATATCGGGGTGTACCTCGAGGGCTTGGGCAGCGTCACGCCCATCAACACGGTTTCGGTGACCAGCCGGGTGCAGGGGCAGATCGTGGCCATTCATTACCGCGAAGGGCAAATGGTCCACAAGGGCGATCCCCTGATCGACATCGATCCGCGGCCTTACGAAGCGCAGCTCACGCAGGCGCAGGGCCAGGAGTCCCGCGATGAAGCCACGCTGGCGCAGGCGCGCATCGACCTTTCGCGTTATCGCGCCGCGCTGAGCCAGAACGCGATTTCGCAGCAACAGGTGTACGACCAGGAGCAGGCGGTGAAGCAGTACGAAGGCACGGTGAAGAACGATCAGGGGACGGTGGAAAACGCGAAGGTGAATCTGGACTACTGCCACATCACATCGCCCATCAGCGGGCGTGTAGGCCTGCGGCTGGTCGATCTGGGGAACATCGTGCAGGCCAACAGCACGACGCCTCTGGTGGTGGTCACGCAGCTGCAGCCCATCACGGTGATTTTCAGCCTGTCCCAGAATTACCTGCCGGAAATCCAGCAGCAGCTGCGAGCGGGCCACAAAATGACAGTTCAGGCGCTGGATGAATTGGGCAACAAAGTTCTGGAGACGGGCGCTTTGCTGACCATCGACAATCAGGTTGATCCCACTACCGGCACGATCAAGATGCGCGCGATTTTTGCCAATCCGGACAGCATGCTCTTCCCCAATCAGTTCGTGAATGCGCGGCTGCTGGTGGATACGCAGCACGGCGTGAACCTGGTTCCCAGCGCGGCCATACAGCGGAATGCGCAGGGCGCCTTTCTTTACGTGATCAAGCCGGATCACACCGCGTCCATGCAGGCGGTTACTTTGGGCACCACGAATGGAACGGTGACCGCCGAGCAGGGTGTCGCAGCCGGCCAGGTCATCGCGGTCAACGGGTTCGACAAGCTGCAGAACGGCGCGAAAGTGGCGATTCACAATGAAAACGGGCGACCAGTTACCGCTGCGGGGCAGCCCGCTGGGCCCGGGCAGCCGGCCAAGGCAAGCCGCCTCGCTGCTCCAGCCCCACCCAGCGCTGGCCCCGAACCCAGTGCCAGGCGCTCGAACCGCGCCAAAGAGGCCCCTTGAGCCCGTCGCGCCCGTTTATCCTGCGTCCGGTCGCGACCTCGCTGTTGATGGCTGCGATCATGCTGGCGGGCGTGGTCGCCTTCACGCAGCTGCCGGTGTCGGCGCTGCCCCAGGTGCAGTATCCGACGATCCAGGTGGTCACCTTCTATCCGGGGGCCAGTCCTGAAGTCGTCGCCTCGGCCGTGACCGCGCCACTGGAGCGTCAGTTCGGGGAGGTGCCTGGACTCAGCCAGATGACCTCGACCAGCTCGGGCGGCAGTTCGATCATCGTTCTGCAGTTCGAGTTGAGCCTCGACATCGACGTGGCCGAGCAGGAAGTGCAGGCGTCCATCAACGGGGCGCAAACCTATTTGCCGCCGGACCTCCCGGTGCCGCCCATTTACAGCAAGACGAATCCCGCGGACGCGCCGATCCTGACGCTGGCGCTCACTTCCGACACGCTGCCGCTCACGCAGGTGGAGGATTTGGCGGACACGCGGCTGGCGCAGAAGATCTCGCAGCTTCCGGGGGTCGGCCTGGTCAGCATCAGCGGCGGCCAGAAACCGGCCGTGCGCATACAGGTGAATCCGACGGCGCTGTCGTCGTACGGAATCAATCTGGAGGACGTGCGCACGGCCATTCAGCAGACCAGCCTCGATTCCGCCAAGGGAAATTTCGACGGGCCGCACCAGGATTATCAGATTGACGCCAACGATCAGCTGCTCACCGCCGAGGCGTTCAAGCCCATTGTGGTGGCCTACCGCAACGGCGCGCCGGTGCGGCTGTCCGATGTGGCCAACGTGGTGGAGGGCCCCGAAAACATGCGGCAAGCCGCGTGGATGAATCTGCAGCCGGCGGTGATCGTGAACGTGCAGCGGCAGCCTGGCGCCAACATCATTCAGGTGGTGAATCGGATCCGCAATCTTCTGCCTTTCCTGCAGAGCAACCTGCCGGCGTCGGTGAAGGTTTCGGTGGTCACCGACCGCACGACAACCATTCGCGCTTCGGTGAACGACGTGGAATTCGAGTTGATGCTTACGGTGGCCCTGGTGGTGATGGTGATTTTCTTATTTCTGCGCAATCTCCCGGCCACCGTGATCCCCAGCATCGCCGTCCCGCTTTCGATCGTGGGCACGTTTGGCGTGATGTATCTGGCGGGTTTCAGCCTGAACAACCTCACATTGATGGCGTTGACCATTTCGACCGGGTTTGTGGTCGACGACGCCATCGTGATGATCGAGAACATTCATCGTTTCCTGGAAGAGGGCGATTCGCCGCTGCAGGCCGCGCTAAAAGGCTCGGAGCAGATCGGGTTCACCATCATTTCGCTGACCGTCTCGCTGATCGCCGTGCTGATTCCCCTGCTGTTCATGGGGGATATTGTGGGGCGGCTGTTCCGCGAATTCGCGATCACGCTGGCGGTCACAATCCTGGTTTCCGCCGTGGTTTCGCTGACGCTGACCCCGATGATGTGCTCGCGCATTCTGCGGCACAAATCCGAGGCGGAGCAGAGCCGTTTTTATCGCGCGTCGGAGCGCGTCTTCAATCGCGTCATCCATTTCTACGGACGCACGCTGGAGTGGGTGCTAGCGCATCAGACCGAAACGCTGGTCGTCTTTCTAGCCACCGTGGTCCTCACCGTCTGGCTCTACATCATCGTGCCCAAAGGCTTTTTCCCGGTACAGGACACGGGCCTGATTCAAGGAATTTCCGAAGCGCCGCCGGCCATTTCTTTTAGTGCCATGGCGCGCCGCCAGCAGGAGTTGTCCAAAGTCATCCTGCAGGACCCGGCGGTGGAGAGCCTTTCTTCGTTCATCGGGGTGGACGGCACCAACACCACGCTCAACGACGGGCGCATCCTGATCAACTTGAAACCGCTGGCCGACCGCAAAATCACCGCGAGCGAGGTGATTCGCCGGCTGCAGCCCAAACTCGAGCAAGTGCAAGGCATCACGCTTTACATGCAGCCCGTGCAGGACCTGACCATCGAGGACCGCGTCAGCCGCACGCAATATCAGTACAGCCTGGAAGACCCCGATCCGACCGAACTGGCTCACTGGACCGATCTGCTGATGGCCAAGCTGCGCCAGCTTCCCCAGCTGCAGGACCTGGCCACCGATCAGCAGACCGGCGCGCTTTCCGAGCACCTGGTGATCGATCGCGTGACCGCCTCGCGCATGGGCATTACGCCGCAGATGATCGATCAAACGCTTTACGACGCGTTCGGGCAGCGGCAGATCTCGACACTGTACACGCAGCTGAACCAGTATCACGTGGTGCTGGAGGTGATGCCGCAATTCCAGCAAAGCCCCGAGGCGCTCAAGAACATCTACCTGCGCTCGGCTCTGGCTCCCACGTCGTCCGGCACAGCGATCGGAACAACGGCGAATGGCACGGTTACCGCGTCATCGTCGGGCGGATCGGTGACCGGGATTTCCGGGGCGAACCCGCGCGGCCCTAGCGCCGCGTCAAACCCCGCGGCGGTCAGCGCGCAGAACGGCGCGGCCGTGCCGCTCAACGCCATCGCCCATTTCGAGATGCAGCCGGCGCCGTTGACGATCACGCACCAAGGCCAGTTCCCGGATGTCACCATCTCGTTCAATCTGGCTCCGGGGTATTCGCTGGGCGAGGCCACAACCGCGATCGAGCAGGCTGAAAAATCCATCGGTATGCCGCTGAGCGTGCAGGCGGCGTTCCAAGGCACTGCCGCGTCGTTTCAGGCTTCGCTGAAGAACGAGCCGCTGCTGATACTGGCGGCGATCATCACCGTCTACATCGTTCTCGGGGTCCTCTACGAAAGCTACATTCACCCGATTACGATTCTGTCTACGCTGCCTTCCGCCGGGGTGGGCGCGATCCTAGCGCTGATTATTTGCCACTCGGAATTGAGCGTGGTCGCGCTAATCGGCATCATCCTGCTGATCGGGATCGTGAAGAAGAACGCGATCATGATGATCGACTTCGCGCTCGAGGCCGAACGGAAGGAGGGGAAAAACTCGATCGAGGCCATTTATCAGGCGTGCCTGCTGCGGTTCCGGCCGATCATGATGACCACCATGGCCGCGCTGCTCGGCGCCCTTCCACTGGCGCTGGGCACGGGCATCGGTTCGGAGCTGCGCAAGCCGCTGGGCATCTCGATCGTGGGAGGCTTACTGATCAGCCAGATGCTGACGCTGTACACGACGCCCGTGATTTACGTTTACTTCGACCGGCTGGCGCAGCGCTTCTCCCGCGCGCGCGCGGATGAAGAAGGGCCGGAGGCCTTGCCCGCGGACTAGCCATGAACGTTTCCGCACCATTCATCCGGCGTCCTGTAGCGACCACACTGCTCACCGCCGCGATCGCGCTGGCGGGCGCTGTCGCGTTCCGCCAATTGCCTGTGGCGCCGCTGCCGCAGGTCGATTTCCCGACGATCACCGTTTTCGCGGGTTTGCCCGGTGCGAGCCCGGAAATCATGGCTTCTTCGGTGGCGACGCCCCTGGAGCGGCAGTTGGGACACATCGCGGGCGTGACGGAAATGACCTCGTCGAGCAATCTGGGGACGACGCAGATCACGCTGCAGTTCGATCTGAACCGGGACATCAACGGCGCGGCACGCGACGTGCAAGCCGCCATCAACGCGGCGCGGAGCTATCTGCCGGCGAACCTGCCGTCGAATCCAAACTACCGAAAAGTGAATCCGGCGGACGCGCCGATCATGATCATCGCGCTGACGTCGGATGTGTACACCAAGGGCCAGATGTACGACGACGCTTCGACCATCCTCTCGCAGCGCCTCTCGCAGGTCGAAGGCGTCGGCCAGGTTGTGGTCGGGGGCAGTTCCCTGCCGGCGGTGCGGGTCGAGCTGAATCCAACGGAGCTGAACAGCTACGGGCTCGGCCTGCAGGACGTGGCCACTATGCTGCGCAGCCAGAATTCGAATCTGGCCAAGGGGCAGATTCGCGACGGCGACAACCTGTACGACATCACCGACAACGACCAGCTCCTGCACGCCGACCAGTACAAGAATCTGGTGGTGGGCTACCGCAACGGGGCCGCCATCCGGCTGTCCGACATCGCGACCGTGGAGGATAGCGTCGAAAACATCCGGGCGGCGGGATACGTCAACGGCAAGCCGAGCATTCTGATCATCGTGTTCCGGCAGCCCGGCGCGAACATCATCGATACGGTAGACAACGTGCGGGCGGCGCTGCCCGAGCTGAAGGCTTCGATGCCTGTGGCGATCAACATGACCGTGGTGATGGACCGCACGACCACGATTCGCGCTTCGGTGCACGATGTGGAGATCACGCTGGCCATCTCGGTGGTGCTGGTCATCCTGGTGGTGTTTTTCTTCCTGCGCAACGTGCGCGCGACGCTGATTCCAAGCGTAGCCGTCCCTGTATCCCTGATCGGGACGTTTGGCGCGATGTACATCCTGGGCTACAGCCTGGACAACCTGTCGCTGATGGCGTTAACGATATCGACCGGGTTCGTGGTGGACGACGCGATCGTGGTGATCGAAAACATCGCGCGCTATCTGGAACAGGGGATGTCGCCGATGCAGGCGGCTTTGCGCGGCGCGCGCGAAATTGGTTTCACCGTTCTGTCTATAACCGCGTCGCTGGTGGCCGTCTTTTTGCCCATCCTGATGATGGGAGGAATCGTGGGGCGGCTGTTCCGCGAATTTGCGGTCACGCTGTCGGTGGCCATCACCGTATCGTTGCTGGTCTCGTTGACCACCACGCCCATGATGTGCTCGCGCCTGCTGAAGCACGAATTGGAACAGGTGCACGGCCGCATCTATCGCGCCAGCGAAGCGCTGTTCAACTGGATGCTGCGCAGCTACGACTACATGCTGCAATGGGTGCTGGAGCACTCGGCGCTGACCCTCACGGTGCTCATTTTTACTGTCGCGGTGAACATCTTCCTGCTGGTGATCGTGCCGAAGGGATTTTTCCCGGAGCAGGACAACGGCACCGTCTTCGGCGGAATTCGCGGGGCGCAGGACGCTTCCTTCCAATCCATGCAGACGTTGACGCAGCGTTTTGTGAAGATCGTGAAAAGCGATCCGGCCGTGCAGAACGTGATGGCGTTCACGGGTGGGGGCGGTTCGACCAACGGCGGGTTCATCTACGTCGGCCTGAAACCGCAGAGCGAGCGGGACGTGAGCGCCAACCAGTTCATTCGCCGACTGCAGCCGAAGTTGATGGTCGTACCCGGCGCCTCGGTATTCATGCAGCCGGGCCAGGATTTGCGCATCGGCGGACGGGGCGGCAACGCCCAATATCAATACACGATAACGAGCCAGAATCTGGACGACTTGACGAAATGGGGACCCATCCTGCTGCAAAGAATGCAGCGGCTCCCGGGCTTCATGACCGTCAACAGCGACCAGCAGAACCAAGGGCTGCAGGCGCACCTGACGTACGACCGGGATACCGCTTCGCGCCTCGGGATTACACCGCAGCAGATCGATCAGACGCTCTATCAGGCTTTCGGGCAGTCGCAGGTCTCGGTGATGTACACGCAGCTGAACCAGTATCACGTGGTGATGGAAGTAGCGCCGCAGTTCTGGCAAGGGCCGCAGGGGCTGAACTACGTCTACATCCGCACGGGCAAAGGCGGCGAAGTGCCGCTCAGCGCGGTGGCGCACTACACAACGAAGACGGCGCCGCTGCAGGTCAACCACCAGGGCCAGTTCCCGTCGGTCACTGTGTCTTTCAATCTGGCTCCCGGCGTCGCATTAAGCCAGGCCGCCAGCGAGATCAATGGCCTGGAACAGAGTATGGGCATGCCGGAGTCCATTCACGGGATGTACTCCGGGACGCTGCAGGCTTTCCGAGCATCGCTGCAGACCGCGCCCATGCTGATCATCACCGCGCTGCTGGCGGTCTACATCGTGCTGGGCATGCTGTACGAGAGCTACATTCACCCGATCACGATTCTGTCGACGATACCTTCGGCGGGTGTGGGCGCGGTGCTGGCGCTGATGTTCCTGAAAACGGACCTGACCGTCATCGCCATCATCGGAATCATTTTGTTGATCGGTCTCGTAAAGAAAAATGCCATCCTGATGATCGACTTCGCGCTGGCCGCCGAGCGCAACGAAGGCAAAGGCCCGAAGGAAGCCATCTATCAGGCCTGTCTGTTGCGCTTCCGCCCGATCATGATGACGACGATGGCGGCGCTCTTCGGCGCGGTGCCTTTGGCTGTCGGGTTGGGCACCGGCTCGGAACTGCGGCGGCCGCTGGGCATCACCATTGTGGGCGGGCTGATCTTCAGCCAGATGCTCACACTGTTCACCACGCCGGTCGTTTATCTGTATATGGACCGCTTCAGCTGGTGGTGGCGCGGCGTGCGGCGGCGCGCCATCGCGCCTGCGGGCCAGGAGGCCGACTGATGCGTCCCCGAAGCGCGACTCCAACGCAAGGACAACAACGATGATTCGACGATACGCCTCGCCCATCTCGCTCGCCGCTCTGTCGATCGCGGCTATGTCGCTGGCGGGCTGCGTAGTGGGTCCCAAGTACCACACGCCCACGGCGCAGATGCCCGCTTCCTACAAGGAAGTGACACCCGCGAACATCAAGGAAGTGGGCAACTGGAAAGTGGCGCAGCCCAGCGACGAGCTGATGCGCGGGAAGTGGTGGGAAATGTTCAACGATCCCGAGTTGAACAAGCTGGAAGAGCAGGTGGACGCCTCGAACCAAACCATCGCAGGTTCGTATGCGAGCTTCATGGCCGCGCGGGCGCTGGTGAAGGAAGCGCGCGCGCAGCTGTTCCCTACCGCCGGAGTCAGCCCGGCGATCACGAAGCAAGAGCAATCGCAGAACCTGCATCAATCGTTCGTCACGGGCGGCGGCAGCTCGGGAGGGGCCACGACGTTCACCACTTACAATCTGCCGTTCAGCGCGAGCTGGGAGCCTGATTTGTGGGGGCGCGTGCGCAACACGATTCGCAGCAATGCGTACAGCGCGCAGGCCAGCGCCGCGGACTTCGAGAATGTGCGGCTGGCGATGCATGCGGAGGTGGCGTCCGACTATTTCGCGCTACGCAGCCAGGACACGTTGAAGCAGCTGTTCGACTCGACGGTGAAGGCGTACCAGCAATCGCTGCAACTGACGCAAGTGCTCTATCAGACGGGGATCGATTCCGACGAAGCAGTGGCGCAGGCGCAGACGCAGCTGCAGACAGCGATGGCCCAGGACACCAATCTGGGCATTGCCCGCGCGCAGTTCGAACACGCCATCGCCACGCTGGTGGGCCAGCCCGCATCGACGTTCTCCGTTCCGCTGCAGCCGCTGACCTTCGCGCCGCCGCCGATTCCGCTGGGCGTGCCTTCGGAACTGCTGCAGCGGCGTCCGGACATCGCCGCCGCCGAACGCCTGGTGGCGCAGGCCAACGCCAACATCGGCATCGCGCGCGCCGCGTACTATCCGACACTCACGCTCAGCGCTTCCGGAGGTTTTGAGAGCTCGCAGTTCGCGAACTGGCTCGCCTGGCCCAGCCGCTTCTGGTCGATTGGCGCCGCCGGCGCGGAAACGATTTTCGAAGGTGGCCTGCGCCGCGCCACGAACGAGCAGTTCCGCGCGCAGTACGATCAGACCGTGGCCAACTACCGCCAGACCGTGCTGACCGCGTTCCAGCAGGTCGAGGACGAACTGGCCGCACTGCGCATCCTGACCACGCAGATCCAGCAGCAGGACCTCGCCGTGCAAGCCGCGCAGCGCAGCCTCGACTTGGCGACCACGCGCTACAAGCTGGGCATCGACCCGTACCTGAACGTGATCACCGCGGAGACCACGCTGCTGACCAACAAGCAGACCGCGGTGAATTTGCGCGACCAGCAAATGAACGCCAGCGTTCTGCTGATCGAGGATTTGGGCGGCGGGTGGTCGCGCGCGCAGCTTCCCACACCGGGCCAGCTGACCTGGGGCTCGCCCGCTCCCGGCGCCGGCGCGCCACAGAAATAATCGAAACTCGAAATTCGATGTTGCCACATTCTTTGTGGTCCTCTGCAAAGGGTGGAGCGTTCGGCACCGCTTTTTTTACGACGCGTCCGGGTGTGCTTCGAGGGTGTACGCTGCGCAGGCGAAGGGGCACGGCTTATCGGCGAAAAGCAGATCCCTCCCCGGCACGCCATCCGGGACGCAAAATGCGCGCACCCCCATTTCCGCAAAAAGCGCGGAACTGGGTTCGG